>Ga0302326_10025876_pt1 | contig 11883 bp, 9 predicted proteins | sample Palsa_T0_3_FD_202264 | JGI IMG/M metagenome (GOLD analysis project Ga0302326, IMG submission 202264) | Peat permafrost microbial communities from Stordalen Mire near Abisko, Sweden - Palsa_T0_3 | ecosystem: Environmental > Terrestrial > Soil > Palsa > Peat permafrost | place: Sweden: Abisko... | reverse complement strand
TTGCCGGCCGCTCACGGCGCGCAGACGCTGCAGCACGAGGTTGTACTTGCAGGCGAGCGAAACGAGGATCGAGCGCGTGAACTCGCCCGCCTCGGCCGGCTCGCGCTGACCGCTGGCCTCGCACAGCGCAGCGATGCGCGAGGGCATGTCGCCGTGACGCAGGAGGGTGGGGCTATCGGGATCAAACAGCGCGACGTCGTCGCGGTGGCGCGTCGCGAGGCGCTCGAGCTCGGCGTAGTCAAGCGAGACGCCTTCGCTCTCCCAGTGCCGGCGGCACTCCTGGACGAGCCAAAGCCCCATCACGTTTCGCATCAGGCGCGTCGTGCCGTCGACACCGCGCTCGTTGGTCAGGTTGACCGCCGCCGCCGCCGGCGTCAGCAGCGGCGCGTCGAGTTCGAGACCGAGCAGCGACCAGGTGCCCGACGAGAGGATCGCCGAGTTCGGGCCGCTGATCGGGGCGGCAACGAACGCGGAGGCGGTGTCGTGCGAGGCGACGGTCCAGACCGGGATGCCTGCGATCGCGCCGTGCTCACGGCGGACCTCGCCGAGCAGCGCGCCGGGCTCGCTCGGGGCGCCGCGCAGCGCGGCGACCGGCAGTCCGAGCGCCTCGATCAGATCGTGCGCCCAGGCGCCCGTGCGCGCGTCGATCAGCCCGGTCGTCGAGGCGATCGTCGCCTCGTTCGCAAACGCTCCGGTCAGCCAGAGGGCGATCAGGTCGGGGATCATCGCCATGTGCTGCGCGGCCTGCGCGATCGGGCTGCCGGCTTCAGCGAGCAGCTGGTAGACGGTGTTGATCGGCATCGTCTGGATCCCGGTGCGCGCGTAGAGCTCGCCCGGCGCGACGCGACGCGACGCGAGATCGATCATTCCCTCGGTGCGCTCGTCGCGATAGTGGAAGGGGATCCCGAGCAGGCGGTGCGAGCCGTCGAGCAGTCCGTAGTCGACACCCCAGGCATCGATTCCGATCCCGGCGAGCTGTGTCGATGACACGGCGCCGGCCAGTCCCGCGATGGTCTCGTTGAACAGCGAGAGGATGTTCCAGTGCAACCCGTCGGGCAGCTCGACGGTCGTGTTCGCGAAGCGGTGCGCCTCCTCGAGCTCGAGGGTCGAGGCGCCGACGCGTCCGACGATCACACGGCCACTCTCCGCGCCGAGGTCGACCGCCGCAAATGCCCTGCCGGTGCTAGTCAAGGTGGAAGATCTCCTCGAGCTGGACGAGCGCCTGATCGGGCGCCGCCTGGATCTCGAATAGCGGCGCCATCTCAGCCTGCCAGCGCTCGTTGATCGCTGTGTCCTGCATCGCGGCGAGCGCCGCGTCGAAGTCGTCGGTCTCGACGTAGCCAACGATCATTCCGTCACCGCGCGCAAACAGCGAGTAGTTCCGCCAACCTGCCTGGCGCAGGGCGTCGAGCATCGCCGGCCAGACGTCGGTATGGCGGCGCTTGTATTCGTCGAGCGTGTCGGCGCGAGCGTGCATGAGAAAACAGACGCGCTGCGTTGGGTGTTGCGCGCGCCCGGTCACTGAGCCTCTCCAAAGGTCATTTGTGTGCAGATCTGTCGCTTCTGGACGACGATCCGACCGAACTCGATCAGAATAGCCCATTCCGCCGCGCCTGGGGGGAGAGTGACGCGTCGAGCGAGCGTGCCTGCGGATCGACGAGCCATGCTCGAGCGGTCCGCCGAACTCGGCTGCTGGCGGGCGCTCATACGACCACCAGCTCGATCTCCAGCAGTTCGCTGACCGCCCGAAGCTCGGCGACCCTGTGTCCGGTGCCGAGCGCCCAGTGGTGGTTGACGGCGCTCGCCGCCCAGGCGTCGCACCACTCGCCGGGGTCGCGGCCGAAGTCGACGCGTGAGGTCGTGTTGCCGATCTTCAGCAGCGGCCCGCCAACGACGACCCCTTCGCACGCCACGAGGCGGTAGCGACCATCGCGTAGCTGCGTCAACCCGAGCGCCGTGACCGGTCCGTGCGCCACGTCGAGCTCGACCGAGACGCCGTAGCCACGCTTGCCGTGATAGACCCCGAGCCCGCGCAGCAGCGGGCGGCGCTCGCTGATCGAGAGGTGCGCCGGCCCGTCGTGGCCCATCTCGACGACGGCGTCGTTGAAGTTGAGCGCTTGGATCTCGGTGAATGAGCCGCCGGCGCCGAGACGGTCCATGATCAGCATCGCCAGCGAGGCGCGCAGTTCGTACTCGCCGCAGGCCGGCACGTGCGCCGCCGTGAGCAGCGAGGCACCGAGGATCATCCCCGCCCCGAGCCGCTCGTGGAGCTCGCCGTCGAGGCCGCGGTGGTAGTAGGCGAGCGAGTCGAGCGAGAAGTCGCCGACCAGCGCCTCCAGGCCGCAGGCAACGCGGACTGCCCAGCGCAGGTCTTCCTCGCCAACCGACTCATCGAACTCGAAAATGGCTCTGACCTGCTCGAGCTTGTGCCCCGCCTCCTGATCGGTGACCGCGGCGACGCGCACCCGGAGATCGTCGAACTCGAGCACCTCGACGTGGCCGCCGAGATGGGCGCTGACCAGCGTCAGGTCTGTCGCGACGTCGAGCATGCCCGGATAGAGGTGTCCCATCAGACCGTGTCGGCCGCCCCGCAATACGCGCTTGATCGCGGCCGCGCGGACCCACGCCTCGATCCGCTGCCAGGCCCGGGGGTCCGCGATGTAACCCGAGACCGAGCGAAACGGGATCCCGCAGCGCTCGAATGCGTTCGCGACCTCCGGCAACGGGCAGGCCCCGCAATAAGCCAGCCAGTCGCCCGTGCCGAAGCTCGCGTGGTCCATCGCCTCGGACGGCTGCAGGTCGATGAGCAGCACGGGCGCATTTGCACGCTGAGCGATCGGCACGACCATCGCCGATGTCATGTAAGTGCTCAAAAAGAAGACGATCAGGTCGCAGCCTGCGGCGCGCAACCGCTCGGCGGCGAGCGACGCCTCCTCGGCGTCGGAGATGAAGCCGACATCGACGACGTCCGCGTCGAATGCGCTCAGACGCGCCGAGACGGCGTCGGACGAGCGACGCAGCGCCGGGAGCAGATCGGGGAACTGCGGCCAGTAGGCCCCAAGGCCACCGGCGACGAGTCCCACCACCGGCCGCGACGGCCGCGCCAGCGACCGCAACTCGGCCGTGTCGCGTAGTTGTTGTTCACTCATTTCTCACCACCGGCCCTCCCCCGGCGAGCGGCCGGGAGCGGCTCCCCGGAAGCATCTGCTTCCGGGGAGCCGGAGGCCCGGACCAGTTAGAAGTTGAACTGGTTGATGTTTGCCTTATCGAACACGGTCGGCGGGCCAAGCACCACAGACAGACCCGTGCCCGCAGCAGGCGGCAGGATCTTGTAGCTGCCGAGCTTGCCGGCCTTGAACGTCTCGCCAGCCTGCAGCGGCAGGCCGGAGGCCAGCGATGCGGCGGCGTAGCCGGCGAGGTAGCCGAGGTTCCCCGGGTTCCACAGCTCGAACTCCTTGCACGTGCCGTCCTCGACGTAGGGCCTCATCTGCGAAGGCAGCCCGAGCCCGGTCAGGGTCAGGTGCTTGAGCAGTGACTTGTGTGTGTCGAGGTACTGCGCCGCGGTCGAAATGCCCACGGTCGTCGGCGAGATGATGCCGCGCAGGTGCGGATAGGCCGACAGCAGGCCCTGGAGCACCGTCAGCGAGACCGTCGGGTCGTCGTTGCCGTAAACGATCGAGACGAGCTTCATCTTCTTGTACTTCTTGAGCTTCAGTTCCTTCTTCATGTAGACGATCCACGAGTTCTGGTTGGTCGCCGTCGCCTCGGCCGACAGAATCGCGATCTGACCCTTGTAACCGATCTCCTTGCCGAGAAGCTGGACTTCGCTCTCGCCAATCTGGGCGGTGTTGGCCTGGTTGATGAACAGGTGGTTCGGGCACGTGACGTCGGAATCGAACGACACCACGGTGGTACCTGCGGACTGAGCCTGCGCCAGATCCGGGCACAGCGCCGCCGGGTCGTTGCCGGCGATGATGATCGCGTTTGCGTGCGCTTGGATCGCCGCCTGGATCGACGGCTCCTGCGCCGCCGCGGTATCGACCGTACCGCTGCTGACCGTCACCGTGCCGCCGAGAGCGGTCAGCGCGGTCTTGATGCCGTTGTCGGCGATCACCTCGTAGGGGTTGATCGTGTCCTTCGGGATCGCGTAGACGACCAGGCCCGACTTGATCTTCACACCGGCGGCCACCGCCACACTGGCGGCGATGCCGAGGGCGGCGATCGCGGCAACCGCGATGAACCGCCAACTCCTGAGCTTGAGAGACTTCACGCCCTCTTCTCCTTTTCCTTGATTGACCTTTCTAACACGGCCGCGCGCAGTTCCCTGCGCGTACCGATTCATGCTCCGCGCGAAGGCGCGGATGCAAGTCTTGTGCGTCATGTCTGCCCTGCCGCCGGAAGCGTCCGGCGCGCGCGCTCGACCCGCGCCCGCAGGCGCCGGTAGCCCTCGGCGCTGTTCGGCACCAGCACGCTGAGCAGCAGCAGCACGCCGAAGACGATCTGCTGCTCCTCGGCGCTGACGTTGATCAGCGTGAAGGCGACCTGGGTCAGGCCGACGATCAGGACGGCGAGAAAGACGCCGAGGATCGACCCCCTGCCACCGAAGATCGACACACCGCCGAACAGCACGACGGCGACGACGTTCAGCTCGAGGCCGGTGCCGGCGGTGTAGATCGCCGAGTCGTTCTGCAGCGTGTAGACGATGCCGGCAAAGGCGCAGACCACACCCGAGAGCGCGAAGAGGATGAATTTCGTGCGATTGACGCGGATCCCGGAGAAGAACGCCGCCTCCTTGTTGAGGCCGATCGCGTAGAGCGAGCGGCCGACAGGGGTCTTGTGCAGGACGACGCCGTAGATCACCGCGAGGACGAAGAAGAAGAAGAACGGGTAGGCGAGGTGGGCAAAGATCGGCGCGTACCCGACCTTCGTCAGGGACGTCGGGAAGTTCGTCACCTCGCTCTGGCCGAGCACGACCTCGGCGAGGCCGCGGAACATAGTCAGGGTCCCGATCGTCACCGCGATCGACGGCAGTCCGAGCCGCGTGACGAGGAATCCGTTGAGCGAGCCGCCGGCGGCGCCAACGGCGAGCGCGATCGCCATCGCCGGAACGACACCGGTTCCGTGGGCGAAGGCGTAGCCGAAGACCGACGCCGACAGTCCGAGCATCGCGGCCACCGACAGGTCGATCTCGCCGGTGATCACGATCAGCGTCAGCGGCAGCGCCATGATCGCGATCTGCCCGATGTCCAGCCCGCCGAAGAAGATCGTCGTCGTCGTCAAGAAGTTCGGCGACTCGGCGGTACCAAAGATCAGCGTCGCGATCAGGATCACCACGAGGGCGGATTCCCAGCGGCGCAGCGCGCGCACCACACCGACAGCGCGGTTCGGCGCGGCGACCGGGGCAGCGGCCTCACTCGACATAGGTCACCCCCTCCTTGGCAACGAGCGCGCGCGAGGCACGGAACGAGACGAGCCGGTCGAAGGAGATCGCGAGCAGGAGCAGCGCCCCGGCGACGGCCGAGTCCCAGAAGGCCGAGATCTGCGCGGCGACGAGCGCCTGATTGATCACCTGCAGGAGGATTGCCCCGAGCACCGCACCGATCACACTGCCGCTGCCGCCGAAGATGGCGACGCCGCCGACGACGACCGCCGTCACCTCGATCAGCTCATAGCCGCTGCCGGCGCTCGAGTTGACGGTCGCGACCTGGGCCAGGAAGAGGACACCGCCGAGGCCGGCGAGGGCGCCGCTCAGCACGAAGACAGTGATCACACGGCGAGCGACGGGGATCCCGGCGAGCACCGCCGCGGGCGGGTTCGACCCGATCGCGTAGAGCTCGCGTCCGGCCGGGAAGGCACGCATCCAATAGGCCGCGGCGAGGGCGACCACCAGCACGATGATGAACAGCCAGGGAATCCCCAGCACGGTCGAGTAGCCGAGCGACACGAACGAGTGCGGGATCACCGTCGGCTCGATCTGGACGCCGGTGCCGATGATGTTGACGAAGCCGCGGATGATGTAGAGCGCCGCGAGCGTGACGACGAGACTCGGGACGCGCGCGAGCGTCGTGATCAGGCCGATGATCAACCCGCAACCGATGCCGATCCCGATGCCGACGAGGAAGACCAGCCAGATCTGCGTGTGCGGGTTGTGGTTGAACATCTCACCGACGGTGAACGCCGAGAGTCCCAGCGTCGAACCGACCGAGAGGTCGACGTTGCGGGTGATGATCACCATCGCCTCGCCGACGGCGAGCAGCAGGTAGATCGCGCCGATCGACAGGATCCCCTGGATGTTCGACGACGAGGCGAAGCTCGCGTTCTTGATCGATGTGATCCCGAAGATCACGAGGATCACGACGGCGATGACGACCGGGCGGTACCGCGAGATCAACTCCGCGACGCGGTGACCGCGCGCCGCCGGAGCTGCGTGGACCACGACCTCCGAGCTTGCCGTGGCGCTCACGCCGCCGCCCCCGAGAAGACTCCAGCAGCAGCGGCGATGATCGCTTCCTCGCTCGCGTCGGCGCGAGCGATTTCGTGCACGAGGCGGCCCTCGCGGATGACGATGATCCGGTCGGCGAGGAGCAGCATCTCGGGCAGTTCGGAGGAGATCATCAAGACGGCGACGCCGTCCGCCGCGAGGTTCTCGATCAGCCGGTGGACCTCCGCCTTCGTGCCGACGTCGATCCCGCGGGTCGGCTCATCAACGATCAGCAGCGCGGGCTTTCGGCTCAGCCATTTCGCCAGCACGACCTTCTGCTGGTTGCCGCCGGAAAGCGTCGCGACCGGATCGGCGATGCGGCCGTATTTGATCTGCAGGCGCCGCGCCCAGTCAAGCGCGAACTCGCGCGAGAGCTTTGACACGATCAGCCCGTGGCGCTGCACGCGGCCGAGCGAGGCCATCACGATGTTGCGCTCGGTCGACTCGTCCATTACCAGGCCGTGCTGGCGGCGGTCTTCGGGCACCAGGCCGATCCCGGCGGCCATCGCCGCCGTCGGTGAGCCCTTCTTCAGCGATTCGCCGGCGATCTTGACGCTCCCGGCGTCGTAGCGGTCGATGCCGAAGACCGCCTCGGCGATCTCGCTGCGGCCGGCGCCGACGAGCCCGGCGAGACCCACGATCTCGCCCGCGCGAACCTCGAAGCTGATGTCGACGAACTTGCCCTCGCGCGTCAGACGCTCGACACTGAGGACGACCTCGCCCACCTTGGCCGTGGACTTGTCGCGCTTCTCGAGGTCACGCCCGACCATCGCTCGTACCAGCTGCTCGCTCGTCAGCTCGCTTGCGGCGCTCGCGAGTACGGATCGGCCGTCACGCATGACCGTGACGCGCTGGCAGGTGGCAAAGACCTCGTCGAGGCGGTGGGATATGAACAGGACCGCTGCGCCGCCCTCGCGCAGGGCCTCGATGACGCGGAACAGGCGGGCGACCTCGGCAGACGAAAGCGCCGCCGTCGGCTCGTCCATAACGATCACCTTCGCTTCAAGCGTCAGTGCCTTTGCGATCTCGACGATCTGCTGGTCAGCGATCGACAGACCTCGCGTCGCCCGACCGGGGTCGAGGCGCACACCGAGTCGACCGAGCACCAGGTGCACCTCCTTGTCCATCAGGCCTCGGTCGATGCGTCCGCCCGGGCGACGCGGGAGCCGCCCCATGAAGACGTTCTCGGCGACGTCGAGGTCAGGGAAGAGCGTCGGCTCCTGGTAGATCACCGCGATGCCGGCGTCTCGCGCCGCCGCCGGGTTGTTCAGCGCGACCGGGTCGCCATCGATCAGGAGCGTGCCCGAATCGGGCTGGTGCACGCCGGCCAGCATCTTCACGAGCGTCGACTTGCCGGCGCCGTTCTCGCCGACGAGGGCGTGCGCCTCTCCGGCGTAAAGCTCGAGCGTCGCATCGATCACCGCCTTGACGGCGCCGAAGGACTTGCTGACATGGGTAGCCGCGAGCAAAGGACGCGCCGAATTGCTCGCGCCAGGAACGCCATCCCCCGCTGCCTCCTCCTGTGACCGATCGGATTTCACCGCCGGCCACCTCCTCTCTCTCCCATCGCCCGGCCGTGCGTCCCGCAACCCGCCCACTGTGCGCCTTCCGCTCGGTTCTGGTGGAGTCCGACCGATCGGTGCGCGGCGCGATCATATTCGATCAAAGGGCAACATGCGTCAGGTGACCGCAGATCGGCCGTCACCGGAGCCACGAGAGCCCGGAGCGCCCCGATCCTAGGGTGCTCCGAGGCCCGCCGAGCCAGTACCGGGGCGCCCACAATCGCGCTGGGCGCGGGCATCCCGGCCGCGATCGGCGTCTGTCATCCTCAGTCTGTGGCTGAGCTCTGGGTTTGCCAGCTGGGGCTGGTGCCTTACTACGAAGCGCTCGCGCTCCAGGAGCGCCTGCGTGAGGCGCGTCAGGCCGGCGCGATCGCCGACGTCCTCCTGCTGCTCGAGCATCCGCCGGTCTATACCCGCGGTCGGCGCACCGACGCCGCTGAGCTCCCGTTCGGCGAGGAGTGGTACGCGGAGCGCGGCATCGAGAGCTTCGAGGTCGATCGCGGGGGGCGCGCCACCTACCACGGGCCAGGTCAGCTCGTCGGCTACCCGATCGTCGCCGTGGGAGCGATCGTCGACTTCCTGCGACTGATGGAGGCCGCGATCGTGGCGGCCCTGACGCAGGAGGGAATCGACGCCCGCGGCGGCGGCGATCGGCCGACGGGCGTCTGGGTCGCCGATCGCAAGATCGCATCTCTCGGGATCCACGTGGCGCGCCGCGTAACAACCCACGGCTTTGCGGTCAACGTGGACAACGACCTGACGCCATTCGAGTGGATCGTCCCGTGCGGTCTCGAAGGAGTCCAGATGACGTCGCTCGCCCGCGAGACCGGGCGCGTCGACTGCATGGCCTGCTTCCGCAAGCGGGTCGCGTTCGAGTTCGCGCAGAGGCTCGGCGCGCGCCAGCGGATCGTCTCTCCGGCCCGCCTCCGCCAGACGCTCGGAACGCTGGTCGGCGCGTAGAGTTCGTGGCGATGTCAGCGACCAGAGCGCGCAGGAACCCCGGTGGAATGGACGTCGCGACGGTGCTCGGGACGAGCACCGTCGAGCTCCGCGCCCGCAAGCCGCCGTGGTTCAAGGTGCCGGCCCCGGGTGGCCCGCGCTACCGCGAGCTGACGCGCCTGATCGAAGCGCAGGAGCTCCACACCGTCTGTCAAGAGGCAGCGTGCCCGAACGTCGGCGAGTGCTGGGAGCGCGGGACAGCGACGTTCATGATCCTCGGCGACACGTGCACGCGCCGGTGCGGGTTCTGCAACGTCAAGAGCGGCAAGCCGACCTGGAACGATCCGCTCGAGCCGGCGCGCGTCGCGCGTGCCGTCGCTCAGATGGGGCTGCGCCACGCCGTCATCACGTCGGTCGATCGCGACGACCTGCCGGACCTCGGCTCGGGCGCGTTCGTCGGCGTGATCCGCGAGATCCGCCGCCAGGCGCCGGGCTGCCAGATCGAGGTGCTGACGCCAGACTTCCAAGGACAGGAGATGCCGCTCGCCCGCGTCATCGCGGAGCGCCCCGACGTCTTCAACCACAACGTCGAGGTCGTCCCGCGGCTTTACCCCGTCGCGCGGCGCGGCTCGCAGTTCCTGCGCTCCGCGCGCGTGCTCGCGAACGCGAAGCAGCTCGGTGGCGATGGGGTGACGACCAAATCGGGGCTGATGGTCGGACTCGGCGAGACGCACGAGGAGATGGTCGAGACGTTCGGGCTGCTACGCGAACACGACGTCCAGGTGCTGACAATCGGCCAGTACCTGCGCCCGAGTGAGCAGCATCTGCCAATCGTCCGCTACTGGCACCCCGACGAGTTCGCGGAGCTCGAGCGTGCCGCCTACGACCTCGGATTCGAGCACGTAGCCGCAGGGCCGCTCGTGCGCTCCTCCTACCACGCAGATCAGCACGTTCCGCAGGCGCTGGCCGGCGCCGGGCCGCTGGCCGGACGCTAAGCGACCGCGCGACGGTAGACGCGCCGTCGCCCCCGGTCGGCAGTCTAGGCTCAACCGATCTAGTTGATCCCGCTCAAGGACAACATCAAGCTCGCGCGTGTCCCGTTCGTGACGATCGCGCTGATCCTCGCGAACGTCGTCGCCTACCTGCTGTCGATCCGCGGCGGCTCGATCATCGGCGGACCGAGTTCCGTCACGGTCGTGCGCTATGGCGCGATCCCCTTCGAATTCAGCCACTGGGGGCAGCACTGTGCGCTCGGTCTGGGTGCCCTGGGTGAGACGGTGCTATGTACAGGGCAGGCGCACGTCACCGGCTCGGCGGGACCGCAGCCCGCGACCTGGGAGACGGCTTTCACCGGGATGTTCCTGCACGCGAACATCCTCCACATCGCCGGCAACATGCTGTTTCTGGCGGTCTTCGGACCGACCGTGGAGGACCGCATGGGCCGAGTCCGCTTTCTCGGCTTCTACCTACTCGGTGGTCTCGCAGCGCTGGGACTCCAGGTCGCCGTCGCCCCCGGCTCAACGAGCCCGACACTCGGCGCGTCCGGCGCGATCGCCGCGGTGCTCGGCGCCTACATCCTGCTGTATCCGCGGGCGCGGATCCTGACCGTCGTCATCCTGATCTTCTTCTTCACGATCATCGACCTGCCCGCGTGGACGATGCTCGTGCTGTGGCTCGCCTTCGACGGCGTCCTCGGAGCGCTCGGCGTTTCGACGCCGTTCGGCGGCGGCGCGGGCGTCGCCTACTACGCGCACATCGGTGGCTTCGCCTTCGGCCTGCTGGTGGCGCTTCCACTCGTTCGCCGGCGGCGGGCGGCCGGGCCCGCCGCCCCGCTCGCAGCTTGAGCGCCGCAGCGACTACCCGACTAGGTCAAGCACCGCTCCCGGTCGCCGCGACGCGATCGCGCTCGGGGCGCGGCGTCTGAGTCTGATGGACGTAGGCACCGCCGCGCATCAGCGAGGCGGCGGCCGCCACGAGACAGGCGATGATCGAGAACGCGAACGCCGCGTGCAGGCCGCTGCGGAAGGGCGCCGAGATCAGGTGGGGGAAGAACGAGCGCCCGATGAGGATCGCGCGGTTGTGTGCCGACAGCGCGGCGAGGACGTGCGCTCCAATCAGGTGTTGGATCGGGTTGTAGCCGAGGAAGGCAGAGAACAGGACCGAGACCGGCGGCAGGTGAGCGATCCGCGTGGCGTCAGCGACGCTGACGCCGTGCGCGTGCAGCCCGGCGGACAGCGTCTGCGGAAGACCGGATGAGAGGCCCAGGATCATCAGCGTGAAGAAGACGCCGATCGAGAGCACCTGCGCCGAGTTCTGGAAGGTCATGTTCATCGCACCGCCGGCGCCGCGATCCTCCGGCGGCAGGCTGTTCATCACCGCCGCCCGGTTCGGCGAGGCGAAGAGCCCCATCGAGATGCCGATCAGCGCCAGCGCCAGCGCGAACAGCGGGTAGGCGAAGTTGGTCGGCAGCAGCGCCAGCATAACGAAGCTCGCAGCCGCCCCGAGCATTCCGGCGGTCGCAAACGGACGCGCGCCAAAGCGATCGGAGAGGTAACCCGACAGCGGCGCTGACGAGAGCATCCCGAGCGTCAGCGGGAGCATGTAGATCCCCGCCCACAGCGGCGTATCGGTGAAGCTGTAGCCGTGCTGCGGCAGCCAGATGCCCTGCAGCCAGATGATCAGCATGAACATCAGGCCGCCGCGCGCGATCGCCGACAGGAACGTTGAAATCGTGCCGAACGTGAAGGCGCGGCTGCGAAACAACTTCAGGCGGAACATCGGCTCGTCGACGCGGCTCTCGATCACGGCAAACGCGACCAGGCACGCGACGCCGGCGCCGAGCAGCGCGAGCACGCGTGGACTCGTCCAGCCGGTGCTATCGGCGCCGTATGGGCGGATGCC
>Ga0302326_10025875_pt1 | contig 11883 bp, 7 predicted proteins | sample Palsa_T0_3_FD_202264 | JGI IMG/M metagenome (GOLD analysis project Ga0302326, IMG submission 202264) | Peat permafrost microbial communities from Stordalen Mire near Abisko, Sweden - Palsa_T0_3 | ecosystem: Environmental > Terrestrial > Soil > Palsa > Peat permafrost | place: Sweden: Abisko... | reverse complement strand
CAGGCTGCGGCGAAGCGCAGCCTGAGGCCGAGGCGGCGGATGACGGCGAAGAACCACAGCGCGCACACGCCCGCGCCGAGCACGGTCAGGCCGATGGTGACGACGGTGGAAAGCAGCATGAAGAGCTTGAACGGCTCGGTCACCATCATGATCGCCATGCCGAACGTCAGCACCAGGAACAGCCCGGCCCAGAACCAGGTCGCGCCCTGGAAGAAACGGTGCAGCCCGGGGTGGCCGTCCTCCGACTGCTTGAACGCCACCACCTCGGCCGCCAGCTGCGCGACCAGCGGCTTGCGGGTCGGCGCGGTCCGCGCGAACACCAGGCACATGGCCAGGTTGGCCAGCGGGAACTGCAGCTGGAACATCCACAGGTAGCCGGTGCTGACCGCGACCGCGGTCTGGATCGTGAGCACCACCGCGGAGATCATCAGCAGCGAGGTGACCGACCCGGTGACGATCCGGCGGGCCGCGATCAGCAGCCATACCACCGTCGTGCCCGCCAGCAGCCCCGCGTCCGGGCTGACGAGGTCGGTGACCGCGACGTAGGTGCCGAACGGCAGCCCCACCGACTCCGCCATGGACCACGCGGTCGTCCGCAGCAATCGACGCGGACAGGGGAGGTCGATATGTTCGGGGGCTGGCATGCGGATGAGCATACGTGCCAAGGCTGGGTCTCGGCTGGGCATTTGATGAGGGCGGCATATCGGATTTGACCGCTGCGCCGATTCCTCTGAAATTTCTTTCATATTCCTTAAAACGGCGGCGAGGTCAGGCCGGTTCGATCCTGCGGTGACAATTCGCTGTTCACTGCGTACTTTGAGTGAGGAAACGCCTGATGCCCTGGGGGGCGGCCTCGCCTCCGGCGCACTACAGTTGTCCCAGGGGGGAGGCCCCCGCACGATATCTCTCGGAAGGGCGCCCGATGAGAGGCAAAGATTTGGGGTTGGACGCGGAGCGCCGTCGGGCGGCGCCGCCCGCGCTGGTCGCCGACGCGCTCGACGCCGCCCTGGCCGCCCGCGCGGCGCAGACCGGCCGGGCCGCGCTCGACGTGGTCGACGTCGGCGCGGGAACCGGCGGGTTCGCGGTGCGGCTGGCCGCCCTCGGGCACCACGTCACCGTGGTCGACCCGAGCCCGGACGCGCTGGCGGCCGCGCGCTGGCGGGCGGCCGAGCTCGGCGTCACCCTGACCGCCGTCCAGGGCGAGGCGAGCGACCTCGCGGCGCTGGCGGGGGAGGGTTCGGCCGACCTCGTGGTCTGCCACAACGTGCTCGAGTACGTCGATTCGCCCGCCGCCGCGATGACCGCCATCGCCCGGGTGCTGCGGTCCGGCGGCACCGTCAGCGTGCTCGCCGCCAACGTGGTCGCGGCGGTGCTGCAGCGCGCGCTGGCCGGCCGCTACGACGAGGCGCGCCGCCTGTTCGACCCGCAGTCACCGTCCGCGCCGGGTGACGAGCGGCCGGGTCCCGACCCCGTGACCGGCGTCACCGAGCACCGCCGGTTCACGCTGCCCGAGCTCACCGCGCTGATCGAGGGGGCCGGCCTGCGGGTGGGCGAGACGCGGGGGATCCGGGTCTTCGCCGGCCTGCTGCCCGGCGCGGGCGCCGACCCCGACGCCGCCGAGGCGGTGCGCGACCTCGAGGCGGCGGCGGCCGGCTACCCGGCGCTGCGCGACATCGCCGCCCGGCTGCACGTTGTCGCCTTCCGCGGGTCATGACGAGGCCGCCCGACCCGCCGCCTGACGACCTGCCGCCCGACGACCTGCCGCCCGACGACACTGGCTGCCGCATCCTGCACGTCGACATGGACGCCTTCTACGCCAGCGTGGAGCTGCGCGACCGGCCCGAGCTGCACGGCCGGCCGGTGGTGGTGGCCGGGCGGGGGCCGCGCAGCGTGGTCCTCTCCGCCACCTACGCGGCGCGGGCGTTCGGCGTCCGCTCGGCGATGCCGGTCGGCCGGGCGCGGGGGCTGTGCCCGCAGGCGATCTTCATCCCGCCCCGGCCCGAGCTCTACGCGCAGGTGTCCAGGGAGGTGATGGCGATCTTCCGCGCGGTCACCCCGGAGGTGGAGCCGCTCTCCCTCGACGAGGCGTTCCTCGACGTGTCCGGCGCGATCCGGCGGCTGGGCTCGCCGCGCGTGATCGCGGAGCTGCTGCGGGCGCAGGTGCGCGATCAGCAGTCGATCAGCTGCTCGGTCGGGATCGCGCCGGTCAAGTTCGTGGCCAAGATCGCGTCGGCCCGCTGCAAGCCGGATGGCCTGCTGGTGGTCCCGGCCGACGGCCTGCTCGACTTCCTGCACCCGCTGCCGGCCTCCGCCCTCTGGGGGGTGGGCGACCACGCCGAGCAGGTGCTCGGCCGGCTGGGCCTGCGCACGATAGGTGATATCGCGCACGTTTCGCAGGCGACCATGCGCCGTGAGCTCGGCGCGGCCGGGGAGCAGCTGTGGACGCTGGCCTGGGGCAGGGACGAGCGCCCGGTGACCCCGAGCCGGGAGGAGAAGAGCGTTGGAGCCGAAGAGACGTTCGATACCGACGTTGATGACCCGGAGGTGATCCGCCGGGAGCTGCTCCGGCTGTCCGGCCGGACCGCGCGGGCGCTGCGCGGCGCCGGGTGCGTCGCGCGGACGGTGACGGTCAAGCTCCGCCTCGCCAGCTTCAAGACAATAACCAGGTCACGGACGCTGAACGAGCCCACGGACGTGGCCAGGGAGATCTACGCGACCGCGCGGGCGCTCTACGAGGGATCCGGACTTGACGCCAGGGCCCGGCTGCGGCTCGTCGGCGTCCGGGCGTCGGGCCTGCGGCCGGCCGGGGGCGCCGCCCGGCAGCTCGCGTTCGACGACCGCCCGGTTGGCTGGCGCGAGGCGGAGCAGGCGGTGGACCGGATCGCCCGCCGGTTCGGGACCGACACGGTCCGGCCGGCCACCTTGCTAAGACCTTCTGGCGAAGGTCCGGCCCACGCCTCTTCCACCGCACGTGAGGAGCCTCGTATTCTGGGAAATGAACCTGGTAGCTAAGTGAGGTGAAAGTCACCCCACCCCCCGGGTCCCATGGGAGGCGTCGTGCCGCTCTCTGAGCATGAGCAGCGTCAGCTCGAGCAGATCGAGCAGGCGCTCTACAGGGAGGATCGGAGGCTAGTCCGTCTAGTTCGCTCCAGCGATCCCCACGTGCATTACCGGCGTCGGGTGATAACGGCGCTCATTGGGTTGGTTCTTGGCGCGGCGATGGTCGCGGCCGGGATTGTACTGCCGCATCTCATCGGCCTGGCGGTCGGCGGGTTCGTCATCCTGCTCCTGTCCGGCGTCTGGGCGCTGAGCAGCTGGCGGCAGATGACCACCGTCACGCTGGGCGGGGCGGCGGCGGCCGGTCCGGTCGGCAAGCGCCGCTCGCGCCGTTCGCGTCACGGCAGCCGGGGCGGCCGTGGCCAGGCCCCCCGTTCCTCGATGATGGAGCGGCTCGATGAGCGCTGGCGCAGGCGACAGGAAGGCGGCCTGTAACGGAGTCCGGGTCCCGAACCGGCCCAGCCATTCCGGGGTAAGGCGGCCGAAGATGTCGGCCGCCTGCGCCATCGCGTTCAGGGCGGGCCCGGTCACCGAGGCGGGCAGCAGCCTGCCGCGCCACCGGATGCCGCGCGGCGCGGCGACGGCGATGGCCCGCCGCACGGTCGCGCTGTCCTGCCGCAGCCTGCTGCCGTCGGCCGGGCGCGCGGAGTAGGTGGCCCGCTCCTCCGCCAGGGCGATGCGGCCGAGCGCGGCCCTGGCCGGCTCGGCCAGGGCCAGCTGAGTGCCCGCCCGCGTCGCCACCGCGCGCGGCGACTCGCTCGGCAGGCAGCCGGCGCCGTAGTCCACCAGGTCATCGCGGAGCTCGAGCCAGGCCGCGTGCGCCCACTCGATGTCGGCGCGCTCGATGTCGGCGCGCTCGATGTCGGCGCGCTCGATGTCGGCGCGCTCGATGTCGGCGCGCTCGATGTCGGCGCGCTCGATGTCCGGGCGGTCCGGCTTGCCGTTAGCGGGCCTGCGCCGCCGCCAGCGCCGCCGCCTGATCACCAGCCGCGCCGTCCACGGCGTCGCCAGCCCGACGACGATAAGGCCGGCCACCACCAGGCCGAACACCTCCCACGGGTTCACCCCTGGTGCCTGCGCGACGGTGCCGGGAGTCGCGCCGGTGTCGTTGCCGAGGTTGCCGCCGTCGAGTGCGTTGCGCAGGTTGGGTGACAGGTTGGACAGGCTGCCTTTACCGCCGGCCGAGGTCGGCGCCGAGGTCGGCTCCGGGTGCGCCGCGCCGGCGCCGGTGGTGCTGCCCGGCAAGTAGGCGTAGGACGGCGTGTACGCGGTGCCCTGCCCTTCCGCGCCCGCGGGGGTCGGCTCGAATCGCAGCCAGCCCTGCCCCTCGAAGTACAGCTCCGGCCAGGCGTGCGCGTCGTGGGTGGTGACCACCCATTGGTCGCTGTTGCCGGTGGGGGTGCCGGAGGTGAAGCCGTAGGCGACCCGGGACGGGATGCCGAGCAGCCGCGCGAGCACCGCCATGGCGAACGAGAACTGCTGGCAGTACCCGCTCTTGGTCCGCTCGAGGAAGTTCGCCAGGTCGCTCGCGTCGAGCACCGCCGGGGCCTTCAGGGTGTACTTGAATGTCCCGTCCGCCAGCCAGTTCTGCAGCGCGACGGCCTTCTCGAACGCGGTCGTGGCCCCGGCCTTGGCCACGATGGACTCCGCCAGCGAGCGCAGCGAGTCGTAGGAGGCGGGCACCTTCTGGTAGTAGTTGACGATGTCGGCGGGCGGCGGCGGCGCGTCGTTGAGCGCCAGCTCCGGCGGCGAGTCGACCAGGCTGGTGACCGAGTACTGCAGGCCGCCAAGCGCGGTTCCCGCGTCGAACAGCATGAGGGTTGACCGGTCGGCTACCAGGTTCCCCTTGTTGGCCCGGACCGAGACCGCCGGGTAGGGCACCGGCAGCGCGCCCAGGTCGTCGGCCCCGACGTCGTCGGCGATTCTGATCGACGTGCTCACCTCGCTGGCGAACAACCGGTTGGTGAGCCCGGGCGGCGCCGGCATCGCCTGGTGGACGTGCACCGGCACCTCCGGCTGGCTGAACAGCCGCCAGCCGGAGTCGGTCAGCTGGTCGAGCACGTAGATCTGGAGGTAGTCAGGGGACGCCTGGGTGCTGTCGTACACGAGCACGTCGGCCGGCCGGCCGTTGAGCTCCTGGGCGAGCTGCTGCGTGGGCAGCGTGTCCACGCCGGGGAACCCGACGCCGGCCGGGCCGCCGCCCGAGCCGGACCCGGGCCTGCCGCCGATCCCCGGCTGCCCGCCGAACAGCCGGGTCACGTGCAGTCCGGGGATCACCAGCGGCAGGAACAGGGCCAGCACGACCGAGGCGAACCCGACCCGCCGCCCGGCCGCCGCCAGCGGCCGGGTGTCGGGGGCGTCGCGGGCGGACGGGTTCTGATGCTCCCACTCCCTGATCTGGTCTTTGCCCTCGCTGCTGAGCAGGGCCAGATAGCCGGCCACGCCGACGCCGAACGCGACCGTGGTGCCGAGGAAGCCGCGGCCGACGCTGAGCGTGAACGGCTCCACGAACAGCAGCAGCAGCGGCAGCCCCGCCAGCGCGGCGCTGCCGAGCCGGACCGCGATCCAGTCGGTCAGCAGGGCCGTGATCCCGATGCCGCCGGCCGCCAGCAGCAGCATGCCGCGCAGCTCGGGGACCGGGGGAGCGTACTTGGAGGCCTCGTTGAACCCCTGGCCGGCCAGGTCGAAGAGCTCTCCCATGGAGGCGGGCGTCGGCAGCAGGTGCAGCAGCGACCGCGCGTTCGAGAACGCGAGGTTCAGGAACAGCAGCAGCGCCACCAGGCCGCCGAGCAGGCAGACGGGCTCGGGCAGCCGGCGCACTCGGGTCGCGGTGCCCGCCGCCGCCGCCACCGCGATCGAGCCGAGCCCGACCAGGAACCAGAGGCCGCCGGTGAAAATGGGGTAGAGCGACACCGATGCCGCCGCGGTGGCGAGGCCCGCCGCCAGCGTCCGCCGATGACTGGACATCACGCGCCTCCGGTCCCGACCGTGCCGCTTCCGACGGTGCTGCTGCGGGCGACGCCCCGGTGCAGTTCCTCCCACGCCGCGGGCAGCCGGGCCGCCTCCGTCACCACCGCCACCCGCCACCCGGCCCCGGTCAGCGCCCGCGCGCCGGGCGCGACGGACCGCTCGTCCTCGGACAGGATCAGCGCGAGGGCCGGCGCGTTGCCGCGCCGCGCCGCCGCCAGCTCCTGCGCCTGCCCGGCCGACAGCTCGCCCAGCACCGCGATGAGCTGCCCCTCGGCGCTGCCGAGGGCCTTGATCCCGGCCTCGAGGTGGATGACGCGGGAGGGCTGGAGCACGGCCAGCGTGTCAAGCAGCGTGTCGCGGAACGACCCCTGCCGTGGTACCTCGCCCAGTTCGGTGACGAACCGGGCGTCGAACCCCTCGCCCGCCAGGTGCACCCCGATCGACGCGGCCGCCGTGACCGCCAGCTCGAACATCGCGCCGGAGTGCGCGCTGCGCCTGCCGTCGAGGAAGAGCGACGCGGTGTTGCGCCAGAACTGCTCCTCGCGCCTGACCATTAGCTCGCCGTAGCGCGCGGTGGACCGCCAGTGCACCCGGTGCAGGCTGTCGCCGGTGCGGTAGGCGCGCGGGGCCGCGTCGTCGTCGCCGCTGGCGGCGATGGACCGCCGGCCGGAATCGCTGTCGCCGAGCCAGCTGCCGGCCAGCGGCGGCCGGGACAGCGGCACGATCACGGGCGTGACGGTCAGCGTCGACGTGGAGGTGAACGCCCGGGTGATCGAGACCAGGCCGAAGGAGTCGGCCACCCGCACCCGCAGCGGCCCGATCGTGTACCTGCCCCGGCTGTCCGCGCCGAGCTCGTAGGTGTACTCGCGCCACCCGCCGCCGCCGATCCCCTCGAACACGAACCGGGGCCGGGAGCCGAGCGCGTAGGGCACGGTGTCGTCCGCCAGCAGCAGCCCGGTGCGCAGCCGGGAGACGTTGACTAGCCGGATGGTCACCGCGGCGGTCTGCCCGGCGGGCAGCCGGGACGGGGTCACCCGGCGGACGCAGGACAGCCGGTACCTGGCCCGGCCGGAGCCGAAGGCGGACAGCAGCGGCAGCGCCATCAGCACCGCGCCGATCCGCAGCAGGTCGGGCTCGGGGATGAGCAGCCCGCAGATCAGGGCCGCCGCCCCGGCGGTGACGAAGGACCGGCCGCGCACCGTCAGCGCCCCGAGCAGCGTGCGCATGACCTGGTCAGCCCCCCGTCAGGGTTTCGGCAGCGGGGTCTGCGCGACGATCCGGGCGACCACCTGCTCGGGCGGGTGCCGCTCGACCAGCGCCTCGGCGGTCGGCAGCAGCCGGTGCGCGAGCACCGGGACGGCCAGGGCCTGGATGTCGTCGGGGATGACGTAGTCCCGGCCGTCGAGCGCGGCCCGGGCCCGGGACGCGCGCAGCAGCTGCAGCGCGGCCCGCGGCGAGGCGCCGAGCCGCAGCTCGGGCGCGGACCTGGTGGCCGCGGCGAGCGCGATGATGTACTCCTTCACCTGCCCGGTGACGAGCACTCCGCGCACGGCGGCGATGAGCTCGCGCACGTCGACCGCGGTGGCGACCGGCTTGAGCTGGTCGAGCGGTGACGAGGACCCGTGCGTGTCGAGCATCTCCAGCTCCGCCGCGGCGGTCGGGTACCCCATCGAGATCCGCGCGGTGAACCGGTCGCGCTGCGCCTCGGGCAGCGGGTAGGTGCCCTCCATCTCGATCGGGTTCTGCGTGGCGATCACCAGGAACGGCGCCTCGAGCAGGTAGGTGGTGCCGTCCACCGTCACCTGCCGCTCTTCCATGCACTCGAGCAGCGCCGACTGGGTCTTGGGCGAGGCCCGGTTGATCTCGTCGCCGACCACGATGTTGGCGAAGACCGGGCCTGGCTTGAACTCGAACTCGCGCAGTTCCTGGTTGTAGGCGTTGACCCCGGTGATGTCGCTCGGCAGCAGGTCGGGGGTGAACTGCACCCGCCGCACCGAGCAGTCGATGGAGCGCGCGAGGGCCTTGGCCAGCATCGTCTTGCCCACGCCGGGCACGTCCTCGATGAGCAGGTGCCCCTCGGCCAGCAGCACGATCAGCGCCAGCCTGACCGCCTCGGCCTTGCCGTCGATGACCGACTCAACGGCCGTGCCGATCCGCCGCGCGGTGGCCACCAGGTCATCGAGGGCTCGCTGCGAACCCCGCCCCGTGTCGAGTACCAATCGGCCCTCCTCGAAAAAGGCCCGCCGCCGCGGCGCCGGAGACTGCGTCGTCTACAGACATTATGTCGTCCCGCCCCGAATGTGCCACGCCACGTGCCTGTCGCCCCTCCCATTGAGCGGAGTTTCGAGGAGCTGACCGGAAAATCGCCCGTCCGCTCGCCGAGCAAGATCAGCTATTCGAAATCCATAGCGTTCCGTTCATTATGGCTTCTAGTTTGCCATGGATTTATTCGATCTTGGTAATTAAGCGGCGATATTTCGGACGACTACGGGTGGAGGGCGGGTGGGGCGGGGGCGCCCTCGTTGCACAACCCGCCTTGGGGCGGGTTCTTCCCCCACTTCGCTCCACTGGACCTGACCTGGTGTTTTATCGGCGTGATGGGGACGCGCGGGAGGTTTGGGCTGGTGCCGGTGGAGGAATGTGGAGTACAGTGGGGCGTGGTGGAGTGAGATAACCATCGAAACTCGGCTCGCTCGCGGCGGGAGGTGAGAACCGAATGTTTCTCGGTACTCACGCGCCCCGGCTGGACGAGAAGGGGCGCCTGTTTTTGCCCGCCAAGTACCGTGACGAGCTCTCGGGGGGAGTCGTGATCACGAAGGGGCAGGAGCGCTGCCTGTACGTCTTCCCGACCGATGAGTTCGGGCGGATGGCCGAGGCGCTGCGCACGGCGCCGGTGACCGCCAAGGGGCTGCGGGACTACAGCCGCGTCTTCTTCGCCAGCGCCTCCGACGAGGTACCCGACAAGCAGGGCCGGATCACCGTCCCGGCCGCGCTCCGCACGTACGCGGGGCTGGAGCGCGACTGCGTCGTGATCGGTGCCAACACCCGGCTCGAGATCTGGGACGCCCAGGCCTGGGAGACCTACCTGGCCGCCCAGGAGGACTCGTTCTCCGAGGCCGCGGAGGAGGTGCTACCAGGCATTCTGTGACCGGCCGCCGGATCACGAGGCGGCCACCAGCCGTCCGGCTGGTCTGGTATCCGCGCCTGGACCACAGGCTGGCGCCACTTCCCCGGTGCCAGGCAGGTCCAGCCGAGGGCGCGGACTCCAGACCCGCCGGACGCCGGCAAGGCAGTGCGGGCCGGCAAGCAGTGCGGGCCGGCAAGCAGTGCGGGCCGGCAAGCAGTGCGGGCCGGCAAGGCAGCGCGGTCGGTAGTTCAGCACGGCGGAGCGGAGGGGTCAGTGGGCGAGCACGCCTATGCGCACGTGCCGGTGATGGCCGGCCGGGTGACCGAACTGCTGCTGCCCGCGCTCACCGGACCCACCACCGGCGGCCGTCCGCCGGTCCTGGTGGACGCCACCCTCGGCCGCGCGGGGCACGCGCGGATCCTGCTCGAGGCCCTTCCTGACCTGCAGCTGATCGGAATCGACGCCGACGCGAGCGCGATCGAGGCCGGCCGCGACCTGGCCGCGCGGTACCCGGGCCGGGTGACCGTGGCCCACGCGTTCTACGACCACATCGCCGAGATCGTCGCCGCGGCCGGGCACCGCCGCATCCAGGGCGCGCTGTTCGACCTGGGCGTGTCATCCCCGCAGCTTGACGACGCCGGCCGGGGGTTCTCCTACGCGCAGGACGCGCCGCTTGACATGCGCATGGACCAGACCGCGGAGCTGACCGCCGAGCGGATCGTCAACACCTACCCGCCCGGTGACCTCGCCCGGGTGCTGGCCGAGTACGGCGAGGAGCGGTTCGCCCGCCGGATCGCCGCGTCCATCGAGCGCGAGCGCGCCCGCGAGCCGATCACCAGCACGCTGCGGCTGGCCGCGATCGTCAAGGACGCCATCCCGGCGGCCGCCCGGCGCACCGGCGGCAACCCGGCCAAGCGGACCTTCCAGGGGCTGCGCATCGAGGTGAACGACGAGCTTGGCGCGCTCAGGCGGGCGGTCCCGGCCGCGCTCGACCTGCTCGCGCCGGGCGGCCGGCTGGTCGCCCTGGCCTACCACTCGCTCGAGGACCGCCTGGTCAAGCGGGAACTGGTCGCGCGGACGGCCGACGCCACCCCGCCCGGGGTGCCGCTGCGCGCGGCCGACGCGGCGGCCGGCGGCGCCCCGTTCCGCCTGCTGACCCGGGGCGCCGAGCGCCCGGACGACCAAGAGCTTGCGATCAACCCGAGGTCGGCCTCGGCCCGCCTCCGCGCGATCGAGCGGATCAGGAACCAACCATGAACTTCATCGGGGGAATGGCGTGAGCAGCGAACAGAACACAAGCGACAGGAGTCGACTGGTGGCACGGAACGAGCGGCAGGAAGACGAGGCCCGCGACGGACGCGGCGGCGTCTCCACCATCACCCGGGTCTCCGCCGGCACCCGGGTCTCCGCCGGCACCCGGGTTCCCGCCGGCACCCGGCCCGGCGTCCGGCCGCGCCCGGTGCCGGAGCAGGGGCAGCCGAGACGCTCTCCCGCGGCGGTGCCAGGGCAGGGCGACGGGCTCCCGCGCAACGCGCAGGCCGCGCCGAGCGCACCGCCGAAGCCGAACACTCTGCCCAAGCCGAACACTCTGCCCAAGCCGAACACTCTGCCCAAGCCGAACACTCTGCCCAAGCCGAACGTTCAGGCCGCGGCGCGGTCGGGCACCCACCGGCTGCCGTTCGTGCTGCTGCTGTGCGGCCTGCTCGGCGGCGCGCTCGTCTCCGCGCTGGTGATCAGCACCACGCTGGCCGAGGGGGCGTTCGAGATCACCAACCTGCAGAACTCGACCACCGCCCAGGCCAAGCAGCTGCAGTCGCTGCAGGAGGAGGTCGCGCAGGCGCAGTCGCCGCAGCAGATCCAGACCCGCGCGGCCAAGCTCGGCATGGTCGGGGTCGGCGAGCTCCGGTTCCTCGACCTCAAGACCGGCAAGACCACGACCGACGCCAACCCCAGCTGGGTGGGCAGCATCCCCGGGTACTACCCATGACAAGGCGAGGACTGGTCGGCCCGAACGGCCCGAACGGGCCGAACGGCCCGAACGGGCCGGCCGGGGGCAGGGGGCGTCGCCCGGGGGCGGCGCCCAGGCCGGGCGCGCCGGCGCCGCGCCGGCCGGGCAGCACCCCGCCCCCGGGGGCGCGGGCCACCGGCCCCAACCGCCGCCTTCCGCCGGATCCCCGCCTTCCGCCGAACCCCCGGCCCGCGCAGGACGCCGCGACGCCGCGCGCTGGTCGCCCGTCCAGCCCTTCCCGCCCCTCTCGCCCCTCCTCCGCTGCCCGCCCACCGCGCAGGCCGCCGCGCCCCCCGCGCTGGCTCACCGTCCGGCGCGGCGACCCCGGCCGGCGGATCGGCATCACCCTGCTCGTGATCGCGATCACGCTGACGCTGTTCGCCGGTCGCCTGGTGCAGATCCAGGGCATGGAGGCGGCCTACTACAAGACCCAGGCCAACAACGAGAAAGAGCACACCACCGTGCTGCCGGCGATGCGCGGCACGATCTACGGCTCCGGCGGCCAGCTGCTGGCGATGAGCGTCGAGGTGTGGCAGATCGTCGCCGACCCCGGACAGCTGACGGCCGCCCAGAAACTGCAGGCCGCGCAGCAGCTGGCCGCGCCGCTCGGCCTCAGCCAGCCGGCGTTGCTGCAGCTGCTTCAGCATCCGAGCACGCCCGACTACGTCGTCCTAGGCCACGACGTCTCCTCCACCAACGAAACCCAGAAAGCCAAGATAGG
>Ga0302326_10025874_pt1 | contig 11883 bp, 12 predicted proteins | sample Palsa_T0_3_FD_202264 | JGI IMG/M metagenome (GOLD analysis project Ga0302326, IMG submission 202264) | Peat permafrost microbial communities from Stordalen Mire near Abisko, Sweden - Palsa_T0_3 | ecosystem: Environmental > Terrestrial > Soil > Palsa > Peat permafrost | place: Sweden: Abisko... | reverse complement strand
TGCGCGAGTGGGTGGCGGTGCCGTGGGATGCGCCCGAGCTCGCACGCCGTCTGACCTTTGCGGGCTTCGAGATCGAGGCGGTTGAGCCGGCCGCGCCGCCTTTTCGCGGCGTGATCGTGGCGCGAATCATCAGCACCGAGCCGCACCCAAGGGCCGATTCATTGCAAGTCTGCCGCGTCACGGCTGGCCCCGACACCGCCGCGCCATTGCAGATCGTCTGCGGCGCGGGCAATGCGCGCGCCGGCCTGGTGACGGCGCTCGCGACGATCGGTGCTGAATTGCCGGGCGCAGTACATATCAAGGCGGCGGTGCTGCGCGGCGTCGAGTCGCAGGGCATGCTGTGCTCGGCACGCGAGCTCGGATTGGCCGACAGTTCCGACGGCATTCTCGAGCTGCCCCCCGATACGCCGCTCGGCCTTGATCTGCGCGCGGCACTGGATCTGGATGATCCGATCCTCGAGGTCAACGTCACGCCCAATCGCGGCGATGCGCTCTCGATACTGGGCATCGCCCGCGAGGTCGCCGTGCTCAGCGGTATTGCATTGGGGGCGCCCGCGCTGAGCCCTGCCAGCCAGGCAGGGCGGGAGCGCGAGTCGGCGCGCACGCTGCCCGCGATCGCGCCGCTCGCGGTGAATTTGCAGCCAGGAGCAGGCGCGGGACGCCTGCTGACCCGGATCGTGCGCGGCCTGGACAATTCGCGCGCAAGTCCGCCCTGGCTGCGCGAGCGGCTGCGGCGCTGCGGGCTGCGCTCGATCAGTCCGGTCGTTGATGCGACCAACTATTTGATGCTCGAGCTCGGCCAGCCGATGCATGCCTATGACTACAACGTGCTGCGTGGCACGCTGGCCGCGCGTCGGGCCGTCAATGGCGAGCGCCTGGAGTTGCTCGACGGGCGCGAAATCGAGCTCACCGAGGACGTGCTGGTCATCGCCGATGACGCCTCGGCGCTCGGATTGGCCGGGATCATGGGGGGTCAGCGCAGTGCCATCACTGCGGCGACGCGTGAGGTTGCCCTCGAGGTCGCCTGGTTTGTGCCCGCAGTCATCGCGGGGCGTGCACGCCGCTACGGTCTGCAGACTGATGCGAGCCAGCGCTTCGAGCGCGGCGTCGACTGGCAGGTGCAGGAGCGCGCGCTCGAGCACGTGACCAGTTTGATCCTGCAGATCGCCGGCGGGCAGGCTGGCCCAATTACCGGCGCGCAATTGCCCGAGCAATTGCCGGCCTCGATGACGGTGACATTGCGCGCGCGCCAGCTCGAGCGTCTGCTTGGAGCACCGGTTGCAGCCGCGACAGTCGAGCAACGCCTGAGCGCGCTGGGCATGAAGCTGCGTGCAGTGCCCAAAATGCCCGGCGCGGCCGAGGCGGGTGCCGAGTGGCACGTCGAGCCGCCCTCATGGCGCTTCGATATCAACATCGAGGCCGACTTGATCGAGGAAGTCGCGCGCATTGGCGGCTTCGATCTGATCGGCGAGCAGGATGCCGCATTGCCAGTTAAACCCAAGCCCACTGGGTCCGCGCAGGTCGACGAGCGCGCGGTATTGCGCACGCTGGCCGCGCGCGGCTATCAGGAGGCTGTCAGCTTTGCGTTCGTTGATCCCGAATTGCAGCGCCAGCTCTTTGGTGCGCAACCGGTCATCGAGCTCGCCAACCCGATTGCGTCCGAGCTTGCCGTCATGCGCACCTCGTTGTGGCCTGGTCTGTTACGCGCGGCACGGGAAAACCTGCACCGCCAGCAGCAGCGCGTGCGTCTGTTTGAGATCGCCAATCGCTATCTGCTCGATGAGAGCGGTGGGCACCTCGAACAGAAAATGCTTGCCGCGCTGGCGCTTGGCACGCGCTCGCCCGAGCAATGGGCAACCCCGTCTGTACCCGTGGATTTCTATGACCTCAAGGGCGACCTTGAAGCGTTGCTGACGTTGGGCGGGCAGCCCGGGCAGTTTGTTTGTGAGCCGGCGGTATTGCAGTGCCTGCATCCCGGTCGAAGCGCCCGGATACTGCGTGGCGGCACCCAAATCGGGCATATCGGTGAGCTGCACCCACGTCTGGCCAGTGCACTGGATTTTACATATGCCCCGATACTGCTCGAAATCGACTATGCGGCCGCATTTGGTACCAAATTGGCGCAGTTCGAGGAGGTTTCGCGTTTTCCCCACATACGCCGCGACATTTCCTTTACCGTGCCCGAGGTTATCGCCTTCAGGCTCATCCGCGAACGTGTTACTGTTGCTGCTGCAAGCCTGCTAAAAGAATTGCGCGTTTTCGACGTCTACCAGGGAACGGGAGTAGAAAGTGGTCGAAAAAGTGTTGCCTTGGGCTTGATTTTACAGGATTTAAACCGCACCCTTACCAATGAGGACGCGGACCGCGTCGTGGAAGCAGTGCGCGCCGAGCTGCGATCGAATCTGGACGCCAGGATAAGAGAATAAAATCGATGGCTCTGACCAAGGCAGAGATGGCCGAAGCGTTGTTCAATCAGCTCGGTTTGAACAAGCGTGAAGCCCGCGAGTTAGTGGATCTGTTCTTCGAGGAGGTGCGCCGCGCGCTCTCCCAGGGCGAGCAGGTCAAGCTATCCGGCTTCGGCAATTTCGATCTGCGAGATAAGAATCAACGGCCGGGCCGTAATCCAAAAACCGGCGAAGAGATCCCCATCAGCGCACGCCGCGTGGTGACCTTCCGGCCCGGTCAAAAACTCAAAGCACGCGTCGAAGCCTATGCTGGAACCAAAGAATAATAGTGAATTGCCTACGATCCCGGGTAAGCGCTACTTCACGATCGGTGAGGTGAGCGAACTATGCGGCGTCAAGCCGCATGTATTGCGCTACTGGGAGCAGGAGTTTCCTCAGCTCAAGCCCGTCAAGCGTCGTGGCAATCGCCGCTACTATCAGCGCCAGGACGTGATCGTAATCCGGCAGATCCGCAGCCTCCTGTACGAGCAGGGCTTCACGATCGGCGGGGCTCGCAACAAGCTCACGGGCGATGAGGCACGCAGCGACACCACGCAAAGCCAGCAGATCATGCGCCAGGTGCGCACCGAGCTCGAAGAGGTATTGCGAATCCTTCGGCGTTGAACGCCCCGGCAGGCGTCGGCTCCCGACGTGCCTGTCGGAAACCGGGTATCATGCGGCTGCCTCACCGCTCAGGCCGTGGGGCGCAGTCTAATAAGAACAATCGTGTCGGAGCGTGGCGCAGTCTGGTAGCGCACTTGCATGGGGTGCAAGGGGTCGGAGGTTCAAATCCTCTCGCTCCGATCAATGACTTACGAGCGTTCCAAAAATTGCCTGTGTCCACTTTCGTGTCCACCTTCAAAATTGACTCTGCCGGGGAGGGTGTAATGTGGCGACCACGAGGCGTTGAAAAAAGCCGACGGCTAAGGAACCGCACATGAGATACGGGAAAATGCCGAAGGCTGGCGAAGTCCTCGTGCACAACCATGTTCAGCACGGGCCTGATACACACCACGGCATAAATGGTTTTCGTTATTGGGCCGAGCCCTTGAATGCCGGGCTTGAGGTTTGCGCTTGTGGGTGGCGTCCGTCAAAAACACCCGGGTCTATCGCCCTGCATTATCGCGTCGCGCCCACGCATGCAGGTGTCCGGTAGAATGACTTTATGAGCAGCAAGTTTCGCCAATACACGAACTACATTGTGATCAGCAGCGTCGGCGCGTCGATCGTCTTTGCCAGTCAGTACCACCCTCACATCGATGTGACCGGCCTTCGCTTTTTGGTGGCTACTGGTTCCGTGTCTCCGGGGCGCTCCTTGTTTATTTGATTGGCAATGTGCTGGCCTTCAGAGCGCGGCGCTTCGTGAACCTCAGTAGCATTAAGCATCTGGCTTTGATTCTTGGTGCTGTAGTAATCACAGCGCTGTTCGTTTTAGCTTTACCGTGGAGGCAGTGGTTTCCGGGGACAGGCATCTATTCGGGAAGCCCGAGCCTTTGGGAAAGAAACGCCGCACCAATTGGCGCGATAGGGGCGTTAGCGGGCCTTTTGGGTCTTATCGCAACAGTGTTGCGGGTTGCTAGGCGATCTTCCTCGCGTCAAGGCTAATGAACAACGCCGAACCGGAACTAAAGCTGCCAGACGCGCAGACCCGCGAATTTTTCGAATCGCTCAGGCATGAATCAGACCGTGGGTGTGCCTTGGTGGGCGCTCAGATGCTTGAAAACGCTTTGGAAGCGCTGTTACGCAAAGCAATGTCCGCCGATGAATGGGCACGAGAGCATTGCGTCGAGGGATTGTTTGCAGCCATGGAACCTTTTCCGCCAAGATCTTGGCGTGTGGGGCGCTTGGCCTCATCGGCGAGGAGCTTGCCACGGACTTGAATACCATCAGGAAAATCCGCAACAACTTCGCGCATTCGACTAACGTTGCAAGGTTTGAAGACCAAAGCACAGTTGACCTTGTTCGCAATCTAAAGCTGATTGCCGCCTTTTTCTCGTCGGATAAGAACGATAAGAATTGGCGTCATCCTACTTTGGGATTCTCATTCTCGCGGGTGCATTTCATGCTCGGGACTTCTTGGTGTCTGGGAACATTGCACCACCTCATGGAGTCCCGCCAGCAACAGAAGTAGCCGAGCGCATCTGAGCGCAGCCACTGACGCCGGCCTATCCTTGCGTCAGCTCAAGCAGGCGATGTCGGCGGCGTGGGGTCTGCAGGTGAGCCTTCGGACATAGTTGCGGTGGCGCCGCAACAAGCTGGATGAAAGTAGACTCAATCTATGTGCTGGTGACGTAGGAACGTGGCGCCCGAGAAACAGACTTTCGGCGTCATCGAGCGGCAAGCTCGCCTATAGCTGCATCACTCGACAAACGCCACGCTAAACCAAATAGCACGCGAGGGGGTTTTCCATGACAGAGTCACCGCCGCCGCACGATCCTGCGCCACAGCCGATCGGTGATCCGCCACTCGGCGATCGGCCAGAGCCGCCGCCAGCACAGCCCAAGCTCGCCTGACTCGTAGGTTCTGGTCCAATGAGCGAGGGGGAGTGGCACGATTGCGCGGACACACCGCCGCCGCCGGACCGGCAAATCATAACAGGCCAGCGACGACCCGACGGTAGCTGGTCCATAACGGGGTTTCACCCGGTGGGCCGTGGCCGCGACGTTCACACACGTGGCGTTTATTGGGCCTACATGCCCGAGTGGATCCTCAAAGGCCCCGACAGCTGACCTAGCCTTGGTCAACCCGGGATCAGGAATTGCTGATGACGCTCAGGTAGTGCCCGGGCGTGACAGCGAAGTATTCGGGCACGTTGGCAGCCAAGCGCATGTTAGTGGCTGACGCGCCGGGGATGCTGCCGTCGGGATTCGCCGGACTGATGCGGGCTCCAACGGGTCGAAAACGGATCGGCGAGCCATGCGCGAAAAGTAGCCGCCAGCCCGTGCGAGCGGTCTAGTCGTCCGCGACGCAGCACGCTGGATGAAGTTACGGCAAAGTGTGAGGTTCGTTCGATCTTCATATGCATTCGCGTCGCTAATGGGAAAGCCCTAAAAGCGCTGTGCGCCAACACCGATCGTAAGCGCACTGTCAGATGCTCGCGCTGACTGTGGCCGAGGGGCCACTCTGTTCGCCCGCAGAGTTGACTTCCACGATCTGAAAATACCAGCTGCCCGCGCTGAGATTGTCAACTACGTAGGTCTGCATGCCGACGGTGTTGATGTCGATCGTCTGCGTCATCGCGCTCGCACTGGTACCGTAGTAGATGATATATCCGGCGAGATTGGTCAACGCGCTGCCATTGGTATTCTCGGTTGAAGGGGACCATGACAGCGTGACGTTGGTTGGGGATGTTGTGGCGGCCACGGGATTAGAGGCCACGGGAGTAGAGGCCACAGGAGTGGAGGCGACGGGAGTGACGGCCACGGCAGTGGAGGCCGCAGGAGTGGAAGCATTCGGGGTGCGGCCTACGCTGGTCGTTGGATCAGCGCCCCTGCTCGGCGGACTGTCAGCCACGACGCTACTCGAGTCACTCGCGGAAGCAGCGCTCTGCGTAGAGCCGCCGCATCCGGCCAATAGGACCACCGAAATGAGCATTGCGCCCAGAATCTGGGTCATAAGTTTCCAGCGTCGTTCGATTTTCATGTGCGTTCGCCTCGCTAATGGGTGGAAGCCCTAAAGCGCTCTGGCGATTGCGTATCGATAGGAGGGAAGCGGACTGACGGTGGCGTCACGAAGCCCACGCGTCGCGGCGAAGCCGGCAACCCCGCTATCTCATGTCCCTATCGGAACAAAGACCGGAGGCTTTGCGTCCCCGCCTCACGACGGGTATGCCCTTTCAATTGCGATGCCAGTTAGCCTTGAACGCTGTGCGTAAGCAACGTGTCTGCCCCACCGTACGTCTGGAAACGGCGACTGCGAGGCGATTCAAATAAATGGTGCCACGCAGCCGACCCCTGACGCGGTGGAGCGACGAGCTATCGGCGAAGCAAAGAACAGCAATTGGTCCAACCGGACTTTAGGTTCTCCCAATTACGAGCGAGCCATAAAGTATTGGCTCTGACACGTGCATCGGCGACCACCATTCCCGCTATGTTGCCCAGCGCACGACGCGCCACAACCAACGCGGTTAAGCTGCGTGCGAGTCACCTCCCATGACTCACTAGTTACGGCTCACCGTGGGACAACATTGACCCATAGTGAGCCGGGTTTTTTGATGCCGAATTCTTGGCGCCACATCCGCATCCGCATCACGGTCTCGCGCCAATGCACCCCATGCTGTTCTGCCGGGTTGAGTAAGTGCGCGATCTCGTGCACTAACCAGCTACGCCGACAAAAGCGCGCGTCAATGATGATCTTGTGTTCGAGGGCGCGTGCGCGTGCGAGTGCGCCGTTGATGTCGTTATTGGCCCGGATATCCAGCGCTGGCGTGCCCGTGACCCATGATCTTGAGCCGGGCGCGAAATCGCCCCATGGCTCTTCGATGTGGGCTGCTGCCGCCATTGCAGGCAAAGGCGCCCCGGTGCCTCCAAGCTTGCGATCAGTCAGCCCATAGCCCGAGACACTTCAGCTCGTCCACCAGCGCATCAGTTTCCGCTTTTACCAGTTTGTTTATCTTCTCGGTCTTGGGGGCTGCCTCGACAATGCGTTTGGCAGCTTTAAGTAGATCGGCGTCGCTTGGATTCGCTTTTAACGCGTCAAATGGGTTCGGACCCATCCCGATACCTTGCTGCCAGTCCGCCAACGAGATGTAGCTGGACCTTAGATTGCTTCGCATTACTTTGTCTTCGGTCGCGGCTATTGCGAGGATCAACGCCGCCTTGATCTGAATCTTTGGGTATGGCAGTCCCGATACGTCGTTTATCATCGCTTTCTTGGACGCCAGCACTGCCCCGTATTCGTTGACAATCTTCTGGGCCTCAGCCAGCGTCATTTTCGCTGGCCTTCTTACGCGCCGCTTGCGCCCCAACATTCGATTCAGAATTCCCAATGGGCCAGTCTCCAAGGCCACAGTGTACCTGCAGAGCGTTTGACGGCCCTTCTAATCAGCCCGTGCGGTGCACAAAGCTGCATGTGGGCGTACGATAGCCGTCGGGGAGAACAAAATGCTAAGAGTCCTAGTGGCCATCGCCAAGATGGTCGCGTGGGTCGCCTATGCGATCGTGGGCCTGATCCAGATTACGGCGACCGCGAGCGGCATTCAGCATCTCACGGGTTGTGGTGTCTGGTTTGCTGGTTCATCGCACTCTTGATCGGTTGGATGCCGCTGCTTGGAACAGGACTCGGCATATATGGTGCTTACGCTGATTGGAATTGGAGTCTTGCGCTTTCCATTTTGCTATTCGTCGGTATTCCCGGCTTCTTTATTTGCGTTGCTATAATTGCTACGGCAGTGAGCACCGCTATGGAACGCAGACGGCGATAACTGGGCTAACGTCAATCGACACCGTAGGGCCAGTTATTTATGCCGGAAGAGATCACGAAACCGAGACTGCTGGGGATCAGCATATTGATGGTCCTCCGACGCGCGCGGCATTCCTTAAGCCAATCGAATTCAAGCCGCAGCGGGAATACAGACTTACGTTTGCGCCCAGTTCAGAGCCGGTAGAGCCCATGCAATGACGGTTCGAATCCCGGTATTCAACCCAAGCGCCCTCAAGGCCCCGACCCGTGCTACTTGGCTCAGAACGCTCTTCGCCCTTGCACGCCAGAGCAGCGCTCACCCGTAGCGAAGCCGGTCGGCGTGGACCTGAATATCGTGGGCACTTGGGAGCTTCCGCAGAAGGGTGGAGCTTGGGTGTTGGAGGTTCATCGCGATGGTACGTACAAGTTTCATAGCGAAGCGGGCGATGGCGTTGCACCCAACGCTGGGATCTTTTCTGCGAGTAACGGGCGCTGGGCGCTACAAGCAACGAATGGATACGCGGACGGCGGCACTTATCTGTTTCCGCCTCCCGATACCTGGATCGCGACCGGGAAATTTGGCACGCTGCTTGGCGTCAGCGTGGCTCCAAGATGAGCGTCGCCAAGAAATAGACCCTTGCGAACAGCCAACCTTGTCAAAGTCGCTGCGCGGTCATCGTCATAGTTCAAAGGTCTGGATGTCGGTAAGCGGAGACCGCAGCTAAGGGCACCCGTGCCGCCCATAGCGAGCCCCTTATCGCTTTGTCTTGGTCCTCGGCTGCATTTTTTTAGCGATCGGTTTGTCAGCAATCGATACTTGCGCGAAGGTTCCCACTGACGCATTGAGCGCAGTCGCCAGCGCCGCATCGCCATTGACCAGCGCTTGCCACGCCAGCTCCAGCCCTTTGCGCCTTCCCTTAAGGGTTATCTTCAACGTCGTCGGCGAGATTGCCACGATGTAGGTGCTGCGCCCGATACGCAATTCTCGTTTGAGAGTTTTCTCCAGCGCGGTTGCCATGGAAGTAAGCAGTTTCCAAGCCACACGTCAGGCGATACTTTAACTCCATACAGCTTGATTCGCCGCAGATTACTGTATGGACGGCCGTGCCAGCGCTCCGCTACCGTTTATCGATGGGCCGCCGATCCGTTTTCGATTCCCTTGAGACTACCGGTGAGCCGCGCTGGTACGTGGTGCGCAACATGCCCTTGTCTGTACCCGCCCAACCTCAATGCACGTTGATCTGTTCCCACACATTGGCGGTTGTGTGCATGCAGGTCAACGCTTCCTCTAGTGCACCGTCCCGGTTGTAGACGCGCATTTGTAACACCGGGCGCCCACGTTCTCGCGAGAGTGCCAAGCTAATCGTACCGGTCACAAACCAAATAGGGCCATCGTCGGACCATGCGAGCCAGACGGCGGACTCGGCCAGCGCATTGGTGCGTGCTAGCCTACGCAGCGGTATCGTCAGCTCTGACAGTGAAGTCAACCGAACTGCATCATGCGGCACCATTTTTCGACTGCGCACGCAGGCATCGACCGACTGCTCGCAGAGATTCGGCTTTTGTATCGTGCGTAAACGTAGCGTTTCCGTATAGATCCCTGCGCAGCGCGTGTTGAACCATAGCGCGCCAAGCCAGTTGCAAATTGCTTTCACAGTGCATGTGGGTCCGTACGCTATGCCGCATAGGGCCGTGACTTCGCCGAAGCTGTGCGCGTTCTGTGACCGCCTTCACAGTGTGTCGGCATCTTTGCCGCGTCAGCGGATCAGAATTCGAGTCCGCGGTCGTAGCTGACTAGGTCAACACCGATCGTAAGCGCGCTGTCAGATGCTCGCGCTGACTGTGGCCGAGGGGCCGCTCTGTTCGCCCGCAGAGTTGACTGCCACGATCTGGAAATACCAGCTCCCCGCGCTGAGGTTGTCAACCACGTAGGTCTGCATGCCGACGGTGTTGATGTCGATCGTCTGCGTCATCGCGCCCGCGCTCGTACCGTAGTAGATGATGTACCCGGTGAGATTGGTCAAGGCGCTGCCGTTGGTATTCTCGGTTGGAGCCGACCATGACAGCGTGACGTTGGTCGGGGATGTTGTGGCGCCCGAGGAGCCGGAGCCGCTTGTGGCACCGCTCGATGAGCCGCTAGAGCTCGACGTAGAGGTCACGGGGGTAGAGGTCACGGGGGTAGAGGTCACGGGAGGAGAGGCCACAGGAGTAGAGGCCACGGGAGTAGAGGTAACGGGAGTAGAGGTCACGGGAGTGGAGGTCATGGGGGCAGAGGCCACGGGAGTGGATGAAACGGGAGTAGAGGCCACGGGAGAGGAAGCCCCAGGCGTGGAGGCGATCGGGGTGCTGTCTGTGCCGGTGGGCGAATCACTGCCCGTGCTCACCGGTGGAGTGACAGCCGCCGCGCTGCTCGGGTCGCTCGCGGAACTGGCGCCTTGCGTTGAGCCTCCGCATCCGGACAGCAAGAGGCCTACTGCAATAGCCATTGCGCCCAGAATCCGGGCCATAGGTTTCCAGCATCGTTCGATCTTCATGTGCATTCGCCTCGCTAATGGCTAAAAGCCGTAAAAGCGCTCTGGCGATTGCGTATCGATAGGAAAGATGCGGACTGACGGTGGCGTCACGAAGCACACGCGTCGCGGCGAAGCCGGCAACCCCGCTATCTCATGTCCCTATCGGGAACAAAGACCGGAGGCTTTGCGTCCCCGCCTCACGACGGGTATGCCCTTTCAATTGCGACGCCAGTTAGCCTTGAACCCTGTGCGTAAGCAATGTGTCTGCCCCACCGTACGTCTGCAAACGGCGACCGCAAGGCGATTCAAATAAATTATTGCCGCGCAGATCACCCGTCACGAAGCACGTTTTCGCGCGGGCTTACATGTGACGTGAGGGTACCCACTAGACCCTGAGCTGCGCGCCGGTTGAACCCGTGTCAGCGCAACCGCGCCGGCGTAGAATCTTCCGCCGCTGATTGAACCGCAGAGCGCGCGTCAATTTCAGGGAGAGCCATCATGCTAGATGCCTCGTTTCGAAGCCTACATCTCGTGCATTGGATTTACCTCGGCGTCGCCGTTATCGGCTCGCTGGTCTATGGTTTCGGTGCGTTCCGCATCCATGGCGAATCCACCCCAAGGGCACAAGGATGGCCTCGCCGCCATCAGTATTGGTTCAATGGTGCAGGTGCCGCCGTGGGATGGCTCGCTGGTTGGGTTGTGCTCCAGCGCTGGCTGGGCTGCGAATATGTCTGCATAGGTGAACCGACTGGTTGGACGATCCTGCTTGCTGTGCTGGCGTTCGTCGGAGTGACCGGCTTCCTGCCTTTGACACTCATGAGCACGATCGCCGCGCTGAAGGCGCTACTTGCAAAATTGTCGCCATGACTAAATGCCACGAGTCATAGGCGGGGGTCTGTGGCATGAGACCATCGGTCATCGTGATGCTGTTCGGCCTCGCGGCCTCGCTGTCCGCCGCCGCAGAGACACCTCCACCGCAGGCACCGCAGCTGTCAGTACCGGGCGTCAGGCTGGAGACCCGGCCTTCCACCGGCCTCTGGATGGGGTCTAAGCACATACTGCTCGAGCAAACGACACTCTACGATGTGCAGAAGGCGGCCGGAGCGGGCGCATTGGCCAACAACCACGCTGATGCGGGCGCAGGGATGCGCTGGCTGTGCTACACGAATCTGTGGACGACGCCGATCGAGCGGATCTGGTTCACGTCCCACCGGGAAATGGGGGGTCCGGAAGCTCGCCTGATGAGAGTCACTGCGGAGCTGCTGCCGGCAGGCGTGGCGAGCGCCGACTGTCCGGCTCTGCCCAAGACGCTGACGCCAGTGCGGCTCGACAACGGCCTGTGGCTCAACGATCTTGAATCCTCGGTGGAGCCGCTCGTTGGCGCCTCGATCGCTTCAGATGAGGAGTGGCAGCAATTCGGCTACGCGGGCAAAGTGCCCGGGTCGGGCGGCTGTGCGCCCGATGGCTTCGATCAGCTCAACGGCCTCACGGTTCAAGTTCGCACCGGTCGGGTTAGCTTCATCGTC
>Ga0302326_10025873_pt1 | contig 11883 bp, 7 predicted proteins | sample Palsa_T0_3_FD_202264 | JGI IMG/M metagenome (GOLD analysis project Ga0302326, IMG submission 202264) | Peat permafrost microbial communities from Stordalen Mire near Abisko, Sweden - Palsa_T0_3 | ecosystem: Environmental > Terrestrial > Soil > Palsa > Peat permafrost | place: Sweden: Abisko... | reverse complement strand
GCGCCGGATTCGGTAGGTACGACGGTGTAGCCGTGCCCTTCGAGAACGGCGCGCACCAGAGACATTACCGCGGGTTCGTCTTCAATCAGAAGCACGCGGGCGGGAGCAGACTCACTTCGTGACTCGGTCATATTGGGTGAACTCCTGCAACAGCTCCGAACGAAGCCGGTTCGGAGGCAATGGGCAGGCGGACAATAAAAGTCGCTCCCTCCGAGTCCGGGTTGTTGTGAGCCACAATCTCGCCGCCATGTTCACGGACAATGCCATAGCAGATGCTAAGCCCTAATCCGGTGCCCTTGCCGACGTCCTTGGTAGTAAAGAAAGGGTCAAATATGCGTTCGGGGTCGATAATGCCCATGCCGTTATCACGAAAAGAGATCTCGACGGTCGATTCGTTGCGGGCGCTCGTGATCTCGATGCGTGGGGGCCGTGAGCTTTCACGAACCGCGTCGTAAGCGTTGTTCAGGATATTGAGAAACACCTGCTGCAGCTGGTGGGAGTCTCCGATCACCTGCGGCAGGGTCTCGTCGAGGTGTTCGACCACTTGAATACCGTGACTGATGAAGTCGTAAGAACGCAGATGCACGGTGCGCTGCAGGATGGAATTCAGCTGCAATGGCTGTCGTTGCGGCGGCATCTGGCGGGCAAAGCTCAGCAGATTCTGCACGATCTGCTTGGTACGCTGCGCTTCCTGCAGAATCACGCGCAGGTCGCGGCGGGCGCTTTCGGGGAGCTCCGGATTCTCCATCAATAAGTCCGTGAACCCGAGAATCGCAGTCAAAGGATTGTTCACCTCGTGTGCGACACCCGAGACCAGCTTTCCGACCGCCGCCATTTTCTCCGCATGCATCAGCTTCGAGCGGAGTATGGCGGAGTCGGTAACATCGGTCATGACCACGACGATGCTGCTGACGCGGCCGTCTTCTCCGCTGATTGGACTGAGATTGACGGAGAACTGGCCGCTGACGCCATCGCCACGAACGAGAGGCAGGTCGAAGTTATCGACCTGTTGGCCGCGAGCCACCGCGGCAAGTGAATCGCGGAGTGCTCCGCGTCGCGAGGTGGCGCAAAGATCTGGAAAGGGATGACCGAGGAGCTGGTTCTGCTGAAAGCCCAGGCCGCTCCAGCGCCGGTTGGCATAACTGATGGTGCCCTCGGTATCGGTTACCAGAATCAGGCTCTGGGTATAACTGAGTATCTTGCTCGAGAAATCACGCTCTTTCTGCAACTCGGTCTGCGACTGCCGCAGGCTGGTGATATCGAGCATCAGGCCACGGTTCTGCACGATGTTGCCCGCCGCGTCGAGCAACGCAAAGCAGTTGAGGAAGACGTGAACAGGCGACCCATCTTTCCGTCGTAGTACTTCTTCCTGACTGTGTATTCCGCCCTCGAGCTTGGTGATCGCGGCAAGCTCCTCTCGCCGTTGCGGAGAAAAGTAGACCTGGGTCGGGATGTCGAGCTGAAGCACTTCGTCGCGGCTGCTATAGCCGAGAATGCGAACCAGGGCATCGTTGACTTCGACGAAGCGGCCTTCGGGCGTCGAAAAGAAGATTCCTTCTTGAACATTGTTGAATAGTTCGCGATAGCGGCGCTCGGCTTCGCGCCGGTCGGTGATGTCCTTCAGCACATGGACGGTTTGCAGTTGGGCACTGCTCATTCCAGTTTCAGCCCGGCCCATCTCGCCAAACCCGCGCGATGGGGACCCTTGGCTGGCGGCATGAATGCGCGAGGTTGAAATCAGATAAGTGCGCTCGAGGCCGGGGTGCACGTATTCGTCGAGGCCCTCCCCGCTGCGGCAGAAGGGGCAGGAATGGGGCGAAGCCCCGGCGGACAGCACGTCGAGCGCCCGCATGTTGATGCCGACCAGCTGATTAGGGGCGATGCCAACAAAATCGGCGAGCGATTGATTGACGCGGAGAATGTTGTGCTGCTCATCGTGGACGACGATAAAGTCGCTGATGGCGTCAAAGACCTCCATCCAGTGACGGTTCGCCTGCTCCATACGCGTGAACAGGCAGGCATTTTCTATGGCGATGCTGGCGTGGCCGGCGATGGCACGCAGCAGTTGCTGATCTTCGGTGGAGGGAGGTGCGCCGCGGTCGGCGAGACAAAGAACACCCACGAGTTCACCGGATGAACCGGCGAGCCGGACCAGGGTGCAATCAGTCCATCCCAGTTCGAAGGCAAGAGTCGGTCCCAACATGTCACTCGCCGGGGCGAAAGCGATGTCGGTCGAGTATTTAGACAAGGCCGCACTCAGCGCCTGATTGAAGCGGCGCAGAAGTGGCTTATCGTCGATCTCGGATGCCCCGGACATCAGCACCGTGTCCGCTTCCGCAACTTGAAAAAGACAGAGGGCAACCGAGCGACCGCCAAGCAGGCTTCCCGCGCGCTGCGCGAAGTTGCGCATGAACTCAGGTAAATGCAAAACGGCGTTCAGTTCGAGCGCGATCGTCACCAGGGCCTCGGCACGTCGGCGGTGCACTTCGGACTGGTGCAGATTGCGAGTCAATTCGAGGGCGATCGCAACCTGCGCGGCTAAAGCGCGGGCGCGCCGGACGTCTTCGTCATTGATCGGCCCGGCGGCAATCCGATCGAGCACTCCGAACATCCCCAGCACATCGCCGTTTGAACCAAGCAAGGGTACCGCTAGCAGTTGGCGAATATTGTAGGTGGCAACAAAATCCAGATTCGCGCCGGGAGTCTCGGCGGCATTTTCGGTTACGAATACATTTTTCGTTTTCAGGGTGCCGGTCGCGACGCCCTCGTGCAGCGGAATATCAACAGGATGGGCGACGCCATTCTTTACCCCCCAGCGAATGTGGAAAATATCTTCCTCGAGCAAGCCGATGAAGCAACGTTCGAAGCCGAGGAAGCTGGCGGCGCGAACCACCGAGGTCTGCATGAATTCCTCGAGTTTCCCGGCGGAGCCGAGTTCGAAGGAGATCTCGAGAATATCGTGCAATTCCTGGGCTTGCGCGCGCGCCATTCCATACAACTCGGCATTGGCAACGGCGACCGCTCCGAAACCGGCCAGCGCTGAAACCAGCGATTTGTCCTCTTCGGTGAACGGGCTGTCGTGACGGGGGTAAACCAGAATTGCGCCGTGTGCACACGAGGTGCGAAACGGGGCAGCAATCAAGACGCCGGGCGGCGAATCTTCCCCGAAATGAGAGATGCCGTCGATGCTCACAGTAATGCGCTCGCCGGCAGCAACGGCGCGACTGGCGATCTCAAGGGGAGACCGAAGATCGTTTTCCTGAAAGCGCGAACGGATCGAGAGCGCAAGCCTGGGGGCTTCCGTTGAGACGGCTTGCAACTGGAACAACTGTTCCTGCTGGACGAAGACAAGAACCGCGGTCGAGTGCAGCAGCACCCGGAGACGGTCAGCGATGCCCTCCATCACCGACGCTGTATCGGGCAAGCCATGGAGGGCAGTTGCGACCTCGACGAGGATGCTGGCGCGGCGGTGTTCCTCTCGAGAAAGTTGTTTCAATCGAATCGCATCGAGCGCAGTGCCGAGTTGAGCCGCAAGGATAGTGACCTGGGCTATGGCATCTTCGCTGAAAGAACTATTGGGCACGCTCTGCAGAAATGCGATGGCCCCCACCGCTTGTCCTGAGACGATAAGCGGCGCAGCCAATGCGGCGTGTGCCCGGCGTTCGACTAACCAAGGGTAACGAGCGGCGTCAACGTAGTTAACCAGAATCGATATCCGACGTTGCACGACCTCGACGGCAATCGATGGTTCCGTGCTGGGATCGCCGGCGCGCAACCGCATACCACGAAACGATTGCGCCTGATCGCCATCCGCTTCGGCTCCGACAAGCTCCCCGTCAGGGCTTCTACTCCAAAAATAGGCCCCGCTGGCGTGGAAAAAGGCGCGCGTCAATATGCAGAAGGATCGGATGAGACGGGCTGGATCATAGCTCTGAAAAGCAGCCCGCGAAAGTTCGAGGAGAAGTTTCTGGAAGGCAACGTCAGACTGAGACGCTTCGCCCGGCCCCGAATTTCCGCTATGACTTGTCAGTGCGCACCCGTCTGCGAGCTAAGCGATTGAAAACACTTGAATTACAAATAAACCGTATCCTGCATTCTCAAATTGAGTCAAGCGAATATGCCATGGAGTGTCGAGTTGTGAAACGGCACCAAAGTGATACTCGAGTCTCATTTCGCCACGCGAAAGTGGCCGATTCGATCGACATTCGGCGGCAACCCACGATTCGTAGCACCGAAACGCCGATGCCGTCGCAACGTCACCCATTTACCCAGAGTCACGAAAGTAATGCTCGAACGGATCTTTTGGTATGCGCTGACGGCTTCCCTGCAGGAATATAAGGCACGTATGCACAACGGCAAGGCTGGGACCGTGTCTGTCAATGGGCTGAATAGTGTGTTTTCGGCGGGCCTGATCCTGTTCGGCCTATGGGCTGCGATCATTACTCCCCTGGCGTGGGGACAGCAGGAACTCAATCGCAGAACAAAGAGCAAGGTGGTACCGGCCTATCCGGAACTGGCAAAGCGGATGAGCATTACGGGTTCAGTGAAGATCCTGGTGACGGTCTCCCCTAACGGCTCGATCAAGGAGGCGAAACTGATGGGCGGTCATCCGCTCCTGGCCAACGCCGCTCTGGATGCGATCAAGCAGTGGCGTTTTGAACCGGCTCCGGGGGAAACAACGGGGACTGTGGAATTTCGTTTCGATCCGACCCGGTAGAAACTGTGGACGATCCAAGCGCTGGCTGAGGAAACGTTGAGATATGAACATCGGCAAAAAACTTTATTTGAATTTTGGCGTCATTCTGGCGACGGTGGTGGTGCTTCTCGCCATCAACCTGATCGCGGTGCAACGCGAGCATGAAACCAAAGCGGCGGCGCAGCGCTCGATCGACATGACGGAGGCGACATCGTCGGTCCGCTTCCAGATGATGCAGAACCGCCTTCACTTGCAGAATTACCTCCTCAGCGGAGATACGCGGGACGTTGAGAAAATGACTGACGGCGAACGCCAATTGAACGAGGCGCTGCGCCGTGCTCAGGAACTTTCAAATTCTCCGCAACAGCGTGCCAGTCTCGAAAAAGTGCAGGGGCTCGAGCAAGGTTGGGGTAACGAATTCGCCAACGGGCTGGTGGAAAAGCGCCGCGCCGTGGACAGTGGCAACGCCACTGTGGCAGAACTGCAGATTTTCTATCTGCAAAAGGATCCAAACTCCTGGGTTTCGCGTTCGAGCGAAGTCCTGGACGATGTCGACCACGAGAACCGTCAACTACTCGATCAGCGGCGCCATTCCGATGAACTGGCAGCGACATGGACAATTCTGGTTGCCGTCATCAGTTCCCTGTTTGCCATCGGGCTCGGCATCGTCATTGCTTACCGTACCGCGACCGGGATCACGGGGCCGCTCAACCGGCTGATTCACGTGGCAGACCAGATCGGCCAGTCCGGAGATCTCGAGCACAACATTGACGTTCACGGGAAGGATGAGATCGGCCAGTTGGCACGCACCTTCGAGTCGATGGTCAGGTATCTCAAGGAAATGGCATCGGTCTCCGAAGCGATTGCCGGAGGAAATCTGGCAGTTGAAGTTCATCCCCGCTCGGCCAATGACACCCTGGCGAACGCATTCACACGAATGGTGGAAGGCCTGCGCGGGTTGGTCCGCAATGTGCGCGATGCCGCCTCCCAGGTGGCAAGTGCCTCTAGCCAGGTGGCGAGTGCCTCCGATGAATCGGCAAAAAACAGCCTGCAGACCTCTTCAGCCATCGACGAGGTAACCAGCACGATGCACGAGATGAGCGTAAACGTGCAGAACATGGTAAAGAGCACGCAGACGCAGGCCTCAAGCGTGAGCGAGACATCGGCCTCCATTGACGAGATGGTGACCTCGATCCAGCGCGTGGCGGATACTGCCAAAGTTCTGCTCGATATCTCCAACCGTTCGCGCGAGGAAGTGCACAGCGGTATCGGCACCATGGAAAAAGCGACCGACGGGCTCAACCGGATCAATACCACCATCCGTTCCTCTGGCGAAATCATCGACGCGCTCGGCGGCAGGGCCGATGACATCGGCAAGATCGTCGAAGTGATCGACGACCTGGCAGAGCAGACGAATCTTCTGGCGTTGAATGCTGCCATCGAAGCGGCGCGTGCCGGCGAGCACGGGCTTGGATTTGCGGTCGTAGCCGACGAAGTGCGGAAGCTGGCAGAGAAATCCGCTCAGTCCACTAAGGAGATTTCGGAACTCATCGAGAGCATTCAGAAGGAAGCACGGAAAGCTGTCGATAACATGGAGAAGAGCACGACGATCGTGAACGAAGGGCTGAATCTCGGGCAGGATCTGAATGCCGCGCTGCGAAAGATTTCGAATGTGGTGACCGAGGTCTACAAGTTCGCGCAGGAGATTGGGGCCGCGACCAATGAACAGTCCCATGGCTCGTCGCAGATCGCGCGCGCCACGACGCGATTGAACGAGATCACGCACGAGATCAATTCCGCGGTGGAAGAACAGGCATCTGGCGCACAGGCGGTGGTGCAGGCCATGGAACGCATGCGGGAACTGGTGCAGTCTTCTACCTCGAGCTCGACAGAACTGGCCGCGTCCTCCGATCAGATGTCCAAGATGTCAAGAGACCTGCTTGACTCCATGGATCGGTTCGCGTTGCGGAACGAGAAGATGCGGGAGAACGTGTCAAGTTTCGGGAACGCATCCCGGACCGCGGCGGCCGGGTCTCACTGAGGAAATTCGAGCGATGAGCCGGGAAATACATATCGTGGGCTTCCGTGTCGGGCGTGAGACCTATGGCATTCCCATCACTGCGCTGCATGAGATTGTCCGCGTGCCGGAAATCACCGCCGTTCCGGACGCACCGGATTATCTCGAAGGCGTAATCAACCTGCGCGGGAAAATTGTCTCGGTGGTAGACCTGCGCAAGCGCTTCGGGCAGCCATCCGCCGGACTCGACCGTCGCAGCCGCATTCTGGTCGTGGAAAACCGGGGCCGGCTGGCAGGCATGATTGTCGACTCGGCATCCGAGGTCTTGAAGATTCCGGAAACCGACATCGAAGCAGCGCCCGCCATGATGCAGGAAGGCGGTCTGGACTGTGTGACCGGGTTGGGCAAATATCAGGGGCGACTGATCATTCTGCTGGAGATCAGCAAGGTGTTGGCGCCGCCTGATCCGGCAAGCGATGCGACCGAAGCCAAGCTGGCAGAAAAGACGGCCGCTTCCGGTGGTACAAGAATCGGGAGAGGAACAACAAAGAGCGCCTCGGCAGGAAAATAAGCGAAGAACCGAACCCACATGAACACGAGTGAGATACCCGCACTTACCGACACGGAATTAAAACTCCTGCAGACGCTCGTCTATCAGGAGTGCGGCATGTACTTCGACGATCGTCGCACCTCCTTCGTACAGGACCGCGTCCAGCGCCGCTTGAAGGACTGCCACCTCGACTCCTTCTACAGCTACTACCGCCTGCTCATCAGCCAGCAGGGGAAGCAGGAATTGTCGCGCCTGCTCGAGAATCTCACCGTCAATGAGACCAGCTTCTTCCGACACAAGGCGCAGATGGAGTTCTTTCAACGCAATGTGATGGACGACATTCTGAAGCGCAAAGAGGAGCTTCGGGAGTTTACGTTGCGAATCTGGAGCGCTGGTTGTTCGACCGGGCAGGAACCCTACACCCTCGCCATGCTGGTGGCCGATGCGCTGTCTTACTATTACTTGCGCAATCCGCACACGCTCGAGACTCCGGTCCCCAAACCTCTCGTCCCCCCGCCCTGGCGAGTCGAGATACTCGCGAGCGACCTCAACTATTCAGTTTTGCGCGCGGCGCAGGTGGGGTCCTACGGTGAGCACCAGATGCTGGCCGTCGACTACGGCTATCGCTTGCGCTACTTCGACAAAGTGGGTGACCGCTACGCGGTGAAAAGGAACGTCAAGGAACTGGTGCACTTCGACTTTCACAATCTGAAAACCGAATACCTGCCGCAGCGCAACGATGTTATTTTCTGCCGCAACGTAATGATGTATTTCGACGAGCCCGAGCAGAAGCGGCTGATCGAGAAGTTTTATCGCTGCCTGAATCCCCGCGGTTATCTGTTTGTTGGCCACGCCGAAAGCCTTCTCGGATTGACTGAAAAATTTCAGATGGTGCATCACAACAGCGGAACCGCGTATCAGCGGGTCGAGGTGAAAGCGTGAGCGGTCCACCCGACGACAGGATGAGCGAACTTCGCCAGCTATTCTTCGAGAGCGCGGGCGAACTGGTGCAGACACTGAATGACGAAGCGATGCGTCTGGAGAAAATGCCGGGCGATGCCGAGACCGCCCGCAGCCTGCGCCGTACGGTACATACGCTGAAAGGTGATGCGGCCGCCTGTGGATTCAGGGAGCTCAGCGAACTGGCGCATGAGTTCGAGGATGTGCTGACCCTCGAGAACACCGCCTCTGCGGCATTGGTTCCCGAGATTGCGTTGCGCGCCGCCGACGTGTTTGCGGCATTGTTGGAGACCTATCAGAAGGGAACGAAGCTCCCGAACATACAGTCTCTGCGGGAGGATATTGCATGCCTGGCGCACCCCGCACCTGAAGGGTCGCTGAAAACACCGACAAAGAAAAAGAAGTCGGCGGAGAAAGCAACCCCCTGGTCGGAATACGAACAACTGGCTCTTGCGCGTGCCTTTGCGGACGGAAAGCGTGTTCATCACGTCATCGTAGAGCTCGATCCGCAGTGCGGCATGCCCATCGTCGCCCGTCAGATGATCCAACTGGCACTTGCTGAATTGGGCGAGGTGCTGGCGCTCTATCCAGTCGAAGGCAGCCTCGGCCCCATGGTTACCGTCGAAGCGGCGCTGGCCTCGGAAAGATCGGCTGAGCAGATCGAGATCAAATGCAGCATTCCGACGGTCGCTCTGAGTGTCCGGGTGCTCGCCTTGCGTGCGCCGGAGCTTTCGCACCCGAACCTGCCCACTTCGACCAGCGATTCTCGTGACAGCGATTTAGAAGACGATGCTAAAGGTAAAGAGGATGGAGTTCGCGAAGAAGATGCGTCCGAAACGCCTGCTGCGGCCAACGCGACCATAATCGACGCGCCGCCAGAACTGCCAGCGACAGCGGCCGTGCCGAGCGGCCCCGACACGGTGCTGCGCGTCGATGCGGAAAGAATCGACAGTGTACTCAACCTGGTCGGTGAACTGATTTTGGCAAAATCGATGTTGCAACAGGCGCTGATGGAGTTTGGCCAACGCTTTCCGAAAGATGGAATGCGGGGACAGTTCTCCGATGCCATGGCATTTCAGGGGCGGGTCTTGAACGATTTGCAACACGCCGTCATGAAGATTCGCATGGTGCCAGTCGAGCAGCTGTTCCGCCGCTTCCCCCGCACGGTCCGGGACGTCGCCCTGCAGTGCGGCAAAGAAGTTGAGCTGGTGGTGCGCGGCGGGCAAACCGACCTCGACAAAAGCATTCTGGATGCGATCGCCGAGCCGCTCACCCACCTGGTGCGAAATGCCATTGGCCATGGCATCGAGACAGCCGAAGAGCGAGTTGCCGCCGGCAAACGCGCGCAGGGAACACTGCGCCTCGGCGCCTATCACCAGGGAAACCAGGTGGTCATCGAGATCAGCGATGACGGGGCGGGCATCGATGTGGAAAAAGTGCGACAGCGAGCAATTTCTCAGGGATTGCTGAACGCCGAGCAGGCGTCTCGTCTTAGCGAAACGGAGACGCTGGATCTCATTTTTCAGCCGGGATTCTCTACGGCGAAGGAAATCACGGAACTCTCGGGCCGTGGCGTGGGCTTGGACGTTGTACAAAGCGTGCTGGCACGCCTGAAGGGGACGGTGCAGATCGAGACTGCTCTTGGACGGGGCACCACTTTCCGGATGCGTCTGCCTCTGACATTGGCCATTATCCGGGCATTGCTGTTCCGAGTGGAAGAGCGGCTTTACGCGTTGCCGCTGAACACGGTGGCGGAAATTACGCGCACATTTGAGGAAGATATTCATCAGGTAGAGCACTACGACGTGCTGCAACTGCGCAACGATGTCTTGCCCCTGCTGCGTCTCGGCCCAAAACCGCCGAGCGAGTCAGACATGGCCCGGCGCAAGGTTTTCGTTCTCGTGATCAGCAGCGGGGATCGCAAGTTCGGACTCCTGGTCGATTCGATCGAAGGCGAAGAAGAACTCGTAATCAAAGCGCTCGATGATCAGTCGATCACAACCGACCTGGTGAGCGGAGCTTCGATTCTCGGAGATGGCAGAGTCGTCCTCATTCTCAACATGATCGCCCTGACGGAGCGCTTCACTGAAGGGCGCCGCGCGGATGCGATTGGATCGAAGATGGTGGCTCTGCTTTCGAGGGTGACACGAGACAGTGCCGGTGGCGGCGAGGTTGGGGCAGGTGGGGTGCGGACACGGGGAACGGCGGGGGCCCAGGGATGAAGAGACCGGTACGAGTGTTGGTGGTCGACGATTCGGCTCTGATGCGCAAGCTCATTCCGAAAATCCTCGAGCAAGACCCTTACATCGAGGTTGTCGGGACGGCGATGGACGGCAATTTTGGCCTGAAGAAAATTGAGGAGCTTCAACCTCAGGTCGTAACGCTTGATCTTGAAATGCCCGGGCTCAACGGAATCGATACGCTGAAAGAAATCACGCGTCGCTGGCGGGTGCCGGTCATTGTGGTCAGTTCGCACAGCACGGCGGGCGCTGCGATTACGCTCAAGGCGCTCGCCCTCGGCGCCTTCGATTTCGTGGCCAAGCCGCAGGATGTTTCGGCGCGCATGCCCGAAATCGCGGACGAGCTGATCAAGAAGATTCGCGCCGCCGCGCAGAGCGCCGGGGTGCAGACGCAGTTTCTGCCAGAAGAAAATGGCGCCATATTGCCTGGCAAGTTGCGGCCGGTGGCGCCGACTCGCATCATCGCCCTCGGCGTGTCGACAGGTGGTCCGAACGCCCTGCAGTACCTGTTTTCTCATCTGCCCGAGGACTTTCCGGGCAGCATTCTGGTGGTGCAGCACATGCCGGATGGATTTACCGAACTCTTTGCCAAGCGTCTTGATGAAACCTGCCGGATCCGAGTGAAGGAAGCGCAATCGGGCGATCTGCTGGTAGCCGGGCGAGCGTTGATATGTCCGGGAAACCGACACATGAAAGTAAAGAAATTGCCCCTCGGCAATGTGGTGCTGCTGACCGAAGAGGCGCCAGTGAACGGTCACCGTCCATCCGTGGACGTTTTGTTCCACAGCGTAGCGGATGAGTTTGGTCCGCAAGCCACCGCCGTTTTAATGACCGGCATGGGCGAAGATGGGGCGTTCGGTATCGGAGAAATTCGTGCGGCAGGTGGATTCACGGTGGCACAAAGTCAGGAAACATGCGTGGTTTATGGCATGCCCAGGGCCGCTGTCGAACGGGGCCACGTGATGCGCATTGCGGACCTCCAAGATCTTCCCAGTCTTTTGCAGGCCCAGTGTGGAGGCGACCGCCGACCGGACGTACCCGACGTGAAGCGGGTTACCAGTGCCGGAAGTAACTAGAGTTATCTACCGAAAGTGTAGGTAGACGTGATTAAGTGAGAGTCAGGGAGGGGTATCATGGAGAAATTTGCTCCCGTTAAACGGAGCGAAGACGGACAACCGGTGCGCTATCTCATCGTAGACGACTCCGTATTCGCCCGTAAAAATCTTGCCCGGATGGTCGAAACTTTCGGCGGACAGGTAATCGGCGAGGCTGGCGATGGAGTCACCGCGATTACCGAATACGCCCGGCTCACGCCCGACATCGTTTTGATGGATATCACCATGCCGCAGATGGAAGGCATCGAGGCGGCGGAAAAAATCGTTCGCGATCATCCCACCGCGCGTATCGTTATGGTTTCGTC
>Ga0302326_10025872_pt1 | contig 11884 bp, 10 predicted proteins | sample Palsa_T0_3_FD_202264 | JGI IMG/M metagenome (GOLD analysis project Ga0302326, IMG submission 202264) | Peat permafrost microbial communities from Stordalen Mire near Abisko, Sweden - Palsa_T0_3 | ecosystem: Environmental > Terrestrial > Soil > Palsa > Peat permafrost | place: Sweden: Abisko... | reverse complement strand
CGATCGCGACGGCCGTCGTCGCCGACCGCGAAACCACGCGGTCGGCGCTGCTCGAGCTGCTGGCCGACGATCCGGAACTCTCGATCGCGGGCTCGGCCAACTCCTACGAGCAAGGCTTCGCTTTACTCGACCTGCCCGCGTTGCGAGTCATCCTCGTCAACCTACCGCTCACGGAGGGCCCCGAGGATTCCGCGGGCATACGTTTCATCCGCACGGCAAAGCAAAAGCGGCCCGACGTTGGGATCCTGTCGCTCAAACGCGACGTCGACGAGCACCGCTTGCGCGCCGCGCTCGACGCCGGAGCCGACGCTTGCTGCATGGCGACGACCTCGCAAGCGCGCCTGCACCAGGCCATCAAGGCCGTCGCCGCTGGTGCGACGTGGCTCGATCCTGAGATTTCGCGCATCCTGCTCCACCCCCCGCATGCGGAGCACGAGGAGCACGCAGCTGCGGGTGCCCACCTCTCACCCCGCGAGCGTCAGATTCTGCAATTGCTCACTCACGGATATACAAACGAAGAGATCGCCGTCAGGCTCGAGTGCGCGCCCGCGACCGTCAAAACGCATCTCATCCACTTGTTCAAGAAGCTCGGCGTGCACGATCGGGTGAGCGCCGCGGTCGCGGCGCTGCGCGCGGGACTGCTCTGATACATTCGAGCACGCGGGTTCAACCAGCGGCTCGACCGAACGTCCGGGGCCACCGGGCCAGCAATGCCATGGCTAGCTTTTTACTACTGAGATAGGCACAAAAGGTTTTCTTCAATCGTAGATGAGTCGCCGGGTCAGCCTTGTTCGTGAGAACGCCGCTATGAATAGTCTGCGTCTTTTTGCCATGCTCTCCGTCGCGGGAGCAATCGCTGCCGGAACGAGCGGCTGTACCCGATCGGTGTACGTCCCGGCGAATCCCAGCGCAACGCCGGTCGCGAAACCGAGCGCAACGCCGGTGGCAACTCCAAGCGCAACACCGGTCGTAACCCCGACCGCGACGCCGACACCGGCGGCGGGCACGCTTTATGTGGCCGATTATGGTGACGACGCCATTCACGTCTTTCCAGCCGCCGGCAACGGCAACATCGCTCCGTCGTTCAGTCTTTCAGTCGCCAATGGAATTGCTTCTCCCAAAGGCATGACGTTCGACGCCCTCGGGACGCTCTACGTCACGAATTCGACGGGATCGAGCAGTGGCGACGTCGTGTATTTCAAGGCGCCGGTCACGTCGGCGTCGACGGGTCAGACGATTACGTACGCTAATTTCTACGACCCGGTCGACGTAGCCGTCGATCCCTCGGGCTCGATCTACGTTCTCGACTTGGAAGGCCAGGGCTTCGAGAGCAGTAACACGGGCCCCGTAACTCCCTCGATTTTCGTTTTCTCGCCGGGCGCGAGCGGCCCGTCGGTCCCGATCCGAACGATTTCCGGCTCAGCGACATCGGTGAACTCGTTATCTAGCTCTCTCGCAGTCGATGCGACGACGATTTATGTGGGCACAATCGACTTCGCGGCGGTGTACGAGTTCCCGTCGAACGCGAACGGCAACGTCACGCCCTCGACGCTTGAGGGCAGCGCAACGGGACTCGGCGACTCGGATGCAGTGCGCGTCGACTCGGCCGGTCAACTCGTTGTGAGATCGGAGCCCTGTCCTACAAATTCGTGCGTGACTGAGGTCTCGCGATTTAACGCCGGCGCAACGGGCAACACCCCGCCGACTTCATCGATCGAGACGTACTCCGTCGCTAATGGCGGCGACAACGCAATCGGCGAATGCCTGGACACCCAGGCGGATGTCTACCTGCCTCACATTGGCGGCAACGATCCGCAGCAAGTCGGGTTCTTTCCGGTATCGGACAGCGGAACGGTATCGCCGAGCGCCACCATCGCCGGACCGAACACGCAATTGAACGGCCCGGACTATTGCGCCGTTCACTAGGATCGCCTCAGCCGGTAAAGAGTACATCATAATTTAGCCCGGAACGTCCAGTGCTCGGGCAAGGGCAGGCCACGCGCGGTCGCCGAGCAGTGCGTAGCCGCGGCTGCGTGCCCGCACGGCATGGATGTCCACGACATCGGCGCCGAAATGCTGCGCCATTCGTTCGATCACAAAGTTGTCGACTTCGACCAAGCCGGAAAACGCGCGCAAAGCGAGACCGGAGGGATGCGCGCCGCCGGGAATGTGCACGCGGCCGCCCGCGCGCGACATGTCGGGGACGTTTACGACGACGATCGCGGCGTGCGGATACAACCGGCGGATTCGCGCGAGCAAGCCGTATTCGTCGAGCGCGAGCCCGAACGGATCGGCGAGCGACAGCACGTCATTGGTTCCGGCTACGACGAGCGCGACGTCCGTATCATCGTCGCCTGCGTTTGGAATCCGCGCGGACACCTGCGAGATGCGCGCACCGGGAACCGCGAGGTTGACGAGCAGGGTCGCGGGCGAGCGCGACGACAGCCTGATTCGAAAACGCTCGATCCAACCCCGGGTTGCCGATTTTCCACTCCCGTAGGCGAGGCTGTCGCCAAGAACGACCAGGTGCACCGGGCGCGCGGAGATTGCCGGCGCGGGAGTTGCCGCGGAATAGTCAACATATGCTAGTGCGGCAGCGACGTCGAGCCACGCGAGCGCCACGATAGAAAGCGCCGCGATCACGGCAAACCCGACGCCGCGGCGAGCAGCGCGCGCGATCACCACGGACGGTCGAACTTTCATTACCTTCAGTATCGGTCGCTGAGATACTCAAGAAGCCCAACACCGTCCGAACGCGCGCGCCGTCACTCACCGCAGAGGTGACGGGGGTCACGTTAAGATCGGGGCGGCTTGGCCCCCCGATCCCCCCCAAGAGTTGATTCGACGTCGAGGCCGATGTCGAGCGCGATCACGCTGTGGGTGAGCGCCCCGATTGAGATGACGTCGACCCCGGTCGCCGCAATTGCAGGGATCGACGCCAAGGTAACGCCGCCCGACGCTTCGGCGATCGCGCGTCCGTCGATGCGGCGGACCGCCTCGACGAGGTGCTCGACCGAGAAATTGTCGAGCAAGATCACGTCCGCACCGCCGGGATGCGCGAGCACTTCCTCGAGTTGTGCGAGCGAATCGACTTCGATCTCAACCTTCATCAGATGGCCCGCGCGCAACCGCGCCCCGTCGAGCGCAGGAGCGATGCCGCCCGCGATCGCGATGTGGTTGTCCTTGATGAGGATCGCGTCGTCGAGCCGTAAGCGATGGTTCGCGCCCCCGCCCGCGCGCACGGCATATTTCTCGAGCGCGCGCAGCCCCGGCAAGGTCTTGCGCGTTTCCGCGATCGTGCAACGCGATCCGAGCGGTAGTGCGGCGACGTAGCGCGCGGTCGCCGAGGCGATACCGCTCGCATGCGAGAGGAGGTTGAGCGCCGTGCGTTCCGCACCTAAAAGCGCGCGCGCGTCGCCGCGGATCGTCGCGATGCGCGAACCGTTTTCGACGCGCTCGCCGTCACCCACGAACGTTTCGATCGCGACGCCCGGATCGAGCAAGAGAAACGCGAGGAGTGCCGCATCGAGGCCCGCGAGCACGCCCTGGGCGCGCGAAACGAGCGACGCGCGTGCCTGCGCTCCGGCCGGAATCGTGGCCTCGCTCGTGACGTCGCCCGCGACCCCAAGATCCTCGAGGAGCGCGGCGTGAACGAGCGGTTCGTAGACGATCCGCGGCAGCGGAACGGAACGATGCGCCACCCGCTCGACCGGCGGCCCAAACGTCATCCCGCGAGGCCGACGCTGACGTCGGCGAGCGTCGCGGACGAACGATACTGCGTCGCCATCGGATACGGATAGTCGAGCCGCGTGTGGCTTCCCCGCGTTTCGCAGCGCTCGAGCGCGGAGTGCGCGACGAGTGCCGCGGCGGTCGCGGCATCGCGAACGTCTTCGTTCTCCGTATACTCGAGCAGGGTGCGCGCGAACGAGAGCGCGTGCGCCAAGCCCTCGGCAGTCCGCTCGACGCCGACGTTCGCGTACATCTCGTCGCGCAGCGCGTTCATCTCCGCGCGTACGGCTCCCGCCGGCGGCAGGTAGTCGCGCACCAAGGGTAGCGTGGTCACGACGGCCGCCTGCGTCGCACGAATGTCGTCGGCGATCCGTTCCGGATACACGACCGACTCGAGCAGCGAGTTGCTCGCGAGCCGGTTGGCGCCGTGGACGCCAGTGGCCGCGACCTCACCGCACGCGTACAGTCCCGGAACGCTCGTTCGTCCGTTGATATCGACGGCGATCCCGCCCATATGATAATGCGCGGCCGGCACAACCGGAATCGGCGCGACCCGCGGATCGATGTCGAAGCGCATGCACGCCGCGAAGACGGTCGGGAAGCGCTCGGTGAACTCCGCGGCAAGCGCGCGAGCGTCGAGATAGACGCGCCCGCCCGCTTTGCGCACGGCGAAGGCGCGGCGCGCCACAACGTCGCGGGGCGCGAGCTCGAGCGCCGGATGGATGCCCTCCATGATGCGCACCGGCGGATCGCCGGGCGATGCTGGTAACGTTATGAGCGTCGCGCCTTCACCGCGCAGCGCTTCCGTCACCAGCGGTAACGGATCGCTTGGGACGTCGAGCGCAGTGGGATGGAATTGAACGAACTCGAGGTCCGCGAAGCGCGCGCCCGCGCGCGCCCCGATCGCGATTCCCGTACCGCGCGAGGCCACCGGGTTGGTGGTGAACCGGTACAGTCCGCCGATGCCGCCCGTGGCGAGAATCACGGCGGGAGCCGCGAGCGTAACGACCTCCCCGCTCTGGAGCCGTACGTGGAGGCCCGCAACGCGGCTGTGCGTCGCATCGAACGCCACGTCGAGCGCACGCGCGCCTTCGAAGGCGATGACGCTCCGCGTTTCGCGTACGGCCGCAGCGACCGCGCGCACGAGTTCCGCGCCGGTCGCATCGCCGCCGGCGCGCAGGATGCGGCGCCGCGAATGCGCGGCTTCGCGGCCTAACGCGTAGTGCTCGGCGTCTTCGCGATCGAAGCGTACGCCGAGCGACGCGAGGCCCGCGATCGCGTGCGGCCCGTCCGCGGCGAGCCGCGCCGCAATGCTGCGTTCGACGAGGCCGGCGCCGGCGGCAACGGTATCCGCGGCATGCAGCGCGGGCGAATCGTCGTCGCCAACCGCGGCGGCGATGCCGCCTTGTGCCCACGCCGACGACGTCATCTCGCCGAGCATTTTGTAGGAGACCAGGGCCGTGCGCAGCGGGCGCAGGTCGAGTGCCGCGAGCATGCCCGCGAGGCCCCCGCCGACGACGATCGCGTCGAAGCGCTGAGGGTTAGTTGATGGGAAGAGCATCGCGTTTGACCTCCGTCATCCGCTCGACCGCGCGACGCGCGCGAGCCGCGATGAGCGGATCGATTTCGATCTGCGGCGTCATCTCTTCGAGCGAGCGTAAAATCTTCGGCAGCGTGATGCGCTGCATGTGCGGGCACAAGTTGCACGGCTGCGTGAACTCGATTTCTGGAAAGGCATCGACGAGGTTCCCGGCCATCGAACACTCGGTGATCATCGCGACGCGCACGGGCCGCTTTTCTTTGACGTACCCGAGCATCGCGGTCGTCGAGCCGACGAAGTCGGCGACTGCCAGCACGTCGGGCGGGCACTCGGGATGCGCGAGTACGACGATTTCGGGATGCATCTCGCGCAACTCTGCGATCTCGGCGCCCGTGAAGCGCTCGTGCACTTCGCAGTGCCCTTTCCACGTCACGATTTCCACCTTGGTTTTCGAAGCGACGAACGCGCCGAGATACTCGTCGGGCAAAAAGATGACTTTGGGAACGCCGAGCGATTCGACGACGGCAACCGCGTTTGCGGAGGTGCAGCAGACATCCGACTCCGCCTTCACTTCCGCAGACGTATTGACGTAGGTCACGACCGGAGCTCCGGGATGCGCCGCGCGCAGCGCGCGTACGTCGGCGGCGGTGATCGATTCGGCAAGCGAGCATCCGGCCGCGAGATCCGGCAGCAGCACGACCTTCTCGGGATTGAGCAGCTTCGCGGTCTCGGCCATGAAGTGGACGCCGCACATCACGATCACGTCGGCGTCGGTTTCGGCCGCAGCTTTCGCAAGCGTCAGCGAGTCGCCGACCACGTCGGCTACGCAGCGGTAAATCTCCGAGGTTTGATAATGATGCGCGAGCACCACGGCGTTGCGTTCAGTCTTCAGCGTCTGGATGCGAGCGATGTAGGGAGCGTAAAGTTCCCACTCGGCGCGCGTTACCGTGCGCGAAACGCGTGCGTAGAGGTGTTCGGTCGCGCGCGCGACGTCATCGGTGTACGGCAGATTCAGGCGTTCGGGTGCGGCGATCATGGTATCTCCTACGATGTCGCTTTACGCACCGGGAGTTTCAGTTTCATGCCCGTTCTAACGCACTTATTCTTGAAACGAACGTTTCAAGAATCGCCCTTCCTTTCGACAAGCTCGGGGTAAACTCAGAACGCGAAGAGCTATAGCCCCTTCACGCTCGCTCGCGTCACGGGACGCGGGGCGCGCTGCTCGCCCTCACGCGGCAGCCCCGCCTCGAGGCCTGCGAGGATCTCGCGCGCCGCGCCATACGGGTCGCCGGCCGATCCGTTCGCATCCGCGAGGCGCGTTGCGATCCGCGCATCGACCCGGCGCTCGAGGTCACCGAGGACCAGGGCCCGCACGCGATGGGCGAATGCGCCTTTGCGCTTGGTCTCGAGTTCGCCCGATGCCCGCAAGTAAGCGTCGTGGCGGCCGATCGCGGCCCACAGTTCGTCGATGCCGGCGCCTTCACGGGCGCGTGTCGCAACGAGTTCCGGCGTCCACCCCGTGAAGTCGAGCATCTCCATCATCGAACGAATCTCGCGCTGGAGCTGAAGCGCCATCGGGTGGTCCGCTTTGTTGACGACGAAGACGTCGGCAACTTCGAGAATGCCGGCCTTGAGCAACTGCACGGAGTCGCCGCTGCCGGGCTGCAACGCGACGAGCGTCGTGTCGGCGAGCTCCGCGATTTCGATTTCCGATTGTCCGACGCCGACCGTTTCGATGATGACGACGTCTTTGCCGAACGCATCCATAAACGCGACGGCGTCGCCCGTCGCACCAGCGAGGCCGCCGAGATGTCCTCGGCTCGCCATCGAGCGAATGAAGACGTCCGGATCCGTGAAATGATCGGCGAGGCGGATTCGATCACCGAGGATCGCGCCGTGCGAGAACGGCGAACTCGGATCGACCGAAACGACACCGACCGTCTTGCCCTCCGCGCGTGCGATGCCGACGAGCGCGGAGCACAGTGTCGACTTTCCGACCCCGGGCGGCCCGGTGAGCCCGATCGTCGTGGCGCGCCCCGTGCGCTCGAAGACCGCATGCATCAAGTCGGCACCCAATCCCGACTCCGCCCGCGAAATCGCGCGGGCGAGTCCCCGGGGCACCTTACGGTCGAAATCGGCGAGTATGCGTTCGTCGGCCTCGGTCATCGCGCCGATGGCTTTCGCCGGTGCGCGCGACCGTTCCCGAGGCCTGTCCTGAGCGAGCGTAGCGAGTCGAAGGAGCCTGTCCTGAGCGAGCGTAGCGAGTCGAAGGCGTTATGTCAGGTAGGGGGCCGAGACGAACCACTTGATGCCGAAACGATCGGTCAGCATGCCGAAGCGCGGCGAGTAGAACGTCTCCTGGAGCGGCATCGTCACCGAACCGCCGGCCGAGAGTTTCTGGAATACTACGTCCGTATCGTCTTTCGAGGTTTGGATCGCGATCGCGAAGTTGTCGCCCGGATCGCCGGCGCGTTCGGGCGGAGCGTCCATCGCGGCAACGATTCCGTGCGCTGAGGTGAGCATGCCGTACATCACCTTGTTATCCCAGCCATCGGTTGCGTTCTCTCGATCCGCCGCTTCGCTGTAGCGCCGGATATCGACGTTGCCGCCGAGGGCATCGCGGTAGAGCTCGAGTGCCTCTTCGGCCTCACCTTTGAAGAAGAGCGTTGGTGTGAGCGACATGGGTAGTCTTCTTTCTTGATTCGAGTGAGCATTGCCGGCTTCGATGCGTTGCGCGGCGGTCATTTGAGGAGAACCGCAAGGTTTGCCCGGTTGCGATACGCGAGAAACGCCCACAGCGCAACGAGCGCCAGCGGCACCGCGATCGTCGTAGGCTGCAGCGTGATGTGGAAGACGAGAATGTTGGCGAAGATCGCGCCAAGCAGCACGATCGCGAGCGTCACGTAGCGATTCGCGAGCAGCAGTACGCCTGCGATCAACTCTACTCCGTCGACGAACTGCACCCAGTGCGTGCGAAAAAATACATCCGTGAATTCGGCGGCCAGACCCGGCGGTGGCGGCGGCGGGCTCATGAAGAGAAACGCGAAGCCGCTGAAGCCGGATAGCGTGAACACCACGCCCAGCACGATACGTGCGACGGTCGCCGCGACCGCAGCGCGATCGCGCGAGGGCGATCGCACTGCAGAGCCGGCTGCAATATGGGTTGCCATCAGGATCTCCTATTGAGATGGGCCGCGGCGGCCCTGGCCGGCCGCGCTTTCGGCGGCTGCGGCGTAGCATAGCAACTGTAGTTGTAAAAAGCAAGCACTATATAAAAAGACAACTTGTGTGGTATACTCACGCCAATGGCAAACCGCGCCTACGGGCAATTTTGCGGGTTCGCCCGCGCGCTGGAAGCGGTCGGCGAGCGCTGGGCGCTGCTGATCGTTCGCGACCTCATGGTCGGGCCGAAGCGCTTTACCGATTTGCGGCGCGGCTTGCCCGGCATTCCCACGAACATCCTCACATCGCGGCTCAAGGAGCTCGAACGGGACGGCATCATCGAACGGCGCGTGCTGCCACGACCCGAAGGATCGGTCGTCTACGACTTGACGGGGTACGGCCGCGAACTCGAAGACAGCGTCGTGGCGCTGAGCCGGTGGGGCGCGAAGACGCTCGATTTTCCACGGGCGGGTGAGGTCGCGACCATCGACTCGATGACGATGGCGTTGCGGACGACCTTCCGTCCCGAAGCCGCGCGCGGCGTACACGCAACGTTCGAATTCCATTTCGGCGACATCATCCTCAACGCGCTGGTCGATGACGGAACGCTCGCCATCGGGCCCGGACCGCTTCCCAGAGATCGGGGCGGCGAAGGTCCCCCGATCCTCCCCAGAGCCGACGTGGTTATCGAAGCGCGCGGGCCGATCAATCCGGTGATGTCGGGCGAACTCAGTCCGAAAGACGCGGTTGCCTCGGGCCTCATCCACGTCACCGGCGACAAACGGCTGCTCGCGCGATTTGCCGAGATGTTCCGAATCTAGGCGACCTTTTTACGATCCGCGAGCGCGAGCCCGAACGAATGCGTTGCGAGCAGTCCGAAGATCGTCGGCAACAGCGCGAGGATTCCGAAGACGACGGGCCACGTGCCGAAGCCGCCCGTGCGGGCGAGCGCGCCCGCGAATAAGAACCAGAGAATCGCCGCGCACAGCGCGTTGCCGAAAATGGAAAACGCGAGCCGGGCGATCTCGGAGGCCACCGCAAGCGAGCGGCGGTTGGGCGCGATCGCTGCGATCGCGTCGACGTACTGGCGCCGGTATCCAAAATACTTGTCTAGGAAGTGTTCGCGGAGCGCGAGCATCCGGCCGGATTCGTCGCGGAGAGGCGCTTGGCCCGGGGCACTAAACGCGTGGGGGATCGGGGGGGGTTCGCCGCCCCGATGTTAACGAATTGCCGGGGGTGCCGGACGCTACCGGCGCCAAATCAGAGCACATGAGCCAGATCGGGTACTATCGGTTCGCGACCATACGAGCGGACGAGATCGTCTTTGTTTGTGAAGACGATCTGTGGTCGGTGGGTCGTGCCGGTGGTGCTGCCCGGCGCCTGACCGCGAGCACGGGCGAGGTAACGACGCCGCGCCTTTCACCCGACGGGAACACCATCGCTTTTGTCGCGCGCGAAGAAGGGCATCCGGAAGTCTACACGATGCCCGCGACCGGCGGCATCGCGCGGCGCATGACCTTCCAGGGCGCGGAAGTATCGACGATTTCCGGCTGGACCCCGGACGGTGCGGCGATCTTATTTTGCTCCGACGCGAACGGGCCGTTCGCGCGCGAGGCGCATGCGTTTCGTTTGCCCGCGGGCGGCGGCTTTGCCGAACCGCTCGGGCTCGGACACGCATGCGCGATCTCGCAACACTCCGACGGACGCATCGTGCTCGGTCGCAACAACAACGATCCCGCGCGCTGGAAACGCTATCGCGGCGGCACCGCCGGCGACATCTGGGTCGACCGCGACGGCACCGGCATCTTCACGCGCCTAATCTCGCTGCCGGGAAATCCCGTCTGGCCGATGTGGGTCGGAGAACGGATCTACTTCCTCTCCGACCACCAAGGCGTCGGCAACATCTATTCGGTCCTCGCCGACGGTGACGACCTGCGCCGGCACACAGAGCAAACTGAATACTTCGTGCGCTTCCCTTCGACCGACGGACAGACGATCGTCTTTACCGCGGGCGCCGCCGTCTTTACCCTCGATTGCGCGACCGACGCCGTCCAGCGTGTCGAGATCGAAACGCCGTCGAGCGAACCGCAAACCGCTCGCCGCTTCGTTGAGATTTCCGAAAACCTCGAACACTTCGCGCCGAGTCCCGACGGCACGGCGCTGGCCCTGGTCTCGCGCGGCAGCGCCTTCACGATGCCGCTCTGGGAGGAAGCTGCGGTCGCGCACGGGGCTTCGAGTCGCGTGCGCTACCGGCTGGCCGAGTGGCTGCATTGCGGCACGCGCTTCGTGTGCATTAGCGATGAAGGCGGCACCGAACACCTCGAGGTGCGCGAAGCCTTCGGCGACGACGCGCTCGCAACGCTTACGGCTGATCTCGGTCGCGTCGTGGAGCTCGCGGCTTCGCCCGTCGCCGACGTCGTCGCGATCGCAAACCATCGGCACGAATTGCTGCTCGTCGATCTCACCGAGGGCCGCGCGCGCGTGGTCGACAAGAGTCCCGCCTCGCACGTCCGCGACCTCGCGTTCTCGCCCGACGGCCGCTGGGTCGCGTATTCCACGGCGATCGGACCCGACGCCGCAACGACGCCGAATCCCGACACCGCGATCATCCGCATCGCCAAGGTGAAGTCGGGCGCGGTGCACGACGTCACGCCGCTGCTCCGCGTCGACAGCGCTCCGGCGTGGGATCCCGACGGCAAGTATCTGTACTTCATCTCGACGCGCGACTTCAACCCTGTGTACGACGCGCTGCAATTCGATCTGAGTTTTCCGCAAGCGTCGCGGCCGTTTTTGGTTACGCTCCGCGAGGACGTGCCGAACCCGTTCACGCCCAAACCCGCGCCCGTCCACAAGGATAAGTACGATTTCGAGCGCCTCGAAGACGAGCGCAAGAAAGACAAAGCGCCGCGCATCCAGATCGATTTCGACGGCATCGGCGGACGGATTCTCGGTTTCCCCGTCGAGGAAGGCCGCTACGAGCAGATCGTCGCCACGCGCAATCGCGCGCTCTTCACCCAGTTCGCGCTGCGCGGAATCAAGCCCGAAGGCAACAACTGGGAAGACGATCGCGACACGGGAACGCTGATCGCATACGATTTCGATCACCAGCGGTCGGCGCCCGTGGCGCACGAGGTCGAAGACATTCGTCTCGGCAACGACCATCGTACGCTCGTGTATACCTCGGGCGAACGCCTGCGCGCGATCGACGCCCAGACGGAACTACCGGAAGAAGGCCAGGAAGATCCGGCCAAACACGCGCTCGATCCCGGCCGGCGTACCGGTTGGCTCGATCTTTCGCGCGCGAGCGTCCTCGTCGAAGCGCGCGACGAGTGGGAGCAGATGTACTACGAAGCATGGCGCATGCAGACCGAACAGTTCTGGGACGAAACGATGTCGGGGATCGACTGGCAGCTGGTCCGCGAGCGCTACGCGAAGCTCTTGCCGCTCGTCCGC
>Ga0302326_10025871_pt1 | contig 11884 bp, 9 predicted proteins | sample Palsa_T0_3_FD_202264 | JGI IMG/M metagenome (GOLD analysis project Ga0302326, IMG submission 202264) | Peat permafrost microbial communities from Stordalen Mire near Abisko, Sweden - Palsa_T0_3 | ecosystem: Environmental > Terrestrial > Soil > Palsa > Peat permafrost | place: Sweden: Abisko... | reverse complement strand
CGGATTCGCGAAGGGCCGCAGCGATGCAACCGACGCTGCCCGAACAGGAACGCCCCAAGCCCGTCGAGGGCGAGTACCTCGCACCCGATCCACATCCCGCATCCGGACGCAACTGGCGCGCCGCGGGCGGAGGGCTCGTCGGCCTCGGACTGCTGGCGGCAAAGTTCAAAGGGCTGCTGCTGGTGCTCCTCAACCTCAAGTGGCTGCTCTTTGCATCGAAGTTCGCGCTGACCGGGTTTTCGTTTCTCGCATCGATCTGGTTTTACGCGCTGTTCTTCGGTTGGAAGTTCGCGGTCGTCTTCGTGCTCTTGATCGCGATCCACGAGGCCGGCCACGCGATCTTCATACGCGGCTACGGTTTCAAGGCACCGGGAATCTACTTCATCCCCGGCTTCGGCGCGTTCACGGCATTTTCGGGCGCGCAGTCCGCATACCAAGAGGCGGTCATTGCGTTCGGAGGTCCGCTCCTCGGAACGATCGGGGGGCTCGTCTGCTTCGGCTACGGAGCGGCGACCAACGAACCGTTTTGGTATGCCGCCGCGAACACGGCGTTCTTCCTGAACCTCTTCAACATGATTCCGCTCGGGGTCTTCGACGGCGGCCGGATGACGGGCGCGATCTCGCCGAATCTGTGGATCGTGGGCTTTGCGGTCGTCATCGTCGCGGCGATCGCATTTCATTGGTGGAGTCCGATCCTGTTGATCGTCGTGTTGTTGAGCTTGCCGCGCGCGATTGCCGCCTTTCGCGGTCACCTCGATCCGAAGTACTACGACGTGACGCCAAGCCAACGCGCGACCATCGCGTTCGGCTACTTCGGATTGCTCGCGCTGCTGCTCGCCTGTTTCGTCTTCTCGCACATTTCGCTCCCCTCGCAACCGCTCACGCAATCGTGAGCCCGCGGCTGATCGTCCTCGCGCTCGCGTGCGCGTTCGCGGGCCTTGCCGTCGCGGTCCATCCGCCCCCGGCGCCCGGCGTGGGTCTGCGCGATTTCGAAGCGTACTACGCAGCCGGCACGACGTGGCGCTATCACGGCGATCCGTATGGCCGCGAGGTATGGCGCGTCGAACGAACGGTTCCCGGCGTCGTCGCGTCCCGCGACGAGCTCTTGCCGTTTGTCGGTCCGCCGTTTGGTTTGCCCTTATGGGATGCGCTTTCGCGCTTCTCGTGGCCGCTTGCCTCGGTAATCTGGGGTGCGATCCTGACGATCGCCTTTGCGGTGCTCGCGTTCGGCAGCTTGCGAGCAGCGGGAGGCGAAGCGGGAATCCTCGACGCGCTCTCGGTGTTGTTGTTTGCCGGATGCTTCGGCCCGCTCACGAGCGGCATCGCACTCGGCCAGGTTGCGGTGTTGTCGTGCGCCGCGATCGCCGTGACGCCTCTGCTGCTCGGTCCGCGCATGACCTTCGCGGCCGCCGCTGCCGCGCTCGGCGCGATGCTTCAGCCAAATCTCGCGATCGCACTCGTCGTGCGCGCGACCGACCGGCGCGCGGCGATTGCGTTCGCGCTCGCAGGCGCGATCGCTGCCGGCGGATCGCTGCTCGCGCTCGCCGGAATCGGCGGCATCGAACATTACCTCACGGTGCTCCGCGAGCACGCGGCGGCCGAACGCTTCATCGCGATTCAAACGACCGTGGCAGGCGTCGCACGCGGATTCGGCGCCGCGCCTGGGGTCGCAGGCGCCTCGGCAATTGCCGTTGCGCTGGTAACCTTTGCGGCGCTTGCGTTCCAGATGATACCCGGCCGCTACGATCCGGCAGACCGCCTGACGCTCGCGTGTGCCGCGCTGCCGCTCGCGCTGCCGTTTTCGCACGAACACGACTTCACGCTCGCGCTGCTTCCGGCCGTCGTCGTAACGCGACGCGCACGCGGCGTTGCGTGGGTGCTGGGTGCGTTCGCGAGCGTCGCGATCGCGGTCGATTGGCTCGGGCTCGCGCAACGCCCGAACGCGCTTGCGACGTCGACCCTGCTCGCCGTCGCGACGGCGCTGGCGCTCGCGGCGTCAGCGCGCGAACGGCTCGCGCCGCTTCACTTTCTGCCGCTGCTCGTCGCTCCGGCAACGTTGCTCGCCGGAACGTACGCCGCGGGTCATCGGCTCCCCACGTGGCCCGACCATCTCTCGCTTCAATTTCACGTCGCGGCGGACGCCCCGGCTGCCGTCGTCTGGCAAGCGGAACAAATCGGGAGCGGCGTCGGCGGGCTCGATCCGGCGTGGGCGTTCCTGCGAGCGTTGTCCCTCGCGGGTTGCGCGCTCTTGTGGGGCGTTGGAAGCGCGGTGCTGCTCACTTCCCGCCAGACGGCGCCACGCTCGGCACCTTCTTCCATTCCGCTTCGACAGCCGGCGGCAACGCGTCCATCCGCTTGAGGAACATCGCGACCTTCCAGGCATCGGTGTCGGCGAGGGTGCTCGCGAACGAAGGCATCGCGCTGAAGCGGATGCCGTGCTCGATCTTCCAGTACGTTTCGCTCTCGTCGTCGTCTTCGACGCCGTGTTTGGCGAGCTGCGGCGCCCGAATGTACAAGCCTTTGGCGATGTTCGAATCGGCGGCGTCCGCGGCACCGTGGCAGGTCGCGCAGTTTTTACCGTACAGGTGCACGCCGTCGATCAGGTTCGCGTCGGTGGGCTGCAGCGGGTTCGTCAGATTCTTCGTCTCGCGATCGATCGTCGCATCGAGCGACGTGTGCGCGGCCCAGCGCTCGAGACCGGAGGGCTTCACGTCGGCCCCGGCTGGGAGTACGCCGAGACGCACCGCAAAGTAGGCCGCCGCAACCAGCAGCGCGACCGTGAACACGATTCCGTTGAAAAAGCCTCGCACGTCTTCTCCGTTCCGCTAGATGTCGACGTTCATCATATCGTCGAACGGTGAGACGACGTTGGGATGCCAGTTTTTTAGATCGTCGTTGTATGCGTGGATCTCTTTGCGCGTATCCATCACGACGGTTGGGACGTCTTTTGCGATCTGCTCTTGGATGAGCCGCATCCCCGCCGTCCGCTTCACACGGTCGTATTCCATCTTACCGAGGGTGAGCGCTTGGTTCACTTGCTGGTTGCAGTAGCGAGGATCGTTTTGGCCGTCGGGCGGAAAGCGATTGCACGCATAGAGATTTGACATGTCTCCGTTCGGATCGCCGCCCCAAGCGAACAAAACCACGTCGAACTTCCCGGAGTAAATGATGCCGCCGTCCTGGACCGAGGCGAAGAGCAATGACGACAAGTAGTGCTTAACCTGAAGGTCGACGCCGAGCTGCTTCCACCACGAGCGGATCAACTCGATCATCGTATCGGAGTCGGGGGTTCCCGATGCGGTCGCGAGATCGAGGCTCAAGCGAACGCCGTTCTTGGCACGAATTCCGTCGGCTCCGCGGACCCAGCCGGCGCCGTCCAGTAACTTGTTGGCTCCGGCGATGTCGAACGGCACCAACGGCAAGTTTTCGTGAAACGAACTTACGGGCGGAACGACCGATTCACCGAGGTCGTAGATGCCAAACCGGACTTTCTCGTTGAGCGTCTTACGATCGAGGGCCATCCGGAGCGCCGCCCGCACGGCTTGATCCCGGACCGCGGGGTGCTGATTGTTGAAGTCGAGGTGATCGTAGTAATACGACGGCTGCAGCGTGACGTCGACGTTGGAAATTCCACGAACGTCATTGATGAAGTGCGGAGCGACCGGAATCCACAGATCGAGCTCGTGCGTTCGTAACAGCTGTAAGACCGTGTTGCGATCTTGCACGGTCTTGTAGACGATCTTCGTGAGCTTCGGCGTTCCCCGGAAGTACCGCGGGTTGGGAACGAGCACGACCGAATCCCCGCGATTCCAAGCCTGATATTTGTACGGCCCGATGCCGACCGGCAACCCGTTATATGGATCGGTATTGATGTTCTTGCCGAGCAGCAGATGCTTGGGGAGTATCGCCGGGTTCGAACCTGCGGTCGAAAAGAACGTGACCGCATATGGCGAGTAGGGTGTCTTGAGATGATAGACGACCGTATATTTGTCGGGCTCGTCGATCTTCTCGATCTGATCCCATCCGTCGCGCCCGATGACGTTGGTCTTGGGGTCGAGGATCACGTTCGTGGTGAAGACGACGTCGTCCGCACTAAATGGCGCGCCGTCGGACCAGACGACGCCTTTACGCAGGTGAAACGTTATCGTTTTGCCGTCGGCGCTGATGCCGCCGTTGGCTTGCGTCGGAATCTCGGTCGCAAGCTCGGGAACGGTCGGCTCACCATGGGCATCGGTCTTGATGAGAAACGCCAAGGTCATCGACGACAAATAACCGAGGGTCGCCTGCGTGACCGTCATCGGATTGAGTCCGACGAGATCCTCGGCTGCGGCAAAACGCAGGACGTGCGGCTGCGTCCACGGGTGGCGGCTCCCCGGCGCGCTCGTGCCGACTTTCGTGCAGGCGGCTAGAGCCAAGAGTGCGATGGCGGCAACGATTCTGCGCACGTTCACCTCAGATATCGACGTTCATCATGTCGTCGAATGCGGACACGCTGTTGGGATGCCAGTTCTTGAGATCCTCGTTATAGACGGACAACTGCTGGCGCGCGTCGATGACGATCGTCGGAACTTGGTCGTAGACCGCTTTCTGCACGAGATCGATGTCCTTCGCGCGCGCCGTTTGATCGTACGACTGCTTCGCTCGGTCCATCGCGGCGGTCGCCGCCTGGTCGCACCAACGCGGATCGTTCTGGCCGTTGGGCGGAAAGCGATAGCAGGCGTACAGATTCGACATATCTTCGTTCGGATCGGCACCCCACCCGAATCGGGTGACGTCGAACTTCCCGCCGTTGACGATGCCGCCGGTCGCGACCGTTGCGAAAAACTGTGACGAAAGGTAGTGCTTTACGGTGAGCTCGATGCCGATCTGCTTCCACCAGCCGCGCATCAGTTCGATCTCGGTATCGAGGTCCGGCTGACCCGTTTGGCCGGCGAACTCGAGGCTCAGCCGGCGGCCGTTCTTCACCCGCACTCCGTCGGGCCCGCGTTTCCAACCATCGGCGTCCAACAGCGCGTTCGCTTTTGCCAGATCGAACGGCACGAGCGGCTCGGCAAGATGGAAGTGACTGATGGGCGTGACCGGCGACTCCTCGCGCACGTAGAGCCCGTTTTGCGCCTTCGCGATCAGCTCGTCGCGATCGGTGGCGTATCGTATCGCCTCGCGCACGGCGAGATCGCCGACGACCGCATGCGACAAGTTGAAATCGAGATGGTCGAAGGTGTAGCTCGGAATCGCGTTGCCCTTGATGCCGGGAATCGCGATCGCTTGCGGATAGAAGTGCGGCGATATCGGTATCCAGAGATCGAGTTCGTGGGTGCGCAATTGCTCGAGCGCGGTATTCTTATCGGGAATGATCTTGAAGATCACCTTGTCGAGTTTGGCCGCGCCCCGGAAATAGTTCGGATCGCGAACCATCACGACCGAGTCGCCACGCTTCCACTCCTGGTATTTGAACGGGCCGATCCCAACCGGCAGCGAGTTATACGGAACCTGATTGAGGTTCGCGTAGCCCTTGAGAAGATGGTACGGCAGTACGGCCGGGTTCGCGCCGCCGGTGCTGAAGAACGTGACCGCAAAGGACGAATACGGCGCCTTGAGATGGTAGACGACGGTGTACTTGTCCGGCTCGTCGATCTTCGTGATGAGCTCCCAGCCGTCGGTGCTCTGGACGTTGTTTGCGGGGTTATTGACTTGCTTCGTCGTGAATACGACGTCGTCGGCAGTGAACGGCGCACCGTCCGACCACTTGACGTTGTGGCGCAAGTGCCAGGTGATCGTCTTGCCGTCCGCGCTGACGCCGCCGTTCTTCTGCGACGGAATCTCCGTAATGAGCTCGGGAACCGTCGGATACCCGTTCGCATCCGTCTTGATCAGATACGCCATGCACATCGACGCGAGGTACATCTCGTAGATCGTGGCGCTCGTAAGCGGATTGAGCAGCTGAATGTCCGTACCGACGGCATAGCGCAAAACGTGCGGCACCGTGTACGGATGCCGGCCGCCGGCGCCCGAGCTCGTGCCGACTTTCGTGCACCCCGCAAGCGCGACGGCGGCAGCGAGCGGGGCCGCGCGAATCCAGAGATTACGCACGCAGCGTATCGGGGTCGATCCCTCGCGCGAGGTAGAACTCGGAAAACGCGGAGGGCGCGATTTCGGAGGGCTTGATCTCACTGCGGCCGCCCCAGAAGACGTTAGTGTAGGCGACATCGATGCCGGCTTCGCGCAGGTGCTCGTCGATCGCGGCTTTGTGCGCGAGCAGCACGTCTTTGTCCAAGCCGTGCGCGACCCCCATGATGTTGACGTCGCGAAATTCGGGGCCGCCCTCGCGCCAGTACGCGTGCGTCATGATATGGTGACGCCCGACCTCACGCCCCGCGTCGATCTCGCGGCCCACCGGCACGCGCCAGTGGAAGAGCGCGTTGTAACGCGTCACTCGAGCGTTGCCGGCGACGGGCTTCACGTGTTCGAGAAACGTCGAGAAGCGTCCGATGGCACCGCGCGCTGCCAGCGACTCCGCGATTTGGTAGAACGTCTCGAGCGGCACGCCGGCTTCGGCCGCGCGCGCCGCCCACAAGTCGGGCACGAGCTCGGCCGGCGCGAACTCGCGTTTGAGCGCGACCAGCACCTGCCATTCGAGCGCGGAGAGCTCGATGATCGAGGTGTCGAGTACGTCCGCCGGTACCTCCGCTCGCGAACCGGGCTCGAGTCCGCGGCGCCGGATGTGCCCGACGCCGAGCGCGAACAAACGCTTTGCCGGCATCAGCCGGAACGCGTCCGCGCCGACCGCAACGCGCAAGAACTCCGCGTGCTTCTCGATAGCGTAGCCTTGCGGTACCTTCAGCGTCGTCCAAAGCCGGTAATTCGAACCGGGCGTGGCGGCGTCGGCGGTGCGAATGACGACGTGGCCGGAAAACGGATCTTCCTTCGACATGAAGTCGAAGGCGGCGTCGAGCCGATCCCCAGACACTTGCCACGCGACGAGCGCACCGCGCGCTAAGTTCGTCGCCAGAAGCGTTTGCCGCACGCGTCGAATCGTGCCGGCCTCGAGCATCGCGCGGATGCGCGCGATGACCGCCTCGCGCTCGACGCCGGAACGGCGCGAGATCTCAGCGAGGGGATCGCGCAAAAAGCCCGCGATCTGATCCTCCGAAACCTTCAAGATTTCGGCGTTGACGGGATCGTCGACGCCGGCAGGCGTCTGCAAAGCGGGCATTGCGTGCCCTTACGTCAGCGAGCGAAAATCGTCCCGCTGCCGCCGAGGATCTGCTGTTTGCGCTTCTGCTTGTGCTGCGCGGTCTGACCGCCTTGGGCGTCGGGGTGGGGCAACGGCTTGATCGTCCGTTTCCCGTTGTCGCTCGAGGTGTCGTAGTTCGCGCCGATCGCGTAGAGATAGGACTGCTCGTCTTGGCGCAGCGTGTACACCGCGGTGACCTGATCGGTCAACGCCTGCGTCAGCCCGACCTGCGCGTTGAGCAGCAACGGAAGCGTCGTAACGCCCGCGCGGTACTGCGCCTGCGTCGCCTGGAGCACCGTCAATGCCGTTGCGTACTCTTGCTGCGTTTCGATCAACGCGGCTTGCGCGCTCACGAGCGACGCCAAGGACTGCTTCACGTTGAGTTGCACCGTCAGCGCCTCGTTCTGCAACGCCGCGAACGCGTTGTTGAGCTGCGCGCGCGAATTCGCAACGTTGGCCGCGGTAACGCCTTGATCGTAAATCGGAATCGCGAGCGATACGCCGATTTGCTGCGCGTTGCGGAACGAGCCGGCGTTGCTGTCCGTCGAATTATCGCTCGCGCTGCCCGAGCCGGTCAACGTCGGGAACAGACCGAGCCGCGCGGCCGCCAACGTCGATTTGCTCGCATCGACGGACTGCACGAACGCGTCGTAGTCGGGCCGAAGCGCGAACGCGCGCTTCACCGCGACGTCGTACGACGGCACGGGAATCGTCGACACCTGCGACGCGGTGAAGACCGGCGCGTCGTCCACCGGCTGGATCTTCACGTTGGCATCGAGCCCCATCGCGTTCGCGTAGGCGGCCTCGGCCGAAAGCTCGGTGCCTTGCGAACGCACGACCGCCACGCGTGCTTGCGCGACGGGGAGCTGCGCGGTCGCGATGTCGGACCGCGCCGCGGTTCCGGCGCGATACTGCGCGCGCACGAGATCTTCCTGAACCGTATCCTCGCGCACGATTTCGAGGTCGACTTGGGTCGTGCGCTCGGCGGCGAGATAGTTATAGTACGCCGTCGCCACGTTGAACGCGACAGTCTCGAGCTCGCGCCGGTAGTTGTCGGCGACGGAAACTTCGGTGCTGCGCGCCGCGCGAACGCCGTAGGCGACCTTTCCGCCGTCATAGATCAACTGCGACAGCGCGAGCCCGAACCCGGCACTCGTCGTGTTGGGGGACGACGCGGTGACGCCGAGCTCGCTCTCTTCCGCGGATGACGATCCGCCGGTTCGTCCGCCGGGCTGCGTGTGCGCGAAGTCGTACGTCGCGGTGCCCGATAGGGACGGCAGCAGCCCGGCCCGCGCAAGCCGAACCTCGGCCGCTTGCACGTCGACGTCGTTACGTGCCGTTGCGAGCAACGGCGAGCGCGCGAAGGCGATCATTTCCGACTGCTGGAGGGTCAGGGTCGCCGAAATGCCGGGCGCGGGGGTTCCGGCGTTAACGCCGGGGACGGGCGTCCCGTACGCCGGATACGGCAGCGACGTCTGGCCGGTCAGCGGCGCAAGCGTGTTGAGCGGAAATGGGGTCGGCTGCCCGGCGTTGAGCGGACCGTTGCCGGGTGCGACCGGCAATGCGAGCGGCGTACTCGGGGCCGACGCCTGGGCGACGGCCCGCGCGGTGCCGGAAGCTCCGGCGGGCGGCGGCGTCATCGCACCGACGGCGGCGGTCGCGGCGAGCGCCATCAGCCCCAGTCCGAGTCGAACTCGGCGAAATTCCATTAGTCGTCCCCTTAACATCGGGGCGGCGAAGCCCCCCGATCCCCCCCGGGCCCGCACTCGCGGGCCCATTAGCGAACTCTCTTGTTCTTTGAATAACACGGCGAATTTCCGGACGGCGAAGCCCTCACCCCCCGATTTTAATGCGGAGATTTCGCGTTTGGCGGTCCGCCACTTACCGCTACGACGCTGCCGTCCTGCAAAGCGTCCGGCCGCGTCGTTATTACGACCGTACCCGGACGAACGCCGCTTCCGTGCACCTCGGTCAGGGTATCGGTTTGGAGACCGACGGTGACCGGGAGCATCTTCGCCTTCCCATCGACGACCGTATAGACGCTCGAGCCTTGATCGCTATCGAACACGGCGCTGCGCGGAACGACGATCGCTCCCGGATGCTTCTCCTTCTGCACGATCACGTTCACGAGCATGCCGCCCCGCAGCTCGTTCGTGGGATTCGGTAAGCGCAGGCGTGCGCGGTACGACAGGGTCCCGCTCGTCGGCGTCGCGTTGACGTCGAAAATCGTGCCGCCGAAGGTCCGTCCGGGCAAACTCTGCGAGGTAAACTGTGCCGACGTTCCCGGCCGCACGTAGGCCAAGTCCTCATCGGGCACGTTCGCGTTGATGTACACGTTGTCGAGCTGAGAGACTTGCACGATCGGCTGATTCGGCCCGGCGAAGGCGCCGGGATCGAGCAGCCGCTGCGTCACGACGCCGTCGAAGGGCGCGTAGATCGACGACTGATCGATCTGCGTGCGCAACAACTGCACGTTGGCTTGCGCCTGCGAAAGGGCGGCGCGATTTTGATCGATCGTCGACTGATCGATCTTCGTCTGACCCGTGTTCGACTCTGCGGTCTGCAGCGCCGACTGGGCCGCGGGTAAGGTTTGACGAGCGCTTTGCAGCGCCGCGACCGCAGCGACGTAGGTCGCGCGAGCTTGTTCCGCGGTCGTTTGCGCGACGTAGCCTTGCTTGACGAGCTGTTGATCGCTCTTGTTGACGAGCTCCGCGTTGCGCAGCGCCGCCTCGTCGGAAGCGACGGTGTTTTGCGCGGCCTGCAGATTTTGGCGAGCCGCATACACGGCCGACGAATACTGCTGCGACGAGATCGGGGCTTGCACCGTCGAGCCTTCGAGCTTCGCTTGCGACTGCGCGACCGTCGCCGCGTTGCCGTCGAGCTGCGCCTGCAAGAGCGAGGTGTCGAGCTTCGCCAGCAGCTGGCCACGGTGGACGCGATCGCCTTCGTTCACGAGAACTTCGGCAAGCGTCCCCGACTGCGTCGAACTCAGGGTCGACTGTAGCAGCGGTGCGATCTGACCGTCCAGAACGATCGAGGTCGCAATATCCTGTTGCTTCGCGGCGGTCACGTCGACGGCGAGCGGCGGTGGACCCGACTGCTGCGCCTTCGAACCGCCGCAGCCGGCGAGGGCCAACCCCAGCATGAGAAGCGGGACGGCGAAGCCGTGCGGCCCCGTGCCCGAAGTGCGATTGGTGAGAGTTGAACGCAAAGTGTACGGCCCCCCGATGGCCTTCGTGTAAAACGCGACGTGTCGAGTCACCTCGCGATGTCCGGTGTCTAGTACTCGCTCGGACCGAAAATTGATTCACACCGTACGAGCGGGAGCGGCCGTACTCCCGGAGTAACCAAAGGCGCCATGGCCGCCAAAGTGGAGCCCGGGCGCACCTACCAGAGCCAAACTCGCGTCGAGGAGTGGATGACCGCCGAAAAGGCGGGCAACAAAGGCGTCGACGTCCTTTCGACCCCAATGCTCTTGCAACTCATCGAAGAGGCAGCGGTGCAGTGCTTGGCACCGACCCTCGGCCCCGACGAAGTGACGTTGGGGTCGTACATCGACCTCACCCACATCGCGCCGACCCCGGTCGGGTTCATCGTCCGCACCGAGGTCGAGGTCATCGGCGTCGACGGGCGGCGCGTGAATTTCGCGGTTGCCGCCTTCGACGAGCGCGAAAAGATCGCGGAGGGCACGCACGAGCGGTACATCGTGGAGCGGTCCCGCTTCCTCGCGACCCTTGACGAGAAGATGTCCTAACATCGGGGCGGCTAAGCCCCCCAATGCCCCCGGTTTCCCGTTTTGTTCACCAGCGCTGTGAACGAACGGTTGATAAGAAATTGCCGGGGCCGCCGGGAGCCCGTGAAAGGTTCTTTCGGCCGGGTAAATATGGACCAAAAGACCCGCTTTTTGAAGGTTTGTGAAGGCCTCCCGAAACAAGGTCAGGCTAACGAGCGTTGAGGATGCGGCGTAATGCCGAGCGCTGAGCTTAGGCTCGAAGGCGCGGCGGAATCCATGCGGGTTCGTGTCGCGCCTACGAGCGACGGTAACGTACAGAACTGCTATCACAGATCCCCCCCAGCAGTTTCGGCACAAATTGGAACGGGTAAGGGCTGTTCTGAGTTACCGGGGACACCTAGGCAATTCTACAGACCACATTTTTTAGGAGGCATATAGTGAAACGACTCGTTTCGCGGCTTGGCGTCGTAGTGGCGACAATCGCGTTCGGGATCGTGACCTTTGCGGCTTCGGCGTTTACGCCGGTTCTCGCACAGGCGCCGGCACCGGATTTCGGTACGCCGCCGTCCGGAGAAGTCCCGATCCTATTCAACGATCAGCACGTCTATTCGAAACCTGACAAACTGAAAAAGGGCCGCGTCCTGGCCGCTCTGGTGCGCGGGAATACGATCCTGGTTCCGTTGCGTTCGATGTTCGAGCAGATGGGTGCTACGGTATCGTATACCGCGTCGACGAAGACCGTCGATGTCTCGAAGCCCGGCGCCGACGTCCAGGTTACTCTCGGTAAGCCCGAAGTCGTCATCAACGGCGAAACGCGCCCGCTTGACGTCCCGCCCGAAATGTACAAAGGCTCCCTCGTCGTTCCGGTCCGCGTGATTTCGGAAGGCATGGGCGCCTACGTCGCATGGATCTCAGAC
>Ga0302326_10025870_pt1 | contig 11884 bp, 7 predicted proteins | sample Palsa_T0_3_FD_202264 | JGI IMG/M metagenome (GOLD analysis project Ga0302326, IMG submission 202264) | Peat permafrost microbial communities from Stordalen Mire near Abisko, Sweden - Palsa_T0_3 | ecosystem: Environmental > Terrestrial > Soil > Palsa > Peat permafrost | place: Sweden: Abisko... | reverse complement strand
GACGACGGGAAGGTGGTCGGCTTTGCCTACGCTACCCCTTTTCGTCCTCGCACGGCCTATCGGTACACTGTCGAAGACAGCGTCTATGTGGCGCCGGCCGCGATTGGCCATGGGGTCGGCAGGGCGCTCGTCGGCGAACTTATCGCAATGTGCGAATTAATGGGCATGCGCCAGATGCTCGCGGTGATCGGCGACAGCGCCAATGCCGCCTCTATCGGTCTTCACCGGAGCCTGGGATTCAAGCCGGCGGGCGTGTGCAAGGCAGTGGGATTCAAGAAGGGCGGTTGGGTCGACACGGTGTGGATGCAACGACCTTTGAACGCCGGGGACTCTTCGCAGCCCGAGGGCCGAGGTCTGCCTATCGGAGGAGGCTGAGGGGGCCCCTCAGGCAGCTTTCAGGAGCTGGGCGATCCGTCGCGCGAGATCGGCGCGGGCGTAGGGCTTCGAGATCAGGTTCACCCCCTCGTCCAGCCGCCCGTGATGGACAATGGCGTTGTCGGTGTAGCCCGAGGTGAACAATATCGGCATGTCTGGGGCGATCGCGCGGACGCGATCGGCGAAGTCGCGGGTCTGGAGCGTCCCAGGCATCACCACGTCGGTGAACACCAGGTCGATCGATGATCCATCGCCAAGCACCTCGAGCGCCGCCTGCGCGTCGGCCGCTTCGAGGCAGCGATATCCCAGGCCTTCCAGCACTGCCACCGCGGCGTTCCTGACTTCGGCGTCGTCCTCCACCACCAGCACCGTCTGGTTCGCCCCGGCCTGGGCAACCGGCGGACCCGCCGTCGCGGCGGCGATCTGGCGCGTCGACCTGGGCAGGTAGATTCTCACCGTCGTGCCGTGGCCGGATTCGGAATAGATGCGCACGTGGCCGCCGGACTGGCGCACAAAGCCGTAGACCATCGATAATCCTAGTCCCGACCCCTTGCCGTCGCCCTTGGTGGTGAAGAAGGGCTCGAACGCCCGCTCTCGGGCCTCCGTCGACATGCCTTGACCTGTGTCGGAAACGGCGATCTGCACGTATTGGCCGGGCGTGACGCCATCGGTCTGACTGACATAAGCCTCGTCGAGCGAGGCGTTGAGGATCTCCACCGTGAGTCTCCCACCCGTGGGCATCGCATCCCGGGCGTTGAGGGCGAGGTTCAGGATCGCGCTCTCCACCTGGGCCGGATCGGCGAGGGTGTTCCAAATTCCCCCCCCCACTACCGTTTCGACCTCGATTCCCTCGCCGAGAGTCCGGCGCAACATGTCGGCCATTTCGGAGACCAGGCGCGCCAGGTTCAGCACTTGCGGCTCGAGCGGCTGGCGGCGGGCGAAGGCGAGGAGTTGGCGAGTGAGCTGGGCGGCGCGCTCCGAGGCGTGGACGGCGTTGGCGAGCCGACCTCTGGCGCGTTCGTCATCGGCCACGGCGGCGTCGAGAAGCTCTAGATTGCCGCGGATTACCTGCAGCAGGTTGTTGAAGTCGTGGGCGACTCCGCCAGTCAGCTGGCCGATAGCTTCCATCCTCTGAGATTCGCGAAGCCGCTCTTCGGTCCTGACCCGATCTGTGATGTCGCGGATCGAGCCGATGATGCGGTCGATCCTGCCGGCCCCGCTCTCGACCGGGGCCAGGATGGATTCCCAAGTCCGAGGTCCACCCGCCAGACCCGGGATGATGTCGCGCGTGAGCACCGGCTTGCCCGCGGCGCGCACCCGACGGTAGTGGTCGATGGCCGGCGACGAAGCCTCTGGCCCCATCAGGTCGGTTATGGAGCGTCCGCGAACCTGGTCGGCCGGGACGTTGATCGCTCGCTCGAACGCTGGATTGATGTCGCCGACCACGAAGCGATCGTTGTCGGCGATCTCCAGAACGAAAAGATAGTCAGGGCTATTGGCGAAGATGGCGTGAACCAAGGCGTCGCTGGCCTCTCGCGCCGTTCTCGCCGCAGACGCCTCGTTCATCGCCGCCACCAGCCGGCGGTTGCTGCGCTCGAGATAGAAGACCGAGGCCAAGAGGCCGATGAGCGCCAGCAGGGCGAGAGTGAGGCCCACCGCGAGGTTGAGCCTGGTGACGCTCGTGGCGTTGGCCACACGGGTTTGAAGCAGGGCGCGCTCGACCGCCGTCACCGCTGCGGAGTTCCTCGCCACGGCGCGCAACAGGGGCGCCCCAGGACCGGGCAGTTTCAACGCGAGCGCGCCTTTCACGTCGCCGCGCGTTGCAAGACGCATGCGCGCTTCGAGAGGGGTGATGCGCCGGCTGATCAAGCTGTTCAGGGTGGCAACCCTGGCGGCTTCGTCCGCATTGTCGCGCACAAGCGACGCAAGGCGGCCCTGCGCCAGAGGGATCGCCCGCACTGCGGAGAGATAGGGGGCGATGAGATCGGAATTGCGCGAAAGAAGATAACCTCTCTCGCTCGACTCCGCTGACTGCACCAGGCTGTAGAGTTGCTGGTTCTGCTCAATCACCTCATGGGTGTGGGAGACCCAGAATCTGGCTCGGGCGTTTGAGGCGACCTCATTGTATACAAAGAAGGCCGTAAGCCCGATAAGTAGGGTGAACAGCGCAACCGATACGATGAGTACTCGACTGACGCCCAATTCGGCCGTCCTTTGTTGGGCAATTGGCTGGGGAACTAGGACTCGAACCTAGAATTACGGTACCAAAAACCGGCGTGTTACCATTACACCATTCCCCAACAGGGTCTCTCGAACGGAAGAGCCGCGCCTGCGAGGCCGGTCAGATAACCCACGCCCCACGCCCTGGCAACGCCGCCCGAGCGCGCCTTGCGACCCCCTAGGGCCTCCTCTATAAGCGCCCACCCTAGTCGGAGTGTGGCTCAGTCTGGTAGAGCACCGCGTTCGGGACGCGGGGGTCGCAGGTTCGAATCCTGCCACTCCGACCAATCCCACGTCTCAACCTTCGAGTATCGATGGCCACTCGCCGGAAAGGCGCCAGATGAGCCTTTGGATCAGACATGCCGGGCGTGTCGCCGCCCTTGGCGTGATGCTCCTGCTTTCGACCGCTGGCCCCGGTTTGGCCGACGAGGGCATGTGGACCTTCGATAATTTTCCTTCCGCCATGGTGAAGGCCAAGTACGGCATCGCCATTGATCAGGCTTGGCTTGCCAAGGTCCAGGCGGCCACCGCCCGCCTCTCGGTCGGATGTTCCACGGCTGTCGTCTCGAGCCAGGGCTTGATCCTCACCAACTATCATTGCGCCGCAGATTGCGCTCAGGACCTCTCGAGCCCGAACAAGGACTATGTGAAGGAAGGCTTCCAGGTCTCGACAGTCGTTGAGGAACGCCGGTGTCCGGGGATGGAGGCGGACATCCTGGTCTCGATTGGCGATGTGACGGCCCAGGTGCAGTCAGCTATCGGCGGCAAGTCGGCTCACGAGCTGGTCGCCGCCCGCGACGGAATCGAAGCCCAGATCGAAAAGGCCGCCTGCGCCGCCAAGCAAGCCACGCTGAACTGCGAAGTCGTGAGCTTCTACGGCGGCGAACAGTACAAACTCTACGTCTACAGGAAATTCACAGACGTCCGCCTTGTATTCGCGCCGGAAAGCGACGCCGGCCTCTTCGGCGGAGATCCGGACAATTTCAACTTTCCGCGCTACGACCTCGACGTTTCCTTCCTGCGCCTCTACGCCGATGGACGACCGGTGGCGACGCCCGACCATTTGAAGTGGAACGCTTCGCCCCCAACCGACAAGGAACCGGTCCTCGTGGTCGGAGATCCCGGATCGACCAGCCGCCTGCTTACCGCCGATCAGCTGGAGACGCTGCGCGCGGTCATCCTTCCGCAGACGCTGCTGCGCCTATCGGAACTTCGAGGTCGGCTGATCTCCTTTGGGGAGCGCGGCGCCGACGAGCAGCGCATCGCCGACCAGGCGCTCATGGGCATCGAGAACGATTTCAAGGAACTGTACGGCGAATTCCAGGCCCTATCAGAGCCCGGTTTCATTGAAATCAGGCGGGCGGCAGCCGCCGCGCTGCGAAGTCAGGTCGCGGCAAACCCGGGGCTGGCGGCCAGGATCGGCGATCCTTGGCTGCAAATTGCCAAGGTGCAAGCCGCGCGCGCCGACCAAACCGCCGCTTACAACCTGATCGAGGCGGTTCCCGGGGAGGGTTCGGATCTCTATGCCTATGCGCGGCGCCTGGTGCGGGCGGCCCAGGAACGGGCCAAGCCCGATGGTCAGCGCCTTGCCGGCTATGGCGATGCGCGCCTGCCCGAACTGGAAAGACAGGTTCTCGATCCCCGGCCGGTATACCCGGCCCTGGAGCGAATTGAGCTCGAATTCTGGCTGGCCAAGATTCGCGAGACCCTCGGACCCGACGCGCCGCAGACCCAGGCCTTCCTGGGGAAGGTGTCGCCCGAGGACCTCGCCGCACGGCTCACGACCTCGACACTTGGTGATCCGGCCGTGCGCAGGGCCCTCTGGGAGGGGGGACTTCCCGCCGTCATGGCGTCGCGCGATCCCCTGATCCTCTACGTGTTGGCCACCGATCCTGTCGCCAGGGCGGTCCGGACCTCCTGGGAGGACAAGGTGGCCGGGCCTACCGCCGCCGCCGCCGAGAAGATCGCCGAGGCGCGGTTCGCGGTCTATGGCGCTAGCGCCTATCCTGACGCCACCTTCACGCCGAGGGTCTCGTTCGGCGAGGTCGAGGGTTGGACGTGGCGGGATCACACGACCTTGCCGTTCACCACCTTCGCCGGCTTATGGAATCGCGCCACCGGTAGTCCGCCCTTCGCTCTGGCGCCATCCTGGCTGGCGGCCAGAGGCCGGCTCAAGGATGGAACGATCTTTGATTTCACGACCGACAACGATATTGCCGGAGGCAATTCGGGCTCTCCGGTGATCGACGCCAAGGGCGAGATCATTGGCGCGGCCTTCGACGGCAACATCCTGTCCCTGGGCGGCTCCTTCGCCTTCGACGACGACGTCAATCGTTCGGTGGCCGTGTCGACGGCGGCGGTGACCGAAGCCCTCGACATCGTCTACCATGACGAGCCCCTGTTAGCGGAGCTGCGAGCGCCGTGATCCACCCAAGTCACATCACTCTGGGTTCTGGGGAATGAAGCAGTTCTTCATCACCATCGCCGGCGTCTTCGCTGGCCTGATGCTGTTCTTCGTCATTGTGCCAATGGTGTTTCTGGCCGCCATCGTCGTATCGGCCCGGCCGCGGCCACTGGCTCCCAGGAGCATCCTCGTCCTGGATTTGCGTGCACCCTTGACGGATCAGACGCCGCGCAACCCCCTGGCGCTCTTCACTGGTCGATCGCTTTCGGTGCTGGGCATCGAAGAGACCCTGCGCGCCGCCGAGAAGGACTCCCGGGTCGGGGGCCTCCTCGTGCGCCTACCCGAGGGGGGGACGGAACCGGCGGCGGCCGACGAGCTCAGCCTCGCCTTCAAGGACTTTCGCGCTCATGGAAAGCCGATCCTGGTCCATAGCCAGGGTATCTACGCCGCGGGAATGGCGCCATCGACCTATGAACTGGCGGCCGCCAGCGGCGATATCTGGATGCAGCCCGGCTCGAGCTTCCAGGTCACGGGCCTGGCCCGGGAGGAAATCTTCTTCCACGACTTCTTCAGGCGCCACGCGGTCGTCCCCGACTTCCAGCAGCGCTACGAATACAAGACAGCAATCAATCCTTACCTCTACGACGACTTTACGTCCGCCCAGCGGCTCTCCGACCTCTCCTGGATGGGTTCAATTTACGACACCGCCACGGGCGAGGCGGCGGGCGATCGCGGGAGGGCTCCGCTCGCTCTCCGGTCGGTCCTTGAAGCTGGCCCCTACACGGCCGAGGAAGCGCGCGCCAAGGGCTTGGTGGACTCGGTAGGCGACCTCCGCGGGGCGGAACAGACTATTCTCGCCAAGGCCGGGCGCGGCGCCACGCTCGTCGAGTTCGGCGACTACGACGGTCGGACCCGATTCCAGGCGCGATCGGGGGGATTTGCTGGCGATCCCACGGTGGCCGTCATCACCGCCGAGGGTGTGATCATGACCGGCAAGGATGGGGTCGACAATCCCTTCGAAGGGGAGCGCGCGATCCGCTCCGATAAAGTATCCCGCGCCTTCTATCGCGCCATCGACGACAGCGCCGTGAAGGCGATCGTCTTCCGCGTCTCATCGCCTGGGGGATCGGACACCGCCTCCGAGCAGATCCTGGCCGCGGTCCGGGCCGCCAAGGCGGCGGGCAAGCCAGTGGTGGTGAGCATGGGAACCTATGGGGCCTCCGGCGGATACTGGATCGCCTGCCAGGCCTCGCGGATCATTGCCGAACCCTCGACGATCACCGGCTCGATCGGAGTCTTCGGCGGCAAGTTCGCGCTCGGCGAGGCGCTGGGAAAATTCGGCGTCAATATGCGGGGGCTAAAAGTGGGCGGCGACTTTTCGGACGCCTATTCGGCACGGGGGCCGATGACGCCCTCTCAGCGAGCGGCGTTCTCGGCCCTGGTCGATCGGATCTACGATGGATTCATCGGTCGCGTGGCGAGCGGCAGAAGGCTTCCGATCGAGCGCGTTCAACAGATCGCCAGGGGACGTGTGTGGACCGGCGTCCAGGCCAAGGAGTTGGGTCTCGTCGATGAGCTTGGCGGCTTCTACCTCGCTGTCGATCGCGCCAAGGCTTTGGCCGGGATCAAGGGCCCGGCGCGCCTGGAGGGGTTCGATGTCGAGACCTCGCCGTTCGAGACACTGCAGCACGCGCTCGGCGTCAGCGCCCAGACGGTGCGCGTGCTCTCGGCGGTCGCGTGGCTGGCGCAAGATCCGACCGCCCGATCGACGATCGAAGCGGCCCAGCAGGCGCGCCTGCGGAGCCAGGGCGCGACGGTGCTGGCCCCGATCGGATACTGAGGACCGTTTATTCCCCGGCCGTCTTTGGTCAGGCAACGATCATGGGTTACTGGGCGTCTGCGGATTTCCCGCCGGGGCGTAGTTCATCATGCCAAACAGGGTCCGCACGTTGGGCGTGCCGTTGCCGTCCATGTAGGTGAAGCCCTGCGCCCAGTTGGAGTTGTAGGCAGGGACGCCATCGAGGCCAGGTATCTTCTGGTGAAAGAACTCCGCCGGGGCGGCCGCCTGCGGGCCGCCGAGTATCTGCTGGACCGCCCCCTTCGTCCACAGGAAGGTGTTGACGTTGCCCAGTCGGCCGCGCGCCAACTCTTCATAAAGAGCCAAGGCGCCGAGGAATTCCGGCGAGGACACCGAGGTCCCGATCACGCCGTAGAAGCCACCGGCGAAGGCCGTTACCACGGAGCTGTCATCCACATGACAGGGTGTTTTGGCCAGGCCGAGAGGGCAGCCGCCCACTTGCATGCCGACATCGGGAACAATGCGGCCGCCGCCGTTGCTGACGAAGTTCTGATAGGCGGGCTGGGGAAAGATCACGCTTCGGCCGCCGCCGGCGCCCCAATAGCCATTCTTGACATCTTCCCCAACGCCGTACGGATCCTGCGGCACCTCCTCATCGCCGATCGCTTGCTCAAACTGATATTTCGAAGTGAGGATCGGCGGGTTGGGCTGAGGCGAGGGTGGTTTGGAAGTGGCCAGGTTGCCGCCGCCCACAGCCGTCACGTCGGGATCGTCCGCCGGCCATTCGACGCCAGCGATGAACTTGGCCCCGGGCGCGTCGTTGAAATAATTGAGATTGAGGCATCCTAGACCGTCGCTGTCGCCAGACGCGGCCACGAAAGTGATCCCCTGAGCGTTCCCTTGCTCGAACACCTGCTGGTAGACCCTCAGCACTCCGGTGGTGTCGATGCCGTCGTTGTACGGGGCGGTGTAGTAAAGTTCGCACAGACCGAAAGAGGAATTGACCAGATCCCATTTGTTCTGATCGACAATGGCGACATAGCCGTCGAGAACATGAGCGTCCGAGAGATCGGGAATGCTCACCAAAGTCACCGACGCGCCGGGTGCGCCGCCCAGGACCTGCTGAACGTCGAGCGAGGCTTCGAGCGAGCCGCCGCTGCTGGGATTGAAGGGCGCTCCACCGTCGACATTATAGGTCGCGAAGGTCGGCGGCGGCGATCCGGTGATGGCGGTGAAGTTCTCATGATTGAAGAAATTCGCAAGATCCGAATTCTGCGCATTGGTTTCCATCAGGATCGCGACAGTGACGCCGGTTCCGTCGAGTCTTTTGCCGTGGGGCGTGGTCGATTGATAGGAGGGGTAGTTGTAGGCTTGCTTGAGATCGTCGAACCAATACGGACCCACGAGGCTGTATCGATTGTTTGGATCGACGGGAGCGACTTTCTTTGAATTCACATGCATTGGAGGCCGTCCTCCGAACGCCGCGATGACGGCGCTCTCTTCTTGCAAGGCGACCGGCAATTTGATCGGCGTCGCCGCCACGACCTGAGTTATGCCTTCGACTCGAGTCACCGCGTTAAGGCTGGTTCCCAGCGCCTTGCCTACTTGGGCGGCGGTCCCGGTCACGTGCAGCGAACGGGTGTGGGTCGCCGTCACCTGAAGGCCTGCGGTGGTGAGCGCAGCGCTCACCTTCGAAAAGCTGGCCTCCGTGGGACCAAACTCCGCCTTGAATTGCGCCGGGGTCAGCCATCGGTGATAGCTCGGCGAACCGGCTGTCTGCTGAGCCTTGAGCAGGCTCTGGAGCCCGGTCTCATTGCGCAATGGCAGGAATACCTCGAAGTCGACGGGCGCCGAGGGGTTGACGGCGGCCACTTGGGCGTTGACGGGGGGCGCGGCCCAGCTGATCGACGCCATTGAGGCCGCCGCCAGCAACGGCGCGGTGAAGTATCCAAGCTTGGTCATGCAACCCCCTCTAAAAGCGAATCCTCGGCGCCGGTGGTTGGCGTCTCTCCCTCAAGATCAAATGGCTAGCGGAAATCCCTCATGGTCGCAAGCAACGCTCTTGGTTACCAGCCCTCCGACGGCCGCAAATGATGCTGAAGGCGTCGCCGACCTACCTCTCAGTTCAGAGTTTGAGAGGGCCATGGAGCCAGACGATCCAGATCGAAAGACACAAAGGAGGGCCGAAGGCCAACCTCGATTGTAGAAATCCTCGGCCGCGAAAGATTCCAACGATCGCGACCCATCCCAAGGCTGCGGCGCAAGCGACCAGCAATACCGAGGGTAAGGGGATCCAACCCAGCCATGCCCCGGCGCCCCCGAACAGCTTGGCGTCTCCGAGGCCTATTCCGTCGACGCCTCGCCATTTTTGATAGGCCCAGGCGATCAGGGACAGGATCGTATAGCCGGCGACGGCGCCGACAACATGATCGAGGATGGGCGCTCCCGGCAACAGGGAGGCAAGCGCCAAGCCCGCGATGACCAGGGGCAGCGTGAACAGGTCGGGCAGGCGCATCGAGACGACGTCAATGAGCGCCAGGCAAACCAGGATCCATGCCAGCCCAATGCTGACGCCGAGCAACCAACGCGGCGGCCCGACCAGGCCAGCCCAAGCAAAGAGCAGGCTTGTGAGCGTGATCGCCGGCCAAGTAAGTGCAGGTCGTGGTTTGGCGGCGTAGGCGGTCGCAACTCGCCCCGCGGCCCAGCCGGCCGGGGCGCCCGCGGCCAGAAGGCCAGCGATCGTCGCGCCGGACGTCGGAGTTAGGTGCAAGTCGTCCGCGGCCCTAGGTAGGCTCGGGGGCGCGGAAGCGAACCTCGCTCCTGGCGAAATCGAGACAGACGTACTGGAAGCGGCTGAGGACATCGACCCCCAGGAGGATGGCCGGCTTGTCGACCAGCTTCCACAGACGGAAGGTGTGCAGGTCGGCGAAGGCGACCGGCCAGCTGGGCAGCAGCAGGTTGGCCACTCGCAGGTGGGGAAGATCGGCGATCTGGGCCGAGATGGTCTGGCCCGTGGCGCTGAGAAGCGGGATGCGCGTCCACTGGCCCGCGGGACGCCGTCGCAACGCTAGCGACAGGAGCGCCAGATTGCCGATCGTGTTCTGCGCTCCGGAATCCAGGAAGGCGGTGATCGGGATGTCGTCCAGATCCGCGTCGACCAGGGTCAATTGTCCGTCACGGCGCCGCGCCTTGACCGTGACCTCGTTGGCGTTGCGGAAGATGCGCCCGGCATCTTCGATGCGCAGGCTCTGGCCGCGGAAATCCAGGGTGATCCGCTTCCCTTCGAGACCGTCAAGTCCCAGCATGCCGGCCGCGCCGATCCCCGCCGCCGGCAGAAGCGACATGGTAATGTCGGGGCGCACCGCGCCGCCTATTTCCAGGGTGGCAACGGTCGTTGAAGCTATCTGGACCCCGGCGATGCCGTTTAATGGACCCGATGGCCCCGCGGGAAGACCGAGTTGCTGGGCCAGTTCGGTGGAAATGACCGTCTGGTTGGCCCCGGTATCGACGATGAAGGCAAATGGTCCCTTGCCGTCGATCCGAACCGGCGTCGTCATCCGGTGATAGATGTCCGACACTTCCCGAAGACTCGTAGGAGGAACGTAATGCTGTTCCTCGAGCGGGGTCAGACGCGAGGCGGTAGTGAACTCGACGGCCGGTGCGCCACGCGCCTTGCCGGATAACAATACCCCCAGGCCAACGAGGGCTGTTGCCGTCCGGCGATCGAAGGTCCGTTGCACTTCCAAGGATGCTTTCGTTCCCTGGACGATCATACACCACTCGCCATGGCCATTTCAGAAATTCCCTTGCGCCGCGGACGGTGATAACGGCGATTCCTGGTATTCAAGCCACACTAGGGCCCGCGTGACGGTCCTGATTCTTGAGCGGACATTGGCGCGTGGACGTGGGTGATCAAAGCGGAGCGGCCAGTCTCGTCGGGCGAGCGCGCGAAGCCCTCGGTCGTCGCGATCCGACTGGGGCGCTTGTCCTGCTGCGCGAGGCCGAAGTCCTTGAACCCTCGGCGGAGTTGCTCCTGGACAAGGCGCTGGCGCTGCGAATGCTGGGCGAGCTTCCCGAAGCGATCGAGACTCTGGACGCTGCCCTCGTCCTTGACCCGCAAAACTTTCTCGCCCTGCTCTCCAAAGGCGCCCTTCTCGAACGCCTTGGGCGGAGCCGGCAGTCTGTGGTCGTCTACAAGGCGGCGATAGCCGTGGCGCCTCCGGTCAAAGGCCTCGCACCCGGTCTCGCCGCCGCTCTCGAAAAGGCGAGCAACACCGTGAAGGCGGCCTCGGAGGCTCTCGTCATGCACCTGGAATCGACGGTCGCCGGTCTGCGCGCGCAATTCGCTGGCGAGGATCTCGCGCGGTTCGACGAGAGCCTGGAGATCTACGCTGGACGAACACACGCCTTCGTCCAGCAGCCGCTCCTGCTGCACTATCCACGCCTGCCGGCGATCCCGTTCTTCGATCGGAGCTTGTTCCCGTGGCTCGCCGATCTCGAGGCGGCGACGCCGACGATACGGGAAGAAATGATTGCCGCCCGCGACCGACGCCTGGAAGGCTTCGTTCCCTACATCGCCTACCCGCCGGGCGTGCCGGTCAACCAGTGGGTCGAGCTGAATCACTCGCTGAAGTGGAGCACCTTCTTCCTCTGGCTCAACGGCGTGCGTCAGGATGACGCCTGCGCCCTTTGTCCGAACACCGCGGCCGTCCTCGCCTCCCTGCCCATGGCGCATCAGCCGAACTACGCGCCAACCGCCATGTTCTCCGTGCTCGATCCCCGCACGCGGATTCCCCCGCACACCGGTTCTACCAACACCCGGCTGGTCGTCCATCTGCCTCTCGTCCTACCGGGACTGGCCCGGTTCCGAGTGGGCAATGTGAGCCGGCCGTGGCGGATGGGTGAGGCCTGGGTGTTCGACGACACCATCGAGCACGAAGCCTGGAACGACGCGGACGAGTCTCGCGCCATCCTCATTTTCGATGTGTGGAATCCTCTGCTTTCGGAAGCGGAGAAAGCCTTGATCTCCGCCATGATGACGGCGCGCAAAGCCTACGAATCCGAACCGTAAGGCTAGTAGTGCCTGG
>Ga0302326_10025869_pt1 | contig 11884 bp, 10 predicted proteins | sample Palsa_T0_3_FD_202264 | JGI IMG/M metagenome (GOLD analysis project Ga0302326, IMG submission 202264) | Peat permafrost microbial communities from Stordalen Mire near Abisko, Sweden - Palsa_T0_3 | ecosystem: Environmental > Terrestrial > Soil > Palsa > Peat permafrost | place: Sweden: Abisko... | reverse complement strand
GGCTTTCCCCTCGCGGTTGCGCCTTGCGGTTCGGCTACGGTTGCCGTCATCGGCCCCGATTGGATCCTTTCATCCAACTAGATTCTGCCCATGCTGGGCACACCCTGCGGCGGCCTCCCAGGCCGCCCGGTTGACATCGCCCGTTTCGGGGCGTACTGTAAATTGTAATTCGGACTGCTTAATCTGAATTACACTTGGATCAGCCAACACCTGGAACTGCTCCTCGTGCTGGTCTTCCGTGCTGTTGCCGGCCTTCGGTCACCGCGCCAACGACCACGCTCCTGCTGGTTTTCGCCGATTCGTTCACATTACGCGCCCGGCAACCGTTTTTCGGAGACAGAAGGGAGCAATCCGCCTCCAACCGGAGTCACTCCCAAGGCACCTTGAAAGGAACCTTATGACCAAAACCAGGCGAGTATACGCGTGGGATGGTGTTTTCGGCATGCTATGGCTGGCATGCGGTTTAGCCGGCACAGGGATAGCACCCGCCGTCGCGCAGAGCGCCACTGAAATCGTGTTTCACAATTTCCGGGCGGGTCCGGTGAAGGGCTGGGGTCCCCAGTCGGGTGTGGTCCGCGACTCGGCCGGCAACCTCTACGGGACGACCTTCCTGGGCGGCGCGGTGGACTGGGGCGTCGTTTACAGGCTGGATCCGGCCGGCCGCGAGACGCTGCTCCACAGCTTTACGGGCGGTGCCGATGGAGGCCAGCCCAACGCCGTGATGGGTGATTCGGCCGGCAACCTCTATGGGACTACCAGCAACGGCGGCACAGCGAATGCGGGCGTGGTGTATAAGCTGGACCCACACTGCCACGAAACGGTGCTCTACACTTTCACGGGCGGGGCCGATGGCGGTACCCCCATCGCGGGCGTGATCCGCGATTCGGCGGGCAATCTCTACGGGACTACCTACTCAGGCGGCGCGGCGGGGTTTGGCGTGGTGTACGAAGTGGACACGACCGGCCATGAGACAGTGCTGTACAGCTTCACGGGCGGCCCCGACGGAGGAAAGCCCGCTGCCGGCGTGATCCGCGACCCGGAGGGCAACCTCTACGGAACTACCGGCTCTGGCGGTGTGTCGGACTTTGGCGTGGTGTACACGCTGGATGCTACCGGCCATGAGACGGTGCTGCACAGCTTCACCGGCGATACCGATGGGGGCTCGCCCATAGCTGGCGTGATTCGCGATTCGGAGGGCAACCTCTACGGGACCACTTACGCGGGCGGTCTCAGCGGCGCCGGCGTGGTTTACAAGCTGGATACTGGCGGCGATGAGACGATATTGTACAGCTTCGCGGGCGGCGCCGATGGGCGCAATCCCAACGCAGGTGTGATTCGCGACGCGGCCGGCAATCTTTACGGAACCACATGGGACGGTGGCTTGGGTTTTGGCGTAGTGTACAGTGTGAATCCGGCTGGCGATGAGAAGGTTTTGTACAGCTTCACGGGCGGCGCCGACGGGGGCCTGCTGATGGCAGGCGTGACCGGCGACCTTTCGGGCAACCTGTACGGGACCGCCTCATCCGGCGGCGTCGCGAACGAGGGGGTGGTGTACAAAGTGAACGCGGCGGGCCATGAGACGGTGCTGTACGGCTTTCCGGGCCCTGCCAAAGGCAATCTGCCCTATGGAGGTGTTATCGGAGACGCTGCAGGGAACCTCTACGGGACCACCGACACAGGCGGTTCAGCGGGCGCGGGGGTGGTGTATAAGCTGGATGCGGCCGGGCAGGAGACCGTGCTGTACACATTTACGGGCGGCGCCGACGGGCGCAACCCCTGGTCAGGTGTGGTTCGCGACGCGGCCGGGAACCTCTACGGGACCACTCTCTCGGGGGGCGCATCCAACGCAGGCGTGGTTTACAAAGTGGATCCGGCCGGCCAGCAGACGGTGCTGTACAGCTTCACGGGCGGGGCCGATGGCGGCTATCCATTCGCCGGCGTGATCCTGGACGCGGCTGGAAACCTCTACGGCACGACGCAACAGGGCGGCACAGGGGGCTACGGCGTCGTGTACAAACTGGATACATCCGGCCACCAGACCGTGTTGTACACCTTCATGGGCGGCCCCGATGGGTACACCCCGAATGGCGTGATCCGTGACGCGGCGGGCAACCTTTACGGAACCACCCACTGGGGCGGCACAGGGTTCGTGGGCGTGGTTTACAAGCTGGATCCCTCCGGCCAGCAGACCGTGCTGTACAATTTCACAGGCGGCGCCGATGGGGGCTGGCCGATGGCGGGCGTGATCCGCGATCCGGCCGGGAATCTCTACGGGACGACGCCTGGGGGCGGCGGCACAGCGAACGCGGGTGTGGTGTACAAGCTGGACACGTCGGGCCAGGAGACCGCGCTGTACAGCTTCACGGGCGGCGCCGATGGGGCCTACCCCCAAACAGGCGTGATTCTGGATTCGGCCGGCAACCTGTATGGAACCACTCCACAGGGCGGCGCCAGTCAAGGCTGGGGCGTGGTGTATGAGGTGGGCGCCACCGGCGGGGAGACCGTGCTGTACACTTTCACGGGCGGCGTCGACGGGGGCTCACCCACGGCGGGTGTGATCCGCGGCCCGGCAGGTAACCTTTATGGGACCGCTGCCGGCGGAAAATACGATGGTGGGTTGGTTTACGCGCTTACGGTCGCGGCCACGCCGCAATGACGGCCATTTTTGGAGCGCGGCACGCCGCAGCCTGTGGTAAGATGCAGATCATGCATGGGCGGGGTCGTCTCAATGCGCTGCTCATCGCCTTGCCGATAGCGTTGCTCATCGCCCAAGGCTTCACTCCGCTGCTTCGCGCCGGCGATCCGGAGCGCGACTTTTCCGGAAAGTGGGTGCTGGACCCAAGCCGCAGCGACATCGCTTCGCTCACCGGAAATGTGGAAACCAATCTCGATATTTCACAAGGTGGCGGCGGCATCCGCTGCTCCACGGGCGCGGCGCAGTGGTCGTATGCGCTGGATGGCAGCGAGACGCGCAAGCAGATCGGCGACGAATACCGGAACTCGGTGGCCAAGTGGGAAGGCGCCGCGCTGCTCATCAACACGCAAGTTACCGGCCCACGGCATTACACGGTAATGGACCGGTGGGAACTCCGCAACCCCAACACGCTCAATATTACCCGCCAGGAGGTTAGCTCCAGCGGCGAAGCGGAAGGCACGTTAGTGTATCGGCGCGAGGGGGCTACGGTGGCGCCTGCCCGTCCGGCAACTCCGGCAGCCGCGCCTGCAGGGGGCGCCCCGTCCGCAGGCGACCCTCCGCCAGCGGCGGGTTGGCGGCAAACTGAGCCGGGCCCCGCGGGGTCGGAACCCGTGCTGGTTAAGCGGCCGACTCCGAGCACGCCTGCCGACGTTACCATCCCCAGCGGAACGCGCGTCCTGCTTTCGCTGATCGGCGAAGTGGACACCAAGCACGCCAAAGACGGCGATCGGGTGTACCTTCGGACGGCGTCCCCGGTGGCTGCGAATGGGCGGGTAGTCATACCGCGGGGCAGCGACGTGGAAGGCACCATCACGCACGCCAAGCCGGCGGGGAAAGTCGTGGGCAAGGGCGAGTTGTACATTCGCTTCGACCAACTCATTCTGCCCAACGGCGTATCGCGCGATTTTCGGGCCCGGCCGCCTGGAGAAGAGGGCAAGGTGGAAGGCGGCGGCAAATCCGCGGATGGCCGCACGGTGATGGAGGGCGCCGGCATCGGCGCCACGGTCGGCGCCATTACGCGGGGCTTGGGCGGCGCGGCTGTGGGAGGCGTGGGCGGCGCACTGGCGGGCGTCCTGCTTTCGCGCAATCAGAACGTGGTGTTGCGCTCGGGGACGCACCTCGAGATGGTCCTGGACCGCGACCTGGTATTCCATCCGGAAGAGCTTCCTTAGCAAGCCGTTTCAGAAGTTCACTAACGAGTGGGGCGGCCTGGGAGCCCACCGCGGGCCACGGGCCTGCCCCACTGTATGAACACTCCTGACACACCGCTGTCAGGAGGAGTGCAGGAAACTGGGCTTTCGGAGGAAACAGCATGGAAAGTACGACGAACGAAGGCCGCATCGACTATATCGAATTTCCGGCGACGGATATTGCCAAAACGACTGCGTTCTACACAGGTCTTTTCGGATGGAAATTCACGGATTACGGTCCGGACTACACCAGCTTTGAAGACGGCCGGATCGCGGGCGGCTTCGCGCGCCAGGGCGTGGTCACTCGTAGCGGGCCGCTGGTTGTAATCTATGCGGCCGATCTGGAAGGTACGGAAGCCAAGGTCCGCGCGGCGGGCGGCGCTATCGCTAAAGAGATCTTTTCGTTTCCCGGCGGCCGGCGGTTTCATTTCACCGATCCCAATGGGAATGAGCTCTCTATATGGTCCGACAAGTAGGTAAACCAAAGCCGCGTCCTCTGCAGCAGATACCCGGCGTGGGACCCTCGATCGCCGCCAATCTCAATTCTCTGGGAATTCGAGAGGTCGCCGACCTCAGAGGCCGCAATCCCGAATCTCTTTACTCTGCACTGTGCCGGGAAACGGGCCAGCATGTGGATCGCTGCGTCCTCTACGTATTCCGCTGCGCGGTCTACTTCGCCTCGGAATCGAAGCACGATCCGGAGTTGCTGAAATGGTGGAACTGGAAGGACTCATGAAGTCTGGCGCGCCATCCGCACCCAGGCAAGCAATGTGAATGCCCCCATGGTGAGGATGGTGACCAGGGCGCAGACGCTGGTGATCTCACTCACTCGCCACTCGACGCCTGTGGGATCCGCGACCATGGAAGGTCCCGCCTGCGGCATGAGGAGCAACAGATTGCCAGCCGCGGAGACTGCATAGAAAAGCAGGGCTTGCCGCCAGTAGCCGGCGGGCAATTGAGCCGCGCCGGCCGGACGCCACGACAAATAAAGCGCAAACGCCTGATAGATCGTGTAGACCGTCAGATACCAGCCCAGGAAGTTACTGAGGGGAACGCCGAAGTACGGTCCTGCGTGCGGGAACACCCAGGCGCGCATGACGGTGGACCACACCGGATCCATCGCCAGGTCCCAGGCAACCATAATGCACGCCGCAACCAGGGGAGTTGCGACGATTCGAACGCCCAGGATCAGGCGGGCCAGCGTCCAAGAGAGATACGCCATACCCACGTAAGCGAGTCCCAGCAGAACGGGGACAGCGAAGATCTTGGGTCCCATCAGGCCGGTGAAATAGTAGCTTCCATAGGGAAAGCCGGTGCGGACGCCCAGATTCTCGAAAATGTTCCCGGCCACCACGCATATCGAGACAAATGTAAGAATGCCACGCCATCCGTAGGATCGGGCGCCGTGAATCAAGGCGAAGACGAGTGGAGGTATAACGTGGAGCGCCACCACCGCCAGCATCGGAATTCCGCCGCGATAAACTTGCAGCACTCTGGCGGCGGCATACAACGCGATGAGCGCCCAGAACGTTACTGGCCCTTCTTGGATTCGAGCTCCGCTTTCAACTGCCGGTAGGCGGTCTCTTCGTAGTTGGTCTTCAGCCGCTCGCGTCCCTCGATGCCGGGACGCGGCGGCTCGTGGCGCTCGGCGTGGAGCAGCAGCGTGGCCGCTTCGTCGTCGTTCGGATTCCTTTGCAGCGCGGCGCGCAAGCTATCCGCGGCGGCCGCATACTGGCCAGCCTTCCACAATGCGTATCCCAGGTTGAAGTGGTAGTCGGGGTCCGCGCTGTCGCCTTCCAGCGCCTTACGGTAGCTCTCGATGGCCGCCGTAATATCGCTGCGCGATTGCGCCGCTCCCAGATCGTTAAACACTTCGTTTAAGGGAACCGTGGCGGCCACCGTTTCGAAACATTTTCCGGCGGCCGCGTAATCGCCCATCTGATAGTTGGACAGACCCAGATAAAATTGAGCCTCCAAATAGTGCGGATCGATGCGATTGACCCGCCCCAACCATCCGGCGGCCACGCGATAGTCCTTTTTCGCCCAGTACGATTTGCCCAGTTGAAAGCACGGCTGCGAATAGGCCGGATCGAGCCGCGCCGCCTGCATGAAGAAACGATGCTGCTGTTCCGGGTTGGCCGCCAGCAACCCGCGGATGTAATTCTCCAGGGCATCCAGGCGCACGCGCGGCCGGGCGCGCAGAAACTCCTCCTCGGCCGGTGTGGACTTGGGCGAAAGCATGGCCAGCGTTTGCCAGCTTAGACGAGCCTCCAGGGCCGCCAGGTCTTCCAACGCGCCGGATTCGGCCAGTTCCGGTCCCTGCTTGAGGCGCTTCAGGTTCAGAATCCGTGCGCTAATGCGCAAGGTCCCCCGCGACCCGCCTGCTGTGGTACCCGCGGGTGCCGGCGTCAGATCGTATTGGCCGTAGACCACCTCGGAAGCGTCCAGGGCCTCGCCGGCTTTGATGATGGACGCGCGCGTCAACAGCGCGTTCGACCGCAGCGACAGGCGCCGGAAGGCCTCCAGACGGTCCTCGCGCTCGAGCGCCAGAATGCCTTCGGAAATCAGCGATTCGCGCACCGCCTCGGCAATGCTCTCACCGATCCAATCCAGGTTTGTGGAGTTCGATTGATTAGCAAAAGGAAGAACCAGAACGGTTTCCGCGCGCAGGGTAAAAAAGCTGGAGGCAATCCAAAACAAAACTACGGGCCGCTGCATCTACTGCCAGTGTAGCAGCGGCCCGGGTTGCGGGTTATGGGTTATAGGTTATAGGTTGTGGGTCCCACCACCCAACACCCATCACCTGCCTTTCAATCCAGCACGAGCTTCATCTTGGTGCCGCCCAACCGGATCTCTTCCACCTTGTTCTTGCCATCGGCGTTGGCGTACCGGACGGTAGTGGTGGAGTACTTGGCATCGCCGGTTTCCACCTTCACCGCGGCTTCAGTGGTATCCTTGCCGTGCTTGATCACGAGTTTCTGGTCTTGCAATTCGACCTTGTAGTCGCCGGCTTTCAGTTCCGTGCCGCCGATTACGCTGGGTTCAAAAAATGTAACGGTATACGATTTCGCGCTGGCGAAGGCCATGCCGGCCATCAGACACACGAACAACAGGGTTCTTTTCATAAGTAGTCGCTCCTTGGACTGTTTCGACAGACCCCGACAGCCGATCGCTGCGCGGGTCGTCTACAAGGTAATACGGGCGAAATGCAGAAACGTTGAACGCGCCGGTATCAGCAGTTTGTCAAGAATTCGCGCACACGGACAAGCGCCAAATCCTGAATGTGCGGTTCCTCGCCGAAGCCTTTCAGCCATTCCACTTGCGGCTCCCTGCGGAACCAGGTCATCTGGCGCTTGGCGTAATTCCGCGTGTTGCGCTGCGCGTAAAACAGCGCCTCCTTGGCATTCAATTCGCCGCGCAGCATTTGGACCGCCTGGCGATAACCGTGCGATTCGAACGGCTTGGCCTCGGCGGGGAATCCCCTGTGGAGGATGCTTTCGACTTCCTCCAACAGGCCCGATTCGAACATACGGTGGCAGCGGTCATCCAAGCGCGCGTAGAGCGCGTCGCGATCGGGCGCGAGCCCTATCTTCAGCGGTCGGTAGCCTTCCAGCGCATCGCGTCCCTCGCGAAACATTTCGGTCACGGGGCGGCGCGCGAGCAGGCAAACCTCCAGCGCGCGCATGACCTTGGGTACGTCGTTGGGATGGATGCGCCCCGCGGCGGCCGCATCGAAGCGCGCCAGCAGGCGGTGCAGTGACCCGGGCTTGCGGCCCTCCCGCGCGGCCAACCGTTCGCGCAAGGCGGGGTCGCGTTCAGGCCCCCGGAACAGCCCGTCAAACAGCGCCCTCAAATAGAATCCCGTGCCGCCCGCGACCACCGGCAATCTGCCGCGCCCGGAGATGTCTGCCAGCGCGGCGCGCCCCAGCCGGGCATATTCGCCGGCGGTAAATATCTGGTCCGGATCCAGGATGCCGATCAAATGGTGCGGAACCCCACGCATCTCCGCCGGCGTCAGTTTGGCGGTGCCGATATCGAAGTACCGGTAGATCTGCAACGAATCGCAATTCACCACTTCGCCGTCGAATTCTTCGGCAACCCGTAGAGCCAATTCACTTTTGCCCGCGCCGGTGGGCCCCGCAATGGCCACGACTGTTTTCAATAGGACCACTCCGATAGGTAACACATTCGCCCTGGCAACCGCCGTTATACAATGAGAAGGAACGCTTCGACCTCCGCGAGCATCCAGGTCGAAAGGAACTACACGATGAATTTTCCCCTAAAAGCGCTGTTCTTGGCCCTCCCTTTTACATTCTTGTCATTTGGGCAGACTGCCACACCGGCCTCCGTGCCGGACGACAAGGCTGCTGCCTACTATAACTTTTCCATGGGCCATCTGTACGCCGAACTGGCCGGCGTGTACGGCAACCGCAGCGAATATGTAGCCAAAGCCATCGACCACTACAAACAGGCGTTGAAGCTGGACCCGGGGGCCAGTTTCTTGTTCGAAGAACTGACGGATCTTTATATCCAAAGCGGACGGCTGAAAGACGCGGTTACCGAAGCCGAGGATGTCCTGAAACACGATCCCAATAACCTGGATGCGCGGCGCATCCTGGGGCGCATTTATACACGCATGATCGGCGAGGGCAAGACCAACGAAGAGATGCTGCGCCTGGCCACCGAACAATACCAGAAGATCACCGCCAAGGATCCCAAGGACATCGAGAGTTGGCTGATCCTGGGCCGGCTATATCGCACCGCGCGCAACTCCGTGGATGCCGAGAAGGCTTATGCGCAGGCGCTGACGCTCGATCCGAACAATGAAGACGCGCTCACCGGCCTGGCAATTGTGTACTCGGACGTGGGCGATACGCGCAAAGCGATTGAGAAGCTGCAGGCGGTCACCAACACGAACCCCAATTCCCGGACCCTGGCCGCCCTGGCCACTTCTTACGAGCAACTTCACGATTACCGGAGCGCCGCCGAAGTGCTGCGTAAAGCCATTGCCCTGGACCCGGAAAATAGCCGACTGAAGCGCGCCCTGGCGCGCAATCTTCTCTATTCCGACAATCCGGCCAACCTGGACGAAGCCCTGAAATACTACAAGGAAATCGCCGACGACGACCCCCACGACACCGAAGCGCTCTTGCGCCTTTCCGAGATTTACCGAGAAAAACACGATTTCGCCGCGGCGCGCCAGATGCTCGATAAGGCCAAAGCGTCCGATCCTGAAAATCTGGAGGTGCGCTACGAGGAAGTGAATCTGCTGGCGGTGGAAGGCCAGACGGATCAGGCCATCGAAGCGCTCAAGTCGGTACTCAAGGATACCGAACGCAAGGGTTATACGGAGGCGGAGAAGGGCACCCGCGTGAATCTGCTGGAGCGTCTGGGGGAACTATACCGCGGGGCGCATCAGAATCAGGCGGCCATCGATGCCTTCCGCCAGATAGCCGATCTGGATCCGGATTCGGGCGCCCGTGCAGCAGCCCAGATCGTGGATACCTATCGCATCGCGAAAGATTACAAGAACGCGCGCGCGGAAGCCGAAACCGCCATGAAGAAATATCCCGACGAGCGGGTACTGAAACTGGTGGACGCGTCGGTGCTCGCGGACATGGGTAAAGTCGATCAGGCGGTCGCCGAACTACGCACCATGCTGAAGGGCGAGCACGACCGTGAGACGCAACTGGCCATCGCCCAGCTCTATGAGAAGGCCAAGCGCTACGAGGATATGGCCAAGCCCCTGGATGCCGCCGAAAAGCTTTCCGAAACCAAACCGGATCAGGAGAACGTGCATTTCATGCGCGGCGCCATGTACGAGCGCCTGAAAAAGTGGGATGCCGCGGAAGCCGAGTTCCACAAAGTGATCGAGTTGAATCCCGAAAACGCCAGCGCGCTGAATTATCTCGGCTACATGTTTGCGGACCGCGGCGTACGGCTGGACGAAGCCCAGAAACTGATCACCCGCGCGCTTGAATTGGACCCGGACAATGGCGCGTATCTGGACAGTCTCGGCTGGCTGTACTACCGCCAAGACCGGTTGGAGGACGCCGAACACGCTCTGCTGCGCGCTCTTTCCAAGACCGGCATCAGCCAGGACCCCACCGTACACGACCACTTGGGTGATGTTTATCTCAAGTTGGGGAAGACCAAGGACGCCATCACGCAGTGGCAGGCCTCAGTGAAGAACGCCGATAGCGACGCGCAATCCGATATGGAACCGGGCGAGCTGGCCCAGATCAACAAGAAACTGGAAGACGCTAAGGTGCGCCTGGCAAGGGAAACCGGCGGCGGCAAGAACTGACTTGCGTCGAAATTCTGCATAAAAGTGGGGCAGAGAAGCATTAGCCCCACACGCCCGATGCTACAATCGAGGTTTCCGCGGCAATGCCAACCTCGCGCAATTCGCGTACCCGCGCGTTCCCTGGCGGTCTAGCTTTCCTGCTGACCCTGGGCTTGGCGGGATGCACCCTAAGGCCCACCAAACAAGCCGCGACGCCCCCGCCACCCAAGCCGGTGGCAGCCCAGCCCCCCGCTCCCGAACCGCAGCTTTCCGTTTTCCAGACCGCCGTGGTGCTTCCCAGCCCGCAACCCATAAACCCGGACGCCATTCCGGCTCCGCCGCCGGCCGATGTGCCCGCCCCCGAGAAGGCGGAGGCCGCGCCTCCGGCCCCGCGTCCCGCGCGCCGCACCGCAGCCGGCCCACCGAAGCCGGAGCCGGAACCGGAAGTGGAAACCCCCGCCGTTGTCGCGCCGCCTGTCGAGGAGCAACCCAAGATCCAGCCCATCCTGAGCGACGAGGCTCAAAGGAAGGCCAAAGCCGCTATCGAATCGCGCAGGAAAGACATTCGAGACTTGCTGACCCGCGCCAAAGCACACCCATCGCCCGCCAATCAGACCCTGGTCGATCGCATCAACTCTTTCGTCACTCAATCGGACGAGGCCGCCCAGCGCGGCGACTATACGCAGGCGAATGACCTCTCCGAGCGCGCCTTGATCCTGGCCAAGGGACTCCAGGTTGATTAGCGAGGGGTTGAATAGCGAATTCGCCGGGCGCCGCCTCCGCATCGCCGCCGGACTGGAAGAGCACAAGCTGGATGCCATGCTGGTTACCTCACCCGCCAGCGTCCGCTATCTGACCGGATTCACGGGCAGCAACGGCGCTTTGCTGGTGCTGGCCGGCGAGGCCATCTTCTTCACCGACCCGCGCTACGCGATTCAATCCGGCCGCGAAGTTTCGTGCCAGACGCGGGTGTGCAAGGGACCGATTCTGCCGAGCGTGGCCGCGGTCGTGGCGCGCCAACGGCTCCAGCGGCTGGGCTTTGAGCGCACGTCGATGAGCTACGACGGCTACGACACCCTGCGCTCGAAACTTCCGGCGACCGCGACGCTGGAGCCCGTGGCCGGCTGGGTGGAAGCGCATCGCATGGTGAAGTCGGCCACCGAAATCGAGCTGATTCGCCAGTCGGTAGCCACCAATTCCAAGGCCTTCGAACACGCTGTGCGGCGCGCGCGTCCCGGCATGCGCGAGCGGGATCTGGCAGCCGAAATCGATCGCCACATGCGCCGCCTGGGGGCGGAGAAGCCGTCCTTCGAAACCATCGTGGCCGCGGGCGAGCGTTCCGCGCTGCCGCATGCGCACCCCACCGCCGCCGTATTGCAGCCGCAACAGCTTGTCCTGATCGACATGGGGGCGTTTCAGAACGGCTACGCCAGCGACATGACCCGCATGCTTTTCTTCGGCGCGCCGGACGCGAAAGTGAGACGCCTTTACCGCGCCGTACTCGAAGCGCAACTGGCGGCCATCGACGCAGTACGGCCGGGCGTGACCACGGCCTACATCGACCGGCAGGCCCGCCGCGTCCTGAATGCCTACCAGCTCGACCGCGCCTTTGTGCACTCCACCGGCCACGGCCTGGGGCTGGAGATCCACGAGCTGCCGCGCATCGGCAGGAAGGACAAAACCAAACTGGCGGCGGGCATGGCGATCACCATC
>Ga0302326_10025863_pt1 | contig 11886 bp, 8 predicted proteins | sample Palsa_T0_3_FD_202264 | JGI IMG/M metagenome (GOLD analysis project Ga0302326, IMG submission 202264) | Peat permafrost microbial communities from Stordalen Mire near Abisko, Sweden - Palsa_T0_3 | ecosystem: Environmental > Terrestrial > Soil > Palsa > Peat permafrost | place: Sweden: Abisko... | reverse complement strand
TCATCAGGCGGACGATGTAGTCGGTGAAGAGTTGCACTGTGGGCACGGTGCCGACGCCGCCTGGGTATAGCGTGGATGGATGGACATGGCGGCCTTCCATCAGGCAGAACATTTCGCGCGTCATGCGGCTTACTTGCAGCGCTTCTCGATAGAAGGTGCCGGTGAAAGGATTGAGCGCGATCATGATTTCGCCGATGGTGCGGTATCCATGCAATTCAGCGTGCGGCGCGGCGGTGTGTTCCGCCTTCTCCCAAACACCGGGATTGGTCTCTTTGACCATCTTTTCGCAGAAGTCCACACCGACCAGATTGTCCTGGAAGATATTGTGATCGAACATGTACTCGGCGGCTTCGCCCAAGTTCACTATCCACTCGGCGATCGCTGGTGGACGTACTCCAAAGGCCATGTTTTGCGCATAGGTAGCGCAGGTGGCGTGGTTATCACCGCAGATGCCGCAAATGCGACTGGTGATGAAATGAGCATCGCGAGGATCCTTGCCCTTCATGAAGATGCTGTAGCCGCGGAATATTGAAGACGTGCTATGACATTCTGCGACCTTGCGCTTGCCGAAGTCGATCTTGGTGAAGATGCCGAGACTGCCGACGATCCTCGTGATCGGATCCCAATTCATTTCTACTAACTGGCTGGTTTCGGCGGCATCTTCTTTTTGCGCAGCGGTAATCGTGCCCATCGTAGTGTCTCCTTTGCTCAGTTAGTAGGTACTGGACTTGTAGCCGGTGGTAAGTTCGGCGCGCGGATGCCGCCACTTGGGTTCTTTGTTGACAGTCGCGTTGGTAATGGAGCGCAAGGCGCGGATCGCAGTGCCGTAGACGCCGACTGCAGTACTTGACAGTTTGCCGCCGGGAGGCTCGTCCATGAATGGCATGAACTTATCGGGGAAACCAGGCATAGTGCAGCCGATGCAGATACCGCCCACATTGGGGCAACCGCCGATTCCGGCCATCCATCCTCGCTTGGGGACGTTGCAATTGACGACAGGCCCCCAGCATCCGAGCTTGACGATGCATTTCGGCGAACTGTACGAAGTAGCGAAATCGCCTTGCTCGTAATAGCCGGCGCGGTCGCAGCCTTCGTGCACGGTCTTACCGAAAAGCCAGGTTGGCCGTAACTGGTCATCCAATGGAATCATGGGAGCTAATCCGGCAACTTGATAGAGAAGATACAAGACCGTCTCCATGAAGTTATCCGGCTGAACGGGGCAACCTGGAACATTGACGATCGGCAGACCGGCCTTTGATTTCCAACCCCAGCCAAGATAGTCGGCTAATCCCATTGCGCCGGTTGGATTGCCTTCCATGGCATGAATGCCGCCGTAGGTGGCGCATGTTCCGCAGGCGACGACAGCGAGAGCTTTGGGAGACAGGCGATCGATCCATTCATTGGTGGTGATGGGTTGCCCAGTGTGCGGATTGGTTCCAAGACCGGCCCAGTAGCCCTCTTTCTTGATCTTCTCGTTGGGAATGGAGCCCTCCACGACAAGTACGAAGGGATCAAGTCTGCCTGCTTCTGCTTCGTACCAGAACTTGAGAAAGTCATCGCCATTTTCATAGGCGAGCACAGGATTGTGCAGATGGACTTTCGGCAGGCCGGGAATTGCACCGAGCAGGACGTCTTCAATGCTGGGCTGTGTAGCCGCTGTGATGGAAACCGAATCGCCGTCACACCCAAGACCGGCGGTGATCCACAGAATATGCAATTAGGCCACAGCAGGTTTTTTCTGGGTAACTCGACCGTAAGGAGCTGCTTCTGGTGTCATGACCTGGGTTCTCCTCTTCGGATGGCTGGTCTTTCATTTGGAAATCGAGCAATGCCTCGTGCTACCGTCTGAGATACACTCGTTCTATCGAAACCGGGGACGGCATAACGCACGATCTACGGGATTTTTGTCATCTGCGTTGTTTCAGTTTTCTGGTTCTTTCGCGCTTGGCAGGCCGCAAGCCTTTGCTCTTCTGCGAATTCCGCTTAAGATGCAATGGGAATCCACCTGTTTCAAACCAAGCTATCCAAACAGAGACGACGAACGGCTCGCAAGCGGGACGGACCCTATTCTGCGCTCATACTTATTGCCGTGGTCTGGAGAAGGGTTTTCCCGATCTAGCCCTCAGGGAGTCTCCTAATGTCTCTAAATACGACATTGAGCGAAAAGACAGGAGCGGAAAGGTCGTGACCTGGTGTCGGAAACGCAGGAAGCTGGAACTGGACCTGCGGACGTGGCTCCATGCCGCCGCATCAATAAACTTCAGTACACCGTAAGCGACAAGGTAGCCGTATGCTGCAGCGACCCGGCCGCAGCTATCACGGTAACCGTCGAAGTGACAGGTTGGAGCGTAGTCGATGACCCACAGCCAATCATCCCTCCCAGTCCACCCACACCGCCTGCAAGCAGCAAAAGTATCGGCAAACGTCGCCTTCGAAACCCCAGACAGCAAAGCGCAACCGCCAAAGCTGAACCCCGAATCCAAGGCCCGGAACCACGTCGAAGCTCAGCCGTAGGCATGGCCGCGGATACCGTTAACGTGGTAGTCGAAGCCGAGCCGCCCGACAGCGTCAGCGTTGCCGGAGAAAAGCTACATGTCGCCCCCGAAGGCAACCCCGAACAACTGAACGAAACCGCTGAATTGAACCCATTCTCCGGAGTAACGGACAGAATCGCCGTCGTTCTTTGCCCTGTTACCACCGTCAGAGATCCAGAAGAGACCGCGACCGAAAAGTCCGGAGCAGCCGCGCTGATGACGTAAGTCGCCGTGGCAACTGCACTGTTGTTATACCCAGGAGCTATAGCGATCGCCTTCAGCGTTTCCGTAGTTGAAACGGCGATCGGTCCCGTGTAAACCGTTGAACTATTCGTCGGCGTACTTCCGTCAGTGGTGTAGTAGATCGTCGCTCCAGGCGTAGCGTCAGCGATGGAAACCGACTGCGCGCCAGCGTAACTCCCGCTGGGCAGCGAAAATGCCCGCGCCGCAGCTCGCGTCGCACCACTCAGCGCTGCCAACGGCGCCCCGGCATAACTCCCGCCCCTGACTCCAGGCGAACCAGTGATCTGCGCGCAACAGAAGAAAGAGACGCCAAATAGCATCAGACATCCAAGCGCGGCGCGAAGTTGCGGACTACGCCATTGCCTTTGAAATCCCCCCAGCCTTCCCAACCCGGACCCTCACAGCAAATTGATATAGCAGACTGAAACACTGCCTCAGATCACCAACCACGTCGGGGCGAGAGTCACGAATCCGGCAGAGAGTAGCCCAAAGAATAATTGACAGGATTCACTCCAGGCAACGGAGGGCCCACCCTCGATTCGGTACTTCTTTCCACCACAACATTCGCTCTTGGTTCGCACCTCTCAAATCTTCGCTAAACTGAAAGGTCGCACAGAAAATCATCCGCATTCCTCCGGAGCCAGCTTGCACATCGCCACAGAAGAACGTCTCATCCGCCCCGCCAAGAATATTTACGGCAGCCTGCGCCTTCCCGGCGACAAATCCATAAGCCACCGCTACGGAATGCTCGCCGCCTTCGCCGAAGGCACCTCACGCTTCACTAATTTCTCCACCGGGGCCGATTGCGCCTCCACGCTCGCCTGCATGAGCGCCCTCGGCGCGCAAGTCAACCGCCTCGAAGACGGCGTAGTGGAAGTTACCGGCGTCGCCGGCAAAGTCAATCAGCCGGCAAGCGAGTTGGACTGCGGCAACTCCGGCTCAACGATGCGCATGATCTCGGGACTCCTATCCAGCCAGCAAGGCGAATTCACGCTCATCGGCGACGCCTCGCTCTCACGACGCCCCATGAAGCGCATCCAGCTTCCCCTCGAAGCCATGGGCGCCAGGCTCACCCTCACCGAAGGCCATGCCCCCATCCACATCCGCGGCGCGCAGCTCCAGCCCATCGACTACACCACGCCCGTTCCCAGCGCCCAGGTCAAGACCTGCGTGCTCCTCGCCGGCCTGCAAACCCCCGGCACCACCACCGTCCGCGAAAGCATCCGCACCCGCGATCACAGCGAACTCGCCCTCCGCGCCTTCGGAGCCAGCGTCGAGCGCAGTGTCGATTCGGTCTCCATCAGCGGCCCGCAGACCCTCAAAGCCATTGAAGCCGCCGTCCCCGGCGACATCTCCTCCGCGGCGTTCTTCCTCTGCGCCGCTGCGCTCTTCCCTGGCTCGCAGCTTCTACTCGATTCTCTCGGCCTCAACCCCACCCGAGCCACCCTCCTCGACGTCCTCACCTCTCTCGGCGTCCAGATCGCCGTCCTCAACCTCGAAGACAAGCACTCCGAACTCGTCGGCACCGTCCAGATCACAGCACCGCCCGAGGGCCTCGGCAGCACCTCAGTCACTGGTACGCTCGCCGCCCAACTCATCGACGAACTCCCCGTCCTAGCCGCCATCGCCCCCTACACCCGCGGAGGCATCCGCATCCGCGACGCCAAAGAGCTACGCGTCAAAGAAAGCGACCGCATCGCCCTCGTCGTCCAGAACCTGCGCGCCATGGGCGCCGAAGTCACCGAGCACGAAGACGGCATGGACGTCCCCGGCGGCCAGCAACTTCACGGAGCCACCATCGACTCCGGCGGCGACCACCGCATCGCCATGGCCTTCAGCGTAGCCGCCCTCCGCGCCACCGGCGATACCCTCATTCGCGGCTCCGAGTCCGCAGCGATCAGCTTCCCCGAATTCTTCGACCTCTTGGATTTCATAGCCGAACGATAGAGAGTCGTCTCAAGTAATCAACAATCGAATTGTCATCCTGAGCAAAGCGAAGGATCTTTGTCATGCTCCAATACAAACACAAAAGCCCGGCACCCAGACCATGGGTAACCGGGCCTTCCGCTTAAAGCAAGACAGCTTACTGCGGCTGATTCTGCGCCGGCGCAGGCAACGTCGGTTCCTTGCTCGGCTTCGCAGGTTCCAGCCCAGGGATCACAGGAACTTCCTTCACCACCCCCGTCGCCGCATCTCCGAGGCTGATCCCGTAATGCTGCAAAGTAGTCGCCAGCAACTGGTAAAGCAGTGCGCGATCCTTGGCATACGCGGCCTTGGCCGAGATCAGACTGTTCTCCGCCGTCGCCAGGTTGCGCGACTGCTGCAAGACCAGCGCCGTCGTCGATGCCCCCAGATGCAGCTTCTTCTGTTCCGCATCCAGGCTCTGCGAGTTGTATTTCTCCGAAGCCTCCGCCGCCAGCACCGCCGCGCGGTCGTTCGTCAACGCAAACTGCTGGTTGACCACCTGCATTCGAATCTGTATATAAAGCTGCTCCAGCCGCAACTGCGCCTGCCGATATTCAATCAGCGACCGCGACCGGTCCGCCTGCGCCGTCCGATTCCGCAGCGGAACATTCAGCGTAAAGCCCGCTCCCTTATCCGGCGCCGAGTTGTTGAAGAGATTCTGCGCGACCGTACCAAAGCCAGCGGTAGGAAAGGACCCCGGCGGATAGGGAGCGTTTGTTGCGAAGTCGAGCGCGTCCGGACTCTGCGCGCCACCCAGCGCGCTGGAGTTGTAAAAGGCGAATCCGTTCAGCTGCGGCAGCAGCCCGTTCTTTGTCGCCTTTAACGTGATCTCATCCTTCTTCAGCGAAAGCACCGCCTGTTCCAGCTCAGGCCTTTGCTGAAACGCAGTCTTCGCAAGATCATCCGCCGACTGCTTCTCCTCCGGCAGTTCCTCAAGGCTCACGCGATCCGTCGGAACCACCGGCGCAGCGATTAACGCCGGATCATTCAGATTGCGCGCAATCGCCTGCTTGATAATCAACTGCTGGTAGTTCAGGTTGCTCTGCGAACTGATCAGCGCCTGCTGATCCGTAGCAACAGCCGAGTCCGCCGTAACCACATCCAGCGGAGCCATGGTTCCAATCTCCAGTTGCTTGCGATCATCATCCGCAACCTTGCGGCTCTGCTCGATCGCACGCTCCCTGGCCTGCAAATCCTCGTAAGAACTCACCAGCGCCCAATAAATGTTCTCCACCTGGTTGACCGTGTAAAGAATCTGCTGACGGAAAGCAGAATCCGTGATTCGCCGGTCATAGATCGCCTCCTGCACAAAGCGCCTGTTTACCCAGATCCCGGCTCCATACAGAAACGGTTGAATCAGCTTCGACTGGAAGGTCGAAGACAACTGAGGACTGTAGTCCACAAATGGGTTGTCGGTCGTAATGCGGCTGTTGCTCAGCGATACCTGCAGCGTCGCGCCGGTCGCAAAGCCTTGGTTGTAAGTAAAGTTGTATTGGTCCGTGTTGGTCGTCAGCGTTGACTTGCCGCCTGAAAACAACGTATTTGGCTGTGGCGCCGATGCCCGCTCGAGTTGGATCGTCCCTGTAAGGTAAGGATCGAAGTTCGCCGGCGCCGGACCCGCGCCGTCCGTCGAAACCACCAGACCCGATGCCCCGGTAGCAGCGCCAATAGTCGTGCCACCGGGACCCCCGCCGATCGCCAGTGTCGACGAAGTGCCGCCCAGCGTATTGGTCAACAGACCCGAGTTAACACCGCGAAAGACAGAACCAGCCTTGGTGCGCACAATATCTGTATCCGCAATATCCAGATTGTACCGGGCAATCGCCAGATCGTAGTTGTTTTCGAGCGCCAGCGTGATTGCATCGCTGAGGCTCAGGTAAATCTTTCCATCCTTCACCAGGTCCGCAAGGCGCATGGAATTCATAAAGTTCGCCTTGGGAACATCTTTGCTCTCGAAAATCTTCAGCGGATTCGGAAATGGATTGTACGGTTTGCTGAAGTCCGTCGCCGTGTCCCGCAGGAACAGTGGCTCCGTGCTCACCGGAGCCGGGGCGGCTGGCACCTCCGTGAGCACCTTGTTTCCCGCCTGCGGAGAGGTCTGCTGAGCAAACCCCGGCGGCATCGCGGTCGTCAGACTCAGCAGCACCACAGCGGCGGCGCGCAGGTTTCCCGTGTTACCGCTGCGGCTCTTGCCGCGAGGTGCTTTGGCATTCTCCATTTGCTTGTTCTTCTCCTGAGCTAATGCAAGATTCCGGTACAAATGCATGAATCCTCTCCACCTGTCTCTGTGCCAAATCGGATGCTGCACACCAGGACTTTCCACCCACCCCGTCAGGCGCATTTTCTGCACACCTGCGCCCCGAACGGGGAACCTGTCGAGTAATCCTGTTTCTGCTACGAATCGGATACGTCATACGACGCAAATTCGTTCCCGCAAAAGCCCTTGGACGCGCTCCACGCATCCCACGCGCATCTCCCACGTCACGCGGCACAGCCTCGCCCAATCGAACCCCGACTCGAACCCAGACTCGAATCCAGACGTGAGCAATCCCGTTTTGGATAGAAAAGCTGAGTATATCCCAGCCCTCACCACACCCCGATGCCGTATCCTCAGCCAGATGGGTGCCCATTCTCGTTGCCGAGACCGTGGCTCCTACCCCAACGAACCAATGCAGAACTGGAAGCTGACCCTCACCTACGATGGCACCAACTATTACGGCTGGCAGGTTCAACCCGGCCTTCCCACCATCCAGGGCGAACTCCAGGCCGCCATCCAGCGCGTCCTCAGCAGAAGTTGGGGCGAAGCCCCGCTGCCGCAAGGCTCCGGACGCACCGACGCCGGCGTCCACGCCCTCGGCCAGGTCGCCAGCTTCGAGCTAGGCGCGCCCATCCCGCCCGAAAACCTCCAGCGCGCCCTCAACCGCACCCTCCCCGACGCCATCCGCGTCCTCGAATCGAGAACCGTACCGGCGGCCTTCCACGCCCGCCACAGCGCCTTGGCCAAGACCTACGAATACCGCATCTACCGCGGCCAACTCTGCTCGCCGTTCCTGGCTCCCTACGTCCACCCCTGCCGCTGGCCGCTCGATTTCGACGCGATGCGAGACGCAGCAAGCTCCGTCGTCGGAGAACACGACTTCCTCAGCCTCGCCGCCAGCGATCCCGACATCACCCTCCGCAGCGAAGAAGGCCCCAACGGCGACTCTGAATCGGTGGCGAACGCCAACACCCCGGCCCGCTCCACCATCCGAACCATCTTCTCCTCCGAATGGACCGAATCTCCCGGCGACCTGCTCACCTACCGCGTCCGAGGCAATGGATTCCTCCATCACATGGTCCGCAACCTCGTCGGAACCATGCTCGAAATCGGCCGCGGCCAGTTCCCCGCCGGCTCCATGCCCACCATCCTCGCAGCCCGTTCCCGCTCCGCCGCCGGACCCACCGCCCCAGCCCGCGGCCTATTCCTGCATTCCGTCGAATATCCGGATGATTCTCTGATATAACGAGTCTGGGTGCCGAGGAGGCCAGAAACCACGCCTAACCCCCGTCGTCCGCTTCGAAATCGATTGCAGCGGCCGCGCAAATTCCTCCAGTTTCTATCAACAGTTCTTCGACTGGGAGATGACGCCCGGGCCGCCCGGCGAACCGCACTCTTTCCAAAGCTTCTCCCAATTCCAGATTCCGCCCGTCACCGCGTTCGGCAACGGGAAGCCGAGTTGATGCGCCAGCATGCACACCTGCCCGCGATGGTGGGCTTCGTGAGCAAGCATGTAGCAAAGCACCTCAGGACCAACCGGCCAAGGCTGCGCCCATCCATCTCTTAGAAACGTCTCGACCCGCCCTCCGCCATCGCCAAACCCCTCCGCAAGCATCTCCGAGCAGCGAACAGCGCTCTCGGCTAATCCTGCACGAGCCTGCTCTGGGGTGCAGTGCGCGCGGTTGAGTTGCTCCGGCACGCTCAGATGCGGAGCCGTCAGCCTGACCCACTTGCAGCGGACGTTGTGCATGTGCGTAAAAATCGCCGCAATCGGTCGAACCTTGCCGGGCGGTTTCGCCGTCCATGCGGCAGGGTCAAGATGTCCGATCAAAACCTGATTCATTCGATCATTCACAGCAAAAATCTGAACCGCGACCCGGCCAAATTGAGCGGGAACCTTGTTTTGCGTTACGTCCACGATCGGTCACTCCAAATGCTGGGCAGATGCAGGACAAATGCTGAACCAATACTACTTCCAGCCGTCTCCCCGTCGGCCCACAAGCGAGGGCAAACTGCAGGAATGTGCAAGAACCCGGAACAAGGTCATCCAAGCCCATGCAGGTCCATCGATTTCCAGCGTCTCGCCCCCACTGCGCAGAATTACCCTTGGCCGGGGCATACTGGAGGTGAAGTTGGGAGCCCCGGCGTCCCTCCGCGGCATTCCCATCTATCCTCTGTACCACTGCGGATGGCATCAATTCGGAGCAAATAGTGCGCAAAAGCGACGCAAAACCCCGGCTTATTGCGCCAAAACTCGATCGCAAGTCACACATTCAGTTGAAGATACGTCACAAAATCAGCCCCCCCGGGTATACTACTCCAATTATTCGCCTTTAGGCGGTCAAGGCCGCATTTTCAGTCCATGCATTTGCCACGCCCCACAAGGCGCCCAAACCTTCCGCCGCGCCTGTACCTGCTAGCCTAAAAGGACAGGTATGGCGATCCTCTCGCGCAGCTCGGCATTTTCCCGCGTCCTCGCGCTCGCCGAGCAACGCCCCCTGCACGAAGCCTTCCGCTGGCTCCATCTCCACGGCCAGCAGATGCTCCAGTGGCAAACGGAACTCATCGCCATTCCCGCCCCACCCTTCGGCGAAGAGCAACGAAGCCTCTGGATGGCGCGCCGATTTCGAGAAGCAGGCCTCTCCGATATACACACAGACGCCATCGGCAATGTATTCGGCGCCATCCCCAAAGCTGATTCCGAACCGGATGACCGTTCACCTGTAATCCTCCTCTCCGCCCACCTGGACACTGTCTTCCCTCTCGACACACCCCTCGAACCCGTTCTTAAAGGCGACCGCATCGAGGCTCCCGGAGCCTGCGATAACGCCTCTGGAGTCATAGGGATACTGGCAATAGCTCATGCACTCCTAAACTCCGGGATGCCCCTCAGCGCCACCCTCGTATTTGTAGGCAACGTTGGCGAAGAAGGCGAAGGCGACCTTCGCGGGGTCCGCCACATCTACCAGTATTCGCCTTACGCCGACCGCATCGCCGCCCACATCGTCCTTGACGGCGCGGGAGCGGAAACCGCCGTCACCCAGGCCCTCGGCAGCCGCCGCTATCAGGTCACCATCAACGGCCCAGGCGGCCACAGCTTCACGGACGCAGGAACACCGAATCCCATCCTGATATTGGCCTCAGCCCTGACCAAACTCGCCGACACTCCACGCGATCCCTATCCGGACGAACCGCGCGCCACCCTCAATGTCGGCACCATCCAGGGCGGAACCTCCGTAAACACCATCCCCGAAATCGCCACAGCTTCGGTCGAATTCCGCTCCACCGACCTGCGCCCGCTAGTCCGCCTCGAGGTCGCCCTCCACCGGGCCGTCGAAGACGCCGTAGAAGCTGCCAACGCCAATACCCGTCCCGACAGGCGAGACCAAAAGCGTTCTCCAGGAATCCTGCGCTATACGATTGATAAAATTGGAGATCGCCCCGCCGCCGACCTGCCCCACGATTCCCCGCTGATGGAAGCCATCAAAGCCGTAGACCGCCATCTCGGCCTGCGTACCGACCTCCGCCTCGGCTCAACCGACGCCAACATTCCGTTGTCTCTCGGCATCCCCGCCGTCTCGCTCGGCTCGGGCGGCGAAGGTGGCGGCGCCCACACCCGCGCCGAATGGTACTCCGCCACCAACCGCGAACTCGGCCTCCGCCGCATTCTCCTGCTAATCCTCACCATGCTTAACTGGGCGGCCAGTTAACTTTAACTATTTCCAATAAATAATTGAAATTAAAAGCCTTGAACTCATCAAAGGAACGAAGAACCTGCCCGTCCACTGCATCCTATCAACCCCTCATCCGCGGATTCACCAACCGGTAAGCCAGATCCGTCAGCAGGTTCACCAGCACATACGTCAGCCCGATCGCCAGCAAACTCCCCTGCACCAGCGCATAATCCCGCCCCGAAATCGCCGTCACGACCAGCCGCCCCAGCCCCGGCCAGCTAAAAATCGTCTCCGTCACAATTGCGCCAGCCAGCAGCGCGCCAAACTGCAACCCCACCACCGTCACAATTGGCACCAGCGCGTTCGGCAGCGCATGGCGGTAAACCACCGCATTCTCCGATAGCCCCTTCGCCCGCGCGGTGCGAACATAGTCGCGATTCAGTTCCTCGAGCATCGCCGTCCGCACCATCCGCGTCAGAATCGCCGCCAGCGAAACCCCCATCGCCACTGAAGGGAGCACCAGGTACTTCCACCCATCGCCTGAAAAAATCCCGCCGGGCCCGGCTCCGGAAACCGGCAACCACCTCAACCCGATCGAAAACACCAGGATCAGCACCGGCCCCAGCGCAAACGCCGGCACCGAAAGCCCGAAGAGGCTCACCAGCCCCACCGTCTGATCCTGCCACCGTCCGCGACGCACCGCCGCCATCACCCCGGCAGGCACCGCCAGAGCCAACCCCAGCAGCAGCGCCGAGACCGTCAGTTCGACGGTGTACGGGTACCGCGTCGCAATCAGATGCACCACCGTATCGTTCAACCGGATCGACCGGCCCAGGTCGCCATGCAGCACACCCCGCCAATAGTGCAAGTACTGAACACGCAGAGGCAGGTCCAGTCCATACTGATGCCGCAGCGTCGCCAGATCCGCCGCGGTCGCGCCCTCGCCCAGCATCTGCTGCACCGGATCGCCTGGCACCAGGTGAATCAGCAGAAAGACCAGCGAAACCACCACCCACACAACCGGGACAGTCAGCAGCACTCGGGTAAGAATCGACTTCATGGCTCACTTCCACCATAAAGCCTCGCGGCCAGCCGACCCCAAATCCCAAATCAGTGGCAGCACAGTCTTTCAACGCCGTCGGGAAACTTCCGTGCCGCAGAGTATCATAGATCGCAACTCCTATTTGGTTATGTAGATAAGGAAAAGTAAAAT
>Ga0302326_10025862_pt1 | contig 11886 bp, 8 predicted proteins | sample Palsa_T0_3_FD_202264 | JGI IMG/M metagenome (GOLD analysis project Ga0302326, IMG submission 202264) | Peat permafrost microbial communities from Stordalen Mire near Abisko, Sweden - Palsa_T0_3 | ecosystem: Environmental > Terrestrial > Soil > Palsa > Peat permafrost | place: Sweden: Abisko... | reverse complement strand
CTACCAGCGCAAGTACTAGGGCAAATCCACAAAGCAAGAGGCCGATGGAACGATTCGTTCCATCGGCCTCTTGCTTTTCCGCGGCTTTCGCCGAATGCTCTTACCAGCTCTGCGAGCGCAGAGCGGCCACACCGGCCCCGAGGATGGCCGTAGCGTCAGCTTCCTTGAGAACTTCCAGGGAGTAGCTTTGCAGCGGGCTCATCTTCACCATGGCTTCGAGGTATCCGCGCAGAACCGGCAGTTCCAGAAAGTCGACGTTGAGGCCGGTAATGTAGAACTTTCCGGGTCCCCCGAGATGGATTGCCGTCGCCGTGCCAGCGGCCAGGGCGCGATGCCACAGATCCACGAAATCGCGACAGCGCGCATCCCCCTTCTTGGCGTTGTCGAAAACCTCTTCCGGTTCCAGGTCAAGGAAGCGCAGCCGCATCGCGCGATTTCCCATGATCCCTTCGAGATGACCCAGGCCGCCACAGCCGCAGTAGCGCTCCTTCGGGTCCAGGGTGACGGTGGTGTGACCGCCCTCCCATACGCCGTCAACCTGGGGCCAGCGTCCGTAGCCGATGCCGTTGCCGAGCGTCCATACCCGAATCAGGCGGTCAAGATGCCCGCCCGACGCCGCAAGACCCGCGGCGACGGCGTCCGCATCGTTCAGCACGTAGACCGGCGTCTTGATACCCTGCGCTGAAAGCACCTCGCCGAGCGCATCGGCGAGACGGACGCCTTTGATCTGTTGCAGGTTTGGTGAGTCTTCCACGACGCCGTTGCGTACGATGCCCGGTACGGCGACGCCGATCGCCGCGACCGGCTCGCTGCTCTGGGCGATCAGCGGTGCAATCTGGCTGACCAGCAGTTCGTATACCTCTCCAGCCGGCAGTCCGACCAGCGCTTCGGTTTCAGAGGTGTCGACGGGGAAGCGTAGCCGCTCTCCCTCCAGTTTTTGATGCCCGAGAGGGCCGGTAAGGCGGCCGGCCACAATGTGCTCGGTCATCACTACGCCAATTGAGGTGGTCATCTGAGTCTCCAATGCAATGCAGACGATAGTACCGCTTTAGCTGGGTTCTGCGGCAAGCGGCGGCTGGAGTGGAGCGCATTGCCTGCCTGAACGCCTGCCTGTATAAGTTTTCTCGACCGTTCCCTTTGCCTGTCACTGATACCGATGTAGCCGTCCCACGCCATTGAATGCCGCAATCTTGTAACACTCCGCTAGCGTCGGGTAATTGAAGACTGTTTCGATGAAGTAATCGACTGTACCGCCCAGCGTCATGACGGCCTGGCCGATGTGGATCAATTCGCTTGCGTTTTCCCCGATGATATGGACACCCAGCACCTTGCGCGTATCGCGATGGAAGATCAATTTCAAGCGGCCGGTGGTGTCGCCGCGAATTTGCCCGCGGGCAACTTCCCGGTAATAGGCCATTCCTACTTCGTATGGCACATCCTCGTCCGTCAGCTGCTCTTCCGTCTTGCCGATGAAGCTGATCTCGGGAATGGTGTAGATGCCGTAGGGATAGAAGCCGGGGTTGGAGACGGTGATCATGTCGTTAAAGGCACGCGCGACGGCGATTCTGCCTTGTTCCATGGACACAGAGGCAAGCGATGGGAAGCCGATGACGTCACCAACTGCGTAGATGGAAGGCGTCGAAGTCTGAAAATTCTCGTCTACCGAGATGCGGCCTCGGGAGTCGGCCTTCAGACCGGCGTTCTCCAGCTTGAGATCTTCGACGTTGCCCTGGCGGCCGACAGCGTAGAGCAGAGCATCTCCGGAGATTCGCTTGTTGCTTTGCATATTGGCGACAACGGTTCCGTCTTCGAGCTCTTCGACGCTGGCCAGTTCTTCGCCCAGACGCATGGTGACACGGCTGTCGCGCAGATGGTAGCTGAGGGTTTCCACGATCTCCTGGTCCGCGAATTCAAGCAGCTTATTGCGCTTTTCGATTACCGTGACACGTACGCCCAGAACCGCGAACATACAGGCGTATTCCACGCCAATGACGCCGCCACCGACGACGATCAAGGTGCGCGGCAGCTTGGGCATGTCCAGAATCTGATCGCTGTTGATGATCGTGCGGCCGTTGATCGGCACCTGATCCGAAGTGGCCGGTCTGGTACCAACAGCGATGATCACCCGGGCGGCATCGAGAGTTGTACTTGTCTCCGGACCCTCCACGCGCAGACTCTCGGGGTTGAGGAATTGGGCGACTCCATGGATGACATCGATTCCATTGCGGGAAAGCTGGGCTTCGGTGACATCGACTTCGGTTTTGACCACGCCTTGCACGCGGAAGGCGAGATCGGCCATGGTAATTTTTTCTTTAACGCGGTAGTTCATCCCGTAGACAGTGCGGTAGTTGTAGCCGGAGAGATGCAGCACGGCTTCGCGCATGGTCTTGGATGGAATGGTGCCGGTGTTGATGCAGACACCGCCGACGACCGAGCGAGATTCGACGATCGCAACTTTCTTCTTCAGCTTGGAGGCAGCGACGGCGGCGCGCTGCCCGGATGGTCCGGAGCCGACGACAATCAGGTCATACTTGACGGCGCTCATGCGTTGATCCCCCAGGGAAGGAAGAGACAGGTATTCAAGAGACTCTCCACAACCGGAGGCTAACACAGCGCGCTGCCTCGGGGGATGTAAGAGAGATGAGGATTATCGCGAAATGCAAGACGGGAAGCGGTTTTCTCCGCTTCCCGTCTTGCATTTCGCAGTGCGTGTGCATCCAGTTCAGAATGATTGGGTTACGCTGCCCGCCAAGGGCGCGAGGCGGGCTCTGCCGCTTTGCCGCGCAGATTTCCGCCGGGCTGGGTTTCGTCCTGGAGATGGAACTGCCGGATGATGCCGTCCAGATCATTCGCCAGCCCTGAAAGCTGCTTGCAGCCGGCCGCAGTCTCTTCTGCTGTTTGCGAGTTCTCCATTGCCAGTTGCGAAATGTGCGCTGCGGACTCGGAGATCTCTCCGGCGGCGGAGGTTTGCTCCGTGGCGGCCGTCGCAATCAGGCGAATCATGTGCTCGACCTCTCGCGCCGACTCGATGGTGGCAGCAAGGCTCTGCCGCGCACGGCTGGTTTCGCCAATGCCGGTATCGACAGCCCGATGGCTTTCCTCCATCAGATCGAGCGTAGCCCGAGTCTCGTCCTGGATGCCGCGAATGGTCCCGGCAATCTCCTCGGTGGCGCTTCTGGTGCGCTCGGCAAGGCGGCGAACCTCGCCAGCGACGACCGCGAACCCGCGTCCGTGGTCTCCTGCGCGAGCTGCTTCGATTGCAGCATTCAGGGCCAGCAGGTTGGTCTGCTCGCTGATGTCCTGAATCACGGTCACGACCTTGCCGATTTCTTCGGAGCGCGCGGCAAGCCCGGTCATTTTGCCCGCTACGGAACTTGTCGCCGAGGAGATTCGCTCCATCGTCAAGGCGGCGGTCTGCATCACGGCTCCCCCTTCGGTGGCGGTCTCAGCGGACTTCCGGCTGATATTCGAGGCCGTTTCGGCGGTTCGGCTGATCTCTCCGATGGTTGCCGTCATCTCCTGGGCCGCGGCGGCAATCTGGTTGGTCTTGCCCGATTGTGCTTGTGCATTGGCGTTGGCCTGCACGGACCGCACACTCATCTCCGTCGCCGAACCGGTGAGATTCTCCGCGCCCTGCGCAACAGTTCCCAGCACCAGGCGCATCGCGGCCACGCAAGTGTTCAGCGCCGTGCACATGCGGCCGATCTCGTCGGTGCCGAGCGCTTCCACGGTGACCGTGAGATCCCTGGCGGCCACCTGCTCCAGCGCTTTCGTTGCGGCGCGCAGGGAAGGCGCGATCAGATGGGTGAGCAACACCCCGGTCAGAGCGCAGAGGATGACCGTCACGACGACAAGGCTTATGATCCCGATCAGCGACTGGCTGCTTCGGCTGATGGCAATACCTCCCCGCTGGACACCGATATCGAAAGCCAGCTTCGTATCCGCATCGGCCGCCTCCTGCGCAAGGTCAACGGCTTTAGTCGCCGAAGGGTCCATAAATATTTTCATAGCGACATCGACTTTGCCCGCTTCTGCGGCTTCGCGCCCCTGCGCGCTTATCCGCTGGTATTCGGCGAAGTTCTGGCGGAAGGTGTCAGAGTAGGCTTGCTCGCTGGGATTGCTGATCAGCGGCGTATAGTCCCGTACGCCCGCAGCGAACGCCTCCGCAGCCTGTTCACGCTTGGCCTTGTAGGTCGCGGTGCATTCCTCGGTGGCGCAGAGCAACAGCGCAAGATCCGCGCGGCGCGTCTGGGTGATTGCTATGCGAATTTCGCCTAACGCCCGCCTCGCGGGCATGCCGTTTGCCACCATGTCGCTCACCGTCGACTTGATGCTGATAAATCCGTAGATGGCCAGAGCGCCCTGCAGCGCGCAGAGTGCACAAACGATTCCGAAGGCGAACACGAACTTGCGGGCAATTGGGAGGTTGCGAAAGACTGACATTGGGAGCGCTCCATTTTCTGTGGATTGGGGCCGGACACCTTCGGATCGGGCGGTTCCGTGCGCAATCCGTGGCCGGGAAACTCCGGACATGACCGTCATCGGCAGTTATGAAAGGGACTTGAGGGAGCCGGGAGCCGCTCAGTGCGCGGCAAGCCCACGACGCGATGGTTGGCCCTGCCCGCAGAACCGATTGCGTATTGACGCGCGGATTCCCGCGTCTTAGGCTCGAAGAATGCAATTTCTACTCAGCGACCTCGAACGCGAGCCCATTCAGTTTTCAGTGGCCCTGCCGCCCCGCGCCATCGACTTTGGCGGAGAAGCCGAGCAGATGGGCGATCTGGCGGCAGAAGGGCGCGCCGAGGTGCTCCACGAACATCGAGGACCCAAGGAGATCGTCTCCGACATTCGCCTCAAGGGCAGCTTTCTTGGGGACTTCCAGGTTCCCTGCGCGCGTTGCGTCGAACCCGTTCAGCATCACCTCGCCGGCGACTACGACCTGCTTTTTCGTCCGCCGGGAGTGGACGCAATCGGTTCTGAACACGCAATTTCCACGCCGGAGACGGAAATCGGGTATTATGAAAACGGCGGCCTTGCGCTTGAAGACGTGCTCCGGGAACAGGTGCTCCTGTCCCTGCCGGCCCGGACGCTTTGCCAGCCAGATTGTAAGGGACTTTGTCCGCGCTGTGGCCAAAACCGCAACGAGACAGCCTGCTCCTGTGATTCGGGTCCGAGTGACCCACGCTGGGAAGCACTGGCTGGCTTGAACAGCCGGATCAAGAACTGAAGACGGGACACACGAAATTTAGGAAAGAGACCCTGAAACGGCTCTTTCCCCCTCCCGGCGGGACAACCCCAAATGCCCGCGCTAGTGGAATTTGCGCGTCGAGCAGGTGGATACGCCAACGGGAGCTGGAACAAGAGAGGAAAAGTACCATGCCTAATCCGAAACGGCGTCACTCGAAGCGCCGCACTGCCCTTCGCCGCTCGCATGACTTCTTGACCGCGGGCTCGCTTTCGATTTGCCCCAATTGCCAGGAAAAGAAGCTGCCTCACCGGGCTTGCGCCAAGTGCGGCGAATACAAGGGCCGCGCGGTTCTCGAAACCAAGGAAGCTGTCAGCTAATCTTCAAATCATCTATGCTTCCAGCGCCCAAGCTTCCGGTTCCAACGCTGATTGACATCGCGCTGGACGCTTTTGGATCGGACAAGGCTCCTGAGCCGGAGATTCGCGGCGCTATTGAGGCCTGCCGGGCTCTTCCGGTGCGCGTACACATGGTCGGGCCGGAGCCGGAACTGCGGGACCTGCTCGACGAGCATCTCGAAGACGAAGATCTTCCTATCGTCATCCACCATGCCTCAGAACGCATCGGCATGGAGGAGAAGGCTGCGCACGCCGTCCGCTCCAAGAAGGACAGCTCGATGCGCGTCGGCCTCAAGCTGGTGAAGGAGAAGAAGGTCGCTGGCTTCGTTACCGCAGGCAACACCGGTGCGGCGATGGCCACGGCGAAGATGGTTCTCGGCGCACTCCCGGGCGTGGACCGTCCGGCGCTGACTGCGCGCATGCCCACCGTCACGGGTTCGCCCTGCGTGCTGCTCGACGTCGGCGCCAATGTGGACTGCAAGGCTCATAATCTGGAGCAGTTCGCAGTAATGGGCGAGATGTTTGCGCGTTTCGTGCTCAAGATTGCCCGGCCGCGGGTGGGCTTGTTGTCGATTGGCGAAGAAGAAACCAAGGGCAATGACCTGACCCGCGAGGCCTTTCCGTTGCTCAAGGCTCTGCCCATTCATTTCATCGGCAACGTCGAGGGGCGGGATATTTTCAACGGCAGCGCGGACGTGATCGTCTGCGACGGCTTCGTCGGCAATGTGGCCCTCAAGACCGGTGAGGGGATTGGCCGCTTATTTCGCGACCTGCTGCGTGAATCGCTAACGCGCACTGTCACAGCGCAGGTCGGAGCGATGCTCTCGCGCAAGGCCTTCAACGACTTCCGACGACGCCTGGATTACAACGAATACGGCGGAGCACCGCTCCTGGGTGTGCGTGGCGTCTGCATCATCGGCCACGGCTCCTCGAACGAGATCGCCATCTTCAACGGCATTCGCGTGGCCATGGAGTTCGCCAAGGCCGGAATCAATACCCGGATCGAACACGAACTATCCAACCGGCCGCAACGTCCTCCCAGTTCCGGGGCAAAGCCGGACGATTCGACGATCCAGTAGCATTGCCTCATGCCCGTTTCAGACGGTTCCTATAAACAATCCAGTGAATTTGACGGACGCGTCTTGGACGCCCAAAAGCTTGAGCAACTCGCTTGCCCGGTGTGTTTTGGCGCGCTGCGGCTCGATGCGCCGGATCCGCAGATCCTGTGTATCGGCTGCAAACGACGTTACCCGCTCATTGACGGAATCCCCGTCTTGATTCCGGAACGTGCCATTGCTCCGGATGCGCCAGGCCGGAACGAGCCTTCCTGAATGGATTTCCTCTTGAAGCAGGAGACTACCTGCGCAAATAAAACGGCCAGATGACCATCGCCGCAAATCCGGCCGCCGCCATCAGCCCCAGCGCCAGCAAAGCGTACAGCAGGATCAGATTCGGTCCCTTTGGCTCAGCTTCTGGTTCAGATGCCGTCGAGCGGCCCGGACTTTCAGCGAGTTTACTCATACTTGAGCGACTCCACAGGGTCCATCTGCGCCGCGCGCGTCGCGGGCACAGTGCCAAAGATGATGCCCACAACCAGGGAAACGCCGAGAGCCACAACAATCGACCACGGTGAAACGGGAATCTCGTAACTGGTGAACATCCGCACGGAAAGCGGGAGCGCAAGCCCGAGAATCGTGCCTACGATCCCTCCGGCCAACGAAATCATCACCGCCTCGGTCAGAAACTGCAATCGAATCTCGCGCGAAGTGGCGCCCAGCGCCTTGCGGATTCCAATTTCGCGAATTCTGGAGCGCACATTGGCCAGCATGATGTTCATGATGCCCACGCCTCCAACAGCCAATGTGACCATGGCGACAGCAATCAGCACCGCGGTCAGTCCCTCAGAGATCTCCGCTGCAGTGGTCAGCAACTCCTTGAGATCGGTGGTCTTGTACACCGAGTTGGGCTTGTGTCGCGCTCTGACGATATTCCGAATCGCGACGGAAGCATCCGGTACGTCATCCATGCTGCGCAGAGAAAAATAGATTTGCTTGACGTTGTCGGTTCCTGTGAAATAACGCGCGACCGAGTATGGAATCAGAATGGTGTTGTCCGTGAGTTCGGACTGGCCGAAATCGTCTACGCTTTCCCGGAAAGTTCCGATGATAGTAAACGGGATGCCGCTGATCTCGAAGCTTTGACCAACCGCAGCGTCCGCGCTTCCATATCTTGCTATGGCGTAGGGAATGGTGACGATGGCGCATTTGATGTGCGCGTTTTCGTCTTGGTCGTCCATAAAGCGGCCGTCGGTGACGATCAGGTTGCGAACCTGCTGATATTGCGGAACTACGCCGAGAACAAGCGTGTCCTTGACGACACCGCCACCAAAGCTAATCCGGGCGTGCATTTCGAGCACAGGCGAGGAGAACTGCACGCTGGGCACCTGCGAATCCACCGCCCGTTCGTCGTCGCGAGTCAGATAGTCGTTGTACACAGCGCTTTCTGTGCCGGTCGCCCCACCGCCTGCGTACTCCAACTCAACCATGTTCGTGCCGATCTTCTCGATCAGGCCCAGGGCGTAATCGCGTCCCGTCAATCCAATGGTGACTACCAGAATCACGGAGGCCGAGCCGATCACCATTCCCAGCGCAGTCAGAGCAAAGCGCCCTTTGCTGGCGCGAAAGCTGTCAACCGCCAGGTGCATGGTTTCGCTGAAAGCAATGGTGCGATGTGCGCTGAGAAGGGTGCGCTTGAATGAGTCCTGCCGTGCCTGGTCCTGGCGGTCCCGCTCCTGCCGCGACAGTTGCGCGGGCTTGGAAACCACCTTTTCCTGCTCTTGTACCTGAGATTGCTCGACTGGATTCATACCGTTATCTTCTTGGATGCGATACGCCGTGAACGGCTTCCCGGATATGGGGGGAAAGCGATCCCTTCTTCCTTAGCTTACTCGCGATGCCGTCGAGGCTCCTACGCGCCATACACCCGAATTCTAGCCTCTCAAGCCTGGAAGCAGTTTTCGGATCGGGTACACTCTTTAACTCTACAGGCAGAAAAGGAAAAACGCCGGAGGAGTTGAATTCCCCCGGCGCTTGGTTGGGATAGCAGCGAATCAGAAGTCGAATCGCAGTCCGAACTGCATCCTGCGGTAAGTGGTGAGCATACCGCCGTAGTTGCCGAAAGTCCCACTGGTCAGGCCGGCGTTCAGGTTGAGCGGGCTGTCATCGAAGCGTACGCTGTTCGCTACGTTGTAGACTTCCCCCGCAAACTTCAGCGTGTACCCTTCACGCAGACTCCAGGTCTTGGCCAGCGAGGAGTCGATATCTACGTAACCATCTCCCCGGAAGAAGTTACGTTCGCCGGCTTCGCCCGGATAGGGCAGGCGAATAGGGGAACCGGAGTAGACACCGTTGTTGATGGTGGTGGCCGAGTTACCGGCAAACACCTCGGGGATGCCGTCCACAATGTGCTTCTTTACCTGGACCGGGGCCGTGACGACGCCGTTACCCTCAAGCTGCCAGTTGGTGGACCATCCAGGCTCGGTCACGGAGAATGGGAGCCCACTGGCCCAGCGGCTGAGACCGGCCCATTGCCAGCCGCCCAGCACGGCATCGACAAGGCGGTTGGAGGAGCCAAGCACGGCCTTTCCGCGCCCGACCGGAAGCGCATAGACCCAATCCACGGTTACCAGGTTGCGGGTGTCGAAATCCGATACAGCTTTGTTCAGTTTGGGATTCCATGAGTTCTGAATGCCATTATTGCCTCCAAAGGAGTCGTTGGAAAATTCATTCGAGCGCTCCGCTCCCGAGCCCATGTCGATCGACTTCGAAAGGGTATAGCTCGCGTCCACCGTCAGGCCGTGGCTGGACGGATGTCGCAGCGTGAATTGCAACGCATTGTAGGAACTGGTGCCAATCGAAGCCCAGGCATAGAGAGAAGAGAATTGCTGGTTCCAGAACTGCGGCCCATTGGGGTTCTGGAAGTCGATGATGTCCAGCGAGGTCGTTTCCCCATAATCGTAGCGGAAGGGAGCCCAATAATCGGAGTAGATTGCCTGCGTAGCGCTTTCGCCCGAATAGTCGGTGTTGGCCTCGTACGGGAAGACATCTTCGAAGTACGGAATCTTCTGTACAGTCGCGTTGGAGTTTCCGCCGTTCAGGTCGGAGATGCGCGAGAGTTGAGCGGCGGCATGGAAATAGTCTCCGCCACCCTGCTTGTCTACCAGGTTGACCGGTTCAGCCAGATCGATTTGCTGCAGCAAATGTCGTCCCAGCCGACCTACGTAGGTTTGCTCGAATAGAAAGCCACCCGGCAGTTCGTGCTGAATCGAGAAGTCCAGGGCATACGAGTAAGGGGTCTTCAGGTGATTGTCGATACCCCAGGTGATTGCGAAACCACACTCTTCGGAAGAGGATGGCGTGAAGGGATAGGTGATGGTAGCCGATGGGCTGGGGCAGCCTTGCAGCGGCGGGATCACTTGCGCACCGGTGAAGCGAGGCGAATTCTGCACAGTGTACGTGGCAGCCGGGCTGTTGACGGAACTGCTCAGGCCGAACGAGCCCTCCTGGTCGAAGGAGTTCACAATGCCCTCGCCGAAGTGATCGAAGTACATTCCGGCTCCAGCCCGGATGCTGGTTTTTGCAGTTGGCGCATAGACCACCGCCAGCCGCGGAGCGAAGTTGTCTTTTTGCTTGGCCCAGTAGCCGGGCCGGCCATTTGCCTTGCCGCTCGGCTCGAACGACAGAGGATCCTCGAAGACGTTGCCCTGGGAGGCTGCAGAGCCGCGCTCCTTGAACCACGCATCGGTGTCCACGGTGGGCGCGATCTGCTGGCCTTTGGTCTCATACGGAGTCTGGAGGATCGACTGGCGGACACCGAAGGTCACGGTCAGGTTTTGCTTGATACGCCAGGCGTCCTGGCCATAATATTCGAATTCGTTGGCGTGAAAATGGCGGTTGATGAAGCTGCCATCCGCGAAAAGCGAGCCAGAGGTGGGGCTCGTAACGGCGTAGTTGTACTGCTGGGTGGTGGAAGGCACTGTACCCACCAGGGTGTCATACGCGATTTCGTAAGAGTTGCTGAAGCCGCTGCCAACCTCGGGATAGTTGCTGCCGAGCGTGGAGGGGTCGTTGGGGCTATCGGCCAGCCAGTAGGGGTTGGTGCTGGCGCTGGAGTAGGAATTTGCGTCTGTGCCGCGGTTGTTCCAGATGCCGCGCCAGTTGCCACCGAGGCTTATCGTATGGGTGCCCTTGGTTACGGTGAGGTTGTCGGTAATGTTATGTACCGGCACGTTGACGATGGTCGAGAGAGTATGGCCCGTCGGCTGGCTCAGAAAGCGGAAGTAGACCCAATCCCCGGTGCCCGAGCCGATTCCCCGGGTCGAATATCCCTGACGGATATACGCATACCGGGCATCGTTGACGATGTTGGAGGAAGGAGTCCAGGTATGGCCCACGGCCAGCCCCTTGGTATTGTCCTCATGCCAGGAATTAGCAGGCTGGCCAGGTAGATTTTCGTCGCCCGCCTGGGTATCTTTTTGCAGGTTGCCGCGAACGAAGATCTGTTGCTTACTGGTGAGGTTGTAATCGATCTTGAGGATGCTTGTATTCAGCGTGGATGGGGCGGGCGACGCGAATATATATCCGGCATTGTTGACGCCGTCACCGACAGTATTCAAAATGCCGTAGAATCCCGCCGCTGCCAGAGGAGCATAGTAGTTCTGCACGTTCGGGTTTACGCCACAGGCGACGTTGGTCGTGCAGCCGGCGTCGAGTGTTGCCACATCCGAGGAGCTTAGCCAATGCGTTACGCTGTTGGCGTCCTGGTAGCCCAGCGACCCGCTGTAAAACTGCTGGGTGGGCACGATCTGGTCCACGATGTCGTCAATCGCCTTGCGCTGGCCCTCGTAATTGAAGAAATAGAACAGCTTGTCCTTCTTGATAGGTCCGCCGACGGCTCCGCCAAAGGTGTTCTGGACGTAATGCTGGGGAGTGTTTGGCTCGCCCAGATAAAGCTCAGTGAACTTGTTGAACCACTGGTTGGCCACCGTATTGGTGGGGCGATAGTACTCATAGAGAGCGCCGTGCATTTTGTTGGTTCCACTCTTGGTGATCAGCGAAACCTGTGCGCCGGAACTACGCCCGGTATCGGCGTTGCCGTTGGAGGTGGTGACGCGAAATTCCTCGGTTGAATCCAGCGTTGAGCGCAGAACTCCTGTGAACGCTGTTCCGCCGATCTGGTCGTTGTCGTCCATGCCGTCAAGCGTGATGTTGCCTTGATCCGACCGCCCGCCGTTCACCGCGCCAC
>Ga0302326_10025861_pt1 | contig 11886 bp, 16 predicted proteins | sample Palsa_T0_3_FD_202264 | JGI IMG/M metagenome (GOLD analysis project Ga0302326, IMG submission 202264) | Peat permafrost microbial communities from Stordalen Mire near Abisko, Sweden - Palsa_T0_3 | ecosystem: Environmental > Terrestrial > Soil > Palsa > Peat permafrost | place: Sweden: Abisko... | reverse complement strand
AGCCTGCGTGTAAGTCGATGCGGCTCTATCTCAGCAGATCAAGTGCGTTCGTGCAGAAAACGCTTGGGACAGCGCGAAAATCGACGCAGAATGGCGCATCATTTTTGCGCCGGAAAGTAGCTAGGCCAGCAATCAGACAGCGTTCGGCAGTCGGCGCAGTATCAGTCTCTTGGTCAGGTAACTCCCCCGGAAGAAACTACTCGAATCACCCTGACTCTGTCACTTCGCGCTCGGCAGCAAACCAGTCTTCCCACTCGTGGCCGGGCGCGAAGCCGCGCTGCTGCGCTTTATAGTAAGCGAGCTGCGAAATCAGCTCATGGCGCTCGATCCAACTCGGCGAGCCTCTGACGAGGCTACCGCTGGTAATGCGGTTGCCGGCGGGCAGCTGGGTGGCCGCGGCAGACTGCAAAGCCGGAGGGTTTTTCCGAGATGGTGGTTCCATAGGTTTCCCCTCTGTCAATGTGATCTAACTCCTGTGAGCCGTTCATGCTATCCGTGCAACCGGTCATTGGTCTGTGTGGCCGCGCGCTTAGGGATCGGCCGCAAAGCCAGATAGTTCTCGACGCTTTTGCGGTCCTTGCCCGTGGGCGAGCACCTTCGAGCCGCATAACCCTCGGTCTCATAGTCTCGCGCGGCACTCGCGTTCCCATACAGAATGACAGTCCGCGTGGAAGCAAAGCACCCCGTCCCCCGGTTCCGCGCTGCCGTTAAGTGGAGTTCGAGCTGCATTTCGCTGGCAGCAATGGGTCGGTCGCACAGGGCGCAAGCCTCACCTGCTCCCTTGCCACCCCATATACGCGGGTGTGTAGTGGGCGGCAGCTTCCCGTTGGCGATGCGCTCGCCGGCGATACGCCGCAGCTCTGATTGATCAAGCTGATCAATAGGCACGCTGGACTTTTAGGTAATAGATTGCTTACAAAGACCATACTCTCGCTTCGAATTGGTTCAAGGGTGGCCTTGCACCTTCGCGGTCGTCTGGCCCGCATTCCCAGGCCTCGACTGCTTGCCTGGCAAAATTCGCCGTCCTAAAATTTTGTCCGGTCCGACTTGGCCTACGGCTCAGCGGTAGTGGTATGTCGCACCAGCAACAAGGGCTCGCGGCTCTTGCGCATGAGCGCATTGCGAAGGGGCAGCTGCCGTGAGAAGTCAGCCACCGCATGTGGGGCGCGCACGGCACGGGACAGCCATGTGGAGTGTGCGATAAGCCGATTGGTCAGGATGAAGTCGAATACGAACTGTAGCCCCTCAACAGTGCCGCGCGTTCGTTCCGGTTTCACATCCCCTGCCTAGTTGTCCCCCACGCCCAGAAGCCCGGCGCCCATACGTAGCCGACAGCGGGAGTCGGCGGCTGTTCATAAACCGGAAGCTCGGGGGCGCGATCCGCCGCCGATCGGGCGTACGGATTGTCCGCGGAGCCCGTCGTACATACTCCTCGGCACGGGCGCGTATCCCACCCGTGTAGTCCCGCAGATACCCGACCGCCTCAGCCGCGCTCGGTACGCGTCCCCTCTCTATCCCGGAACTTAGGAGGCAATGCCGTCTAGACCGCGGAGCTGAGTCCTTTTAATCGCCGCCCAGTCTGCAAGGTCGGCGATGAGGATCATTTCGGCGGCGCGACCGACCCCGAGTAGAAAACGTCGCACTTCCCGCCGAATAGGCTTTTGACCTGCCTGAAGAGCTTGCGCGTCGGTCCAGTGAACGTTCCGAGCACGTTCGGCTTTTCCACGACCGGATTCATGAATGGGCCGTGGACCTTCTGCAGAACTTTGGCGCACCCCTTGGCGTCGATGTCTGCCACGGTGACCTCATCATATCGTCCGCTGACGAAATCGAGATTGCCTTTCAGAGCGATCCGGTTCTCCGTCGTCGCCATAGCTACGTCCCTCGCCTGGGCCACGCCGTGCTCGACCTGCCACTCAGAAACGAGTGTACGGATGGTGGTTGTGCCCTCTGCTCCTTGGAAGACCCGCGCGAAGTCGTAGCCCCGCGTAATTGCCAGACCTAGTGGGCCGGCGAAAAAAAATGCGGCGACGTCGACGAGGTTGAAGCTCTGACTGGAATCGTACCGCGAGAGCTTCTCATCGAGGTTCCCGATTGCGAGCCTGAGATTATCGCCACGAAGGGAGGCGACACCTCCGACGGTTGGCATGAGCGCAGCCGTGGTCATGGTCCTTCCGCGCAGCGACAGGGTTGCGGAGAAATCCATCGATCCTTCCCCAATACTCTTCTGCGATAAATTCTTGAAGAACTCCTCTAGGCGGAACTGCGCCAGGTGGTAGCGGACGTGGTACATGGGTACGGAGCCGGTAAAGTCTGCGCGGACATTGCCTGATCCGCGTCCGTCGAACAGTTGCATCGTGATCGCGTCAAAACTTAAAATCCCGTCCTGTCCATCAACGGAGAGCCTCAAATCCGAAGCTGTAAAGTCCTTTGTGCGGAACTGCGCGCAGGCGAGCTTCGCGGCGAGTGAAAGGTTCTTCAGCAAGTCCGCGCGTTCGCCCGGCGAGAGCCGTAGCCGACTCACATTCAGATTGCAGCCCGCGGCCTCGAACCCTTTCCCCGACTGTTTATCTGCGTATGTGAGACTCGCGTCCGAGACAGACACTTTGTCCACGGCCAGCGTGGGGAGTGTTCCGTTGGCCTCGGACACTGCGTCGACGTTCAGCTTTCCGTCGTAGTCGCGTTCAATGGCTATCACCAGCCGCTTCAGCTCAATGTGGTCGGCCCGGAGCTCTTTACGAAGCAAAGGTATGAATTCGATCCCAAGGTCAACCTCTCCTGCTGAGGCAACCTCTGCGCCGCGCTTGCGCAGATGCACGTCCGTCAGCGCAACGTGCAAGCCTGGAAGGAAGCCGATGGCCAGCCGACCGCTAACGTGGACTTCCATCCCCAGTGCCTCCGAGGCCATAGCTTCCAGCCGCGGCTTGGCATTCACACGCAAAACAAGAGCCGCTACGATCGCGATTAGGACCGCAATCCCTGCGAGGCCGCCCGCACCGATCAGGATGATTTTCGATGACTTGGACATGCGGTGAATTCCTCGAAACACTCATGCCCGCTGCCTGGATTATCGGTCAAAGGCTTGCTGCGTTCGAGAGCGCCGGCTTGCGCCCCGGGAACTCCCTACGGATGCTCCTGCGCAAGAAGGCCCAATCCTGCCACCCGGCCAGCCAGCCGCGGCACTGCAGGCGGCCCATCAAGACTAAGACGATCAAGATCACAACGATCACGGCGACGATTCCGCTCGGACCATAACCCCAGCTGCGAGCGTGCGGCTATGACGGGTAGGACGCCGAGAAGTATCACAACCAACACGATTAGCAAAATAGTGCCAATGCTCATGACACTTGCTAATCTTCGTGCTGCGAAGACTGACGGACGGAAGTCAGATACCCCTCGAGGAGTCTTTCACGTCTTGCTTGATGTCACCAAACTTTGATTGAGCCTCGCCGACGATTCCCTGGACTTTGCCCTTTACCTCTAGCTTCTCGTCGCCCGTAACTTTCCCAGCCATCTCCTTGATCTTGCCTTCCGTCTCTCTGAGTCGGCCTTCAACTCGGTCTTTGTTTATGCTCATAGTGTGCTCCTAATAACGCATACTGGCGCAGCCGGCAGCCGTGATGAAAGATTCAAAGCAATGACTGACGGACGTATTCCAGATTAAATCCGAAATCCTCAGTCATCGCTCTTGATCTTGATGTGGTTATGAACGTCCTTCACGCCTTCGGTCTGGCGCGCAATGGAAACGGCCTTGTCTATCGCTTCCTGGTTCCTGGCGGTGCCGCTTAGCCACACCACGCCATCAGTATCCGTACCGACATGAATACGCCCGAGGCTGGTTAAATGTTCCGCAGCGAGTTGCGTCTTGATTTTCGTGGTGATGACCGAATCCTTCACGAGGGCCTTCGGGTGTGAACGGTCAGCATCCGAATCCTGGCCCAGGGCTACAATGGGCCCGAGCAAAGCACCGAAGACCAAACAGGTCGTTATGAATCTTGTCTTCATGATTCTTCCCTCACAAACAAACATGATGAAATGATCCCGCTCGCATCCAGTGCTTTCTGTACGACAGGGCACATAAGGAGGGCGGGGAATGAGGTGCAGGCATAGCGCCCGTTATGCTGGAGGGCTACGCGACGGACGAAGCGCCAGTAACTCATTGATTTCGTGCACCGTGCAAAAGGCACGGTCTTCCAGCGGCGGTCAGACCTGCCCGGCAACTGTCGCTCCAGCTGGTAGTAATCGGAGCAGTCGTGGAGGTAACGAAGCGGCTGAAGCCTTCGGTGGAGAGAGTCGCCATGGGCGACTGGCGAGCTGGCAGGCCATAACGTGAGTGGTGCGCCGGCAAAACCGGCAAGGAGTAAGTAGCGGAAGTCCACCGTAGTGAAGGAGGAGCGACCTGCGCTGACCCCGAGTCATGCGTTGCCGTCCGTGAGGATGGTGGCGACCAATGTACGTTACCTTTATGTAACGCTGTGACGCTCTCGTAGCTCAAGGGCGTGGAGACTTGGCCGCAGAGGTGGAGCGCTTTGTGGTTCGAATTCCCGAACCACGCACAGAGACGGAATACTTGACGCACAGACTGGTTGAGGAGCAGCGAATCTCGAGGACCAGGGCAGACCAATTTCCAACCCAGTTGAGGTAGGCTACCGAGAATTGGGCATACCCATCCGCGAGTTGCCCTGAGCCAGAATCGAAACGCCGCCAGCCTTGGGCATCTGCTGGCCAGTCTGCCTTCGTAATACGAGTTAGGCTCTACGCAACACGTAGAAAATGAGAGCAAGGACTAGGATGGCTCCTAAAGATACCGCCGATGTACATGTTCGTCTCCAATATGTTTTGAGACGATATTGGAGCATGAAGAGCACCAAGCAGTCAGGATGCTGCCACACATAGCTGCGTTCGCTAAAGGCGGGCTGTTCCAGGCAGCGATCGTCTTGCAATGTCCCGCATTTGGATTCAGTCGATTATCGATCGCGTGTCCGTGCTATTCCGTACAGACTTGGCGGGCAAGCCTCCGTTGCAACTCCAATGGAATTCAGAGGCTCAGCGCGCGCAGTGGCGCAGGTTTGAGACGATTGCCGTCGGCGCGAGCAAGCTGGCGAATCTCCGCGAAGCCCAGGAGATAAGAAACTGCGGGCGTCAAGAGCGTAGACAGTTCCGCGGTTCGAACGAGCCATTCAACGCCGAATGTTCCCAGAGCTTTCGTTCTCGACTCGAGAATTCTCCTTCCGTCAGCTTGCCGGCCGCTATGTGGGGTAGCGTACAGAATGCTTCCCAGCTTGAGCGCAGCTTGCGGTTTGAAGAGTCAGTGCTGATGACGCGTGCCTTGCCTTCCTGATGACTACACCCTCCTCGGGGGGAGATTTATGCGCGATCCACCAGAGCGGATACCCGTGAGACGGGGAAGCAGACGCTGCGCAAACCTTCAGCCGCCCGCGAATGAGATCGTCGGGACGCTGCCATATGCCATTGTCACAAGACTTGCGAAGGGTGGCCGGCTCGACACCGGCAGCGGCGCCGCTCCGTCCACTGGGGGCGATGGCGCGCCGCCGCTCAATTTCGAACGAAGCGCGGCCCGTCTGCCCTTCCCCAGGAACGGCACACTCCTGGCCGGTTTCGAGACGGGCGAGCCCTTCGACGCCTATCCCTGCGCTAAACCAAAGCCCGAACTGGCAGTCAAGCCGGAGGAGGGTCGCAACGGCGCTCCGACCCCGGGCTTCAGATTCATCGGCAGCGTTACTCGCGATTTCACGCGGCAAAGTGGGGCGCTGAGCGAAGCGCAGTTACAAGTGCAGGAGCTTGCCTGTGCCAATCGACGCAAAGACGAGTTTCTGGCGACGCTCTCGCATGAGCTGCGTAGCCCACTTTCGGCGATCCGCTGCGCTGTACACGTTCTGCAAGGACCGATCGACGACGCCGGCACGCAGCAGCGTATGCAGGCGCTGATCGAACGGCAGCTTGGCCGGGTGACACGACTCGTCGATGAGCTTCTGGACGTATCGCGAATCACAAATGGACGGTTGCACCTGCAACGCGAACGAGTGGACCTTCGCGTCGTTGTGAATAACGCCATCGAAACGCTTGCATCGGATCTTAATGAGCGCAATCACAGGCTCGTTATCGGCCTTCCCGACGCACCGGTGTGGTTGCAAGCCGATCCGTGCCGTCTGGAGCAAGTGTTCGTGAACCTCGTCGCAAATGCCTCGAGATATACCGACGCGGGCGGTGAACTCACAGTGTCGATGCATGCCGGAGACGGTCAGGCCGTGGTTCGTATCCGGGACTCCGGGATCGGCATCGCGCCGCACGCGTTAGCTCATATATTCGAGCTTTTCAAGCAGGCGAATGAAGCCGATCCGCGCTCCAAAGCCGGGTTGGGCGTCGGACTCGCGGTGGTGCGTAAGCTCGTCGAATTGCATGAGGGGAGCGTCAGCGCTGCCAGCGCCGGATTGGGGCAGGGGAGCGAGTTTACCGTTCGCCTGCGGACGTCGCGCCCGTATTCAACTTGAAGCTGCATAGACTGTTACAAGAGGTTACGAGGAACGCCGAAGTGATGACAAATTCGAACGGCCTGAAGAATACGGTACTCGCCAGCCTCCCCCGGAGCGAGTTCGCGCGGCTGCAAGCGGCGCTCGAGCCGGTGAGGTTGAAGTTCGGAAAGGTGCTGTACGAACCGGGAAAGGCGATTCGGCATGTCTACTTCCCGATCGATTGCCTTATTTCCTTGCTCACTGCCGTCGACAAACGCCGTTCGCTGGAGGTTGGAATGGTGGGCAATGAGGGAATGGCCGGGATGCCTTTCATCCTCGGGATGGGTGTTTCCGGTGTCCGGGCGCTCGTGCAGGGTGGTGGTGATGCGCTGCGCATGGCCGCCGGACCGTTTCGCATCGAATTCGGCCGCAATCCAGCGTTGCAGGAAGCGCTATATCGCTACATGTACGCACTGATGGCACAAATCTCGCAGACCGCAGCGTGCAACCGCTTTCACGAAGCGGAACCGCGCTTGGCGCGCTGGCTGCTGATGACCCGCGACCGAGTCATGTCGGATGAATTTCCTCTCACACACGAGTTTCTGGCGCATATGCTGGGCATGCGACGCGAGGGCGTCACGGAAGCTGCTAGCGCGTTCAAGCGTCGGAAGTTAATCACATATCAACGGGGCGAAATCCAGATCCTGAACTTAAAAGGACTCAAGGCGGCATCTTGCTCGTGCTATCAGCTTGTTCAAACGGCGTTCACCCGCGTGCAGGGCCAGATTCCCGCCGTTGGGTGATGGCCGTCGCCCGAGTACAACACCAATTCTCGCGACCGTGTAGTTGTCGGACCTGGTAAGCTGTGCCTCTGGACATGTCCTCGGGCTTGGACTGGTCACGAGGGCTTCCGACAATAACCCCAGCGGAATTGCGACGTATTAGCACGCCGGCACTCAATTTGGGTTTCAACAGTCGTGGACCCTTGTTTTGACTTATCCGCCCATGGTCGTGAGCAAGATGGCAGACGCAAGCCAACTAATCCAACCAACCGAATTCATGCGTTCGCAACTCGCGTGTCAATTTAACCGCGCAACCATCGCACCCAAGTCCGCCCCATATTGAGTGTGTTGGCCACGAACGGTGGCCCGCCTAAACCGTGCAATAGTCATTTTGGACACTACTCGCGCACATTTGCCGCGCTGCCGCGGGCCAATGGTGGGTCCAATTCGGGCACTCATCGCCTGAACGACGACCATGGGGCAGCGAGGGCTGCCGGCCGCTCGGCACTTTGTCGCCGCAAAGCGCATATTTGGTCGGCCCACTGCCTCGCAGATCGCTTCGGCGTCGGGAACCCGGTGAAATTGTTGATATCTGATTGATGGTGCGCTGCCCATACCACTTCAAGGCTGCGTGTACCCCGGCGTACATCAGCGTCGTCTCACTCACCGTAGCTGTTGATTGCGTCGTCCGGTATCTCGCAGTGGAGCGAATTCGTAAGTGTCACGGGACACCGGTCCCGGACGGCGCTGCCTGCTCTGCGGGCCGGCGTTTCAGTGCGGCGCCACGCGCCCTGAGGCGCTTACCCGTGCTCGGGCTTAGGAATTCGACCAGCGTTGCGCCGTGCTCACTGTGCTCCGAGGCGACCTTCAGCGCGACTAGAGTGGGAATTGCGAGCACGATACCTGCGATGCCCCAGAACCAGCCGCCAAACCAGAGAGACAAAAAGACAATGGTCGGGCTCAGTTTGAGGCGCTGTCCCACGAAGAGAGGTTGGACGATCTGGCCCTCGATAGTCGCAAGAGCGATGTAAGTGCCCGCGACGGCTAGAACACGTCCGAAGCCGTCGAAGGAGACTAAGGCGACGACGGCCAGAACAGTCAACGTCGTCGCTGATCCGACGTACGGGATGAAATTCAGGACACCCGCCAGGACGCCCCAGAGGAGTGGATCGGGCATTCCGAGCGCCGTCATGGCGCCGAAAGTGGTCGCGCCAAGCCCGAGATTGATCAATGCGATCGTGGCGTAGTAACGGCCAACTTCACGGCGGACGGCTTCAAAGACTTGCAGGGCGTGTGTCGCATGCATACGGCTTGCGAATGCCGCGGACATTCCCGCCAGAACCGGAGCGCCTGCGGCAAGCAGAAACAACGTTAGAATTACCACGGTTATCACAGCGACCAGGGCAATGCGGGTTTCGGCGAGCAGCCCAATAGAATCGCTGGGAGCGGCCGCCGCCTGTGGGGCAGTCGCCGCGCCGGCACCTATGTCGGTAAGGTGCCCGGCGCGATTGGTGATGACGTCGATGCGACGCATGACTCGAGCCACAGGTCCGAGCTTTCTTTGAATAATCAGCGAGGTACGAGGGGCAGCCGCCAACCATTCTTGTGCCGGCTCCCACAACAGATTGACCGTGCCACCCACGACCCCGAGGAAAATTGTCAGTATCAGAAGCGCGCTGAGACCGCGCGGAAGTCCTTTTCGGTGGAGAGCCTCAACAGGACTCGAGAGCAGCAGTGCGAACAGCATCGCCAAGGCAACGGGGATAAACGCAGCGCGTGCAAAGTAAAGGAGTGCACCCGTTAGTCCGGAGGCAAGCAATATCAGCGCTACAGAACTGCGGGGCCGCTGCGGAACTGGGCCTCCGGACGTCATGTGCTCGGATTTATCGCTTGACACGTTTGCGTTGCTTGGATCGGCTCCATCCATGTCGGCGAGTCCCCGCTCTTTAGCGGATAGGCTCAGCTATTGGGGCAACATGGGCTTGCCTTCATGAGCTACCAGTAGATCGTGCATGTCGTTCGCATGCTCTTCTTCAACCACCAATATACCCTCAAGCATTGTGCGCGTCCCCGGGTCGCGGTTGCCAAAGTAGCGAATCAACTCGCGATAATGATCGATAGCGATTCGTTCGGCGATGAGGTTTTCTTTGATCATCTCGATCAGGTTGTCGACTAACCTGGCTGGCCGAAAGCAAGGTTCAGGCCGGTTAGAAGCATCCGGGTAGAGAGAGTATGCACCTATCGGCGCCCCGCTGCGCGAGCTTCTGTAACTGTTTGCGGAAGGCTTATGCCGTCTTGTTTGCCGTCAAGGCAACAATAGCGAAGCCAAATACGCGCAAAATCTCTACGCCGGATGATTGGATCGCTGGCAGGTCCAGCAGTCGTGTCCAAAGCGAAGGCGATTACGAGGCGGCTCGACGCCCTCGAGAACTCCGTGAGGACGGCAGACACCGAGCGCGCGGCACGGGATGGCGCACCTGGGGCGAGCGGGAGGTGACGGAGATGGCTACTGCGGAAGCGCCCGGGGGTCGTAAACGTGCGAAGCGGCCTGCAGCGAAGCAGAATCTCCGTAAGCGGCGCACTGAGTAGTCCGCTCGCTCGGGCCAACTAACGATGGTGAACCGGATTGCGAGCCGCACGATAGGGAGTTCAGCGCGCGATTCACGGTGGCAACGGCTCTTCGATTTGTGAAGGCACACAGGTGAATCGCTTCCTTTGCGCTGCACGCCCGCGCTCCGTCCGAGCAGTCGCTCCAGCCGGCGAGCACCAAAAGCGTGTCCGCGACTGAGCTCAGGCGTTGGAGGGCTAGGCGCTTTTGTTTTACCACCCGCAAAGCCAGCAGGGCTGGTCCAACCAGCGCTAAGGTTCCGCGGTCGCGAATACCTACGCGTCATTCATGGGCCGGAGTACGATCTGCCTGCGAATCCTGAGCGTTTACGGCAGCAGGCTGTCCGTGACGTGAGGTCTGGCGATTCAGGAATTTTCTATAGGCATCGAAGCGTTGACGAGATGTGGCAATCGCGGGGGATTTACTTTAGCTCGGCCACTTTACCAGGGGTTCCAAGACGTGAGGTCTACGGCCTGGATCGCGAGCGAAAGTTGGCGAGTTTCCTAGCGATTTGAGATTAGTCACTTCCGTAAGAAACTGAATCCAGCAAAAGAGCGAGCGCGTAGGATGCTGAGAAGCCTCTGGGTCACACTGAAGCAAACATTCCGGGCCTGGAATGACCATGAAGCTCCCAGGCTCGGCGCAGCCCTGTCCTTTTACACGGTGCTGTCACTTGCGCCTCTAGTCATCTTGGTCATTGCAATCGCCTCTCTGATTTTCGGTCGTTCCACGGCGCAGAGCGAAATCATCGGCCAAGTCCAGGGCATTATGGGCGCAGAGGGGGCAAAGGCGGTTGAGACGGTTATTGAACACGGCCAAAGACCCACCGGCGTGTTCGCATCGGTGATCGGCGCGATCACGTTGTTAGTCGGGGCATCGGGGGCCTTCAGTGAACTCCAGTTTGCGCTGAATAAGATCTGGGATGTTAAACCGAAGGAGGGAAGCGGTATCGCAAGTCTCATCACGGCACGGCTTTTTTCATTTGGAATGGTCCTGGCCGTCGGCTTTCTGCTGATTGTTTCTCTCGTGATTACCGCCGGATTGGCGGTTCTCGGGAAATTCTTCGGCGAAATCCGGCCAATGCCAGAACTTCTCATGCACACGATCAACTTTGTGGTTTCATTCGTCGGCATCTCTGCATTGTTTGCGCTGATCCTTAAGTACGTGCCGGAAGCGAGGATCAAATGGAGAGACGTGTGGGAGGGGGCGATCGCGACCGCTCTGCTCTTCACCATTGGAAAGTCACTGATCGGGCTTTATCTGGGTAAGGCTGCCGTCGGTTCGGCCTACGGTGCTGCAGGGTCGCTAATCGTGGTGATCGTGTGGGTTTATTATTCCGCGATGATCTTCTTTTTCGGCGCGGAGTTTGCGCATGTGCGCGCTACTGTTCGCCAAATCGCCCGTGCAGGGAAAGCAAGCTCCGTGCACTGATGACGCGTTACAGGGGGCGGTCACCGTACGGAGTTTTCCCGCTCGCCCGCGAAGTGTCCAGGCATATCGGTGCCCAGTCGGCGTTGTCCTTTGTTTCGGCCTACACGACACTCTCGCAGGCGATTCCGGGGTTTTCGAATCACCCGCCCTGAGTGGCGCAGCTCCGAGGCAGCATCCTGGCCGATCTCAATCAGCGCAATCATCGGCTCGCTACCGAACTGCCCAACGCGCCGGTGTGGGTGCGAGCTGACCGCTGCCAGTGGCGGATTGGGACAGGGAAGCGAGTTTACCGTTCACCTGCGGGTGTTACGCCTATAATCAACCTCGACGTTGCGTTGCCGGGAGCAATTCTGACAGCAACCTCACGCCTTGGGGGCGGTGAAGATATGATTTGGTGGGCACAAATATCTATCTTCACTCGTATCTTTTTGCACAGAAGGATCGAGCGCCAGGACTCGATCGACGATGTGGTTTGCCCTTGTCTTGTCCGTGGCGTTGAGGTCCCGTGGTTCGGTCGCCGGGTTCAACGCACGCACGAGGACTCGTGCTGGATCGGGGCGCAGATACAGACCCTGTCGGTTCAGAAATTTAG
>Ga0302326_10025860_pt1 | contig 11886 bp, 7 predicted proteins | sample Palsa_T0_3_FD_202264 | JGI IMG/M metagenome (GOLD analysis project Ga0302326, IMG submission 202264) | Peat permafrost microbial communities from Stordalen Mire near Abisko, Sweden - Palsa_T0_3 | ecosystem: Environmental > Terrestrial > Soil > Palsa > Peat permafrost | place: Sweden: Abisko... | reverse complement strand
TCGGCTGGGTCAGCGGCTTGGTTGTCTGGCCTGGGGCCGGGGACATCTCCTCGGTCCACTTCGGCCACTCGGAGTTCCCGATCTCGATCGCCACCGGGGAGCCGAGCGTACGCCCGTGGCGGATACCACCCAACAAGGTGAGCTCGTCGGCCTCGAAACGCATCCGTGGGCCGCGGCCGTACCCGAGGCGCCTTCGGGCCAGTTCGTCCGAGATGTACTCAGCGGTGACGGGAAGCCCGGCCGGGAGACCCTCGATGATGACAACGAGGGCTTTGCCATGGGACTCTCCGCCAGTCAGGAAACGAAGCACGACTTCTCACAATACCGGCTCGAGCCCCACCGCCTGGCGCCCGGCAAAGCCCGTTGCTCAGCGCCCTGCTAACACTGGGCCCCGCAGCTAGCGGCGTCCCCCAGCAGGGCTCGTGACGCCGTCCCCGGGACCCCCTCTTCGTAAGTCACCGGGGCCCAGGTCGCGCTGCTCGCTGACAGGTAATAAGGCGGCCACAGTATTCGCAATGAAGTATCGTACACATACTGCTTGATGTAGCCAGCGGTGCCGACAAGCCCAACCGGTCCTCGGAAGTCTTGCGCTATTGAGCCAAAAACGCGCAGGTAGCACTGCCCACCGTTCGTCCAGCCTTCAGTAAACCCGGGAGCGACGTAGACCGAGTCGGACAGCGCCAGCATCGCGGCCTCGATCGTGAGCGGCGGGTTCGGGCAACTACCCGGTGCGCCGGATGGAGCCTGCGGAAGGTCAACAAAGTACCCGGCGACTAACCCGAGAGCATCCGTGCCGTCGGTCTCCGGGCACGGTGACCAGTTCGACGGGCAGTCGGTGCTCGTGGTCGTTATGCTCCCAGACGAGGTTATCGACCCCTCTATCGAGATGTCCCCCGCAGTGGTGTTGGGCGACAAGTACAACGCGTCGCCACTCTGAGCCCCGACGGCAGCCTGTGACATAGTGAGCGTCGTCCCCGACAAGGCCGTAATCGTCACGCCGTTAGGAACCACGTTATCGTTATCTGCGATGACCGGCTCCCCAACGGCGAGGCCGGTCGTCGACGACAAGCCCGTCACCGTGCGGCTACCGCTGGTCACATTTCCCGTGACAGACAACGCCAATCCGTCAGAGGACGCGTTGTTGTTCGCGGCCTGCGACAAAGTCAGTGTCGTCCCCGAAATGGCGCTCACCGTCGTGCCGGAGGGGATCTGACCCGCACTGTCCGAGATCGGGTCACCAACGACCAATCCCCCGGTCGACGACAAGCCGGACACGGTCCTCGAGCCCCTGGTCAGGGTGCCGGTGATCGTCGCCCACTCGGCGGGGCCCACATTGCTGTTGTCGCCCGCCACGATCGTAAGGAACCCCTGGTAGGTGCTCCCTCCGGTGATCGTGACATTCCCGTTTACGTAAAACAGGCCGCTATCGAGGCTGCTGACGGTGATGGTCCCGCCATTGACGCCGGTAGCGCCGCTCGACCCACAACTATTGGTGTTGGTGCTGGCATTGTCCACATAGGCGTACCCGTTGCCCGACCAGGTGACCTTCGTAGTGCCCCCTGACGCGGCAAGGCTCATCGTTAAGTTGGCCGGGCTCGAGTTCTCACCACCCGATGTCCCACCCGTTATGAAACAACCCACCTCTTGGGCCGGCTGGAGGTCGGCTCCCGTCGTGGGCTGCGGCTCGTCACCCCGGTACGTCGGGGGGTTCGCGCACTCGTTGTACGCGGTATTAACACACGGCGGCTCTGGGAGCCCGGTGCCACCGTCGGCCGTCGGCGGGTCGGTCCGCCCGGCGGCGGCACTGTAGACGCTCCCATAAAACGTTGGCGTCCCGTCCTCGCGCAGACTGTCGTTGGTGAACAGCGGCCCGTCGAGGTCGTCTCCAGTCGCGAACCAGATCCAGCACCCGCCACCAGGGGGTGGCCACGGCTGTTGCGAGTACGGAGCGACCGTCCCAGAAGCAGCGTTCAGGGTGTCAGACGCCTCGTTCCTTGTTGGCCTGTTGGACAACGTGACAGTCGTGGCTGTAAAACCGGTGACCGTCGTACCGTTCGGGATCGCACCGGCGGTGTCATCGATCGCTCCGCCTTGGACCAACCCGGCGGTCGAGGTAACCGTGACGGTCGCGGTCGTCGTACTGAGCGCCGCAGTCCCGCTCCATACTGCCGACGGCCCGGTCGACTCAAAGTAGGACGCGTAGCTGCTGTAAAGGCTCATGCTCGTACCCGAGGGGATCCCGAGGGAACTGGCGCATGCCGGGTTGAGCGTCGGTTCGCTCATCTCATAATTGGACCAATATATGTTGTCCAAGAAACTGGATGTCGGGACGACGTTGTAGGTGAAAGTCCTGACGACGGCGTGCACTCCGCTACCGGCTTTCCCGCTTACAGTCAAGGTAAGTGCCCCTTGGGCGAGGCTCGGCAGCGAGTACTCGTACCACTCCGGGGGGTTGCTGGAGGTCGAGCCGACCGGCACCCAACCGCAGAACGCCGCGTCGCCCGCTGGGTCGGTGGGCAGGGCTGGTGGGGAGTACGTACAGCTAAAGCTGGAGTTCGTGTTCACCCACTGGGCGAAACCCGACGAGGCATCGAGCTGTTGGGTGTAGTCGTTGAGCCCCGCTTCGGCCGCTTCATAGGCGGCATTCCAGTACAGGTTCTCGTTGGTAAGCGACAATTGGCTGACAGCCGTCGACAAGACGACGATCGGCACACTCGAGATAAGAGCGATCATCGCGACAACGATCAGCATCACCTGGCCAGTCTCCGCCTGGCGCTGCCATGGTCTCTGGCGAGGTGGCCTCGTCCTTGTCGAGCGCTTGACCTCTTTTTTCAGCATTGGTCAGTAGTCCCTACGTTCGGCGGGTCCTGTTGCCAGGCTGACTGACAACTGTCTTCGATGTTCCATACTTCAATGCTCGGGTCAGACACGGTCGTTTGACCAGCGTGCGCGGACACTGTCGGGCTGTCCTTCACCAACGTGACCTGCACCATGGTTTGATATGAGTACGTGATCGACGGGCTGCCCACGGTCCATTGCGCGGTTAGGGCGTTGAAATTGCTCAACGTGGTGTTCAAGGTGGTGGCGATCGTCACCGGGTTGCCGCCGTTCGTCGACAAGGTCAGATTGTTAGTGCCGGTATTGATCAGGAACTCAAGCGTTTGGGTGCCACCGTTCAAGTCGGCGGTGAACTCGAGTTCGTCCGCGTTGGCCACCGTGAGAAGGCACGTCGGAATGGTTAGCGCAGTGGCGCAGGTGGCGGCGTGAACGTCACGGACGATGGTCTGCTCGGCCAGCTGAAGTTGGTCGATGGCGCGAGCTTGCTGGCCCAACGAGTTAGACGTGCCAGCCAAAAGGTTGACAGACGTCGCCACCGTCGTGAAGACCAGCGTCATCAGGAACATCGCGAGCACCGTCTCCACAAGGGTCATTCCCTCTTGGCGCGCGGGAGACCGTTTCATTGGACGCTCACATTGATCACACCGGACGGTTGTACGGTGCAGGCGCCACCGGTGTAATAACCCCCGGAGTAGCTACCACCGGTGCACTTGTTGACCGTGATGCCCGTATAGCCAACGTCGACCACGGTCGCTGTCGTGGTGTTTGTCGAGTTCTGCGCGGCGTAAGTCGCTCCCATCAAGAACTGGCCGTACGGGAGCGAGGTCAGCACGTCGTCCACGACGACCTGCTGAGTGAACGCAGCCGATGTCGACGTGTTGAAGTTGATGTCGCCGAGGTACTGCGCGGTAACAGTATTAGTGGACGCGGTTAGGGAACTGATGGTGTAAGTGGCCACACCGTTGCTCAGCGTCTCTGCTACCGGGGCACCACTGTTCACGGTGAAGTTCACCGTGCCTGACGGCGTGCCGGTGCGACCCGTGGGGGTAACTGTGGCCGTGAAGGTCACCGACGAGCCCGAGATGCTCGGGTTAGCGCTCGAGGTCACGACCGTAGTGGTGTTGGCCTTGGTGGTACCTACGGTCTGAGTGAACGAGCTGGCCGTCGAGGACGAGAAGTTTGCGTCGCCAGAGTAGGAGGCAGTCGCTATGTGGTTACCCACTGTCAGACCGGTCAGCACATAGCTGGCCACGCCGTTCACGACAGTCTCGGCCGGTGAAGAGGTGCCCCCGACCACGAAAGTAACGGTCCCCGTCGGGGTGCCCGTGGCTGACACCGGAGCGACGGTGGCGAAAAAGGTGACCGTCCCAGAAGCGCTCGGGTTGGAGCTGGAACCAATGACGACCGTCGTGGCGTTTTTGGGGCCGGTGAGGGCTACTATCTGCGACAATGTGGCGCTTGACGCAGAGAAGCCGGAGCTACCCGAGTACGCCGCGCTGTCGCTGACCGTGCCTGTAGTGAGGCCCGTCACTGAATACGTGGCCACTCCATTTACAAGTGCCTGCGGTGCCGAATTGCTACCGCCGACCGTGAAAGTAACTGTCCCCGTCGGGATGCCCGTGGCCGGGGCCACAGGAGCCACGGTTGCGGTGAAGGTCACCGACCCAGATACGTTCGGGTTGGAGCTGGAGGTCATCACAGTAGTAGTGAAGCTTGGCGAAGGTTGAGTTGCGGGTGAGGTCGTCCCCAGTCCCAGCGCAGGCATGACAAAACCCGACGAAGGACAGTTCGAATCCTGGGCCCCCGTCGGCGACGACGCGTTAGCAGTCACGGTCGCTCCAGCCAACTGCCCGCCGGTGTTCGCGACGACCACCGTGATCGGCGTGAGAATGAGCGTGGCGCTGGCCGTGCCGCCCGGGGTGAGAGACCCGGACGCCGGCACCGCGACGCCGTCCCTGGAATAACCGTCAGGAGCGCTGTCTACCCCACAACTGCCGGCAACGACGTAATAACTCGGAGAACTGTGGAACGGGAAGACCGGGTCGCCCGGCGCCGCTGTGGCAGCTGCGGCTACGTCAGGATTGTTGACCAACCCGCTGCTGTTGTAAAACGACAGCGGCAATTGGCTCAAACTGGATGCCGTGGGCGTGAAATAAGGAGCGGGCGCCGTGTAGTTGACGGTCACGTCACTAGCCTGTGCGTAGTAGCGGGGAGCGCTCGTCGGCATCGTCAAGGTCCCGTCAGCGACGACATTGCCGGTCATCACGTTGCCGGCGAGCGCAGCCGGCACTCCAGAGGTCAAGTCGTTGTTCGAGTCGATCCAGCCTGTCTCCGAGGCGGTGGCGGTGTACTGCCCGGGGGCAAGGTTCGTAAAAAGTGCACAACCAGACTGACCGGTTGTCAGGGGGTTTGTCACGGGCGAACCCGTTGCGGGCGCGCCCCCCGAGTACAGGTTGACGGTGACGCCTCCTTGACCGTTCAGGACGTCATCTGTGAGCTTGACGAGGATAGAGCCGTCGTTAGGGTTCAGGGCGGAAGCCGGTACGGCAACCAGCGTCGATTCCTGTACGTACTTGGGCGCAAGGGCCTGGTTCGTCCACCAGTCGGGAGCCGCTGACGTGACGCCGCCAGCAAACGTAACCCAGTCAGTGACTTCTAGCTCAGGCGGCGCTCCACCGCTAGGGGCTACGCACGCACCGTTACCGGGTTGCACTTCTTGTTCTACCGAGAACTTAGTGCCAGCTTTGGTCACCGTCGGGATTGCAGGGACATCAAGCTGACCACTGAAACCCTGCTCGCTCAGCAGGGTCGCCTGCTCGCCACAGGGTGTGGGGAAGGACGAAGCGTCAACGACGTTCAGCGATGCGATGGCACAGTCCAGTTCGTCAGCGGCGATGTCGGTAGCAATCTGCCGCAGCCGGGAGGCCTGGCTCACATGCATGGCGTTGACGACAAGGCTCGTGGTCGACGCGAGCATCGCGGCCAGTACCACCAGGGCCAGGACCACCTCGATCAGCGAGAACCCGGCCTCGGTATTATCCCGACGCGCGTAAGTCTTATTCGACGCTCGGCGATGGCGCGCACAAACGGGCCGCCCGAGGGGCGTATTGCTCACCACGTGCCGAGTCATCGGCACATCCTCACCGTCTCTTGAACTTCGGCGATCAAAGCCGAAAGCCGAAAACAACGCACTCGCGCGGCTCAGGAAGCCGGGTTATCGGAGGAGGCGGTTGCGTAAAAGGCGCGGAGGCTTATCGCCGACCCACCGACTATCGCGGTCCCGCTGGTCTTGGCGGCCCCGCTCGCCGAGCTCGCGACCGGGTTCGATAAGCTGAAGCTGTCCACCACAAACAGGCGCGACTCGGAATCGAGGTGGTTCACGAGGGCCTCGACCTGAGCAGGAGTGCCATTGACGCTGATTGTGAGATCTATTGAGGCGGGCCCGGAAAGAGTCGTAGCAGAGGCTGCTCCGAAGTACATGGGCTGGGGGGACGAGATGTTGGTCAGCTGGGTCCCAGAAGCATTGGATGCCGCCCAAAGTGACTTCACCAGATTGTCGAGCTCCGGGCCGCTCGGCACGGCTTCGCTCAGCTTGGCGAGAGCGGCGCGCTCGGCCGGCAGCTCCTTTTCACTGTGGACGAGGGCGACGTACTGAGCGTCGAGTTGCGCGACCTTCCCGAGCGCAACTTGCTCCTGTTGTTGGAGGTTGGCTATACGGTGGCTCTCTGGTTGAGAAAATCCCTCGAACCAGCCCACCACAATTACGACCAGGGCCAGCGCTGCCCCTATCAAGATGCGTCGCTTCATTTGCCACCTCCGGGTAATGCAGCCGCCCTAACGCTCAGAGCCGCCGTTGTCACCTGAGCGGTGACCTGCATGGTCGTCGACCCCGTGGCGTGGTTGGTCGATGAGACCCATAACGCTTGCACGCCCCTCACTCGGGACACTTTGTCGATGAAGTGCGCTACGGCTGCTGCGCCGCCGGTGGTGTACGCGGTCATCTGGATCGTGCCGACTACATTCCCAGAGACTGGGAGCCACGCACCGCCCGTCGATGAAGCCGCTTCGGTCTTTGTGAGCGCGATTTGCTGGACCGTGACGGTCGGGGGAAGCGCTTGGGCGATCCGGCGCAAGAGCCCGGTCCAGTTGATGTCTCCCGATAAAGCGCTAAGGGCCAACCCCTGCCTCTGCTTGACTTCATCGGGGATTTTTGTGACGTAGCCCAAACTGGCGATCTTCTGGTTCAGCGAACTGGCCTCAACGTCGGAACTCCGGATTTGGCTACTGATGCTGTGCGCCGAATTAACCTTGGCGAGGGAGACGCCTGCCAAAGCGACGGCTACTACCGCAATGCCCGCGATCGCTCCGACCATTATCCTCTGTTGCTGACGTTTCGCCAGTATCTCAGCCGGCAACAGAGACGCTTTGCCGTAAACATCGGTGCCCCACAGGGATAGGCCCACGGCAGTCAGCCACCGGTAAGAGGCGTCATTCAGGGCTTGAGCGTCCAAGCCCAACTCCTTCTTGTCGATCTGGAAGCCCAACTCAGCGAAGTTCACCGGGAGGCTGAGGGCCCTACTGAGCGCCTCGGTGAGCCCCGGGGCCATGGCCCCGCCCCCGGTCAGGAGCACATGTTCGAAACTCTGGCTTTGGCTTTGCGAGAGGAGGTACTCCAAGGAACTGCGCACTTCAGCCACGATCGACTCCAAGTAGAGCGTGTCGACGCCGGGCCCAGGTCCGCCGGGCCGCTCTGCGCGCCTCGCCGGGTCGGGCATCCCCGGTACTGTCGCCAGCGCCTCAGCGGAGCCCCGTACCATCGCCTCCTCCGGTAACGCTACGGTGCGCACGAAGCGCGGGATGCCACCCTCGCGCACCGCGACGGTTACCAGCTGTGCGCCAACGCCAACTACAGCCTCCATGCCACCGCCAGGCCCGCTGTTGCCATCGGGCCCTCGGGGAGGCGCGACCGCTCTCAGTAGCGCAAGAGCGGACGCGTCGATCGACCTCACGCGTAGCCCGGCCGCCCCCACCACCTGGGCGATGTCAAGTGCAACGTCCCGCTGCGCCGCGACCAACAGGACCCGGCGCTTTCCGCCCGAGTCATCACCGCCGGGCAGCGGAGAAAAGTCGACCACCGCCTGTTCGACCGGGATGGGCAAGAACTCCCCTATCTTGAACCGCAATGCCGAACGCAACTCGGCATCAGACATCGGCGGCATCTCGACCTGGCGGACCATGGCCCTCTGGCTACCCAGACCAACCACGACCGACTTGGTGCTGAAACGCCCATGCTGCCAAAGCCGTTTCAGCGCAGTGGTAACAACGGCGTGGTCGCGTACCTCGCCCTCCACCACGGCACCGGCCGGGAGGCCCACTTGAGCAAATCTTTGTAGCGTCCTCTTATCGCCATCGATCACCACTTCGGCGGCACGCACTGCCGACGACCCGATGTCGAGGCCAACACTCACTGTCTTAGACATCACAAACCCACCCGTCCAATCGAGCTATGGTCCACGGACTATTTATCGGCTGCTCCGCCAGATGGCTGTAACCGCTCTTTGCTAGATGGCGCGACAAAGGCCGGCCCATTTGGCCGGCCTTTGTCTCAGTGACTTCCTCGGCCTTACTTCGGGCTAGAAGTTACTGTAATATGCCGCCCAACTGCTGGGCCAGGTCAGAGCAGTCAGGGGGCTCTTGGCTGCGCTCCCTGCCGTCGGCGGCACGGTCGGCCCGGTAGGGGCCGTCGTGGGGGCAGCTGTCGGGCAACCGCCAGCGGTAGCGTTGAACACTATGTAGCCGACGTTAGGGGTGGCCGTGGACTGGTCGTCGAGGACCACGAAACACTCACCGTTGCTGGCGAGGGACTCGAGCACCATGATGGTCCCGGTGGCGGTAGTACCGTTGCCAAAGGCCCCGTAAGCGTTACCTACAAGTACGAGGACTTGCCCACTGACACCTTTCGCATCTGAGGTGGTGCTGTCCCACGGGAGGGCCGGGTCGAGCAGTGCGGCACCAGAGGCATAAGCTGACGAGTCAAAGGCCGCGGTCGTGGAGAAGGTGGAAATTTCGCTTGTGGCCGCGTTGGTGGCGTTTGATTCACCAGCGACGCCCTTGGCGCTCTTGGTCGTGCTGAGGAAGGTCGGGATGGCGATGGCCATCAGGATACCGAGAATAAGTACGACGACCATGAGTTCGATGAGGGTGAAGCCCTCATCGCCAGCTTGGTGTCGTTTGTCGGACAGGTGCTTGAGCACTTTTTTCCTTTCTATAATCCCTAATAGTTGGTTGCGAGCTTCAGCCCGTGGGCAGCCCGGCAAGGATCGCCGGAGTTTCAGCCAGACCGGCAAGTAGGCCCCCCGTCATACGACGCTGGGCTGATTGCCCGGCTCCCCCGCCTATTGGCAGGTTCGCCATGCTCTGGTCCTCGCTGCTGTGGTTGTCGGCAACGAGGTCTCAGACTTGAACCACGGGTTCCGCCATTGCCCGTTTTTACACCGGTGCCCGTTTTACACCAGTGCCTGTTTTGGCTCTAGTTAGCTGCTGCCGTTGATCAGCGTGTCCACCTTGAACATGGGCAGGTAGAGGCAGATCACCATGGTGCCGACGCAACCTCCCAGGATGACGATCATGAGAGGCTCGAGCAGCGACGTGAGCGCGGAGACCGTACGCTCGATCTCTTCTTCGAGAAATCCTGCCGCTCTACCGAGCATCGCGTCGAGCGCGCCGGTCTCTTCGCCCACCGACATCATCTGGGCCACCATCGCCGGGAAGATCGGGTGCTGCGGAAGCCTCGCGGTCATTGTCTCGCCGCGCTGTACCCCCTCGGCCATGGACTCGACGGCCCGAGCGACCACGATGTTGCTAACGGTCTCTTTAGTAATGTCCAGCGATTCGAGCACCGGGACGCCGGCACGCAGAAGCGACGAGAAGGTAGAACAGAACCTGGCAATCGCCGTCTTGCGCATCAGGCTCCCAAAAATTGGGACCTTGAGCACTGTTATGTCCCATGCTGCCTTGCCTTGCGGTGTTCTGAGCCATCGCTTCAGAAGGATGACGCCGATGACAATGAGGATCAATATGGGCACGGCGAACTTCACCGCGATATCGGAGAGCTTTATCAGCAGTAGCGTAGGGAGAGGTAGCTTCGCCCCCAGGCTCGCATAGATGTTCTTAAATACAGGGACGATGAACAGGATCATCGCCGTCAGTATCAAGCAGACTAGGCCGAGTACCGTTGCCGGGTAGGCCATTGCCGACTTGATTTTCCCCCGCAGAGCTGCCTGTCTTTCCAACATTGCCGACAGCGCGACAAGCGACTGGTCCAAGCCACCGCTGGCCTCGCCTGCTCGGACCATCGCCACGAACAGCCTGCCGAATACTTTCGGGTGGCTGTTGAGGGCTTGAGAGAGCGAGACACCTCGTTCGACCTGGCCCCGCACGTCGATGACGATCTTGGCCAGCGCTGGGTTCTCTGTTTGAGAGGTGAGTATGGTCAAGGACCGTATGAGCGTAAGGCCCGAGGCGATCAGAGTGGCAAACTGCCGACTGAAGAGAGCGACCTCCTTCAGCGGGACCCGGTTGCCGAAGCCGGGCACGCGGATCTCTATATTGATGCCGCCCGCCGATTTGGCCTGGATGTTGACGGGCGTATAACCCATCTCCCGCAGGCGACTTGCTACCAGGGTTTGGTTGTCAGCGTCGAGGGTACCCTCCACCACCTTGCCGTTAGTGTCGCGGACCTTGTACGCGTAGGTGGTCTGAGCCATTAGATGTTCCTTTCGCCGCGGGCGACCAACGTCATAAGGCCTCGATCAGCCGGCGAAGATCTTCGGGGTTTGAGCAGCGCTCAATTGCGTCTTTCTGCGATATCAAGCCCCTCTTGGCGAGCTGGGCCAAGGTCTGGTCCATCGTCACCATGCCGTGCTTGGCGCCGGCCTGCATAGCGCTGTAAATCTGGTGCGTTTTGCCCTCACGGATCAAGTTGCGGACGGCGGGGGTGGCGACGAGGATTTCACAGGCCACCACGCGGCCCTTGCCGTTTGCTTTTGGCAACAACTGCTGGGTCATGATGCCCTGGATCGTGGTCGCGAGCTGCGTGCGGATCTGCTGCTGCTGGTGGGCGGGGAAGACGTCGATCATGCGGTCGATGGACTGAGGGGCGTCCTGGGTGTGGAGGGTGGCAAAGACAAGGTGCCCGGTCTCGGCCGCAGTCAGAGCGGTAGAGATGGTCTCGAGGTCACGGAGCTCGCCGATCAGGATCACGTCGGGGTCCTGGCGCAACACATGCTTCAAAGCGGTGGCAAAACCCTTGGTGTCCTCCCCCACTTCTCGTTGGTTCACTAGGGCGGTCTTATGGTGGTGCAGGTACTCGATCGGGTCCTCCACCGACATGATGTGCAAGGCTTTGGTCTGGTTGATGATGTCGATTAAGGAGGCCAGCGTCGTTGACTTGCCCGAGCCTGTTGGGCCGGTCACCAGCACCAGGCCACGGGGTAGTTCGGCGAACTGGCGCACCTGGAGCGGTATCCCCAGTTGCTCCAGGCTCATGATCTCGAAGGGGATCGCGCGGAAAACGGCTCCAACGGCGTCGCGTTGCTGGAAAACGTTCAACCGGAACCGCCCCACGCCGGGCACAACGTGGGAAGTATCGAGCTCCAGGTCGGTCTCGAACCGCTCCCTCATGCGCTGGGACAGGATGTCGTAAACGAGGTCGCGCGTTCTCGACGGCGTGAGGACATCAAAACCCTCGATCGGTCTCAGGGACCCGTCGACTCGCACCGTAGGTGGCAAACCAGCGGCTAGGTGGAGGTCTGAACCCCTGAGTTCGATAACTTTCACCAGCATCTGGTTCACGTGCAGCTGGGTCGCTTCATCGTGCCCACCACCGAAACTGGCCGCCGAGGTCGCCGGGTTGGGCCCGTACATTGCCGAGAGCGCCCCGGTGATGTCGGAGCGGGTTGCCAAACAGGGCTTTGCCTTCCAGCCGGTCACCTGGCTGACCACGGCGAGAGCAGCGTCGTCGAGGGGGTTGTCCGTGGCGACGAGCAG
>Ga0302326_10025857_pt1 | contig 11887 bp, 6 predicted proteins | sample Palsa_T0_3_FD_202264 | JGI IMG/M metagenome (GOLD analysis project Ga0302326, IMG submission 202264) | Peat permafrost microbial communities from Stordalen Mire near Abisko, Sweden - Palsa_T0_3 | ecosystem: Environmental > Terrestrial > Soil > Palsa > Peat permafrost | place: Sweden: Abisko... | reverse complement strand
GGCTCGCGCGCGAATCGTCCGGCAGATGCTGACTGAAAGTGCACTGTTGGCGGCAGGCGGCGGCGCGCTGGGGATTCTGCTGGCGGCCTGGTGCTTCAACTTCCTGAAGAACCTGATCCCCGTGGACCTGTCGCGCACCGTGACGCTGGCGCTCGACGTACGCGTGCTGTCCTTCGCCCTCGCCATCGCCCTCGCCAGCAGTTTTCTGTTCGGCATGGCGCCAGCCCTGCAGGTCTCCAAGATCGAATTGAACGAGGTGCTCAAGGAAGGCGGCCGCGGAAGCGCCGGCTCCCGGCGGCGGATCTTCCGCAGCCTGCTGGTGGTGGGCGAGGTGGCGCTTTCGCTGATGCTGCTGGTGGGCTCCGGGCTGCTGATCGAGAGTTTCGGGCACCTGCGCGGGCTCGATCCGGGTTTCCGCGCGGACCACGTCCTGACCCTGCGCCTGTATGACGCGGCCAAGTACCACGATTTCACAAAACGCTCGGAATTCTTCGACCGGGTGCTGGAACGCGTCGCGGCGCTGCCGGGCGTCAAGGTTGCCGGCTTCACCAGCGCCCTGCCGCTGACTTGGGACGGAGGCACAAACAGCTTCACGACCGAAGGAATGCCCGCCGATCCGACCGTCTCCTACGATGCCAACAACCGTGTGGTCACGCCCGGATATTTCGAGGCCATGCGGATTCCACTGCGCCGGGGGCGTCTGTTCGATAAGGGCGACGGGCCGAATGCCGCGCCGGTGGTCCTCATTAACGAAACCATGGCGCGCAAGTTCTGGCCGAGGCAGGATCCGATCGGCAAGCGGATCAAGTTCGGCGACCCGCAAGACAAGACGCCCTGGTGCCGCATCGTTGGGGTAGTCGGCGATGTGCGTCAGATGCGCCTGAATGAGCCGCCGCGGCAGGAGATGTACTATCCCTACTGGCAGGCGAAGGACAACTGGATGGCGCCGCGCGATCTGACCATTCGCACCAGCGGCGATCCGCTACGCCTGGCGGGCGCCATGCGACAAGCAGTTTGGTCCATCGACCGCGACCAGCCGATTTCGTACGTGATGACGCTTGACGATCTGCTCGATGAGGAAGTATCCGAGCGGCGCGTGCAGGCGGCGCTGCTCGGCGGATTGGCCGGACTGGCGCTGATCCTGGCATGTGTCGGCATCTACGGCGTGCTCTCCTACCTGGTAACCCAACGTACGCGGGAGATCGGCGTGCGCGTGGCGCTGGGGGCGGATGCCGCCGATGTCTTCCGCACCGTGGCCGGCCAAGGTATGACGCTGGCGGGACTCGGCATCGCCGCGGGATTAGCCGGTGCCCTGGCGCTATCGCGGCTGTTGGGCAGCCTGCTGTTCGGAGTGAATGCTACCGATCCGCTAACGTACCTCGGCGCTGTGGCAGTATTCGGAGCGGTCGCGCTGTTGGCCTGCTATTTCCCCGCGCGCAGGGCCGCGCGCGTGGATCCTCTGGTGGCGCTGCGGTATGAATAGACACGCGGCATAGTGGGGCAGGCCCTCGGCCTGCGGCGGCCTCCCAGGCCGCTACCGGCGGGTCCAAGGGACCCGCGCAGGCCGAGGGCCTGCCCCACTATTTATGATGCCGTCAGCTTGCTCAGTATCCGGTCGTGAATCCAGTGCGCGTCGAACCACTCCACCGGATTGATCTGTACACCGTCCACCTGCATGCTGAAGTGCAAATGGTCGCCGCCGGCCAGACCCGTGGAGCCGCTGTGGCCCATGGCTTGGCCCTTCTTCACCAGGTCGCCCACCTTCACATCTATGCGGCTCAGATGGCCGTAAATCGATTGCAGGCCATACCCGTGGTCGAGCACAATACAGTTCCCGTAGATGCCCAGGTCCGACGCCCACACCACGCGTCCATCGTTGGCCGCCACCACCGGCACGTGCGCGGTCACGGCGAGGTCGTAGCCCAGATGCACCTGCTGGTCCACTTTCTTGCCCTTGTAGACGTAGTTGCGCACGTCCGCGAAGTGCGCTTCCACCTGCGAATTGGCGAGCTGCGAGAAAGGGCCATTCCACAAAACGCGCTCCTCAGTCTTCAACCGCAGATCCGCCAGTTGCTGGTTGTTCTTCTTGCGCAGGTCGCGGTTGATGCGCAGGAAGCGTTCCAGCAGATCGCCGGATCCGCCCGGATCGATCTGGTTCACCACTTTATCCAGAAACGCGTCGGTGATCTCCAGGTCGCGCGTGCGGAAGGGTTTGGGAAACACCTTGAACCAGAAACGGCCGGTAACTTCCGTGCCCGCCGCGTTGCGCGCATAGACGTGCGGCACGGTATCCACCGGCAGGTCCCACGAAAAACCGAATAGCGAGAATCGCTCGTTCGCGGGACGGCCCGGCATCGGAAAGCTTCGAAATGTGTACGGCCCTACCTTCACGCCGGCCTCCGACCAATCGCCCGAGACGGTGAAGGTCACCAGTTCGCAGCCGCCCTGGTTGATGTAATGCTGGGCTCCATCCACAACCAGGCGAGGCGGCTCCAGGACTACGTCCACGTCGTAGTTTGCGCTGACTGTGCGGCCCAGGAAATCGTTCGACTGCGCCTCTACAATCAGCGTCGCCTTGCCGGCCTTCAGCGCCGGCGCCTGCTGCTTGCCCGCCGGGAAAGCGAATGTGTGCGGCGTCTCGCGCAGCCTCATAAACAGGAACCGGTGCGCCGGTTTCTTTTGCTCGAAAATGGCCGATCGTACGCCGTTCTGTTCCAGCACGGCAGTGAACCGGCGGGAGCCGTATGGGCCGGCGACCTGCACCTTGATTGGTGTACTGGCGCCGATGGCTTTCACCGGCGGGTCCATGGCGATCGCCGGAGTGGCCGACAGCGCGGCTAGCACCACGACCACGGCGATTACCAGAACTGCGACAATTGCAATTGCGATTTTCACTTTTTAGTCCAGGAATCGACCCAATCGATTACGGTCTTATACCAGAGCACGCTATTCTGCGGCTTCATGACCCAGTGCCCTTCGTCGGGAAACAGCAGCAGCTTCGACGGCACCTTTTGCATTTGCAGGGCCGTGAACAGTTGCAGGCCCTGCCCCACCGGTACGCGATAATCCAGTTCGCCGTGCACCACCAGCGTAGGCGTATGGAACTCTTTCACGAACAAGCTGGGCGACCAGCGCCCGTAACTTTCGGGGTTGTCCCACGGCGGGCCGCCAAATTCCCATAACGGGAACCACAACTCCTCGGTTTCGCCGAATTCGCTGCGCAGATCGTACACGCCATCGTGCGTCACCAGCGCCTTGAAACGCTGCGTGTGGCCGAGAATCCAATCGATCATGTAGCCGCCGTACGACGCGCCGGCCGCGGCCATGCGGCTGCCATCGGCGTATGGCACGCTGGTGACCACGTGATCGGCCACCGCCATAATGTCGTCGAAGGCGCGGCCGCCCCAGTCGCCATTGATCTCGTCGATGAACTTCTGGCCGTATCCCGTGGAGCCGCGCGGATTCGGCATCACCACCAGGTAACCCGCCGCCGCGAACACCTGCGCGTTCCAGCGATAGGTCCAGCTATGCCCCCAAGCGCCCTGTGGCCCGCCATGAATCAGCATCAGCACGGGATACTTGCGGTCTTCGCGAAAGCCGTAAGGCTTCACCACGAAACTCTGCACCCGCGCGCCGTCCGCGCCATCCACCCAGAATTCTTCGAGCGGCGTCATTTCGTGGGCGCTCAGCACGGCGTCGTTCATGTGCGTCAACGCGACCGCCTCGCCGCCCGCGCGCGACGCACTGTAGATTCCCGCCGGCTGCGTGCCGCTCTGCTGCGTGTAGATCAGCGTCTTGCCATCCGGCGTGAACTGCATGTCGTCCAGGTGGCTGTCGCCGCTCACCGCTACGCGGGTCTCGCCGCCCTTCACCGATTTGAACTGGATGGACTGGCGGCCGCGATCCTCCGACGTGAAAAACAAAGTGGTGGAATCCGGCGACCAGATAAAACCGTTAACCCAGCGATCCATGTTCTCGGTCAAATCGGCGACCCGGCCCGTGGCGCGATCCATCACCCACAAACGCCACCGGTCGCTTTCGTAACCGGGCCGGACCTGCGCCCGCCAGGCGAGATACTTACCGTCCGGCGAATACTGCGGCCCAATGTCTGCTCCTGGATTGCTAGTGATCTTGCGCGGCGGGCCTCCCGCGACCGGCACAGCGTAGAGATCCGAGTTGGTGCTGGCGGCGGGCACGGCGTCGGCGTTCATGGCATAGCAGACTTCCGCGCCATCCGGCGAGATTGCGTAATCGTCTCCGCCGCCGAGCGAAAATGGCGGCACGTCGCGGTCGCCCGGAGTCAGGTCTTTGGGCGCGCCCCCGGATAGCGCAACTAGCAGCAGATGGCTGCGCCGGGGACCCCGCCAAACATTCCAGTGCCGGTATAGCAGGCCGGTATAGATGCGCGCCTTCACCTTGCTGTTGTTTAGGGCGTCCAATTGCCTCTTATTGCAAGCATCGTCGGCGCCGCAGTCGGGGAACACATCGCTCGTGAACACCAAGTTCTTGCCATCCGGAGAAAACAGAAGCCCTCCCGCTTCAGTCGATAGATTCGTCACCTGCCGCGGGTTGGCCCCGTCCGCGTCCATCAGCCAAATCTGCGACGATCCGCCACGGTCCGAGACGAAGGCGATGCGGCGGGAATCGGGCGACCAGCGCGGGCGCTCGTTATCCTGCCCGGCCAGCGTGATCTGCCGGGCCGCGCCGCCCGCCACCGGTGTCACGTAGATTTGCGTGATTCTCTTGTTATTGGGCACGTCGATCGACTGCGCGGTGTACGCTACCAGGCGTCCGTCGGGCGAAACCTGGGGATCGCCGATGCGCGCCAGTTCGAGCAGCGCTTGGGTGTCGAAAGGCTGCTTCTGTGCGAACAGGCCGGCGGCCGCTACCAGCGCAAGGAAGGCTCGATGCATAACCGAATTGTAGCGCCGGATGCAGCCACGTTCGTTCGCGGGGCGCGCGGCGGATCGCGCTGGACGGAGATGTAACGCGATTCACCGGGTACGCGCCTATAATGGATTATCGCTTCAGGCCACGTGCGAGTCCGCCTTGTCTTGCTATCGTTGTTATGCTGCCCGTTCATACAGGGCGCCGAGCCGCCTTTGCAGCCGGTGACCGTATGTGAGGTAATGCAGGATCTGTCTGCCTACGATGGTAAAGTGGTCGCAGTGGTGGGGCGATTCTCGTTCCGCCAGGCTGGCCGCTGGCTGGGCGAACAGAAATGCGCGCGCAAGCTGGTGACGGCGGACCGGGAGTGGCCCAACGCATTTTGGATCGCTTACGATCCGGCCGGCGCCCCAAAGCCACCCGCGGTGTTGGCTGTGGATGCCGCGCTTCTAGCGCAAAAGCTGCGAGCCGTGAAGCTCGGAACCTCGCTCACCAAGCTCCCTTTCGGCAGTTCGGATTACGATGGTTGGGCCGTGGTGTACGGCCGCATTGAGACGCGCAGGGATCTGGTCGTGGCTACTCCCAGCGGCCTTCGCAAGAACGGCTTCGGCTATGGCGAGTCGTCCCCCGCGCGGCTGGTCTGTCACGGGGAGGCCGAGGTGGTGTTCCTCAACGAATAACTGGTGTGGGGCAAGCCCTCGGCCTGCAGCGGACCCTCGGTTCGCCCGGCCGGGCGGCCTGGGAGGCCGCCGCAGCGCGGGGCGCTGCCCCACAAATACGCCATTCGAGTATGCGAGCGTATTTCTGAACACGGATTGTCTTGGGCTGCACTTTCCGCCGGAACTTCCGCCAAAACTATGGAACGCGCTTGGCGACGAATTCCTGGGCCCGTCCTTCGCCCCCGTCGCGCGTCCGGGTAAACCGGATCTCATCGCCGGAAACAGTTCCCTTATACAGAAGCTTCATGCTATTCCCGTTGAACTCCATGGTTTGCGTGAAAGAGATTTGATCGCCGTCGATCTTGCCGTCGGAGATCTCAGAGTCCCCGCGGAACCCGCTGATCGTGCCAGTCAAGGTATTGCCGTCGGCTTTAAAGGTGAAAGTCGTTTCGCGTGTTTGTCCGCCGCCTTGTCCCCCGCCCTGCCCGCCGCCTTGTCCGCCGCGCTGTCCGCCGCGTCCTGGCATTTGCGCGGTCCATTTGCCGGTGACGTCCGCAGCAAGTGCCGCCAGCGAGAGCAATCCGAGAAGAAAGCCTAGAGTCAGTAGTTTGCGCATGTCACAAAGGCGTCATATGCCCAGTGAATGTTACCCGAACCAAGCGTTTACAATGTTTTAACAGGGTAACGGTTGGCGGTTGGGGGTCGTCGTTGCTTGTTGAGGCATTTTGACCAAATTGGCCAGGCATCTCCTCTCTTTCCCGTTGTTGGCGCTATCGATGACCGGCGGAGCGCTTTTCGCCCAGAGCGGGTCCGTGAAGTCGGCGAACCAGCCCATTCCCGGCGCGACGGTCACGGCCACCATCGGCGGCCAGAAACTGACCACGATCACGGACCTGAGCGGCCACTACACGCTCCCCGCCACGCCCGGTGGTGAATGCGCAATAGAGGTGCGCATGTTCGGTTTCGAACCTGCCACTAAGAAATCCACCTGCGCGCCCACCGATAAGATCGACTTCACGCTGCAGTTGCAGGAATCGCCGATGGCCGCGCGGCTCGCTCGGATGGGCGGCGCGGGCAATCAACTCGAAAGCCAATTGCAGAGCGAGTTGAGTGCGCCCGAGACCGCGGCTGCCGGACCCGCGGTGGATGGACAAAACAGCAACGAAGCGCTTCAGGTCTCCGGAAGCCTCAGCCAGGGTCTGGCGCCCAATTCGCAGCCGGACTACGCGATGGTGTATGGCGGAATGGGTGGCCCGGGCGGGCCTGGCGGACCCGGCGATCAGATGGGCGGCGCGGGTGGCCCTGGCGGCGGATTCGGCGGTCCGGGCGGCGGTGGCCCTGGCGGCGGATTCGGCGGTCCTGGTGGTTTTGGCGGACGCGGCGGCGGCCCCGGCGGGGGCGGCCAGGGCGGTAATCGGCGGCAGGGCCAAGGCCAGTCGGGCGCACAGTTCGGCAACCGCCGGGCCCCCGCTCAGATCCACGGCATGGTGTTCATGACGCTGGCTAATTCGGCGGTAAACGCCCGGCCGTTCTCGATCACCGGACAAGAAGTTCCGCAGCCCGCCTACGCCAGCGGCCGCTTCGGTTTCCTGGTAGGCGGACCGTTGGTGATTCCGAAGATCGTCAAAGATCCGTCCACTTTCTTTTATCTGAACTACACCGGCACCCGTTCCCGGCAGACGTATTCGGCCACGGAGACGGTGCCCACGGCAGACGAGCGGAACGGCGACTTCTCGCAGCTCTTGCAAGGGGCCAAGCCCGTGCAACTCACGGGCTTCCCTGGCAATATCATTCCGGCCGGCATGCTCAATCCGATCTCGCAGAAGCTGCTCGCCTACATCCCCCTGCCCAATCAGACCGGCACGCAGAACTACCAGTATCTGGCGTCGCCGCCGAATAACACCGACAACTTGGGCGCGCGCGTGATGCGCGACTTGAACAAGAAGGACCGCCTGGCATACCATCTCACATACCAGCGCCGCGACGGCGATAACGCCAATCCCTACGCATTCTTCGACACCATCAGCGGCTACGGCATACAGACAGACCTGACCTGGACTCACAACTTTTCGCCCACCACCATCCTCAGCTCGCGCGTGGATTTCAATCGCAACTACACCCAGACCACCCCGTTCTTTGCGAACGGACCAAACATCGCGGCGGAGTTGGGTATCGCGGGCACATCGCCGAATCCGATCGACTACGGACCTCCCAACCTGACCTTCACGAACTTCGGCTCGCTCAGCGACGGGAACCCGGTTCTGACCCGTAATCAGAGCCAGAAGCTTACCGAGAGCGTAATTCTCTCGCGCGGGAAGCACACGCTGACTTTGGGGGTGCAGTACAGCCGTAACGACCTGAGCACCACCACCCAGCAGAACGGGCGCGGCACTTTCAGCTTCAACGGCCAGACCACGGGCTACGATTTCGCGGATTTCCTGCTGGGCGACCCGGCGTCCGCCTCCATCCAATACAGTCCCGCGATGTATTTCACGCAGAACGCCTGGAATGGCTACTCTGTCGACGATTGGAAATTGGCCCCCAATTTAACCGTGAACCTGGGCCTGCGCTACGAGTTCTTCGCGCCGCTGCAGGAAAAATACAACGAGATGGCCAATCTGGACTTCGCGCCGGATTTCACCAACGTGGCGCCCGTCGCGCCTTCCGTCCCCGGACCTTATTCCGGCTCGTTTCCGCCTGGTCTGATCAATGCCGAGTACCGGAACTTTTCGCCGCGCCTGGGCCTGACATGGAAGGTCCCATTCATCAAGCGCTCGACGCTGGTGCGCGCCGGATACGGGATTTACTACAGTGGCCAGGCCTACATTCCTTTCGGGCTGAAGCTGGCGCAGCAGCCGCAACCGCCGGGACTCCCTCCCTTCGCCGTCTCCGTGAGCCAGAATGCCACTCCGGGCAATTCGCTGACCTTGGCGGATGGTCTGGTGGCGACGCCCACGCCGGGCAATATCACCAACAGCTTTGCCGTGGACCGCTACTATGGCACGCCCTACGTGCAGACCTGGAACATCACCATCCAGCATGACCTTGGCAGTGGCTTCTTCATGGAAGTGGGGTATTTGGGCACTAAGGGAACACACCTGGATGTGCTGACGCTGCCCAATGAAGGGCCTCCGGGGACCGCGTCTTCGCACCAGCTCGGAGACGCCGTCGGATTCACCTATGACGCGCCTGTCGGCGATTCCATTTACAACGCCCTGCAGACGCACCTCATGCGCCGGTTTCGCGGCGGCATATCCATGAACGCGCGCTACACATTTTCGAAGTCCATCGACGACGCATCCAGCTTCGGCGGAGTGGGCGCCACCGTGGCGCAGAACTGGCTGGATCTGGCGGCGGAGCGCGGCTTGTCCAGTTTCGATCGCCGCAACGTTTTCACCATGAGTTGGGTTTACACATCGCCGTTCGGCAATCCGAATTCGCGTTTTGCGTCGAGCGGCTGGGCGGGGCGGCTGCTGCGGAATTGGTCGCTCAGCGGCGGCATCACCGCGGAGAGCGGCACGCCGCTGACAGCCCGGGTTCAAGGGATCAATTCCGGCGTGCTGGCGCAAACCGGAGGAACGGGCAGCGAGCGCGCGGATTCGACGGGCGAGCCGGTGGAGTCCGGAAGCGGGTTCTTCAACCCGGCGGCGTTTACCCTGCCGCCAACGGGCCAGTTCGGCACTGCCGGCCGCAACACGATTCCAGGTCCTAGCCTGGTGTCGGTGAACGCGGCTTTCGGCCGCTCGTTCCAGTTCGGCGACACGCGCCGCAGGCTGGAGTTTCGGGCGGAAGCCAACAATGTGTTGAATGAGGTTAACTACACGAACGTCGGCACGGTGGTGAACGCCGTCAACTACGGCCTGCCAACTGCCGCCTCCGCCATGCGCACCTTGGATATAGTAATGAGGTTCCGGTTTTGAGATACCTATTAATTGTGGGGCAGGCCCTGGGCCTGCGGCGGCCTCCCAGGCCGCCCGCGGGTCCAGGGGACCCGACCCAGAGGGTCCCCCGGCCAAGGGCCTGCCCCACATCTTGCCTGCGCGTCTGTCTTACAGTGACTCTACTGGCCAGCCAGATGAGTTCCCAACAGATGGCCACGTTTTCCACCACGGCCAACGTGGTGGTGGTCGACATGACAGTGACTGGCCGCGACGGCAAAGCCATCGCGAATCTGACCAAGAGCGATTTTCTGCTCTATGAAGACGGCAAGCTGCAGACCTTGCAGAGTTGCGAACTGCAGAAGCTGGACACCAAGCCGCTCGAGCCGTTGCCTCAAGTAAAGACTTTACAGACCCGCGAAGCGCCCAAGCCCGCCCCCGCCGCGCCACCTCCCGTCGCCGCCCCAAAAGCAGACGATCTGCGCGACCATCGCCTGATCGTGATGTTATTCGATGTCTCGTCCATGCAGCCGCAGGAGCAGGTCCGCTCCGTGGACGCCGCCATCAAGTTCCTCGGCACTCAGATGACTACGAGTGACATGGTATCGATCATGACTTTCGGAACCGATCTGAAAACGGTGCTGGACTTCACGGCCGACCGCGACCTGTTGATCTCGACGTTGCACGCGTTCCACATGGGCGAGGCGAGCGAACTATCCAGCCAGGCGGATACCGGCGCGGACGCGCAGGACATCAGCGGGTCGTTCGTGGCGGACGAGACCGAGTTCAATATTTTTAACTCCGACCGCAAGCTGGCCGCGCTGGAAGATGCCGCGCGCCGGTTGTCGCACTATCCCGAAAAAAAGGCCCTGGTCTACATCTCCAGCGGCATCCAGAAAACCGGCGTCGACAATCAGTCGCAGCTTCAGGCGACCGTGAACGCGGCCATTCGAGCCAACGTGGCCTTCTACCCGATCGACGCGCGCGGCCTGATGGCCACCCCGCCGGGCGGGGATGCCAGCACAGCGGCGGCGGTGGGCAACAACCTGTATAGCGGCTCCTCGCAAACCTCGCTGATGGACAACTTCCACAATACGCAAGAGACGCTCGACACACTGGCTGCCGACACCGGCGGCAAGGCCCTGCTCGATTCCAACGACCTGACGCTAGGTATGACGCAGGTGCAGAAGGATATCAGCAGCTATTACATACTAACCTACGCCAGCGCGAACGCCGCGGAAGACGGCAAGTACCGCCGCATACAGGTGAAGCTTGCGCCGAAGCTCGGAGATCTGAAAGCCAAGTTGGATTACCGGCTGGGTTATTACGCTCCGACTACTTTCGCCAAGATGACCGGAACGAATAAAGAGGCGCAGTTACAGGAAGCCATGGCCAGCGAAAATCCGGTGACCGATTTGCCCCTCGCCGTAGAAGTGGATTACTTCCGGCTGGCGAAGGCCAAGTATTTCGTGCCGATCACCGTGCGCATTCCGGGCTCGGCTTTGGCATTCAGCAACAAGGGCGCCAAAGCGGCCACCGAACTGGATTTCAGCGGCGAGATCCGCGATGCGCGCGGGCGGCCGGCTTCCGTGGTGCGGGACACCATTCCAGTTAAGGTAGCCGCGGCCACTGCGGGTGAAGTCGGCCGCAAGCAGATCCAATACGACACGGGGTTCACTCTCCCGCCGGGCAAGTACACGCTGAAATTTGTGGCGCGCGAAAACGGCGAGGGCAAAGTGGGCACGTTTGAATCGCCATTCACCATTCCGGATCTCGGCTCGGGGAACGCATTACGCTTGAGCTCGGTCATTCTGAGCAACCAGGTGCAGGCCGTGAAGGAACAGATCGCCGGCGCAAAGAACAGCAAGAAACTGGTGGCGGACGATCCGCTGGTGGATGAAGCGGGCCAGAAGATCATGCCCAATGTGACCAAGGTCTTCCGGCCGGGGCAGAAGCTGTCGGTCTATCTGGAACTTTACGATCCTGGCGTGGTCGAGTTCCAGGGGGGGCAGGGTCAGGGTCAGGGCCAGGGTCAGCGCCAAGGCCAGGGGCAGGGTCAGGGCGGAAGCCTCGCCAGTGTGACTGCCAGCCTGGCGTTTTATCAGGGCGATAAGAAGGTGCTGGAGACGCCCGCCGTGCGCGCCAACCGCACTAACCCCAAGCGGCAAGGCGTGCTGCCCCTGCGGTTGCAGACGCTGTTGAAGAGCTTACCGGCCGGACAATACGTCTGCCAGATTAACGTGATCGATCAACTGGGGCACAAATTCGCTTTCCCGCGCAGTTCGATCGTGGTGTTGGCGGACGAGGCGCCGGCAAAGCCGGCCGCATAAGGTGTTCACCGATCGGGTCGGGTGACGGGGATTGCGACCCGTCACCCTCCCACACCACCGGACGTGCGGTTTTCCGCATCCGGCGGTTGAAACCAGCTCGTACATCGCTGTCTGTCAGAAGTTCCGCAAAGTT
>Ga0302326_10025855_pt1 | contig 11888 bp, 14 predicted proteins | sample Palsa_T0_3_FD_202264 | JGI IMG/M metagenome (GOLD analysis project Ga0302326, IMG submission 202264) | Peat permafrost microbial communities from Stordalen Mire near Abisko, Sweden - Palsa_T0_3 | ecosystem: Environmental > Terrestrial > Soil > Palsa > Peat permafrost | place: Sweden: Abisko... | reverse complement strand
CGAGTTCAGGCAGTTTCCTGGGGCCGAAAATCAGCAGGGCAATCGCAAAAATGATGATCAGGTGCCACGGTTGAAACAAACCTTCCACGGGGAACCTCCTAAGAAGACACTGCTACGACCTGTCCCTTATACGGTACCGGACAGGTATGGGGAAGTCAAACCTGGCCGCTGGAATCCCCTGGAATCCACACAACTCCGCTCAAACTCCCTCCATCGTGCTTCCTTGGTGCGAAGCGGAGTTCCGGTCCCTACCCTCGCGGTCTGCCATACGAGGAGAATGAACGCTGTAATGCGCTCACAGCGCGTTGTGACCCGCTAACGCCTGTTCTGGCACTGTCCAAACATCGTCCTTTCCAGCCCATTACTTCCGTGACCTTACCCCCGGCTCCATCGGTCGGCTAATGTGGATTTGGCGGTTCCGAACCACCGTGGATCGCGCCCACAACTCAGGGCAAACAAGCAACGCAACCCAGCAAGCGAAACCGTTGCCGGAGAGTCGAGTGAAGCGCAAGGGCCTGTCAGTATTTCTGTTTCTTCTTGGGGTGGCTCTGGCTGCTCACTCCAGCGAAAGCCAGCCGGTGAACTCCGCCCAACTGATGGCTTGGCTCACAGCCGGCGTGTCCAGCAGCCGCCTCGTCCGCATTGTTCAAGAGCGCGGCATTGCCAGCGTCCCCGGTAAGGAACAGGTTCACCAACTGGAAGCTGCCGGCGCCGACCCGACTCTGGTCCGCACTTTGACCAACTTAAGGACTTCCGCTGCTGGCAGATCCTCAGCCGCCGAGATTCCCGCAGCCCTGGTGCAGGCCGCCGTCGATGCCCGGGCTCTGCGCTATCACCAAGCCGAACTCGCTCTGCGCCAGGCCCTAAGCTCCGATCCTCAGAATGCCGCTCTGCACTTCGCTCTGGGCACGATGCTCCGCCAACAGGAGCGCTGGGACGATGCTTTCGACGAGATCACACTCTCCGCGCAACTCATGCCCGACTTCCCCGAGAACCACAGCACTCTGGCCTATATCTTCTTTCGACTCGATGACGGTCCCAATGCGATTGCTGAAGCGCGCACTGCGCTCAGCATGGATCCGCAGAACGCCGAGGCATACCAGTTTCTCGGTCTCGGTCTGTACGCAAACGGGCAATACAGTGCTGCGGTTCATGCCTTCGTCGAGTCGCTCGCCCGCGATGCCGCCGACCCGGATACCTACTATGACCTCGGCATCGCTCTTCATGCGGATGGAAACCAGCCCGCCGCCATCGCCGCTTATCGCCAAGCTCTTCATCTGAGCCCGGCTTTCTGGCAAGCCCATTCCAACCTGGCGGTGATCTTTCACGAACAAAACAAGCTCGATGAAGCCATCGCCGAATTTCGGGAAGCCAAGCGTCTCGCCCCTGAGGAAGCATCCGTTCGCAACAACCTGGGCAACGCCTACTGCGACAAGGGCGACTTCGACGCGGCCATACTCGAACTGCGCGAGCTTTATCGCCAACATCCCGAGTGGGAGCAGGGGCACGGTTGCCTGGCTCGCGCCTACATGTCGAAGAAGGATTACGGCAGCGCAATCGACGAGTTGCAACTGGCGGTTCGGCAAAACCCGACCGGTTCTCCCGAACACCGCGTCCTTGGCGAAGCCCTGTTGCTGAATGACAAGCTGGAAGAAGGCGCGCGGGAGTTGCGCCTCGCCGTCGCCCTCAATCCCGATTCCGACGCTGCCCACCACGCTCTCGGCACGGCGCTGTTCCGGCAGCAACAACTGCCGGCAGCGGAAAAGGAATTCCGCGAGGCGCTTCGCCTCAATGCTTCTCCCGACAACCACTACTCTCTGGCGGCCTGCCTGATGACCATGGACCGCTATGAGGAAGCTTTGTCAGAATTGGAGACCGCTGCGCGGCTCGATCCCCAGCGCAAGCTGTACCGCGCCCGTCGCGACGAACTCCTGAAGCTGATGCAGACGCAAACGAAGGAAAGGAAGTCGCAGTAACCCGCGCCGCCGGGACAGTCCTAGGCACTGTACCAACGGTATTTTCGACCGGAGCGCAGGACTGCTTAGACTAGAAAACAAGAGCTGCGCCAGCGCCACAGCTCAGGTTAGACAGGGATACGCTACATGCGCCACGCTTTTGGGAGACATTGATCATGGACTTGACGCGATCCACAGCAGCGGTAGCCGCCAAACCGGCACAGTCCGCCCTGCCGCAAAACGAAGTCCGGAATGATATCCGGAACAATGATACCCGGAACGAGGTTCGCAACGATTTGCGGAACGCTGTCCGCCACGACGCCGGGGCCCCGCACACCTCAGGCTTCGGCATGCCTTGCGCCAAATGCCGTCTCTATTATCCCGCCAACGTCGACACCTGTCCGGCCTGCAACAGCAGAGAGCGGGTTTCTCCAAAGGTAGCCCCGGTCATTGTGAGAGAGCAGTATGCTGCCGAACCCTTGCCTGACCCCGCCGTCGTCGAGCAAGAGCGAGAGGCTTTCCTGAAAGAGTTCAAGTCCCAGCTTTTCGCGGCGCAGGCGGAAGTGGCAAGTTCGCCGGTGATGTGCAAGCTCGGAAAACACCGCGCGCAAAGCGCCGAAGTCGCCTCGATCTGCAAGCAGTGTTACGACCGTCTGCGGGAGCGTGCGGATGTCTGCGAAGCCGCCCTGCACATCGACCTGAAAGAAGCGGCGCAGATTATCTATGAGGCCGTCTGGGCGGATCCTTCCGATCCCAGCAAGACCTACACCAACGCGGCCAGCGCGCTACTCAACGAATTGCGCAGGCGCTCCGGAATCTCCAACCTGCTGGGTCCGTTGCAGCCGCTGGGTAATTAAGGCCGGAATACCCAGTGCCGAGTACCGGGCACAAGCCATTGACCACTGATTTGCTTTGCCCGCAAGATTCGGATAGTCCGCTCGTGCGTCTAACCCTTACGCTGTTGGTATTATGACTTCCACTAACATGACTTCCCCCCTGACAGCCTCGAATGCCATACTCGCCGAGGCAGCAACAAGCTCCGTACCTGTAACGCCCTTACACCCGATGAAGCCGACCAGCCTCCAGCGAGGCGACGCTCATCTGAATAACGACCTGCGATGGAACGCGGTCGTGGCGCGCGATCCCGCGCACGACGGAGAGTTTGTCTTCGCCGTCGCCACCACCGGCGTCTATTGCCGGCCGTCGTGTCCAGCACGGCGTCCGCGGCGCGAGAATGTGACGTTCTTTTGTCGCCCCGAGGAGGCGGAGAAAGCCGGCTTCCGCGCATGTTTGCGCTGCCGACCGAGGTCGTTCACTGGCAATCCGCAGTCGGATTCGGCAAAAGAGATCTGCCGCTATATTGAGCAGCATCTCGATGAGCCGATCACGCTCGAACGGTTGGGCAAGGTGTTTCGGCAAAGCTCTTTTCATTTGCAGCGGCGCTTCAAAGCGGCACTAGGAATCACGCCGCGGGAATACGCCGATTCCTGCCGCCTGCGCCTGCTCAAGCGCAACCTGCAGGCCGGAAACAATGTGACCCGCGCCATGTATGACGCCGGATACGGTTCCAGCAGCCGGCTCTACGAGAAGACCGCGTCGCAACTCGGCATGACGCCCGACAAATACCGCCGCGGCGCCATCGCTGCCTGCATTCGCTACGCCTGCGCCGATTCGCCGCTCGGACGTATGCTAATCGCGGCCACCGACCGGGGCGTTTGCGCCATCCAGTTCGCGCGTTCCGATGGCGAGTTGATTGAAGGCCTGAAGCGCGAGTTTCCCTTTGCCGTGCGCAAGCCCGACGAAGGCCGATTGCAAGCCTGGGTAGCAGCCTTGCTCGGGAAGATGGCTGGCCGGGAATTGAGCGCCGCGCTGCCTTTGGATATTCGCGCAACGGCATTTCAGCGACGCGTGTGGACTTACTTGCAGTCGATCCCGTTCGGTGCGACGCGTTCTTACAGCCAGGTGGCGAAGGCGATTGGTCAGCCCAGCGCCAGCCGGGCCGTGGCGCGCGCCTGCGCGACGAATCCCGTGGCAGTCGCGATTCCTTGCCATCGCGTGGTCCGCGAAGATGGCAGCATCAGTGGCTATCGCTGGGGCGTGGAGCGCAAGAAGGCCCTGCTGGAGATGGAGCAGCGGGGCGTGTGACCGCTGAGGCTGCTAAGCTGCGCTCGGCGGAGTGCTGTCGGGTTCCCTTCACGCGCCTCCGCACATATGGGTCGAATCCGCTAGGCTCCAGCTTTGGTGCGTGCGCAGATTTGTGGTGCGGTATGTGCGGCCCCGATCGTCGCCTTTCGGACAGTTGCGCGGAAGGGACACGAGGCAAATATGCACCGGATCGCCATTCCTCGATTGTTCGATCGCCGGTACGCGATCGTAGCCAACCTGATAGCCCCCATTTTCAAAGTTCACGGCGCTGCCGGAGTCCGGAACACCCTCAAGACGGGTCCCGATGGATTTGATCGCTGTGTCGGCGCAGTCGCCCACCCGCTTCGGCAGGTCGTCAGCCCGCGCCGGAAGGCAGACCGCAAAGGATAAAACGGCGATAGAGAAGAGCTGCTTGCAATGAGACATCGGACACTTTCCTATGTGGAAACGGCGAACCGCGCGTGCCGGGCCATCGTCGTCGGCGAAAGTCCATAAGACCTTTGATTGTCCCGGACTCGCCTCAATACCACGGACAGGTCGATTTTCCTTGGCGGCCTTCCGGTTCCGTAGTTCAACCGAGTTCGCCCATTTGAGAAGACTAAAGAATCAACCGCATAAAGATCAACTCGCTGACAAGGGTCGTGCAAGATGTGCGCGGTCTCTCTTGGGCCAGATAGCCAGCGGCTTGCGCCGTCTCCGTGGCCTCCGTGCGCGTTCGCAAGCACTCGGAACGCCGCAAGCCGGGCGTTGCGGGTAACGTTTAACGGCAGCAGAAGCAGCGCATTCTGCCATCAATCGGCGGCGTCAGCGGGCCACTATGGCCCAGTTCACCAACGCCAGCGCGATGGTCGCGATCAGGATCAGGGATTGGCCGAAATCCACGCGCGTTACCAGGATCGCGCATAGGATCACGCCTGATACGGCGAAGAAATTTCCCGCGGGCAGGCGGAGCATAGCTTCCGCGCCTTCCGGCTGCTTGCGGCGCAGGATGGGCAGGGCTGCGCAGCATACGCCGTAGTACAGGAGGCGGGCTACGGCGGAGAGTGTTACATTCCATTTGAAGTCGCCGATCAGCGCCAATCCCCAGACCAAGGCGGCGAAGACAAGAATCGAGACATAGGGAGTGTGAAAGCGGCGATGGACGGCGGCGAAGGCTTTGGGAAGATCTCCTTGCTCGGCAAGGGCGAAGGGGACGCGGGGCATAGCGAGAATTTTTGCGCTGAGATATCCGTAGAAAGAGATTAACGCGCCGATGGCAACCAGAGCGGCGCCTGTGGGACCAACCGCGAGCCGCGCCACGTCGGCCAGAGGGCGCTGGCTGCGCAGGGCGTCAGGCAGGACTCCGACGACCACCCACTGGATTAGCGCGTAAATTACCGTGCAGACCAGCAACGCCGTGAAGAGCGCGAAGGGAGCGTCGCGGCGAGGATTTTTCGCTTCGCTCATGGGCGCGAGTGCGGTCTCGAATCCGCCGTAGGCGAAGACCAAGAGCAGCATGGCTTTCAGCCACTGACCGATGCCGGGGGACGCGATGGGCGCAGTCGCGAGGTTCCAGTGCTGGTGCTGAAGCACGAATAGGCCCAAGACGATCACGGAGAATAACGGTACAAGCTTAGCCGCGGTGAACAGATTGCTTACTCGCGTTCCTGCGCGCACGCCGCGAATGTTGATGAGGGTTAGAAAGCCTACGAGAAGGGTGAGGATAAGGGCTCGGGGCAGCGGATCCTTGGCGTGTGGAAAGAACTCGCCCAGGTAAATCACAAACAGGTTGGCGTTCGCGGCGGGCGCAGCTACTTGCCCGAGCCACAGCATCCAGGCGGTTTGAATCCCCGTCAGGCGTCCGAAGGCGACGCGGGCATAGAGATAAGGACCGCCGGCTTCCTGAAAGCGCGACGCAACTTCGGCGAAGCAGCCCATGATCACGCTCATGCCAGCGCCAGCCGCGAGCACGGCGTAGGGACTGTAATTGCCGATGAGAGCTGCCACGGTTGAGGGCAGTCCGAAGACTCCGCTGCCGATGATGGAGTTCACCACCAACGCGACTAGGCTCCAGCGGCCGATGGCGCGGATTAGTTCGTGGCCAGGCGGATTCGGCGAAGGCGTTTCCATCCGCGCTTTTGTATCATAAGCCGGCGTTATTTGGACAATAGTCGCGGCTGGGGCGCAGCGCTTCGCCCCATAGCGCCGTTTGCTTAGGGCAGGGCCGGCTTGGATAGCCGAGAGCCTGCCCCTTCGACAAGCTCAGGGCAGGCTCTTGGCGGAGCCGAACGGGCGGCCCACTCGATATGGCCTTGGGTGACCTTGGAACAAATGGCGACTGCACTGTTGGCTGAACATCCGGCGGGCGGAAGCAAGGTTTGTAAGCGCACTGGACATCGGTTCCGCGAAGGCGTGGAAAGCCTTGCCAGTGGCCGTATTCAGGGCCATCCGACCCGGGGCGTTACCTTGCAGACCAAAGTAATTGCTTGAATTACCAAAGCGCATGATCGTGGGACATCTATCCGCTCCGCGCTGCCGATGAGATGTTCAAACACGCGATCGTTACTGCGAACCATGGGGAACGACACTCAGATGGACGACCTTCACACGCGGATGGTGCGAGTTACCGAAGACTTGCGCGCGATTCAGCGGGAACTGAACTGCGCCGCCATGCAGGCACCCAGCGACCCGGAATTGATGGAGGCTTTGAGCGCCCTGCCGGAGACGGAAGCTATCCAGGTTCTATGCAAGTCGCTCGACCAGATGCGCCACTTCCTGTGGTTCTACACTCAGGTGATGAGCAACGATCCGGAACTGGGCGACAAGCTGCGCCAGTCGAATGCGTCGCAGAAAGTCGAAGACGGCAACGTGGACACTTCTTTTCTCGATAAGCTTACGCGGGCCGATGAGGCGGTTCTATTGCGCTATCTGGCGGACGCGAAAGAGCGCAAGCCGAATTAGTTCAGACTTTTCACATTTTGTCATTTCGGAGTGCGGATTTCAGCTGGAAGACGCACGGCCACGAACGAACGTCTGGCATACTTTCCCGCTGGGACTGAGCACTACAAGGTTAGCTTCCGCACCGGGAGCGAGGACTCCGCAGCGCTGGGCCAAACCCACGGCCCGCGCTGCATTCAGCGTCGCGGCACGTACCGCGTCCTGCAGGCTCCAGCCGGCAAAGTGCGTCACGTTGCGAACCGCGCGGTCCATGGTCAGGACGCTGCCCGCGAGTTTTCCATCCATCGTGCACTTTCCATCTTTCACCTCGACCTGCAAGGGGCCGAGTTGGTAGATACCGTCGGGCATGCCTGCGGCGGCAGTGGCATCGGTGATCAGCACAGCTCGCTCGCGGCCCTTGGCGTGCAAGAAAAGCTGCACGACCTCGGGAGCAACGTGAATACCATCCGCAATAATGTCGGCGGTGAGCTGCCGGTCGGTAAGCACTTCGGCGAGAATGCCGGGATCGCGATGATCCAGCGGCCGCATGGCGTTGAAGGTATGGGTGGCATGGCGGGCACCGGCCCGGACACCAGCGCGAGCGGCTTCCAGCTCTGCGTCGGAGTGGCCGATGCTTACGCAAATCTTGCGCTGTGCCGCTTCCGCGATCACCTCGAGCGCTCCGGGAAGCTCCGGCGCAATGGTCATCATGCGCACCTGCCCCCGCGCGGCCTGCCAGAGACGTTCAAAGATTTCGAGTGTAGGCTCGACAAGGTATTGCGGCGGATGCACGCCGCGGCGCTTGTGACTGAGGAACGGACCTTCCAGATGGATGCCGAGTGGCCGAGCCTCCACAGCGCCGTTGCTCGAGACTGGACCCACTTCAATGGCGCCAGCAAGGCTTTCCAATGCCCGATAGGTCTGATCGAGCGGCGCGGCGACGGTGGTAGGGAAGTAGCCGGTGACGCCATGCGTGGTCAGGAATCTGTTCAGAATCGGTAGATCGGCCGGCGAGGCCCGCATGACATCAAGGCCGGCGCCGCCGTGCATATGAATGTCGATAAAACCAGGCGCGAGGATGGCGTCGGCAAAGTCTTTGGTAAAATCGACCACCTTTGCATGGTTCGGGACTTCCTGTTGAGCTCTCGAGGAAATGACGGAGACGAGGCCGTCCTCAATGAATAGGAGCGGGTTCTGTATCTCTTCCTGCGGCGTATAGAGGCGATGAGCGCAGAGGACAATCATGGTTGATCAGAGATCGTGGTTCAGGTTATGGAGCATTCGATCTCTGTGCGTCATCAGTGTAGCGCGAAAAATGGTCGGGGAGCGGGAGGGAGCAGCCAAGCGCTGCGATGTTATAATCTTACTGCCTATCGATAGGTAAAGTATGCGCGTGGATGGCTTGCCTCGTCGCCACCCGCGTCGTCGGGGAGTGGCTCAGCCTGGTAGAGCACCTGGTTCGGGACCAGGGGGTCGGAGGTTCAAATCCTCTCTCCCCGACCATCTTCTTCAAACTCAAATAGTTGCGGGCACAAGAAGTTCGCTTTAGATGCCTGTTTCATTGGGTCCAGGTTTTTATCCTCCAAATCGTTTGCTATTTATAATCATGGGCTTATGAAGTTCAACGAACCCCAGGTGCAAAAACAAGTGGTCACGCGGGTGGATCCGCTCGAACGGGCGGCCCGGTCTGAAGACGAACACTCTGACATGGCGTTCGCGGGAGACTTCACGCCAGTCTTGGCCAAGCACAGCAACTGCGATCGGCGCCTTCTAACCCAGGAGACCGACGCCCAATTTCTTTGCGGTTCTCCGCAAGTCGTCGTCAAGCGTTGCCAACGGCAAGCTTCGGCGAATGGCCAAATCGAGGTAGATCGCGTCGTAGCTGGTTAGTCGATGTGTTCGGCACAATGCCAAAAGATGCGTAAAGGCGCGATCAACTGCTTCGTCGTCTCGCTCGATTCCGAGCTTGCCCAGGTCGGCGATGAAAGCGTCAGACTGCTTCGGAGTGATACGACCCTTGCGCTCCGCCATCGCGAGGACGTTAGTGATTTCGATGAACCACCAGGTAGGCACAAGTGCCGACTCGGTAGCCAATCGATTCAGCAAGGCCGCCGTCTTGGGCGTCGCTTCGTCGTGGAACAGCCAAGCCATGGCGATCGAACAATCAACGACAAACGCCGCACTCATCGGCGGCCCTCATTAATGAGGTCCTTGACCTTCAATCCGCCCAAGGATAGACCCGTGGCTAGCTGCTGAATCCGCTCAATGGCGGCGACGCGCTGCTCTGCGCTCACTTCCTTTTTCACGGGTACGAGCTTGGCCACAGGTGCGCCATGTTTGGTGATGGTGATCTCCTCGCCCGCTTCAACCTTTTCTAGCAGTGCGGACAAATGGGTCTTTGCCTCGTAAGCGCCGACAGTGTTGCTGCCCTGCAGGTTGGCCAATAGCATCCCTCCATACGACTAGTATACGACTAGTCTACATAACGCGATGTCAGTGGTCAACTCAAAGTTCCCCGCGAGATTTCCAGCTGCCCACTCCCTTCGAAACAGCCCCTATCCGGAGGCCAGAATCGATGGATCGACCGGTTCTGGCTTCCAACCCGACTGAGCCCGTTGCGGCGTACGCTGCGATTCCGGATTGCAATCTCCACAATCGGGAGGGTCCGCCAGCGTCGCCGTCAGGCTTCCTAAATGACATCCGCCAAAGTGTCGACCAACAATTGCGGATTCCCTCCTTATCGGTACAAGATCGGTACAACTGAGCGAGAGAAAACGTGGTTTGCTGACCCCTAAGCGACACCAGAGAAAGCACTTGGAGTTTGTACTGCGATTTGCTATTTCAGTTCCGGGAGGGGGTTGCCAACCTCGGGAAAGTAGCAGCGCTATTCTCCTAGGCATCGGTGAAGCTGGAAACCATGCGTTCCGTCGTTTTAGGAATACGTACCTGCGGAACTATGCGGAATGTCCCGAGGGCCTATCCAAGTACTGGATGGACCATGCTTTCTCCGAAATACTCGAAGAGCGCTGTCGATTTGCAGATGACACTGGCTGCCACGTGTCCCCGCGCTGATCGGTCGCGCTCGCCTCGCGTCTCAATTCGAACTGAAGCCGCCATCGGTGTGGTGAGCTCACGGACTCGCACCAAAGCTCGAGCGTTCCCACCTCGGTAAAGCTGATGGACAACCGCACTGCCAGTTCCATCTGCTGGAGCTTCTTTCCATAGCGCAGCAACGTGACCAAGGGCGCGTGACGATGGACCTCCTCGGGGTCCAAGACTGCGATTCCGCCGTGCGCGTCATGACGAATCGTCGAGCTGTAGAGATGGAAAGATACGGGCCGGTTTGTCAGCAGGAGAATTCACGATCCAGCAGCGGCAATGTGGTGCCCTCGTTCGTGCCGGAAGGCAGTACACAGACCGCCTTGACGGTGTGTTCCGAACGCATTCCGATGTAGTAGGTCGAGGCGTTGCCGGCCTTGACGCGCAATCCGGCACCCCGCCTCACGGGCGACAGGACCCAAGGGGCCGTGCTGTTTTAGCGCCTCCGCGTATATGAAGGAGAGAACAAAGGATGCGGCCGACGAATGTAACCTGTCCGCCGCGATCGGCTAATCGCGGCGGACAAATTACCGTACAAGAATCACACAAAGTCGGCATGGTCTCCGTCTCCACCGGTACCCACAAAAATTTTACCACCGACCGTCATCGCCATGGGCGAACATGCCATTGCACTCACTGCGAGGCCTCCGGACACGATGCGCAATTCCCTTTCCGACATTTCAACGGCGACTTCGGGAAGATCTGTGATTTGGGTGCGTGTGCACTTCTGTTTCAGATTGTTTTTCATAACTGCTCCTTTTTAGTGATTCCGTTCGGGAATCGAGTTAGGTTCCGAGCCGCCCGAACGTCGTTTGCTCGACGTCCATCGCGGCTCACGCCATCTTCTATTGCAACAGGCGTGCCAAAGTAGGGAGCCGCAGCACCCGACTCACACGCGCAACCGCAGATGTCGCTGTCAGCTTGACATGCGGGCGCACCGGACCGACAATCCGTTGCACAATCTCCCCATTTGCAATTGAAATCTCTATCCGAACGGTTAGACCGGGGTATCCGTTCATATAGCGAAGGCAAAGAGAGCAGGTAGACTCGGAAGTGGGAAATCTCCGACCAATCAGGTCCCAGGATAAGCGCTGGGGAAAGCGGTCCAATACCAAAGCAAAGCAAGGTGAAGATTCGTTTGGGTGCGGCTGTTTTGCGTTTGGAGCTAGAGCATGATCTTTCAATAGGATAGACGAGGAGTGTCGTGTTCATGCTCCTCAGATGGGGGGATATCGGCGTGCAAGGAGATATGCGGTGAACACCTTGCGGGAGTTACCACTGTCAGAGAATGCTTGGTCCTCACATTTTCGCTCGGCTGGACGAGCAACGAGTTCGCGTTGGTAATGACTCCTCCCTATTTACCTTGTTAATCCCAACACTGCATGGATGGATTCGATCAGGGCAGCTGGACATTTCTCTCGTGGTTTGGCTATGGTAAGGCTGCCGGGGAGGAGCAGCGGTGGCGAGCCCAGCCGACAGCAATGCGTTCAAGTGCAGTGGCCGGACCTTTCCGGCATCCGAGATCGCTCTGATTCGAGAGGTGGTGGCAAGCTGTGGGGGCCTGAGTCGCAAGGAACTGGCCAACACCATCAGCGAGTTAATGGGCTGGACGCGAGCGAATGGTTTATTAAAGAGAGAGAGAGAGAAGAAGACGGCAGTTTCGGAATTTCTACGGCGCCGGACTGGAGCCGGGAGTGAATTGCGGTGCCACGAAACTCTGCCCGAATGGAACTACAACATTATCAAGCCGCAACTGTAAACTTGTTCTTGCGT
>Ga0302326_10025854_pt1 | contig 11888 bp, 12 predicted proteins | sample Palsa_T0_3_FD_202264 | JGI IMG/M metagenome (GOLD analysis project Ga0302326, IMG submission 202264) | Peat permafrost microbial communities from Stordalen Mire near Abisko, Sweden - Palsa_T0_3 | ecosystem: Environmental > Terrestrial > Soil > Palsa > Peat permafrost | place: Sweden: Abisko... | reverse complement strand
GGCCATAGTATCCGTAAGGGGCGCAGGCGTAAGGAGCGTACCCATAGTAGCCATAGGCGCAGACAGGAGCCGTACCGGCGAAGACCGGGCCAACTCGAACCGCAACCTGCGCATGGGCGCTACCTGCCACAACCATGAAGAGTCCTATCAGAGCTACGTACTTTAGGTATCGCATTTGGAACCTCCTCGCCAGCCTCGCTATCGCTTCCGATTCGAAAGCTGACATCTAACTCATCGTGCCGATCTTCTGCCGCGTCCTAACTGCGGACGCTCATTCCCTATAAGGCAAGGGGCATGCCAAAGTTGAATGCGGGCCACGAAAAATAACCCCCCTGAAATCAGCTGCCTGCAGAAGCGGAGGGAGAGAGGCGTGAATCGCGGGTCCTCGGGCGGTGGCTGCAATCCACCGAGCTGCTTGTATTCAACCACCTCGGAAAAGCGTGCGAGAGGCAGCGGCGCGAAGTCCCTCACTGGCGTGCCTTCGGAATTCCGCCCGGCCCCGGCGATGATTCCGATCCGTCAATACGACGTTTGCTTCGTCGGGTATCGAACCGAGATTCCGCTCCCGCTTAGATAACCTTGAGTCATGGACAACGAGGGCTCTCTCTATCTGGTTTGGTTGAACAAGGGCGAAGCGCACGAGCCGGAGTTTGCCGTTAGGTTTGTGACCAATGATGCAGTCTGCAACGTAATAGATCCCCGGATTTTCCACGGCGAAGAATCTTTGCGATCCTTCCTTGCCAATTCGCTTTCGCTCGACAATGAGCGCGTCGAAGCCGCGTTATCGGATTTGCACGAAACGGAAAGCGCGGAGATTGAATCCCTCAGCATTTCGAACGACGATTTGCGCCGACTCAAGTTGGTCTAGTGGGTATTTCCTACCGTGGCGCCACGAGTTGACCGTGCGACGCGACGGTCACAACGTAGACGAAACACACTAAAGAAGAGTGGTGCGCCCGCGGTGATTCGAACACCGGACCTTCTAGGTTCAAACGCGGATGCCCCAGAGAGCGAATTTCATTAACCCAGACTCGCGGGTGCATATCCTGTTGGGCGACGGTGGCCGAGAAAGTCCGCGACAATCCACGCCGACGCGGCGATCCCGAGAGTCTCCGCACTCTCGGACCAGTTCAGAAAACTGTGGGGATTGGCAAAGAGCGCCGGCAGCCACACCAGCAACCCGAAACCCACGATCATCGCCGTGGTCAATCGAGACGCGAGCCGGGCCATGAACCCCGTGAGTAGAGCAATAGCGGCAAGAGCAAACGCGGCGGTGGTTGCGATCGCCCAGAACCTTTGTCCAGGCGGAATCCATTTCGGAACAAGATTTGCTGTTTCGGAGAGATAGAAAAGCTGTTCCAGTGTGAACGAGACAACACAAATACCGAACGAGTAGTACCCGATTTGAGCCAATCTTGCCGTTCGAACCGGGGCGATTGGATCGGAACACGCATATAGGATCACGGCCCCCGAAACGAATGAGAATTGTTCGAAGAAGTTGCCAAAGCCATTGTAGACGAGCGGATGCGCGATGATGAGCGGCACCCCCATCAACGCGAAGGTGAAGTAGATCGCAGCCAGCGCGACAGCACCGGCTCGGGCCGTTCTCGGCCATTGAACGGCTACGCCTCCAAGGACTTCGATCGTGGCCACGATGTAGGTGAGAATCCCGCGGTGAGGAACGTTTCCAAGCGCGTCGTAGTTATCCCACACCAAGGCACAGAGACCGGAACCAATCGCCGCTAAGCCATAGACGTAACGCCCTAGAGAATATTTCATTGCAGCGCCTTAGCCAAAATTAGTGCTGATGCCCTATGCGTTCGTACCGCAGCCCGACCGACCCATTCGAGTATGACTTGCATTCTGTAAGCTTGAAGTCGCGCTGCGGGAACTTGCCCGGGAAGCCGGGGATGCCATCGCCTAACAGAACGGGACCAACGCCGATGAAGAGTTCGTCCACCAAGTCTTCCTGCAGGAAGCTGCGGGCCAATTCACCCCCTCCGCCGAAATAGATATCTTTGCCTGGGCGGCGTTTCAACTTCTTCACGAAAGGTGTCAGCGATCCTTTCACGACTTCGAACCCCTCGCGTGTGCCAGGTTTCCAGCGTCGAGAAACTACGTAGTAGACCATGCCCGGCGTCTCGGGCATCTCTCCACTCTTGCGCATTTTCACCATGCCTACCGCGGTCTTGCGGCCCATGATGGTGGTATCGATCTTGGCAAAGAAGTCCGCCATCACCGATTCACCTTCTTTGTCGATGACGAGATAATCCATAGCACCGTTCCGCCGCGCAATATAGCCGTCTATGCTGATTCCGAATCCCAGGATGACTTTTCGCGACATGCCGCGATTGTAAGAGGACGTTTACTTACCGTCAATAGAAGCCGAACAGGCAAAATCGCTCGGGTTTTGCTCCCCGTTGCTCCCAAATTGGAGAGACAGAATCAGACGCAAGGAGTGCTACTCAATTGAAATTAGAAGAGAAAGAGTGGTGCGCCCGCGGTGATTCGAACACCGGACCTTCTGGTTTCCGCCGCAGGCGGACTCTATCCAGCTGCAGATTGCCTGCCCTCGGTGCGGAGAATTCGCCGAAGCTCCTCGCGCCCTTTCCCGCTCCTAAAGAAACGTTCCCGCCGCATTGCTTCCGGACGGGTCATGAATTTCTCCGAATAAAGAAGCACCCATTTGCCACGATTTTTCGTGGATTTCGTGACACCGGAATTGTGCTGACCCAAACGCTGCACCAGATCCAACGTGAATCCCGTGTAGTGCTTTTGAGTCACGGTGTTCTCGAGAACGTAGACGAAATACATAAAAGATGAGTGGTGCGCCCGCGGTGATTCGAACACCGGACCTTCTGGTTCGTAGCCAGACGCTCTATCCAGCTGAGCTACGGGCGCGCCGTTGAAAAGAAGAAGCTTAGATCGGTTTTGCGTCTTAGATTTTTCGCACTCTTTGCGCAATCGAAATCCTGGGAATAACTTCAGTTGCGCCGATCGCCGCACTGATTATGAAATAGCGTGCCGATTTTGTCCATCGCTCGAATCGCCGCAGTCGGAACGCTCTTGTCGCAGCCGATACAAGCGGCGAAGGGGGACGGGCCTTTGCGCTTACTGCGTGGGCGTCTTGGTGGGCGAGCCCGGGTAATAAACCATCACGTACAAATCATTCGCCAATAGATTCGTGCCCTCGAAACCGTTTCCAAACGAAAAATTCCACTCGAACCCGTCGGCGGGCCCAGCAGCCAGGCAAGCAGTTATTGCGGTTTCCGCTTCGCACGCCCAGTAAAGATAGGGCTGGATATCGTGGAAGGGACCGACCTTGACGTCCGGAGCGGCGGCCACGGACTCACCTCTTAGCAGCCCCAATTGCTTATAGAACAACTCCCCCATTGGGCTGCCCGTACAGTCATAGCCGGTCGTCCCGTTCATCCCGATGCTACACGTTGGATCGGGCGACACGGTCTCAGGCATTTGCCAGTTCGTTTGACTAAGGTATCCGCGGCCTTGATCGGCTTTGTTCATGGCGGCTATCCACTGGACCGCTACGGAGTGTTCCATCGAGCCATCCGGATTGATGCCTGCAACGCCGAAAGTCTGTTTGGCCGCCAGATTGGCGTCCGCGAGCCAGGTGACTTGTGCAACCGGGTCGTAGACGGTTTGTCCGTCGGGGTTGACCTCGAGTCCTTTGTCGGTGGCAGGGGGCGTACCGGGCAGCTTGCCTTTGATCACGGGCAGAACGTAGAGATAATTCAGCGTTACGTTGGCTCCTTGAAATCCAGTGTTAAACGAAAAGCTCACAAATCCTTGTTTCGGATCGGCGGGCGGAGACCCGGACCAGTACAAATACGGTTGAAAATCGTTGAATGGTCCGACCGTATTGGTGGGGATGCGAACCGCCGTGTCCGGTTCGCGAAGACCCAGCGAGCGATAATACAAAGATCCCAGCGCGCCGCCCGAACAATGGAAGCCGAACGATTCGCCGTGACGTCCGGTACGTGCGCAGCTGCTGCCTTGGGCCGGCGCAGTCGGAAGCTGCCAATTTTTGTGACCGAGGTAACCTGCGCCGTCGTCGAGCGCGTTCATCGCTGCGACCCATCGGACCGCCGTCGCATAGTCCATGGAGCCATTCTCATTGATGTTTGAAACTCCGAATGTTTGCGTGCCGGCCAGATTGGCGTCGGCGAGCCAGGTGACGTTCAGATTCGGATCATAGACGGTCTGACCGTCGGCGGCAGCCACCAACGCTGCGCTCGCCGGCGCCGCGACCGCGGCTGAGTCCTTCCCGGCGCGACATGCGCTCACCAATTGCGGGCTTACGTTCGGCAAGGGTATTGATGCCATCTTGGGCCGCGTTGTTCCTTGCACAATCGGATTGTAGCAATCCAGGAGCAGCCCATCGCGAGCTCCGCCACCTAGAACGAAGCCCGCATTCTTGCATGCCGTTCTGATCTGTTCGCACGCAGCCTGATCGGCTCGGGCCGGGTTGCTGGTGACAATCAGGTAAAGGCCAAACAACATCAACACGAGGACGAGAATGCGTCGGGTGAAATGCATTAAAACCTCACGAGTCCGCAAGCATCGCTAAGGACGACACATCTTGGAGTTTCAGCCGGGAAATTGTATCACGGCGGCGAAGGCGTTCAGACAGTCTCCGGCGGACAACACGCGCCCGAACTCGCGGCCGTGACTAGTTTGGTCGGAGGAAATGCAGGAAGAGCGTGAGATGCCGGCGCACATCGCTGGTAATCAGAAAATGTTCGCGGACGTGTTCGTGTCCGTTTTCCCCGAGCTTCTGTGCGATCGCAGGATTCGACAGCAGGAAGCGGATTTGATACGCCGTCCCTTCGATCGAATGTGCCAGCATACCTGTGTGCTTGTGAATCACCTGCGATGGAATTCCGCCGACAGCCGATGCCACGACCGGTTTCTTCTTCCACAGGCCTTCGGTGACGGTCAGGCCGAACCCTTCGCGAAGGCTTTTCTGAACGATGATTGTCGAAGCGCGCTGGAGCGCGTTGATTTCCGTGGCGGCCGAGGGCGGCAGATCCAGAATGTGAATGTCGCGATCTTTTCCCGCCGCCTCGCGAACCTCGGCCAGCACAGCGTCACCTTCGGGATCATCGGATGCCCCACCGCCGGCCAGCACGAGCTGGCAATCCGTGTAACGCTTTACGATGTGGTAGGCGCGCACCACGCCGACCGGGTCCTTAAGCCTGTCGAATCGGGAGATCTGCGTGACGATCGGGCGGTTGGCATCAATGTCAAATCGCGCCAACGTTTGGTCCACGATTTCCGGATCGAGCTCGCGATTCTTCTCGGACAGCGGATCGATCGAGGGATAGAACAGATACTGGGGAATCGGAAGCCGGCGCGAAAAAGCCGGCGATGAAAAAATGGCGCTATCGTAGCGGTTCACGAATGGCGCGAGAAAATTCCACACTTTCTGGTTCGGCTGGGACAGATCAATATGGCAGCGCCAGGTCCAATGGCCTCCGTTTTTCGGCCGGGCATCAATCAATGCCGCGGGCTGCGGATCGTGGATCATGGTGAAATCGCAATCGAAGTGGAGGCGCGCGCGATTCTGTTCCGCGTTGGCGAGAACAGTCTTGAAGCTTTCGTCTGGGAGGTGGTAACCCTCCCCATGCAGCGCATTGTGAAATGCTTTCGTGACGGCGAAGAATTCCTCGCCGCCTGTGATCACGTCCCAGCGTACGCCAATCTCCAGCTCCTGCATCAGCGGGACCATGCGGTTCAGGATCTCCGCCACGCCTCCGCCGATCGCCGTGGAGTTGACCATCTGAACGGTGCGTCCGCGCAGCCGCGCGGCCAATGTTCGCAACTCGGCGATTTCGGCGCTTCCGATAATGGAATCGTAATCATCTAGAGTGTTCACGAGCGCGCTCACCTGAGTTTGGCTCATTGGTAAAGTTCCCTTTCGACGAGATGCAGGATGGTGGAACGAGCGCTATCAAGCGTTGCTGTGTAGATATCAATTTGATCCACTTTGCGGCCCAGTTCGATAAGACCCAAATCCCGCGCTAGCCACCGGGAAAAATCATTGGTGCGCAGGTGAAGCCGCAGCCGCGAGGTAATGAAGTGAAACTGAAGCGATCCATGAGCCAAATCTTTTAGGGCGTCGTGAAACTCATCGAGGGTCCACGCTTCACGTCCCAACGGCACGTTTTCTTCCAGCGTTTCGCAGAAGAAGAAAGGCTCGAAGGCAGCCTGAGACGCCGTTACTGCGTCAGCGTGAGAATAGTCACCCACGACTCTCCGCAAATCATTTCGCAGTTCGGCGAGCGACACATAGTCACGAATATCCACCGACGCCATCTGCTCGGCGAGCGCGGGGCGATTGCACGAGCCCAGGACCCACTGCGCGAAATCGTTGGAAAAACCTTCCGTCAGGAAATGGTGCCGGCCGAGGCTCTGGAATGTGTGGTAAAAGATCGAGGCATCGCTGCAGTTCGCGAGACCCTGCTCCAGTTCAACCAGGTTTGTCGCCACCTGATTTCCGATTCTCACCAGATAGGACGCTGTCGCAAACTGAAAGGGTTCGGTGGCTTTCAAGGGAGCTCCTTTTCCAATCGCGCGAGAAATCGAAGTACGTCCGCCGGGTCGCGAAGGAGATATCTGGCGCTCGTGGCAGGCGCGCGTCCCACCCGCACGGTGATCTGATCTGGCAGGACGGCGAAGGCCATCTCGTCCGTCGAATCGTCGCCGATATAGACGACCGTCGCGCCAACCGGAAGCTGGCTGAGCACCTCTTCGATCACCGAGGACTTCCCCGGAATCTCGATGGGCAAAATCTCCCACACGCGGCTGCCATTTAAGACGTGAAGCGCATCTCCCCACGGCGCCAAAAGATCAAACAGAACCGATTGGCCACGCTTGGCGGCAGCCGCGTCCGCCTCGCGATAATGAACGGAAAAACTGAGCCGCTTGTCCTCGATCCATATCCCCTCAATCACGCCGAGCTGCAGTCGCGCGGCATGCTTGGCGCCTTCCAGGGCGAAGCGCGCCTTCTTGGTGAGCGTCGCGGACTTCCCGCCCATCTCGCCTCCGTGCACACCAAAGTAGTGGAGGCCCTCGACGTGAATAAGTTTTCGAAGATTCCGAACTTTTCGGCCGCTCACAATCGCGACAAACAAGTTGGTATGGCCAACGAGTCGCTGGAGGACGCGTCTCACTTCCGCGGCCATTCGAACGTCGCTGGGGCGGCGCCGCAAGTTCACCAGGGTCCCGTCAAAATCCAGAAGGATGGCCCCGCGATGAGCGCCTCGCAACCGGGCGCGAATTTCGGGCCACGCGCGAGACGCGGAAACAGGAAAACGGCCCGAAACAGCCGCCTCTGGTTCTGCATTGGCTTTCGCGACTGGACTTCGAGGTCGCGCGGTGCGCGGTGAATCGTCGCCAGCCGCGACGAACCTGGCCTGTGTATCGGCAGGGATCAATTGGCTCCGCATGCTAGGCATGTTTTTGCATCCGCAGTACCCCAGCCGGCTCGACCTCATTGATACGAATATCAGAGAGCTCGGCGATCAGATTTCCCGCCCAGCGATAGACGTTGTTTTCTCGCACGATATGCCGCATGTGCCGCATGCGCGTCCGGCGCTCTTCGGAGTCCATCTCGAGCGCGAGGAGGATCGCGTCGGCCAGTTCATCCGTATCGTAGGGGTTGATGATGAGCGCATCCCGCAATTCGCGAGTGGCGCCCGTGAATTGGCTCAGGATAAGCGCGCCTTCCCCATCCTCGCGCGCGGCCACAAATTCCTTGGCTACCAGGTTCATGCCGTCGTGGAGCGACGTAACCATGCAGAAGTCCGCCGCGCGGTAATACGGCATGATCTCTTCGTGGCTGTGATGGCGGAGGAGCAACGCGATCGGTTTCCAGTTCGCTTCCGCGAATCGCGCATTGATCCTCGCCGCTTCGGCCTCGACCTCCGCCAAGAGGTCGTGGTATCGCGGAATGTTTGTGCGGCTGGGCGCTCCTATCTGCACGAACGTGAACTTTCCGCGGTACGCCGGACATTTCTCGAGGAATCGCTCGACACCTCGAAACCGCTCGATGATTCCCTTGGTATAGTCCACGCGGTCCACGCCTACACCAAGAAAACTGGCCTCGATTCCGAGATTCTTCAACAGCGAGGCGCGCAACTCGTACGGTGACGCAGTGATTGCGCCCGGCTCACCCTGCGATTCTCGGAAATCAACGCTGATGGGAAACGGACGCACGAGCGTGACGTGATCGTGACGCCTGACTGCAAAGCGCTCCCACTCGATCCGTGATTCCAGAGCTCCATCCACCGTCTCAAGAAAATTGTTGCAGTGCGCTTGCGTGTGGAAACCGACCAGATCGGAGCCCAACAAGCCGTCAAGCAACTCTCGCTGCCAGGGACAGATTCCAAACGCCTCCGGATTCGGCCAGGGGATGTGCCAGAAGATCGCGACCCGAACATCTGGCCGCGCTTCTTTGACCATCCTTGGAAGCAGCGCAAAGTGATAGTCCTGCACGAGGAGCAATGCGTGTTCCGCGCCTTCCATTTCCTCCAGGACGGCGTCCGCGAATTTGCGGTTGGCATCCTGATAGCTTTGCCAATCGGTGGTCCGGAAAGTTGGACGCGTATGCGCGATGTGGCACAAGGGCCACAGGCCCTCGTTCGCGAATCCGAAATAGTAGCCCTCCTCCTCTTCCTTCGTCAGCCAGACGCGCCGGAGCGTGTATTCCGGCCTGTCGGGAGGGACGCGCAGGCGATCGTGAGCGTCAACCGTCGCGCGGTCGCCGTCGCCCGAGCCATGCGCCACCCAAGTGCCATCGCAGGCGCGCAGAATCGGCTCGAGCGCGGTCACCAAGCCGCTAGCGGGAACCAGAGCCTCGATGTTCTTGCCGTGTCGAACGTGCATATACGGCTCGCGGTTCGAGACCACGTAAAGCGATCCCTGGAGTTTGTTGTGCACGCTGGCGCGCAATCGCTCCGGAGTCCAGAGAGACTCACCCGTCTCGCGCAGACGCGCTTCTTCTTCCGCGGCCGCTCGAGCCTCCGATAAACTTTGAGCAAAATTCACCACCTCGCGCGAGAACGGAGCCAGAAAATCTTCGTTCGGCAACTTGGGAGCTGGTCGAACCCGCCCGCCGCGAAGGTCCTTCATCCATTGCGCGGTGCGCGAAATGGGCAGGACGATCGTCCAGCGGATGATCAGGATCGTGACGAAAACGATGAGCAGCACCTGGGCGATCACATGCCAAATCGTGTCGCGCCAGATTCGTACGCTTTGCGCCTCGATATAGTCGGCGTCGTGAAAGATCGCGAGGACGCCCGTCATGGACGAGCCGTCGCGCAATGGCAGGTAGTACGCATTCACCGGAGCGCCTCCGAGCTTGAGGAATTCGCTGACTCCGGCGCCATCCGGTGTCTTCAGTTGGTCAAACGGAACGGCCGGAGGCGTAAATCGGCTCGCCAGACTTGAGCTCTCAGCCAGCACGTTTCCGTCTCGGTCGTACACGACCACGCCGGCGAGCCGCTCTCGATTGCCGTAGCGCTCTACGATGCGACGCAACTCGTCATGCGACCGCCGTTCGAGCGCCGGCTCTACGATTTCTTGCAAGCTTTCAGCCAAAATTTCCGCACGTCTCACAAGATCGGCGCGGAGCCCGCGCTTCTCGGCGCGCACTTCGTTTCTCGCAATCACGAACGTAACCAGGGAGATTCCCACCACAAGTGACAGGATCAACCGGAGGCTAAGTCTCACGTGGACTCCTCTCGGAGAGCGGAATTCTGAATATCTGCCGAGGGCACCTGGAGGAGGGCCGAAACAGGGCGGCCGCTGCTCTCCTAGCCGCGGACGGCATGATTAGGCGGTGGCTGCCTCTATGCTCTGCACGCGGATCAGGTTGTCCGCCGAATCCGACGTGCCCGTTACTTTGATTATTTTCTCGTCGAACTTACTAGCGGTCTTCTGATCATCAAGTTGATAGGAAGCTTTGTTCACACTATCACTAAAGACGAACTGATCGCCGATCTTCGTAATCGTACCCAGGAATATCTGGATTTGCTGTGCCGAATTGGACTGTTGATCGGCCTGAGCCCGCGATCGAGCAACAGCCAAGGAAATTGCGGGCTGGCTTGCCCTCGGAGCCGCGTCCACCACGATGGCATAGAGAAACACCACCGCAACCGCGGTCAAAAAGATTTTTCTCATCGCACACCTCGCACGCCCGTGTGGCTGGCACTCTGGCTTGGAGCAAGATTCGTTCCATCCATTCCAGCTTTATGTCTTTTCGTTTCAGTCACTTCCAAGACGTGAATCGCCGAGGTACCGGTACAATTTTCGGGGCCCTGAAGATTTTGCTCTATCGCCCGCGCTGGAACTCTAGACACGAGCCGACAATAGCTGCGATCAAGCCGGGATGACATCCGGTAATTCCTGTAACCGAAATAGACATAAGGTCTATTTCAATTCCATCGAGCTAACCGAGCAGGCATTCTGGAGCTAAAAACGGACGGGGATCGGGCGCGAGCGCGATGGGCTTCTTGACCGAGGTATGAGCGTCCAGTAGTATTGCGTGATGGACCGTTGCAGAAACGCGGTATTTTCTACGGCGTATTGTTGTCTCGGCGCTGCTATCGCGGGAGCTCGATCCGAATAGGTTAGCTGCAATCGGATGTGACCACCCCGCTGACCGGCGCCAAGTCTGGTAAGCGGGTTTTTCGTTTGCACAAGGAATGCATGGACAGCCAATCAGCGAAGCCGCCGGTAGCCAAGGGTAGGGTTTATCTCGTCGGCGCGGGTCCTGGCGATCCGGAACTGCTGACTGTGAAAGCTCAGCGGCTTCTCGCGCATTCCGACGTGATTCTGCACGACGATCTCGTGCCCCCGGCGATCCTCGCGCTGGCTGGACCGCAAGCCGAAGTCATCAGCGTCGGCAAGCGCTTTGGCGCCGAGGGAGCAACCCAACCGGAAATCAACGCTCGCATGATCGAGTCCGCCCGCCGAGGCTTGGAAGTGATTCGCCTCAAGGGCGGAGACCCTGGCATCTTCGGCCGCCTCGCGGAGGAGATTGACGCGCTCGAAGCCGCCGGAGTACCTTTCGAAGTTGTTCCCGGAATCACGGCCGGTATCGCCGCCGCTGCGTCTCTCGGTGTTTCGCTCACTGACCGGCGAAAAGCGGCGCGTGTGGTGGTTATCAGCAATCACCAGGCGCGCGCCGAACAAAATGCCGGGGGCACCGATTGGCGCGGCCTCATTCGCGACGATTCGACGCTGGTGATTTACATGCCCGGCCATGATTTCGCGAGTCTGCGCGACGATCTTCTCGCCGCCGGCTGCGCCCCGGATATGCCCGCGGCAATCGTCTCGCGCGCGAGCGCGCCAGATCAGCGCTATCGCTTCGCAATTGTCGGTGAGCTCGACAAGTTGCCGGCCATGGATTCTCCCGCCGTTCTCCTGATCGGCCGTTCGCTCGATCGCGCGCATCAGCGCGCCGATTCCAGCGCCGGTGCCGCGCTGGCTCTGGACGAAGCGGAATTGATTCTCTCCTCCCTCTAGTGTTCGCATCTCCGCGAAACGAAATACCCGCGCTTCGTGCTAGATTCGACATGAATTCACCGGGGATTCCCATTCCTCGGGGAGCCGTCTCGCGAGATGATCGACCGCAAACGATCGGCCGTGGACTGGATCGACGCCGTATGGCTGCTCTTCATTATCGGCCTCGCCTTTCTGCCACCGATTAACGAAGTCCACAAACAGCTGATCTTGATCGCCTTCGCTCTGTATCAATTGTTCGAGGGCAAGCTCGTGGCGCGGCTGCCGCGCGAGGGCCCGACGATCAGCGTCGGCATAAAAATTGTTCTCGCCACTCTGCTGCTCGACCATACCGGCGAGAT
>Ga0302326_10025853_pt1 | contig 11889 bp, 4 predicted proteins | sample Palsa_T0_3_FD_202264 | JGI IMG/M metagenome (GOLD analysis project Ga0302326, IMG submission 202264) | Peat permafrost microbial communities from Stordalen Mire near Abisko, Sweden - Palsa_T0_3 | ecosystem: Environmental > Terrestrial > Soil > Palsa > Peat permafrost | place: Sweden: Abisko... | reverse complement strand
TGAGCGTCCAACCCGGGCAGAGCCTCGTCGATTCGTATCAGCCTTCAGTCTGAGGGCTCACTACTGACGATAGGGGGTGGGCATCGAGTTCTGTAAAGAGGGCCTCGGTATGCAAGGGAGGTCCATTTAGTGGGAAGGAGCGAGGTGGTGGTAGGTCTCCGAGCCAAGTCGAGGGCGAGTTCGTCAGGTTCGCGGGAGGCGTTGTCCTCGTCGCCATTGGTCACGTCGTGGACATCGCCGGTCTGATGTCCTGCGTGGATCGCTCCCGTCACCACTCCACAACCAGTGGAGCGTTCTCGACGTTGATGAACGTCCAAGGCGAGTGCCTGTTCGTGGACGATCGTACCCGACGCGTCCTTGCCTCCTGAAGAGGCACTCCTTGAGGGATCCGCTTCCGCCACTGACTTCTTTGATATCGGGTCGTTGGCTCTCGTGCGCAAGCTCGTGGAGTACATGGTGGCCAAGAACGCTTCAGGTGTATTCGGGAACAGTCGCTCGTCCCGAGACGCTATCGACTGGGAAGCAGTGGAGACACTTGTCACCGACCTCCCGCTCGTTTGAGCAGGCCATCGGACGAGCACTTGTCATTGCCGACAAAATGTGCCGAGGCGTGTTCGATGACACACCCACTTCCGATTTCAGCACCTGCGAGGACGAGGGCCGCAAGCACAGGGTCACTGCCTCCTGAACCTGACCTAGTGATGATCAGGACGCCCTCGCCAGAAGGAGAACAATCCGTGACAGCCCTTCCCGAGGTGGGGGCGCCTGAGCTTGACACCCCAGTCCCGCTTGGTGCCGACCTCGGCACGATGGTCAAGCGCGGCCTGAAGTGGGCCTTTGCGGGGGCCTTTGCGGTGCGCTTTGGAACGTTCCTCACTGGCTTGATTCTTGCCCGACTTCTTTCGCCTAAGGAATTCGGCGTTTACGCTGTCGCCTTCGTCGCCTTCCTCATCACGTCCAGCGTCAATGACATGGGCATTGAGGCAACGCTGGTCCGGTGGCCTCACGACCTTGACGAGGTCGCCCCTACGGCGACAACGGTCGTGATGGCGTTCAGCACTGCATTATTCCTCGTCTTCTGGTTTGCAGCGCCTGCCTTTGCCAATGCGTTCAACACTCCGAGTGGGGTCGGAGTCATTCGTCTGATGTCGGTGGGCGTGATCATCAGCGGAGTGTTCACGGTGAACTCCGCCGTGAACACTCGGACGCTTCGGGTACACGTCCGGAGCTCTGCCGAGATGGTGGCGACGGTCGTGGGTCTGTGCACGACTATCGTGCTCGCGAAGGCAGGCCTTGGAGCCTATAGCCTTGCGTGGGGGACTATCGGCGGCAACCTTCTCGTGGGGATAGCGCTGCTTGTCTGGGCGCCGATACGCTACCGACCCGGCTTCCATGTTCCGACTGCGCGGGCCCTCCTACAACATGGGCTACCGCTCGCAGGCGCTGGGTTACTCTTCGTAGCCACTCTCAACACTGACAACATTGTCGTTGGTCACTACCTAGGGCCCGTGGAGCTCGGGTTCTATTCTCTCGCGTGGAATGTCTCTAGCTGGCCCGTGGTCATCTTCTCAGGTGCTGTATCGATGGTGTCGTTATCGGGTTTTGCCAAACTGCAGCACGATCGAGACGAACTGAACCGAGCATTTGCGAAATCAGTCGGTGCAGTGGTCGCTGTAACTCTTCCCTTCTGTGTGCTGCTGGCAGTACTTAGTCTGCCGACGATACATGTGCTCTATGGTCAGAAATGGGCTCATTCTGCAACCGCCCTCACGTACCTCGCGATTCTCGCCGCGATGAGAGTGATCGCTCTCATCGCCGGTGAAGTGTTGATTGCGGTCGGCCGGGGCCGAACCGTCCTTGGTCTGCAGGGTCTATGGTTCGTAGCTCTCATTCCGACGCTGATTATTGGCGCTCGCTTAGAAGGTATCGCCGGTGTGGGATTGGGGCACGTTGTGGTAGCAGCTGCAATAGTTCTTCCGGCATTCGCGTGGGCGCTCCATCGCAATGGTTTCTCGTTGCGGCTCATTGGTGCAGCGGCGCTATGGCCGGCTGCGGGAGCTCTTTGCATAGCTGTCGTGGGGACCGTAGTCGCGCATCTCTCTCTGTCTGATATCGCCCGACTTGCTGTGGCGGTCCCGCTCGGCCTTGCTGTCTATATGTTTGTCATCAGATCGATGTGGGTCCCCCCCCTTCGCGCACAGCGGTTGAAGCGGAAACAAATGACCAAGTGACCCACAATTGGGGTGGGCCCATTGTCAAGTCTGTTGTGCGGCGCAGAGGCAATGGCAATGTGCGTCCAATGCAATCGACGCCGGAACATTAGGAGATCCGACCGCTGTGAGATGGCGGGCGGATTCCACTACAGGTTGGCCGCACAGTCTCATCTAGCCGGTCGAGGAAATGATCTGGATAAGGCCGCCGGGCGATCGGCGTACTCATCACCCGGTGTCCCATTACTTCGCGTATCAGCCAACAGTCCGAACACTCAGTATTGGTCGATGGGGTAGGCATCACGTCCTTGGACGGAGCCGCCTAGGCACGCGAGCGAAGGGTCGATTGCCGGGTCTATGGGTTCAGGTGCACTCCTGATCGACGGAACTTCTGAACGTTGGCGATGAAAGCGAGACCGCTGGTGAGTTGGAACACGATGCAGACCCGGGGAGCGATTGGGGTGGCAGTGATCGGCACGGGTTACTGGGGCCCGAATCTCGTACGGAATATCTCCAGCTCGTCGATGTGCGAACTCAGATGGGTCTGCGATCTCGACGTGTCGCGGGCCGAAAGTGCTGTCGGTCGCTATAGCACGATCCGAGTAACGGATGACGTTGAAGACATCCTGTCTGACCCAAGCGTTCACGCAGTCGCAATCGCGACTCCTGCCCAAACCCACCTCGAAGTGGCGCTTTCGTGTCTCGATGCAGGCAAGCACGTCTTGGTGGAAAAGCCCCTCGCCGCAACGGTCGCAGAGGCCGAGAAGCTGGTTCAGGTAGCGGAGGATCTCGGACTCGTACTCATGTGCGACCACACGTACTGCTATACGCCCGCCGTTCAGGAGATTCGACGCCTGGTCTCCGGAGGAGAAATCGGAGAGATCCACTACGTCGATTCGGTGCGGACGAATCTCGGATTGCTTCAATCCGACATCGACGTGTTCTGGGACCTAGCCCCCCACGATCTAGCCATTTTGGATGCTTTTCTGCCTGAGTGTTCGCGACCGGTAGCCGTTTCTGCGCTCGGGGCCGATCCGCTTGGTACAGGTTTAGCCTGCATGGGGTACCTGACCCTTCACCTGGAAGGCGGAGGCCTCGCGCACTCGCATGTCAACTGGCTCAGCCCGACCAAGGTGCGAACCATCACAATCGGGGGCTCGGAACGTATGGTCGTCTGGGACGATCAAAATCTCTCGCAGCGGCTCAGCCTCTACGACAAGGGCGTCGATGTCCTCGACTCGGATGCCTCCGTCAGCGCCGCAGTGAGACGGGACCGCAAAGTGTCGTATCGCTACGGCGATCTCAGCGCTCCCGCTCTACCCGCAACCGAGGCTCTGAGCGCAGTCGTTACCGAGTTCGTGGAGTCGATCACCGAGAAGCGTGCACCACTGACCGATGGTCGTGCCGGTCTCCGCGTGCTCCGAATCCTAGAGGCGACCTCCACAAGCTTGAGACAGAACGGTGCGGCCATCCCCTTGGCCGATCTATGAAGTTGGACGTAGTCGACAATTGAATTGATCGAGCCCACGATCAAAGCGCATTCGTCACCGGAGTGAGAACTCGTTTCTGGCCAAGCCGACATCACGTAGACGCTCGTAGCATTCCCGTCTGTTGTGCGCGTGTCAGACAGTCGATCAGCCAGTTCCTCGCTCACGTGTTCCGGCTTCAGATGTGCTGGAGCTTCTACCTCGTTGCCGGAGAGAGTCTGGGTACTCAGTGCGTTGACGTCGATATACCTAAGGCGCTCGACATCGCGGATGCTGCCGCGCGCTGTCGCTGGAGGGCGGCGCGCGCTGCTGCCTCTTGCGCCGGCGTGACTGTCTTTGCGCCCTCTACAGCCGTCAGGTCCTTGACGAGGCGTTCGTTCGCGGTGCGTAAGTTATCGACGGTCATGCGTAACCCGCTCGGAACGCTAAGTCTGAGCACTGCGGCGTCGAACTGATCCAACTCTGCCACCAAGGACTTCACCTGTTGGTCGGGGAGGTTTCGACCTGTGGACAGTTCGGCATGTAGCTGCGAAGTAATTGGATCTACCGAGCTGGCCATCTGTGTGTAGTGCATGCCCACGACCGTGTCGTGGGCCTTGGCCTTCTGTTCGGCGTTCTGGGCTTGTGCGGCTTGTTGCCCTTGTGCTGCCTTTTGGGTTGTACTGGCGCTCGGACCACCACCGCAGGCGCTTAGAGCTATCGCGGCGAAACCCAGCAACAATCCAACAACGATTGAACGCTGATGTCCGCCCACAATCGGGTGACGGTACCACATGCCCCTACTGGAAGTCAGCGCGGTGGGCTGACTGGTTCTGACGCGAAATGCTCGAGTGGAAATGACAATCGCCGGCGTCGTCTGATCGTCGGGTGCTTGTGTGCACGCATATTCGGACCTTGTGGGTCAGCGCGGTGGCGAGCAACATGAGGGGTGGTGATTGAGCCGTGCTCGTTTTCTCGTGGTGTCGCAGGCGCTTTGCCTGGGATACTCAATGATGGCGGCGGTTCGCTGAACCACCGGCCTACCTCATCACGTGAACGTCTCGAAGAAGCGTCACGAGAGGTCAAGACCCTCGGTGGGTTATCCCTGAAACTCTCTGTCGGCGTCGAGGGGCGCCTATGTCTGCGGGTACCTCCATATCCGATATCTTCCGAGCCGGAACGCCCACCCAGACCTCATGACGGGGGATGTCCTTGGTTACGACCGCGCCCATGCCCACTAGCGCCCATGAACCGATCTTGCGGGACTCACGGACAAGCACCCCCGACCCTAGATAAGCGCCTTCGCCTACCCGGACTCCACCTCCGAGGCGGACACCTGAGGCGACGGTGACGAAATTCGCCAAGTGATCGTCATGGGTGAAGACGGCTCCGGGCATCACCACGACATGTCGGCCGATATGGACAGATGCTGTGACGACGACGCCGGCCAAAATAACCGTGCCGCGTCCCACGGATGTGGACGGTGCAAGGCTCGCCGTCGGATGCACCACCGTTGCATAGCGGCTGAGGGGGAGATCGAGCCGTTTCACGAGCTTTTTTCGGCTGAAGTAGTTGTCCGGTCGGCCGGTACACACCACGACGGAGAAATCGTCGAAGTCCTGCACCATGGCGACCGGCCCGAGCACGGGAAGACCCTGTATCTCCGAGCCTTTCAGGTCGGGATTGTCGTCCACAAAGCCGAGTAGCTCCCACTTGGGGGCCACCGCGTTGATGGCTCGAACCGTCTCGACGGTCTCGCGGGCGAATCCACCAGCCCCGACGATCACGAGTGGCTGTGGCCTGGACGTGAGCAGCGTCATCGCGGTCCCCGTCCCAGTCTGGCGATCACCTACCCACCTCCCTCATGCAGGGCCTCTGACCGGCTGATTGTCGCCCGAGCTGATTGACCGAGCGGGGACACCTGCTCGCCATTTCCACCCGGGAGATGGCGTTCCTGTGGTCCGGCGGGGGTCCTCATTATATTTTACCTGGTCAGAGTGGAATTGCGCGCGCTTCGCAACCATGGCTGCGGCGTGACTCCGCACCGGCACGCCGGGGGGCACAAATCGCTGAGTGACGGTATCAGCGCCCTCTGGGCTGCCTCTGTCCGTGAGATGGATACTGGCATCAGGCGGGAGTTCGCTCCCAGACATTCAAAGGGGTCCTGGGCAGTTACCCGGCGGAGATGAACCATTGGTTGTCTTCACCGAACAGCGGGCCTCGAACGGTCGCGGCAAAGGAACAGGGGCGAAGCCCGGTCGTGGCCGGCTCGACCGTCTGCGTAGCCGCGAGTGCCACCCCCAAGTTTTGTTCCGATCAGGAAACTTCACCCCGTGCGAGAACGAGCGGCGCCTGGCGATCCGCGGCGGATTGGCATGGCAGCGGAGCTTGCGACCTTCGTGTTTGGGGATCCGGTACCCACGGGGCTTCAACGACCGATGACCTCGAGCTCGGCTCTTACGAGAGTGACGCCGGTGGGAAGGTTCGAGTCGACGTCGTGCAATCGATAATGCTGCCGCTTCCTTGAGGGGTTGGAACTTGCGTAGACGAGGTTTAGTTGTGCGGGACGACAGGCCAACCAGAAAACGACGAGCTGCTCCCCCCATCCTCATATCGCTCTTTCTTGTGACGGGGCTGCTTACGGGCGTCGTCACGGCGGTCGTCGCCGGGCGTGCCGACGGTTCGACAGTTCCACCACCGTCGGGGTGCACAGGGCAGATGAACGCTGTGCAGTGCGAGAACTTACAGCCGGGTACGCCAATTGATGACGGGCCCCTGAGCATCCCCTACAGCAGCGTCGGCGATTCGACCATCCAGGGCTTCGCCACGTCGATGAGCGTAGACGTTGGACAAACTGTCTCCTTCAAGGTTGCCGCTCCTACCGTGTCGGCTTGGCATATCAATATCTTCCGGCTCGGTTACTACCAGGGTCTGGGCAGCCGAGAGTGGGCATCCAACATCCTGCCCTCGGTCAGCCTTCCTCAGTCCCAGCCACCTTGTGAAGTCAATCCGGCTGGCGGCCCAGCCACTGGACTGATCGATTGCGGGAACTGGGCAGTATCTGCGTCCTGGCAGGTACCGAGCTATGCAGTCTCCGGCCTCTACATCGCGCTCTTAATCCGCAACGACACCGGTGGCGTAAGCGAGGTTCCGTTCGTCGTCCGCAACGATGCCAGTACGTCCCAGATCGTCTACCAGACCTCAGACGCTACCTGGGAGGCCTATAACGCCTACAACCCACCGGGTGTCACGAACCCGGCTGGAAGCGGTATCGATCTTGGCAACAGCCTTTACCAGTGCAACATCGGCTGTCCGGCGGGCACTCCCGGTGGCTATACGACCACGCAGACACAGGCGTGGCAGGTCTCATACAACCGGCCTCTCCAAGACGGTGGCATCGACCAGGGTCGAGACGGGCCCGTCTATTCCGAGTTTCCAATGATCGAGTTCCTCGAAGAAAACGGTTACGACGTCTCGTACATCAGCGAGACGGACACCGATTCAAATCCCTCCCTGTTGACCGCTCACAAGGTGTTCATCTCCAGCGGGCACGATGAGTACTGGTCAGCAAACATGCGCAATAACGTGACGGCGGCCCGCAACGCAGGGGTGAACCTGGCGTTCTTCAGCGGGAACGAGGACTTCTGGAAAACTCAATTCGCTGCAAGTCCGATTGATGGAAGCTTGGAGCGTACGCTGACCACCTACAAGGAGACCCACAACGAGCCTCCATACGGCACGGCGGCCAACCAGTACGACCCCAGCGATCCGCCGACCTGGACCGGCAGCTGGCGAGATCCTCAGGGAGCGGCCAGCGGCGGGGACTCTCCGGAAAATCAGCTCACGGGTCAGTACTTCACAGTCAACTCCACGCCGCAGGCGAACGACATCCAGGTTCCCTACCAGTACGCCAAACTACGGCTCTGGCAAAACACCGCCGTGGCCAACTTGACGTCGTCGAGCCCACCTGTGACCCTCGGGACGAACTTGGGCTCCACGAGCAACCTCAACCCTGGCATGGGCACGTTGGGGTACGAATGGGACATTGACGCGGACAACGGTTTCCGGCCGGCCGGTGAGATCGACATGTCGTCAACGACGGTCACAAACACATCTGCGTTCGTGAACGACTACGGGATCAACCCCACCAACAATTCGACGAGCGAGACCCACCACCTCACCTTGTATCGCGCGTCCAGCGGCGCCCTCGTCTTCGGTTCAGGCACGGTTCAGTGGTCGTGGGGGCTCAGCAACAACAACCCGGATCAGATGGGTCAAGGTTCCTCAGATCCAAATATGCAGCAATTCACGGTCAATTTGCTGGCTGCCATGGGAGCCCAGCCGACCACGCTTCTGTCCGGGTTGGTGGCCGCTTCGTCCTCGGCCGCCACCACTCCACCCACTTCTGCGATCACGAGCCCAACCGCCGGGCAGGTCCTCACCGACGGGTCTCCGACAACGATCACGGGTACGGCCACTGACTCCGGAGGCGGCGTCGTGGCGGGCGTGGAGATCTCTACGGATGGTGGCAAGACTTGGCACCCGGTGACCACCATGAGCTCAGCGGCGACGACGGTGACCTGGTCCTACAGCTGGCAGGGCGCTCACGGTACGCCCTCGACGGTCATCGAATCACGGGCCACGGACGACCTGGGCAATATCGAAACCCCAAGCGATGCAGTCACCGTTCAGGTCAACTGCGGCACTGGGTGCTCCATCTGGGGCCCGGGCTATGTCCCGGCGACACCCGACAACGGCGGGACGAGTCCGGTCACGGTCGGAGTCAAGTTCACTTCGGATACCTTCGGTTCTGTTACCGGCATCAAGTTCTACAAGTCGGCTAGCAACACCGGCACCCAGGTTGGGCAGCTATGGACGGCTTCGGGTCAGCTGCTGGCCACGGTTAACTTCAACCCAGCGACGGAAACCAGCACAGGCTGGCAATCGGTGTCCTTCGCCACACCGGTGCCGATCAATCCCAACACGACTTACGTTGTGAGCTATTTCGCACCAGTTGGTCACACGGCCGAGGTCGACGGCGCACTCGAGCCCAATCCCCTTCCATCCGGAACACCCAGCAACGCGGACAGCAGCCCCCTGCATGCCGTGCGAAACACCCCGACAAATCCCAACGGCGTCATCGCCACGGGAAGCAATAGTCCGAGCTTCCCCACCCTGGGAGACGTGAATCCGGGTGGTGACAACTACGCCGTCGATGTGGCATTCCTGCCGCAGCCCGCCCCCGGCCCGGTGGCTGCGGTGACCGCCAAGGCAGGGTACAGCTCGGCCTCCCTGACATGGAGCGCTCCCAGTACGGGGGGACCAGTCACCACCTACACGATCACGCCCTATATCGGGACCGTGGCGCAGACACCCACTTCCGTCACAGGTACCCCTGCGCCCACCAGCGGCACAGTGATCGGACTCACCAACGGGACGTCTTACACGTTCACGGTGACCGCCTCCAACCCCGCCGGCACCGCCTCCGCATCCCCACCGAGCGGCGCGGTGACTCCGAGCGTAAATGCTCCACCTGTGTTTGTTCAGCAGGTGAGCTCGCACGCCACATCTGTCACCGCCTCCACTGGAATTTCGGTGACGCCCGGTTCGAACCTCACTGCTGGCAATCGGCTTGTCGTAGAGGTGGGCACCTACAGCAGTTCTGGCGCTACCGCGTCCAGCGTTGCGGATACTGCTGGCGACACATTCACCGAGCTCGAGCAGTTCAGCGCCGCGGACAAGACTCAGATGAGCATTTGGACCGCGCCAATCGTGAGCGGCGGTGGCGCGAAGCCCACCATTACCGCCAAAGCGAGCGGCACGGCCGACATGGCCATCGCAGCCCTCGAATACCAAGGGCTGTCGACCGTCGGTGGAACAACCGTCCTCGACCAATCGGCCACGAATTCGGGTACGACCTCGAGTGCCGGGACGGTTCAATCCGGTGCCACGCCAACGACCTCCGGCTCCAATGAGCTGGCAATTGGCTTCTACGCCGACTCCGGATTTGACGACAATGTGGGAACGGGCTCCGGGTACACGCCTCGCGTCAATGTGTCGCCCACCGGGGACGTGGAGTTGCTCGTCGAGGACCAAGTCCTCACCTCCGTGGGGACAGCGAACGCCTCCGTGACCACCGGGGCCAATACGACTTGGCTGATGGCGACCGTGGTACTGAAGTCAGAGGCGATGACCCCGGCCACCGTCCCTGCGGCACCCGGCAACGTGGTTGCCACCGCCGGCAACGGAGCGGCCATGGTGAGCTGGACCGCACCCGACAATGGTGGAAGCCTGATCTCTAGCTACACCGTGACCCCTTTCATCGGGTCGGCCGCTCAGTCGCCGCTTGTCGTCAGCAATGCCCCTCCGGTGACTAACGCCTACATCGCCGGCTTGACTCCGGGCACTGCGTACACATTCACAGTGACCGCCACAAACGCCGTAGGTAATGGTCCGGCCTCTGCGGCATCCAACTCGGTCACCCCGACGGCACTCACCGCGCCGTCGCCACCGACCGGCGTCACTGCGACGGCCGGGAACACGGTAGCGGCGGTGTCGTGGACGCCTCCTACCAACAATGGCGGGAGCCCGATCACGTCCTACACGGTCACGCCAAACACGTCCGGGAACGAAGGTTCCACGCAACTTCCGTCGACCACCGTGACGGGGACGACGGCCACCATCACGGGCCTGACCAACGGGACCGGCTACACCTTCACGGTGACAGCCACCAGCGCCATCGGCACCAGCCAACCCTCGGTTCAGTCTAGTTCGGTGACCCCCGACACGGTACCCGGCGCTCCGCTGAATGTCACCGCCAACCCGGGGGACGGCACTGCCGCCATCTCGTGGAGTCCTCCAACCAGCAACGGGGGCAGCAGTATCACCAGCTATACCGTTATGCCCTATATCGGCTCGAACGCGCAAGGCGCTTTGAATGTTACGGTCGCCGGCACCGCCAACTCGGCGAGCATCATCGGTCTGACCGACGGGACTGCTTACACCTTCACAGTGGTGGCTACCAACGCCGTAGGGTCCGGCCCGGCCTCGGGAGCTTCGAATTCCGTCACTCCAAATCCGCCGCCTGCAGCGCCAGGGTCGCCGACCTTGGTCACCGCAACAGCAGGAGTGGGGACAGTCACGGTGAGCTGGACTGCCCCCTCCAACGGAGGCAGTCCGATAACGAGTTATACCGTCACGCCTTATGTCGGATCGACCGCGCAGACGCCAACGGTGGTGTCCGGCTCGCCCCCGGTTACATCGACGAACCTGAGCAACCTTACAAACGGCACTGCCTACACTTTCACAGTCAATGCGACCAACGTGGTGGGGACTGGCCCGTCTTCCAACGCAACCGGCCTCGCTACGCCCGAGGCAAGCGCACTAGCCTGTCCGTGTACACTTTTCGGAGCTGCAACGCCAGCAACTCCCGACAGCGGCGACGGGAGCTCGGTCAACCTCGGTGTCGCGTTCACCGTCGACCAGCCCGGCTACATCGACGGCATTCGCTTCTACAAGTCAACTGCAAATATCGGCACCCACGTCGGCGATCTGTGGAGCTCGACCGGCGCGAACCTCGGTCAAGTGACCTTTAGCAATGAGACCGCATCGGGTTGGCAACAGGCACTGTTCTTGACACCCGTTTCCGTGACCCCCGGCGTCACCTATGTGGCCTCTTATCTCGCCCCAAGTGGGCACTACGCAGTGGCGGGAGCAGCTTTCGCGACAGCCAACATCGACAGCCCGCCGCTGTACGCTCTGGCCACTACGACTACTCCCGACGGCCTGTATCTCTATGGGGGGAGCACGGCCTTCCCAACAAGCTCCTACAACGCCTCCAATTACTACGTAGACGCCATATTCACTCTGAACCCACCTACGGTGCCTTCGGCGCCAGCTGGAGTGACGGCCCAGCCAGCTAACAATTCGGCAGTGGTGTCATGGACGGGGCCAACGAACAACGGAGGTGCACCGGTCAGTAGTTACACCGTCACCCCGTACGCCGGGTCGAATGCGCTGACGCCGACGGTGGTATCGGGCTCGCCACCGGCGACATCGATCACGGTGAATGGTCTCACCAACGGTACCGCGTATACCTTCACAGTGGCGGCGACAAATGCCATCGGCCAGGGAGCGGCCTCATCCCCTTCGTCTTCCGTCACGCCAGAGCCTGCTCTCACGGCTCCGGGCACGCCAACCGGGGTGGTAGCGAC
>Ga0302326_10025852_pt1 | contig 11889 bp, 12 predicted proteins | sample Palsa_T0_3_FD_202264 | JGI IMG/M metagenome (GOLD analysis project Ga0302326, IMG submission 202264) | Peat permafrost microbial communities from Stordalen Mire near Abisko, Sweden - Palsa_T0_3 | ecosystem: Environmental > Terrestrial > Soil > Palsa > Peat permafrost | place: Sweden: Abisko... | reverse complement strand
TACGCTCGCGGCCGAAAACGACGGCGACGGCCTCGCCGGCGGCGATGCGCGGCGCCGTCAGCGCTGCCGCCTCGGCCGCGCCGACGACCGGCTTGGCCTGGTCGTGGGCGCGCGCAGTCGCGGCAAAGACAAAGCTGCAATCGGCGATGGCGGCGTGGAGACTGTCGTAGAGCATTGCGCCGTCGAGGACGCGGTCGGCGCCGGCCGCCATCATCTGCGCCTTGGGGTTGGGCCAGGATGGACGCGGCGCCACGAGCCGCAGCCGCGACAGGCCGAAATTGGCCATGGCGCGCGCCGCCGCGCCGATATTCTCCGGCAATTGCGGCTCGACCAGCACGACGATCGGGCAGGCTTCTGCCGACCAGCGCTTGGTCTTGTCGGTGCCGGCACCCGGCATTTCAATGCACCAGCACGTCGGTGACCTGCTCGATCGTCGCCAGCGCCTCGATCGGGAGCGCCCGGTCCAGCGGATCCGCGAGACGATGCATCCGCGTGTAATGGGCCGCGAGGCGCTGCACCAGCTGCTCCTTGGTCGCGGCGTCGTAGCGCTGCGGGAAGAACTCGAAGACGATCGGGACGGCGCGCTGCAAAAGCTCGCCGAGCCCTGCCAAGGCCTGCGGCTCATAGCCCTCGACATCCATCCAGACCAGGCCAACATCGGCGACGGCCACGCCCAGCTCGCGCAGCGCGTCTTCCACCCGGACGACCGGCACGTCGAGGCAATCGACGCCGTCGACGCTCGGCGCGAATCCAATCGCGTGTGCGCCTTTGTTGCGCGGGTGAAGATGCAGCGCGGCGCGTCCGGTCGCGGCGCCCGCCGCCTTCGGCACTACCACGGCGCGCTGCGCCAAGCCGTTGACTTCGAGGTTCATCGAGAGGAGACGGGCGTTGTGCGGCTCCGGCTCGAATGCGATCGCCCGCGCGAACCGGCCGCCGCGCAGGGCATAGACCGTATGCGTGCCGATATTAGCCCCGACGTCGACAAACACGGCGTCGGCCTGCAGGCGCCCGGCGGCGGAAATGAGCGCGATGGCGCGGTCGAGTTCGCTCCGCTGATAGCCGCCGTGCCAAATCAGCGATGCGCCGACCGCGCGGTCGCCGGGATCGACAAAGAAGCGCATGTCGCCGAGTTGGCAGAGTATGAGATGACCGCGCGCAGCGAGCGCCTTCATCACAATGTCGCGCAGCGTCGGCCGACCTACCAGCAGCGGTTCGAGCAGACGGCGGCGCAACTCGCGCCGGCCGCGGCCGAACTTTCCCTTAAGCGCGCGCCATGCCGATCTTGACACAATGAGTACCCGGTTAAGTGCCGTTCCCTAAGACTATCCGCAGCGCATCGCCCTTTTGGCTCGGCAATGACGAACGACCGAGCCAGTACGCGTCGGTCGCTCAAATCATTCTCCAATGCGCTTCCGCGCACAATACGCAAATGCTATAGCGACGCCGCCGCCGGCGGGCGCTTCAAGTTAGACGTGCCCCACCGCGCTTCATCCAGCCCGGGATGTAAAGGTCTTCACGCAAATGGCGAAAATCAAGGTAGCCAATCCGGTGGTCGAGCTCGACGGCGACGAGATGACCCGGATCATCTGGCAAGAGATCAAGGACAAGCTCATCCATCCTTATCTCGACATCGATCTAAAATATTTCGATCTCGGCATCCAGAAGCGCGACGAGACCCACGACCAGATCACGATCGAAGCCGCGGAAGCGATCAAGAAGTTCGGCGTCGGCGTCAAGTGCGCCACCATCACGCCGGACGAGGCGCGGGTGAAGGAGTTCAACCTGCACGAAATGTACCGTTCGCCGAACGGTACCATCCGCAACATCCTGGGCGGCGTCATCTTCCGCGAGCCGATCATCTGCAAGAACGTGCCGCGGCTCGTTCCCGGCTGGACCAAGCCGATCATCATCGGCCGTCACGCCTACGGCGATCAGTACCGCGCCACCGATTTCAAGGTCCCCGGCAGGGGCAAGCTGTATCTGACTTTCGTCGGCGACGACGGGGCGGAGATCAAACGCGAGGTGTTCCAGTTCCCCGGCCCCGGCATCGCCATGTCGATGTACAACCTCGACGGCTCGATCCGCGATTTCGCCCGCGCCTCGATGAATTACGCGCTCGCCCGCGGCTATCCGCTTTATCTCTCGACCAAGAACACCATCATCAAAGTCTATGACGGGCGCTTCAAGGACATTTTCCAGGAGATCTACGAAAAGGAGTTCAGGGCGGAGTTCGAGAAGAAGAAGCTGTTCTACGAACACCGGCTGATCGACGACATGGTGGCGGCGGCACTCAAATGGTCGGGCGGCTATGTGTGGGCGTGCAAGAACTACGACGGCGACGTGCAGTCGGACACGGTGGCGCAGGGCTACGGTTCGCTCGGGCTGATGACGTCGGTGTTGACCACGCCGGACGGCAAGATCGTCGAGGCCGAGGCCGCCCACGGCACCGTGACGCGGCATTACCGCGAGCACCAGAAGGGCCGCGAGACCTCGACCAATTCCATCGCTTCGATCTACGCCTGGACGCGCGGGCTTGCCCACCGCGCCAAGCTCGACGGCAACGCGGAGCTGGCGAAATTCGCCACCACGCTGGAAAGAGTGACGGTCGGCACGGTGGAATCGGGTTTCATGACCAAGGATCTGGCGCTACTGGTCGGGCCCGACCAGAAGTGGCTCACCACGATCGGCTTCCTCGACAAGGTCGACGAGAATCTGAAAAAGGCGATGGCATGAATAGGAGCGAGAGCGTGAATAGAAGTTTGCCGATTGCGGCGCGATACGCCGGAATTGCGCTTGCATCGGTCGCGGCGCTGGCGGGCCATGCCGGCGGCGTGCTCGCGCAAGTGCCGGCGGCGATTGCGGCACCGAGAGAGGCCGCGGTCGCCACCTTTCATGCCGAGGGCGCACAAGTCTATGAGTGCAAAGCAGGCAGTGATGGCAAGCTGGCCTGGATTTTCCGCGAGCCGATCGCCACCCTCATCCTCGACGGCAAGACGATCGGACGCCATTACGCCGGCCCGACCTGGGAGCACGCGGACGGCAGCGCCGTGGTGGGAAAAGTCTCCGGCAACGCGCCCGGCGCGACCGAGGGCGACATCGCCTGGCTCAAGCTCGACGTAGTCGGCCGGCGCGGCAGTGGAACGCTGGCCGACGTCACCACGGTGCAGCGGATCAACACCAAGGGCGGCGCGATGCACGGCGCCTGCGATCAGGCCGGCGCGCTACGCAGCGCGCCCTATTCCGCGGATTATGTCTTCCTGCGCAAAGCCGGCTGAGCCAAAGCTAGCAAGCCACCGCGGGCCGACATATCTGTCACAGATGCCAAAGCCAAAGCAAAGCCTCGGCACGATCGCGTTGTTGGTGGCGCTCATCGCCATCGTGGCGGCGGCGTTGTGGTACGCCGCCGGCGCGTGGCTTGAGGTCGAGGGCCCGCCGATGCCGGCCATCGGCTATGTCGCCATGGGCTTCGGCATCGTCTTTTCGCTTCTGGTCGGCTGCGGGCTGATGGCGCTGGTGTTCTACTCAAGCCGCCACGGCTACGACGAGCCGTTCCAGGACAATAAAAGCGGCGAATAACCCCGGACGGCCATCGACAATTTTGTGATGTCCATCAACTGGATTTCAACCTTTATCCGGTAAAACACCTAGACGACGGGAAACGCAGAAACACCTGCTTCCCGTGACGTACTTAACCACAAGCGGGCGAAAACGCTCGCAGCATTAATGTTCGGGGGCTTCAATGCGTTCCTTGCGAAAACACATCCGCTTAAGTGCCGGCGTGCTGATTGCCGCATCCGTCAGCCTCGCCGCGACCGCGTGTTTTGCCATGCCGCGATATGACGGGTTATGGAGTGTGTCGATCGTCACTAAAAAGGGCGATTGCATTGCCAACTACCGTTATCCAATGCGCATCGAGAAAGGTGTGCTGGCCAACGGCGGCGACATCGTGTTCAACATCAGCGGCAAAGTCGCCGACAACGGCGCCATCAGGGTCGCGGTGAGCCACGGCGACAGTCGGGCGATCGGCCTGGGCCATCTCTCCGGTACGTCCGGCAGCGGCTCCTGGAGCGGCGCCTCGTGTTCGGGCTCGTGGACCGCCGAGCGGCGCAACTCGTAGGCTGCAATTTCGCCCAACGCGGCTCGCGCATGTTTTCCCGCTCCCTTGCGGGCCTTGCGGGAGAGGGTACCGAGCAAACGAAGTGAGCGAGCCGGGCGAGGGGTCGGCGCAAAGCGCCTACTGGAAACTAACCCCTCACCCGGCTCGCCCTTCTTCGCTTTGCTGCGCCCTCTCCCACGAAGGGGAGAGGGGTCGGCGGTTACGCGCGCTCACCCTTCGGCGGCGTCATCGTCTTCGCTTGCGCTCGCGCTTTCTTCGCCGGCGAGAATCTTTTCCGCGATGATGCCGGCGTTCTGCCGGACCGCCGCTTCGATCTTGGCCGCGATATCGGGATTGGCCTTGAGGAAGGTTTTGGCGTTCTCGCGGCCCTGGCCGATGCGCTGGCTGTCGTAGGAGAACCAGGAGCCGGATTTTTCCACCACGCCCGCCTTGACGCCGAGATCGATCAGCTCGCCGGTCTTGGAGATGCCCTCGCCGTACATGATGTCGAACTCGACCTGCTTGAACGGCGGCGCGAGCTTGTTCTTGACGACTTTGACGCGGGTCTGGTTACCGACCACCTCGTCGCGCTCCTTGATGGCGCCGATGCGGCGGATGTCGAGCCGGACGGAAGCGTAGAATTTGAGCGCGTGGCCGCCGGTCGTGGTTTCCGGCGAGCCGTACATGACGCCGATCTTCATGCGGATCTGGTTGATGAAGATCACCATCGTATTGGAGCGGTTGATCGAGGCGGTGAGCTTGCGCAGCGCCTGGCTCATCAGCCGGGCCTGCAAGCCGGGCTGGCTGTCGCCCATCTCGCCTTCGAGCTCGGCCCGCGGCACCAAAGCCGCGACCGAATCGATGACCAAAACGTCGACCGCGCCGGAACGCACCAGCGTGTCGGCGATTTCCAGCGCCTGCTCGCCGGTGTCGGGCTGCGAGATCAAAAGTTCGTCGACGTTGACGCCGAGCTTGCGCGCATAGATCGGATCGAGCGCGTGCTCGGCATCGATGAACGCGCAGATGCCGCCCTTTTTCTGCGCCTCGGCGAGGCAATGCAGCGCGAGCGTGGTTTTTCCCGAGGATTCCGGGCCGTAGATTTCGACCACGCGGCCGCGCGGCAGCCCGCCGATGCCGAGCGCGATGTCGAGACCGAGCGAGCCGGTGGAGACGGTGTCCACGTCCATCGACCGGTTGTTCTTGCCGAGCCGCATGATCGAGCCCTTGCCGAAGCTGCGCTCGATCTGCGAGAGCGCGGCATCAAGGGCTTTCGATTTGTCCATGGTCGATCCTTCGACGAGGCGAAGCGCTGCACTCATGTTCGTGCTCCTTATGGCCGGGATTCGAAAGGCTCACAACGGACGCCCAAATGGACCCCCAACGGCCTCCGATGGCCCCCTTCACGGGCAATGGCGATCGACAGAGTGTACACGATTTGTTCCGGGTTCGCAATATGTTCTAGAAATTTTTCTAACCCATTATGCCCACGAGAAAATTTCCTCGCACTCGCGGCCGCCGGGAGGGGCGGCCGGACGAGCGCGCTTACCTCACGGCCGCGCGATCGATTCCGCTGACGACAATCCCGCACGATCTGGCCATCGCGCCGGCCATCGCGCTTCGCGGTCATATTTTTTGCCGGCAATTCATTCCTCGCCAGGCTTCACGGTGCGGCGTGCGCGACGTCGGCTCCGACCACGCCACAATCGGCGGCGCGCAGCAAAATTTAGCATCGCCACCGTCAAGAATCCGGCGTACGCTTTTGTCACCGCCGACAGCGGCGTTACCCCTGAAAGGGCGTCGGCGGCTGAGCGACAACCCGCGCTGCCGCCTGACCGAGGAGTAGCGTTCGTGTCCATTATTCCGTTGTTGGCCAATAGCTCCTTCGATCCCGAAGCGGTGGAGATTTTAAGCGCGGCCTTCGACGATGCCTGGGAGCAGATCAAGCAGTCCGGTTCCGATTTCGCGCGGCCGGCCTATGAGCGCGGCGCGCGCGAGGTTCTGGCCAAATACATCATCGAGCTGGCGCAGCGCGGCGAGCGCGACCGCCGCCAGCTCAGCGAGACCGCGGTCAAGTTCATGGCGCAAAACTACAAACAATAGTCCGACGGGGGGAACTCAATGCGCGTATCGATCGCCGTTGTCGCAGTGCTCGCCGCCTTCTCGCTCGCCGGATGCTTCGAAGGGCCGCAGGGACCCGCCGGACCGCAAGGCGCCGCGGGGCCACCCGGACCGCAAGGCGAAACCGGCGCGGTGGGCCCGGTCGGCCCAACCGGTGCAACCGGTCCTCCCGGTCCGGCCGGCGTGGTCGGTCCGCCCGGCCCGCCCGGGCCTGCCGGTCCCGCGGGACCGTCAGGTCTCGGCGGATCGCTAGGGCTGCGCGCGATCACCCAGGAGACGTGCGGTAAAGCCTGCGAACTCGCATGCGGCCCCGGCGAAAAGCTCGTCTCGGTGACTTGCCCCGGCGGCCTCATCAGCGTCGGTAAAGCGGTGGACCCGGAAACGGCGACGTGCAGCAATTCTTCCGGACCCGCGCTGGCGCTGTGCATCAAGCGGTAAGTTGCCGCGTTACGCCTCGATCACGATCTTCGGCGCCGGGCGGCTGGCGACGTTGAGGCCGTCGCGCACGCGCGCGGCGATGTCGCGGAAGACTTTAGCGTGCGCGCTGTCCGGCTCGCTCGCAACCACCGGGGCGCCCGAATCGGATTTTTCGCGGATGACGATGGCGAGCGGCACTTCGCCGAGGAACGGTACGCCAAGCCGCTCGGCTTCGTGGCGTGCGCCGCCGTGGCCGAAAATGTCCGAGCGCGTGCCGCAATGCGGGCAAATGAAGGTGCTCATGTTCTCGACGATGCCGATGACCGGCACGTTGACGCGGCGGAACATGGCGATGCCGCGCCGCGCGTCGATCAGCGCCAGATCCTGCGGCGTCGAAACGATGACCGCGCCCTTCAATGGCACCTGCTGCGCCATGGTGAGCTGCGCGTCGCCGGTGCCCGGCGGCATGTCGACCACCATGACGTCGAGCGTGCCCCATTCCACCTCGCGCAGCATCTGCGTCAGCGCCGACGTCACCATGGGCCCGCGCCAGATCATCGGCGTTTCCTCCTCGATGAGGAACCCGATCGACATCACCGCCAGGCCGTGACGCACGATCGGCTTGAGCCGCGTGCCGCCGATGGTCTGCGGTTTCTCGCGGATGGCGAGTAGCCTTGGCATCGACGGCCCATAGATGTCGGCATCGAGGATGCCGACCTTCAGCCCGAGGTCGCGTAAGCCCAGTGCCAGATTGACCGCCACCGTCGATTTGCCGACGCCGCCTTTACCCGAAGCAACGGCAACGATCCCGGCGACGCCGGGAATGCCAGCCGGCCCCCGCGCACCCTGCCCTGCGGGCGCGCCGGCTGGAGCGGCCGTGGGCCGCGGCGGTGCAGACGCACTACGCCCGCCTCTCCCTCCCCCGCTTGCGGGGGAGGGAAGGGAGGGGGCGCCGCCGGCGCCGCGTTCGGCGGTGAGCGCGATCATGACCGATTGCACGCCCGGCATTGCGCGCACGGCCGTCTCGGCGCGCTCGCGCACGCTTTCCCATTGCTTCACCTGGGCCGCCTCGACGGTGATGGAAAAGAACACCTTGCCGTCGTTGGCGACGATCTCGGAGAGTTTTCCGGTCGCGGTGAGCGGGCGGCCCTCGGGCGTGGGTACGCTCGAGAGCGCGGCCAGAACGTCGTCTTTGAGTGATGCCATGCGCAGTAGATAGGACAGCCCGGCACGGGGCTCAATTGCCACCTCGTCATTGCCGGGCTTGACCCGGCAATCCATGCTGGCGGCAAGTTTGTCTGCGGCCGTGGCGCTCAGAACGAGGCATTTCAGCGTGGATACGCGGGTCAAGCCCGCGTATGACGAAACGAAATGGAAGGAGGCTCCAATGGCGAAGGTGGCGTTTGTCGGGCTTGGCGTCATGGGCTACCCGATGGCGGGGCATCTTGCGAAGAAGGGCGGCCACGCGGTGACGGTTTACAACCGCACTGCGGCGAAAACCGAAAAATGGGTCGGCCAGCACGGCGGCAAAAGCGCGCCGACGCCGCGGGAAGCGGCCGTCGGCCAAGACTTCGTCATGGCTTGCGTCGGCAACGACCATGATTTGCGCGAGGTGATGCTGGGCAGCGACGGCGTATTCGCCGGCATGCGCAAAGGCGCAATCGTGGTGGATCACACCACCGCCTCCGCCGAGATCGCCCGCGAGCTCTACGCCGAGGCCCGGAAACGCGGCTTCGATTTCATCGATGCGCCGGTCTCGGGCGGCCAGGCCGGCGCCGAGAACGGCGTGCTCACGGCGATGTGCGGCGGCGACGCGCCGGTATTCGCGCAGGCGGAAAAGGTGATCGCGGCTTACGCGCGCGCCTGCAATCTCATCGGCGCGTCCGGCTCCGGGCAGCTCGCCAAGATGGTGAACCAGATTTGCATTGCCGGAATCGTGCAAGGGCTCGCCGAGGCGCTGCACTTCGCGCAAAAATCCGGCCTCGACATCGAAAAGCTGATCGCCACCATCTCCAAGGGCGCGGCGCAGTCCTGGCAGATGGAGAACCGCTACAAGACCATGGCCGCCGGTAAATTCGATTTCGGCTTTGCCGTCGACTGGATGCGCAAGGACCTCGCGATCTGCCTGACCGAGGCGCGCAGAAACGGCGCGCATTTGCCGGCCACCGCGCTGGTCGATCAGTTCTACTCGGAAGTGCAGGCGATGGGCGGCAAGCGCTGGGACACGTCGAGCCTGATCGCATTGTTGCAGCGGTAATTATCCTCCCCCGCTTCGCTGCGCGGGGGCGGATGAGCATCAGCTCGCCGCGGCCTTCTCGACATAAGGCCGGAACGTCGCTTTTTCCGTTCCACAGTCGGGGCAGCGCCAGTTCGCCGGGATATCCGCAAATGCCGTTCCCGGCCGGATCGACTGTTGCGGCAGGCCATTGGTTTCCTCGTAGATGAAATAGCAGCCGCGGCACATAAAGCGCTGCTGGCTGCCGTTAAGCTGCGCCGCCGCCGCACATGCACGACAACAAGCGGGTCACCAACGATCCGATGGAATCGGCCTATATCCTCTTCCATATGTGGGCACAGGCGGTGCAACAAGCCGGCACGACCGACGTCGACGCCGTGCGCCAGGCGATCATCGGCCAGAAGGTCAAGTCACCGTCCGGTTTCGAGGTCGTCATGGGGCCCAATCATCATATGGCGAAACCGGTGATGATCGGCGAAGTGCAGGCGAACGGGCAGTTTGCCATCGTCTATCCGAGCAACGCGCTGCCGCCGCGAGCATGGAGTCCTTACGTGGAGGCAAACAAGGGTAAAGTCGCCGACTGGTCATGGCCGTGGGCCTGCGGCGGCTGCACCGCACCGAAATATTCGACGTTCTAACGCGCACGAACCAGAGCATCGCGCGTCAAGGCCTGGTGACGGCGCGACCCGCCGCCACTAGGCCGATTTTTTTGCGCGATTCCTTATCCTGCCGCGCGAGGGGGGGGTGGATGTGAGTGCTACGCCTTTGCGCTCGGTCGGGCGGAAACGGTTTCGCGCCAGCGCCGCACCTCGGTAAGCTCGTCGGGCATTGCGAGCTTCGACACTTTCATGAAATCCACCGCCACCAGCGCGGTGATGTCGGCGATGGTGAAACGCTCGCCGGCAATATAAGGCCGGCTCTTGAGCTCGCCGTCGAGCAGCTGCAAAAAATCGAAGACGAGCGGCTTGTTGGCCTCGCCCCATGCCGGCACCTGCGGGTCGACCAGTTGCTTCATGCCCGGATGCAGATGCTGGAGCACGGTCGCCACCGGCAAGAACAGATGCAGCTCGGCGCGGCGGTTCCACATTTCGACCAGCGCGATATCGAGCGCGCCGCGGCCAAACAGCGGCGGCTCGGGATGAAGCGCCTCGAAGTAGCGGCAGATCGCGATCGATTCGGTGATCACAGTGCCGTCGTCCAGGACCAGCGCCGGAAGCCGCTGTAGCGGGTTGATGGCGGCAAAGGCGCTATTGCGGTGTTGCAAGGTGCCGATATCCATCGGCTCGATGGGAACTTCGAGGCCCTTCTCGGCCAGAAAGATGCGCACCCGCCGCGGATTGGGCGCGCGGCCGCCGTCGTAGAGCTTCATTGCCGTCGAGCCTCCCTATCCCGTTGAGGGGACGACCTTATCGCGCCCGCCCGCGGGCGGCCAAGGGCCCGACGTGGCTGACCGGCGTGTTGCCCTGCGGTCCGAAATACCAGCGATTGCCGGCGTTTAAGTCGAAATCGCGCGCCGACTTAAGCCTCGTCTTAAGGAATTTGCGCGACTTTTGACGCAAATTAGCGCCAGCCGCGGATTGTAATGCAAACGACCACCAGCGACCCGCGCGAACTCGCTTCGCCCGGCGCCGCCGATGCCCCGTCCACCAAGCGGCGGCTGGCCACAAGGCACGTGCGCGAGGCGCGCGACCGGCTGACCTCGACCAGCGGCACGCGGCCGGTGTTCGATTACGAATTGCTCCGTCAATTCGCCCAGAACCGCCTGTCGGGATCGCTGGTGATCCTGCTGCTCGTCGTCACCATCGGACTTCTCTCCAGCCTGTGGACCGGCGCGCTCACCTCGGGCGTGTGGACCGGCGGCGCGCTGATCATTCATCTCGTGATCGTGCGCATGTGCCGGCAGTTCCTCGTCGAGCCGCCGGGCGCCACGAACCTGCGCTCGTGGCGGCTGCGCTTCATCATGCTCGATCTGTTCTTCGGCATGGCGTGGACCTTCATCCTCATCCATCCGCTCGGCGTCGACGAGCAGTCCGGCATGTTCATGCTGTTCGTCATGCTGCTGGTGGTGGCGATTTCCAGCATGCTTGCCTCAAGCCTGCCAATCGCGGTGCTGGCGCTCACTTTGCCGGTCACCATCGCCATCGCGCTCGACTTCATCTTCAAGGGCACATTGCACAATTACATCCTGGCGGTGATGGCGCTGACCGCGGAAGGCTACTTCTCGCTGCTCGCCTACCGGCTCTACTCGACGACGCTCGCGACGCTGGAAGCGCGCGCGGAAAAGGACGCGCTGATCGGCGAGCTCGAGCAATCGAAGTCGATCTCCGACGAGGCGCGCCGCCGCGCGGAAGCCGCCAACATCGCCAAGTCGCGCTTCCTGGCACAGATGAGCCACGAGCTGCGCACGCCGCTCAATGCCATCCTCGGCTTCTCCGAGGTGATGAAGGGCGAGATTTTCGGCGTGCACACCGTGCCGATGTACAAGGACTATGCCGGCGACATTCATAATTCCGGTGTGCATCTCTTGAACCTCATCAACGAGATCCTCGATCTGTCGCGCATCGAGGCCGGCCGTTACGAGCTCAACGAGGAAGCGGTGTCGCTCAATCGCGTGGTGGAGGATTGCCACCATCTGCTCAAGCTGCGCGCCGGCAATCGCGGCCTCACCATCCACGAATTGTTCGAGCCCGACATGCCGCGGCTGTGGGCCGACGAGCGCGCGGTGCGCCAGATTTGCCTCAACGTCCTGTCGAACGCCATCAAGTTCACGCCGCAAGGCGGCGAGATTTGGATGAAGGTCGGCTGGACCGCGTCCGGCGGCCAATACATGAGCATCAAGGACACCGGGCCGGGCATACCGGAAGAGGAAATCCCGGTGGTGCTGGCATCGTTCGGCCAGGGCTCGAACTCGATCAAATCGGCCGAACAGGGCGCCGGGCTGGGATTGCCGATCGCCAAGAACCTGATCGATCTGCATGGCGGCACCTTTACGCTCAAATCGAAGCTGCGCATCGGCACCGAG
>Ga0302326_10025851_pt1 | contig 11889 bp, 10 predicted proteins | sample Palsa_T0_3_FD_202264 | JGI IMG/M metagenome (GOLD analysis project Ga0302326, IMG submission 202264) | Peat permafrost microbial communities from Stordalen Mire near Abisko, Sweden - Palsa_T0_3 | ecosystem: Environmental > Terrestrial > Soil > Palsa > Peat permafrost | place: Sweden: Abisko... | reverse complement strand
TCTACGGTTCCCAAGTCGAAGCTCAGCATCGAGCCGAATCCCCGCTGCTGCTTCACCGCCAACGCATGTTGCGGGTGGCTCTTCAGTCCGGGATAGGCCAGCCTGCTCAACTTCGGCTGCGTCGACAGAAACTCCGCCACCGCCCGGCCATTCTCCTCGTGCTGCTTCATGCGCAGGGGCAGCGTCTTGATGCCGCGCAGAACCAGGAAGCACTCGAACGGCGACAGAATCCCTCCCGCCGCTTTCTGCACCAGCAGGAATCGCTCCTTGTGCTCCGGCCTCGTCCCGATCAGCGCACCGCCCAGCCCATCCGAGTGCCCGTTGAGAAACTTGGTCGTCGAATGCATCACAATGTCCGCGCCCAGCGCCAGCGGGCTCTGCAACACCGGCGACATGAACGTGTTGTCCACGCTCACCTCTACGCCGTGCGCGTGCGCAACCCCGCAAACCGCCGCAATGTCGGTCAGAGACATCAGAGGATTGGTCGGCGTCTCCACGTGAACCAGCTTTGTCGACGGCCGGATCGCCGCTTCCACGGCCTCCAGGTTGCCCGTATCCACATACTCGATCTCGATGCCGTAGTGGCGCACAATCTGGTTGAACAGCCGCGCCGTCCCGCCATACACGTTGTGCGAGCAGATCACGTGGTCGCCCGCCCGCAGCGTAGCCACCAGCGCATAAATCGCCGCCATGCCGCTTGCAAACGCGTGCCCGCTCGTTCCCCCCTCCAGCGCCGCCAGCGCCTCTTCCAGCCGGTCTCGCGTCGGATTCCCCGCCCGCGAGTAGTCCCACCCCCGGTCCGTGCCAATGCCGGTCAGCTCAAAAGTCGATGAAAGATAAACAGGCACATTCACCGCCCCCGTCAAAGGGTCGGGATGCTGCCCCGCGTGTACTGCAAGAGTCGAGTATTTGTAGTCAGGCATAAGTTGGCGTGTAGAGTTCAACCTCCGGCTTCTAGCTTATCCTGACCAGCCAGAAACAGCCGAGTGCCATACATCTCGCGTTTCCGCCGCGGCGGACGAAATGGGTGGGATACCTCGAACCCCATGACGCGCAAGCGTTCGCCGCGGCGAACCCCACCGCAGGTGGCTACTTCGCGCTCACCCTCAGCAGCAGCACCCCGTGCGAAGGCACCATGGCCGAATACGCGCCGCCGGCAAACTGTACGTCCTTGTGCGCCCAAAGATCCCGCGCCATTTTCACCTTGCCGCCTAGTTGCAGATCGCTCGCATTCACCGTAGCCTGCGAAGCCGCCGTCCCCAGATTCACCACCCCCACAGCCACGCCGCCGTCTGCCAGCGGCTTGATCCACGTCTCCAGATCGCCCTTTTTCACCGGCGACGCCTGCCTGCCCAGCGAATCCTGATCGATTGCGATCACTTCCTTGTTCAGCAAAATCGACTTGGTCGCGTCGGTCATGGTGCGCACGTCGTTGCCGGCCAGCAAGGGCGCTGCCGTCAATGACCACAAGCTCATGTGCGTCCGGTATTCATCCTCCGTCATGTGCCCGTTGCCAATCTCCAGCATGTCCGGATCGTTCCAGCGTCCGGGCCCCGCGTAAGGCGCAGTCGGCACTTGCTTATGAACGTTCTCCATCATGCTCTCCCATTCGTCGCGAATGTCGCCCGTGGTGCGCCACAGGTTCGCCCCCGCCTGCGCACCCCAGGTCTCCACGCTGCCCATGCCGTATTCGCACAGGCTGTAGACAATCGGCCTGCCTGTCGCTTCCAGCGCGTCGCCCATCTTCTGGTACACCGGCTGCAGCAGCTCGCTCTTGTAGATGGCCCCCGCGCTGCACCAGTCGTACTTCAAATAATCGATGCCCCACCCCGCGAAGGTCTTCGCATCCTGATCCTCGTGCCCATAACTCGCCGGATAGCCCCCGCAGGTGCGCGGCCCAGGCGACGAGTAGATGCCCAGCTTCAGCCCCTTTGAATGCACATAGTCGGCCAGCGCCTTCATGTCCGGAAACTTGTGGTTCGCCTGTAGATTCCCCTGCGCATCGCGAACCCCTTCCCACGTGTCGTCGATATTCACGTAGACGTACCCCGCGTCGCGCATTCCGCTCGACACCATCGCGTCGGCCATCGTCCGCACCGTCTGGTCGTCAACCTTGCTCTCGAACAGATTCCAACTGTTCCAACCCATCGGCGGAGTCTTGGCCAGCCCGTTGTAGCGCACAGTGTGCGGCGGCATCGGCTCGATATACTCCGGCTTCTCAAACCCATCCTTTGGCGTCGCAGCCTTGCCCACGTAGGCATCGCCCCAGATCGTCACCCGCATCTCGCCGTTCACCAGATCGCCTACGAAGATCGGATCCTTCAGCCCAAAGGCATAAAGGTCGAAGTGGCTCCCCGTCGCCTTCCCGGTCACGTCGATGGGGCCCCCGAGCATCGTAACCTTCCCCTTCACGTCGCCGCCCGTCTGGGTCAGGTCAAGAATCGCTCTCTTCACCTCTCCGTTATCCAGCTTCCCGCCCGTCGCCGCCCAGCGTCCCGTCACGCCCTGCCCAAAGCTTGGACCCGCAAACATCGCCAGACAAAAAATCAACGCCGCCGCGTTCACGCCAACAGCAACCAACCTCTTCCGCCAATTCCGCATTTCCCGCATTGTTCCTGTTCTCCATTCCGCAGCCAAACTCCGCACCACCCGGCCCATGATTTCGCTTCCATCCCAGCGGAACGCCGTCGTCACTGCAATGGGAATTGTATAAGGTCGCTGCCTCCGCCTGTTTTCATCCGCAACATAAGCTACCGAATGAGGCGGGTCGAAAAGGCATTTGCCTCGGCGCAGAACAAGGGATGGCCCCGCGCCTCAATTTGTGCCATCCTAGAAGATACGGAGGCGCTGCCCATGCCTATCCAACTGAGTCCTGAATCCGAGCGCCTGATCGAGCGGGAGATCGCCAACGACCGCTTTCAATCGGTCGACGAAATCATCCAGCAGGGTATCCACGCACGGGACGAAGAAGCCGATTCCGAACGCTGGCGCAAGCACCGCGAAGCTATCGAATCGAATCTTGATTTCGCCAAGAACCGTGCGATGCCTTTGAATGGCATCACCATCAAGGAACTGATTGAAGAAGGACGGCGCATGTGACGCCGTGGATCGTCGGCAGCGGACCCGCATCCCGAAGGAAGCCCTAAACCCCGCCCTCAAATATCTTCTTCGATAAATATCGCTCCGCCGAGTCCGGAATGATCACCGCAATCCGCTTCCCAGCGCCCAGCTCCCGCGCCAGCTCAACCGCCGCAAAAACCGCCGCTCCCGAGCTCGATCCACCCACCAGCCCCTCTTCCGCGGCCAGCCGCTTCACCATCCCGAAAGCGTCCTCATCCGTCACCATCGCCACCCGGTCGCACACCTCGCGATGAAATGTCTGCGGCACAAAATGCACGCCAATCCCCTCCACCTTATGCTTGCCCGGCGCGCCGCCCTGCAAAATCGACCCCTCGGTCTCCACGGCCACATTCACCACCGCCGGATTCTTCTCCTTCAGAAAGCGCCCCACTCCGGAAAACGTTCCGCCCGTCCCCACTCCGGCCACAAAGCCGTCCACCCGGCCCTCCATCTGCTCCCAGATCTCCACCGCCGTCGTGTCGTGGTGGAACTGCGGATTGGCCTGGTTCTGAAACTGAAGCGCCGTAAACGACCCCGGAATCGCAGCCCCCGCCGCCCGCGCTCTCTTGATCGCCCCTTCCATCCCCTCAGCCTCCGGCGTCCGCACCACCTCCGCGCCAAAGCCGCGCATCAGGATGCACTTCTCCTCCGCAAACCCCTCCGGCACAAACAGCTTCACCGCATAGCCGCGGTTGACCCCGATCAGCGCGAGCCCCACGCCCGTATTCCCCGCCGTGGCCTCAATGATTGTCGAGCCTTTGTGCAGCAGCCCACGCGCCTCGGCGTCCAGAATCATCCCCAGCGCCGCCCGGTCCTTGATGCTCCCGCCGGGGTTCAGAAACTCCAGCTTGGCAAACACCGCCGCCCCCGGCTCCGGAGCCAGCCGCGCCAGTTGCAGCATCGGCGTATGACCAACAAGTTGTGTAATATCCGCGGCAATTCGCAGGTTGGGAGGGGTTGAATGTGCAACAGCCATGACAGCTTCAGTCTATCCCACGCCCCGCGGAGGGCTATCTTTGTGCAGGCTGGCCGCTCTTCTTTGCCGTCCGCATCACCGGGAAGTACCCCGTCCGTGTCCGCACGTTCAGCTTCCCCATTCCCTTGGCTTCAGCTGTCACCGCCACGTGACGGAATCCCGGTTCCGTCGTCGGCTTGGTCGAGTGGTAGCCCAGCGTGTATTGGTTCCTGATATCCCGCGCCACTTCCGCCGCAATCTGGTCAATCTGTTCAATCGATTTTGGGAAAAAAGCCATTCCACCCGTCTCTGTAGACAGCATCTCCAGCGCCCGCCGCGCGTGCCGCACCTCGGCCCGGCTCATCTCGTCGCCAAACAGCAGCCCGATGGTATAAATCACCGGCCCCGATAGCTGCTGCACCCGCTCGATGGTCTGTTCCAGATTCAGGGTCGAAGCATTGTCTTCGCCATCAGTGATGATGACCAGCACCTGCTTGGGCCGCTTGGCGTCCTCCGCCAGGTGGTCCGCTGAGGCCACCACCGCATCGTAAAGCGCCGTCCCGCCCCGCGATTCAATGTGCGCCAGACCGTCGCGCAGCTTGTTCACATCCGAAGTAAAATCCTGGTCGATGAAAGCCTCGTCTGAAAAATTCACCACAAACGCCTCGTCCTGCGGGTTCGAGGCCTCAATCAAATCCAGTGCGCTCTTGTTCACTGAAGGACGCTTCCTCGACATCGACCCGGAGTTGTCCACCACCATCGCTATCGAAACCGGAAGGTCGGTGTGCTGGAAGCTGAGCAGGGTCTGCTTCACCCCGTCTTCATCCACCTCGAAGTTGTCCCTCTTCAGGTCCTGAACCAGCCTGTTGCCGTCCAGCACGGTGCAATTCAGCACCACCTCTTCCACTTCGGTGTGCAGAACGTAGCCCTGGCCCTGCTTGCGCATCTGCTCGGTCGGAGCCGGCTCACCGTCCGGCGAGCGCACCGGGTCGCGGTCAACGGTCAGCGACGGAGCCTGCCCCGCCGCGGCCGGAACCGACGGCGTCTGTTTCGTGGCCTGATTTGGTGTCGATTGCGGAGTAGCCTGTTGCGCCGCCAGCGTAAGCGCCGATGCGGCCAGGAAGACCGCCAGAATCGCGTTATTGCAATGGCGCATAGTAGCCGGTGCGTGCATGGACAGTCAGCGGAGGCAATCCTTGTGGAGGATTGAGCTTCACCTTCACTTTACGCCACTTGCCGTCGCGGGTCAGGTCCTTGGGCCGGTAGCCGATCACATATTGGTTGCGCAGCTCGGTGGAAATCTTCTCCGCAATGTCCCCCATCTCCGCGATATCGATCACCCGGAACAGCCGTCCGCCAGTCTCCTCGCTTAGATCGTTGAGCAATTGCGGGCCGGTCCGCTCCTCGGGCGTGGGCGCATCGGGATCGAAGATGCCAATCGAATAGATCTCCACGTCCGACTCCCGCACTCCCGCGCGCAACTCCCCCTCCGTGTAGCGCGACCGGTTATCGCCCCCGTCTGACACTACCAGCAGCGCCCTGCGCTCGTGCCGCGCATCCTTCATCTTGATCAGCCCATAATAAATCGCGTCCAACAGCGCGGTCCGGTGCCCGCTGTGTACCATCGCCAGCCGCGCCTGGATGTCCTCCACCGAGTTGGTGAAATCCTCAATCAACTCCGGCCGGTCGTTGAATCCGATCACGAAAAACTCGTCTTGTGGGTTCGCCGTCTTGATGAACTCCAGAATCGACTCCCGGGCCCGAATCAGCTTCGAGGTCATCGACCCCGACAAATCGAAAATAATTCCGATCGAGACCGGCGCATCCTCGCTGGCAAAGGTGCGGATCTGCTGCTGCCCGTTGTTCTCGAATACCTGAAAGTCGTCCCGTTCCAGCCCCGTCACCAGCCGGTTCATGGGATCCGTCACCGTCACCGGCACCAGCACCATGTCCACATTCATCCGGATGTACGACCCAGGATGAATCTTCAGCGCGTCGGTCCCTGTCGCTGTCGGCGCCTCAGCGCCCGCCGGTGCTCCCGAGCCCTGCGTACTTGCCCCTGGCTGAGGCACATGGATCTTATTCAGCGGATCGTCCTGCGCCTGCGCCCGCGCCACGAACAAGATCGCCACCAACCCGCAAATCCAAAGCCAACGGCGTTGTGGCCTGAGTCTGGCCGTCATGGCCGGAAGCCTGCGCGGAATAGAATGCCTGCTCATGCTCACCCACCTGGGATTGACCGCGATATTAGCACGGTTTGCGCTTGTGTCGCCCCGCCGGTAGCGCGTCCGTTTTGAAAGGGCACGACTTCAGTCGTGCCGTAAATCGCTCCCGAATCAAACTGGGCTCTAGCCCCTGAGGGATGGCTTTCTCTCCAATTGACTCACAACCGCCCCGCCCAGTTTACCCTCCATGCACTGCCCCCAGTCCATCCTCCGGAAAACAGAAGCCGACACCGCTAACTGGGATACAATCGACCCTGAGCGCGTAACCGGCCCGCCGTGAACAGGATGGCAGCTTGGCGCGCAACTTGAGTTATTAGACGGGGAACAAGACTTTCCGTATGGCCCGCATCTATCCATTTCGCGCCTGGCGCTACAATCCGTCTGTTGTCCGGCTGGAGGACGTGGTCACCCAGCCTTACGACAAAATCTCCCCGTCCATGCAGCAGGCCTACTACCAGCGCAGCCCCTTCAACCTGGTGCGCATCATCCTGGGACTGCCAGAGCTCTTCGACGCCGAGCGTGGAGAGAACGTTTATACCCGGGCCGCGCGCGATTTTTCCGCCTGGCGGGAACAGGGCGTCCTGATCCAGGAGAAGGATCACTGCATCTTCGCCTACTCTCAGCGTTTTCGCGTCCCCGGTTCCGAATTCGTCAAGGAACGCCGCGGCTTTATCGCCCTGGGCAAGCTCCACGACTACTCCGAGCAGGTGGTTTTCCGCCATGAGCAAACCCTCTCCAAGCCCAAAAGCGACCGGCTCAACCTGCTCCAGGCAACCCACGCTCACTTCGGTCAGATCTTCATGCTCTACTCCGATCCCGCGGGAAGTGTGGAAAAGATTCTCTATGAAGGCGGTGGCCCCGCCGACGCCGAGGTAACCGACGAGTATGGCGTGCTCCACCGGCTTTGGCGCGTCAGCGATCCTGCAGCCATTCGCCTCCTCACCACCGCCATGGCCGACCGCAAACTCATCATCGCCGACGGCCACCATCGCTACGAGACCGCGCTGACCTACGCAAAAGAGCGCGCCTCCGATTCTATGGCCAAGGCACAATACACCTCCAGCCAGTTGGCCCAGCCCCCTTATCCTGAAGCCGCCGTTATGATGACCTTTGTCAACATGGACTCCGACGGCCTGGTCGTCTTGCCCACCCACCGCGTCGTCCACAGCCTGGATGGGTTTGACCCCGCCGCCTTTTGCCGCGCCGCCGAGGAGTTTTTCACCGTCGAGCCGCTGCCTCCCGTCGAAGCCGCCGATTATATCGAAACGCTCGGCAGGCAACAGGGCACGGCTTTCATCGCCGTTACCCGCTCCGGAGCAAAGCTGCTGCGCTCCAAACCGGATGCCGTCGCAGCCGCACTGGCTCACTTGCCGGAGCGCCAGCGCCAGCTTGATTTGAGCCAATTGCACTCCATCGTGCTCCATCGCCTGCTCGGCCTGAATGAGGAAAAAGTTCGTGAACAAACCAATCTCCGTTATCTGCGCGACGCCGGCGAAGCCGTGGACCAGGTCCGCCGCGGTCAAGCCGACGTCACCCTCCTCACCAACCCCGTCTCCATGGAGCAACTGCGCGAAGTAGCCTTTGCCGGCGAAGTCATGCCCCAAAAATCCACCGACTTCTTCCCCAAACTCCTCAGCGGCCTCACCATCTATGCCCTCGACTAAGCCAATGCTGAACGGTTTGGTTGCCGCAGTCGCGGCCGTCGGTTTGGCTGGATCGATCACAGTCGCACAGCAGGCCCCGCCCGCTCCCGCTCCACCTCCAGCCCGCTTCGTAGTCGTCCTCGATGCCGCTCACGGCGGCGACGATCCAGGCGGCAAGCTCAGCGGAGGCGAGGCGGAAAAGTCCCTCACGCTGGCCCTCAGCGTAAGGCTGCGTTCTCTGCTGGCTGCGCGCGGCATTCAGGTCGTGACCACCCGCGAATCCGACTCCACCCTAGACCTCGACCGCCGCGCCGAGATCGCCAACCGCGCCCGCGCCCAGGCCTGTCTCAGCCTGCACGCCTCTGAGAGCGGCTCCGGCATTCACCTCTTCGTCTCCTCTCTCCCTCCCGCGCAGCCGGGGCGTGTCGCCGCCTGGAAGACCGCCCAGGCCGCCTCGGTCACCCGCAGCCTGGCTCTCGCCGGCACGCTCAACTCGGCCCTCCTTCATGCCGGAATTTCCGTTACCCTGGCCCGCGCCAACCTGCCCGCGGTCGACAGCATGACCTGTCCCGCCGTCGCCGTTGAGCTCGCGCCGGAATCCGCCCATTCCAGCGGCTCCTCCCAGCCAACCCCGGAACCCTTGGACGATCCCGCCTACCAGGCCCGCGTGGCTGAAGCGCTGGCCGCCGCCCTCCTCGAGTGGCGCACGGAGGTCCATCAGCCGTGATCCCCCGCTACCAGACCATCCTTTTCTCAGTCCTCCTCGCGGCCTCAGCGGTCATGGGCGTGGTCCTCTGGCAGTTGCGCGACCGCGCCCACCAGCGCCTGCTCTCCAACCAGGATTCGGCCCCCACCCAGGCCCCCCAGGTAGCCCAGGCTGAGCAAGCCACCCTCCTGGTCGCCAACGACGCCGACAGCTCCCTCCTTACCCAGGTCCAATCCCTGCCCCTTTCCCAGGACCCCGGTGCCCGCGCCCGCGCCATTCTCGGCAAGCTCCTCGACCTCTACGCCGCTCCCGGCGCAGCCCACCCCGTTCCCGGCGGCGCAAACTCCATTGCCCAGGTCTTCCTCATGCCCGCCCCCAACCTGGAAAGCCCCAGCGCCTCCCCAGCCAATCCCTCCGACCCAACCAGCCCGCAACTCGCCGTCGTCAACCTCACCGGCAGCTTCGCCGCAGCCCACCCCTCCGGCCTTGAGACCGAAACCCTCACCCTGCTTTCCATCTGCGGCACCCTCCACGCCAACCTGCCCCGCGTCGCCCAGGTCCGCTTCCTGGTAGACGGCCAATCCCGCCCCACCCTCGCCGGCCACGCCGATCTCACCCGCACCTACCTCACAGCCGCCGCTCCATCCGAGGCCGCCCGTCCATGACCCCCACCATCGGCGTCTTCGATTCCGGATTCGGCGGCCTCACCGTCCTCCGCGCGCTCATTGAGCGGATTCCCCAAGCCCAGTACGCCTTTCTCGGCGATACCGCCCGTCTCCCCTACGGCTCAAAATCCCGCCGCACCATCGCCCGCTACGCCGCCCAAAGCGCCCGCTTCCTGGTCGAGCAGCAAGGCGCCGAGTTCCTCGTCGTCGCCTGCAACACCGCCAGCGCCCTGGCTCTCGACGCCATTCAGGCCGCCGTCTCCGTCCCCGTTCTCGGCGTCATTGAACCCGGGGCTACAGCCGCCCGAGCCGCCTCCCGCACCGGCGACGTTCTGGTCATCGCCACCGACGCCACCGTCCAAAGCCACGCCTACTCCGCCGCCTGCCGCGCTCACGGTCTCCGCGCCCTTGAGAAAGCTTGCCCGCTCCTCGTTCCCCTGGTCGAGGAAGGCTGGGTCGATCATTCGGTCACCGCCCAGGTCATTGAAATCTATCTCAACGAGCTTCGTCAGGAAGCCGCCGCCCAGGGCATGAATCCAGACACGCTCCTCCTCGGCTGCACCCACTACCCGCTCCTCCGCAACCTATTCGAACAAGCCGTCCGCCCCGGCGCAAAAGTCATCGACTCCGCCGAAGCCGCCGCCCAAGCCGCCGCCCAAATCTTCAACGGCTGGCTTTCGCCCCCCGGCAGCTCACTCCCGGAAGCCCCGCCCAACGCGCAGTTGCACTTCTTCGCCACCGATTCCGTCGAAAAATTTGAGCGCCTTGGCTCCCGCTTTTTACATCGCCCCGTCGGCCACGTCCAGCTCGTCGACCTCGGCGGCTGAATTTCGCTGATATTCTAAAAGATGCCGGTCCCGCCGCTCCTCGGCAAGCCCCAACGCGCACCATGGAGGAAGAAAGCAAGCATGATCGATCTGGCAGGTAGAACGGCCGTAGTCTTCGGGCTGGCCAACAAGCGTTCCATCGCCTGGGGCATCGCCCAAAAACTCCACGCCGCCGGCGCAACCCTGGCCATCTGTTATCAAAACGAGCGCATGAAGATGGAAGCTCAGGGCCTCATTGACGAGCTCCCCGGCGCCCACGGCTTCCAGTGCGACGTCTCCAGCGACGAGCAGATCGACGCCCTCTTCGCCGCCATCAAGCAGAAATACGGTACCATCGAGATCCTCGTCCACGCCGTCGCCTACGCCCCCGCCGAGGACCTCCGCGGCGAGTTCATCAACACCAGCCGCGAAGGCTTCCGCATCGCACAGGATGTCAGCGTCTACTCGCTCATCGCCGTCACCCGCGCCGCAGCCCCGCTCATGACCGCTGGCGGCAGCGTCATCACCCTCAGCTTCTACGCCGCCGAGAAAGTCGTCCCCAACTACAACGTCATGGCCATCGCCAAGGCCGGCCTCGAATGCACCGTCCGCTATCTCGCCTGGAACCTCGGCCCCCGCAACATCCGCGTCAACGCCATCTCCGCCGGCCCCATCAAAACCCTTGCCGCCCGCGGCGTCGGCGACCTCAGCGACATGCTCAAGGCCCACTCCGACCGCGCCCCACTCCACCGCAACGTAGACCAGCTCGAAGTCGGCGGCGCAGCCCTCTTCCTCGCCAGCGACCTCTCCAGCGCCATCACCGGCGAAACCCTCTACGTCGACAACGGCTATAACATCATGGGCTTCTAACTCCCCCTCCGGCGCTTTGGCCATTCAAATGCATTAACATTGAAATTGCGCGCTCCGCGGAAGTCAGCTTTGAAGAGGTCAGTCCCTTTGAAGTGGACTTCTCTACGGTCGTGGAGAGGCCGGTGCTTTCTTTACCGGTCAGAGTGCGGCAAACTGGTGCAAAACGCGGCGGCCACATAAGCTAGCGCAAGCGCGTTTTGATCGCCCATCTCACACCTTATTCCAGGGCGTGAGATACACCCTTGTCACATTATCCAAGGCCCAAAATGCTCTCGAAGCAGCCCCACGCGTTGCGCTCCGCTCTCGCCGGCGCACTGTCACTGCTGGCCACCACATGCCTGGCGCAGACAACGATCAACGTGGGTCCGGGCCAGGCCTATACCACCATCCAGTCGGGCATTAACGCGGCTAATAATGGCGATACGGTGCTCGTCGCACCTGGCACTTACAACGAAAACATCAACTTCAACGGCAAAGCCATCACAGTCACCAGCTCCGGTGGGGCAACCCAGACCATAGTTGACGGCGGCAACAAACCCGGACTAGCCACCGTTATTTTCGCCAACCAGGAAGCGAACTCCAGCGTCCTCTCCGGTTTCACCATTCGCGGCGGAGGTGACGCCTCCATTGACGGGAGCAGCGACGGCGGCATCTTTGTCGACGAAGCATCGCCCACAATTCAGGGCAATACCGTCACCGCCAATTACTGCCACAACATCGAACTAGAAAACAGCACCGCGACGATCGTCGATAACGAGGTCTCGGGACTGTTGCAAAGCACCTCGGGAACAGAGTATTGCACGTTTGGCAGCGGAATTCTTCTGATAGGGGCACCCACTCCGAATACCCTGTGGTCCACCATTAAGGGCAACACCATCGAAAACAATCTCACGGGAACT
>Ga0302326_10025850_pt1 | contig 11889 bp, 9 predicted proteins | sample Palsa_T0_3_FD_202264 | JGI IMG/M metagenome (GOLD analysis project Ga0302326, IMG submission 202264) | Peat permafrost microbial communities from Stordalen Mire near Abisko, Sweden - Palsa_T0_3 | ecosystem: Environmental > Terrestrial > Soil > Palsa > Peat permafrost | place: Sweden: Abisko... | reverse complement strand
GGGTCCTTCCGGCTCGGGTAAGACGACGCTTCTCAATCTGATTGGCGGCATCGATCGTTCGGACCAGGGAGATCTCGAGGTGGCGGGCGAACGCATCAGTGCTCTCGCGTCCCGTGAGCTTACACGTTGGCGTGCAAGTCATGTCGGGTTCGTATTCCAGTTCTACAATCTCATGCCGCTGCTCAGTGCGGAACAGAACGTAGAGCTGCCGTTGCTCTTGACGAACCTGTCTAAGCCGCAGCGCCATGCCAATGTGCGAGCGGCACTGGAACTCGTCGGCATCAGCGATCGACGATCCCACAAGCCGGCGGAGCTGTCCGGCGGCCAACAGCAGCGCGTGGCGATTGCCCGCGCGCTGGTCGCCGATCCGACGCTCCTCGTGTGCGATGAGCCCACCGGAGACCTTGATCGTCAAACGGCGCAGCAAATCCTGGATCTGCTGCAGATGGTGAATCAAGAACAGGGCAAGACGATCGTCATGGTGACGCACGATCCGAAGGCGGCCGAGCGCGCGACTCGCCAATTGAACCTCGACAAAGGCCGGCTGATCGCCGGAACGGGCGTGCCGCCGTGAAATTCCTCCCGCTGATTTGGGCGAATTTGTGGCGCAGAAGAGCCCGGACGGTGTTTACTTTTCTGTCGATCATGATCGCCTTTTTGCTTTTCGGCTTGCTTCAAGGAGTGAGCGCCTGGATGAATGGGTTTGGCGCCGGATCTCACGCCAATCGGCTCTATGTCGTGAGTCGCGTCAGCGAAGTTCAACCTTTGCCCAGCGCATATTTGTCCCGAATCGAGCGAGTTCCCGGGGTTCGCCGGGTGACCTACGTCGGCGGCATCCTCGCCACATACCGGGAGAGGGGAAACGACCTCGTCGTGCTTGCGACCGACGCAGGAAACTTGTTTGCGATCTATCCGGAATGGCGGGTGCCGCCGGAACAGCTGCAAGCCTTGACTCACAACCGCACCGGCGCGATCGTCGGCGCGCGGTTGATGCAAACCTACGGCTGGAAGATCGGCGACCGCGTTCCGTTGCGTACGTCAGTGATCAAGCAAGACGGCAGCGCCGACTGGGCCTTCGAAATCATCGGCGTCTATGACGTCCCCACTGAGCCGGCGCAGGCGAATCGTCTCATAGTGAATTACGATTACTTCGATGAAGCACGGCTCCTCGAGCGCGGGACCGTATACGCCTTCGTGGCCGAGATCGATGCCGCGGCACGATCGTCGCAGATCTGTGCGGCGATAGACGCGCTTTTCATGAACTCACCGGACGAGACCCTGACGCAGGATGAGAAAGAATATGTCCAGTCCCAGCTGAGACAGATCGGCGACATCGATTTCATGGTGAATGCCATCGTCGGCGCCGTGCTGTTTACGCTGTTGTTCCTCAGCGGTAATACGATGATGCAATCGGTCCGCGAGCGCATCCCCGAACTGGCTGTCCTCAAGACGATTGGGTTCTCGGACCTTCTCGTAGTGGCGCTGATAATAGGCGAATCGCTGCTGCTGTGCCTGCTTGCCGCATTGCTGGGGCTCGCTGCCGCCGCGGCGGTTTTCCCCGTGACCGCGGCGCTCGGCATCGCCGGTGCGACACTGTCGTTCAAGGTCATCGCCGCGGGCCTGTCGATCGCCGTCGTTCTGTCGTTGGCGAGCGGTCTGCCGCCGGCACGCCGCGCCCAGCGATTGGTCATCGTAGACGCACTGGCGGGCCGGTGAGAGGACTCATATGAATGCACTGAAGCAGATCTTGGCCGTCACCTCCATGAATCTAAGGAGCGTGCCGCGGCGGCTGGGCGCCTCGTCGGTGATCGTGATCGGTATTGCAGGCGTCGTCGGTGTGCTCGTGAGCATTCTCGCCATGGTGGCAGGTCTCTCCCAGATGATGAGGAGCACCGGACACACGGATCGTGCCATCGTCATGGCCGAGGGTGCCAGCTTCGAGTTCGTAAGCAACCTTTCCCGTGAGGCGGCGCAAGCAATCGAAGATGCGCAAGGAATAAGGCGTGGAGTGGACGGAAAGCCGATCGCATCGGCGGAAGCCCTGGTGGTCATACGCATGCCGCTCAGGCAGAGCGGCAACAACGGTAATTTACCGTTGCGTGGCGTGAGCCAGGCAGCTTTCGCACTACGGCCTGAAATCCACTTGATCGAGGGCCGCATCTTCAAGGCCGCCGTGCGCGAACTGATCGTCGGCCGCACCGCAAGGCACCAGTTTCCCGGTCTGGACGTAGGCAGCCGGGTTTCCATACGGGGAAGCGACTGGACGGTCGTCGGCGTGTTCGAAAGCGGCGGCGATGAGCATGAAACGGGAATGATCACGGATGCGTACACTCTGCAGTCCGCCTTTCAGCGCAACTCGTTTCAGTCGGTAGCCGTGCTGCTCGATTCGGCGCGGTCATTCACTGATTTCAAGGCTTCGTTGGCTCGCAACCCGTCGTTGGCAGTCGATGTTATGCGCGAGTCGGATTACTATGCGCGGCAAACCCAAGAGTTTACCCAGGTGCTATCCATTGTGGCCTATCTAGTCGGCGGCATCATGGCAATCGGTGCGATGTTCGGAGCGCTCAATGCCATGTACTCGGCCGTCGGCAGTCGAACCGTCGAGATCGCGACGCTGCGCGTGCTTGGTTTCGAAGCGGGAGCGGTTGTCGTGTCGGTATTCTCTGAAGCGCTGGTGCTCGCGGTGCTCGGGGGACTCGTCGGAGGCGGCGTGGCCTCGCTCCTGTTCAATGGCAATGTCGTCAGCACGAACGGTGGCGGCGTCACACAACTCGCGGTGCCGCTCGCCGTCGATTGGCATCTCGTCGCAGTCGGAATTGCGTGGGCCTGCATCATTGGAATGCTCGGAGCATCTTTCCCAGCAATCCGCGCCGTACGCATCCCCCTCGCATCCGCGTTGCGTGGAACATGAACGACGCTGCTCCGATCACTCAATTCAAGTCGCCATCCGTCTATTGGGCCTGTCAATGCGCAGGATGGGGACTGTACGCTCTGATACAGATTTATGCCGCCATCGCCGTTGTCAAACTTCCCTGGGTGCGTGTAACAGTTGAGACGCTGCTTCTCTATGGGGCGGGATTCGGCCTCACACACTGGTTTCGCCATTACATGTCGGCCCGCCACTGGGACACCCTCAAGGTACGTCAATTGGCCTGGCGGATCGTCGTCTCGGGTTTCGTATTGGGGACGCCTCTCGGGCTCCTAACGCAGTTCACTTCCCTTTCCGCATTGCAGGATCCCCGAGACATTCTCCAAGGGATCGCGCCGGCTTTCAGATCGTTTTTTACGCCGGCGATCGTAGCCGCGCTGCATATCACGAACTGGGCGTGTCTCTTCATGATATGGCTGGCCATCTACTTCGTGGCCATCTCGATGCGGCGCCACAGGTGGGCGGAACTGCGGCAGTCCGAACTCGCGCGGGCGCTTCAGCAGGCCGAGCTTCGGCTGTTGAAGTCCCAGCTGAATCCCCACTTTTTATTCAATGCACTCAATACCGTCCGTTCGCTCATTGCCGATGATCCTTCTCGGGCCCAGCGCGCGGTGACCCGCCTGGCGAATACGCTGCGCTATACGCTGCGTTCCGGTCAAGATGAGCTGGTGATGCTTGCACAGGAACTGGAGATCGTCGCGGACTATCTCGAGCTCGAGTCGATGCGTTTCGAGGAGAGGCTGATCGTGCAGTACGATGTGCCGGCAGATGCCGGCAGTGTACGCATTCCGGTGATGTTGTTGCAGACCGTCGTCGAGAACGCGATCAAACATGGCATCGCCGAGCTTCCCTCGGGCGGTGTGTTGAAAATCTCGGCCATGCTCAAGGACGGCACGCTCTTTTTGCAGGTGGATAATCCGCGGCCGCCCGACGCGCGAGGCCGGGGCGAGGGCACGGGATTGCGCAATTCCGAGGAGCGGCTGAGACTGCTGTTCGGCCCCGGTGCCAGCCTCGATCTCGACCTGTCGCAATCCGCCATGGCTACCACTCGAATCCGGATTCCCCAACACAGATGAAAGCGATCATCGTCGATGACGAGCCCCCAGCGCGCCGCGAGCTGCGGCGACTGCTCACCGATTTTCCCTGGATAGAGATCATCGGCGAAGCCGGCAACATTGCACAGGCAGCGCCAATGATCGAAGCGCTTTCCCCGGGCTTGGTCTTTCTCGACATTCAAATGCCCGGTGGTTCGGGTTTCGATCTGCTCACCCGCCTCGAGCACCTGCCTCGGGTCATTTTCACGACCGCACACGATGAGCACGCCGTGCGCGCATTCGAGGTCAACGCTCTCGACTACTTGCTCAAGCCCATCGATCCGGCGCGTCTCGCCGCCGCACTCGCCAGAGTCGGCAGCGCGAATGCGGCGCGGCCGACGCAACCCGATGCCGCGCTCGAGCAGCTCTTCGTCCGCGACGGCCCGCGGTGCTGGTTCGTGCCATTGCGGGAGGTGCGGTTGCTGACTTCAGAGGGCAATTATGTGCGTTTGTCGTGGGGTAAGACGCAGCCGCTGCTTGGGCGCGCGCTGGCAACGCTCGAGCAGCGGCTCGATCCGAATCGCTTCTTCCGTGCCAACCGCCGACAGATCATCAATCTTGATTTCATCGAGAATGTGGAGCTTGGCGACAGTGGGCGTCTGCACGTGCAGCTGCGCGAAGGACCGGAGGTGGAGATTTCGCGCCGGCAGGCGCGGTTATTCAAAACGCAAATGGGTATTTGAAACCGGCATTCACTTTACCGAAAGGACATTGTATCCTATATGGAGAAATAATCTCTAAATAGAATATGTTGGCTGGGTGGCGCACGACAGGTGGTTAATGACTTTCGATTTCATAGTGGTTGGAGCGGGGATGGCGGGCTGTTCGCTGGCATACGAACTCGCGCGTTCCGCACGGGTGTGCCTACTCGAGGCTGAGTCGCGGCCGGGCTTGCACGCCACCAGCCGCTCCGCCGCATTGTTTGCGGCCAGCTATGGCGGCCGCGAAATTCGCGCCATCACTCGCGCCAGCCGAGCCTTCTTTGACCATCCCCCCAGCGGATTTTCCGATCATCCGCTGCTGCTCGAACGAGATTGCCTCTACATCGCTCGGGCCGATCAAAGTGCTCGATTGGGTGAGATGGTGGCCGCTCTCCATGCATCAGGCGGCAAAATCGCTGTCATCAGCCGGCAAGAGGCATTCACGCGCGTGCCGCTGCTGCGCAAAGACTACCTCTGCGCGGCAGCTCTGGATTCGGACGCGATGGACATCGATGTTCATGCGCTCCATCAGGGCTTTCTGTGGGGTGCGCGTGCTGCGGGCGCCATACTCATGACCGACAGCAAAATCGGCGGTGTGCGGCACCGCGGCGGAGTCTGGTCCATTGCTCTGAAGGAAGGCTCGGTCAGTGCGCCTGTTTTGATCAATGCCGCCGGCGCCTGGGCGGACGAAGTCGCTGAGCTTTGCGGTGCTCTTCCCCTTGGCTTGCGGCCGCTGCGCCGTACCGCGCTTCTGGTAGATCCGCCCGGCGGCATCGACATTCGCCGCTGGCCGGCAGTCGTCGATGTCGATGAGACGTTCTACTTCAAGCCCGATGCAACGCGGCTGTTGCTGTCGCCAGCCGATGAGACCCCGCAGGGTCCCGGCGACGCACAACCCGAAGAGTTGGACGTCGCGGTCGCTGTGGATCGCCTGCAGACGGCAGTCGATATCGAGGTCCGGCGGGTCAGCCACAGTTGGGCGGGACTGCGAACGTTTGCCCCGGATCGAGTGCCGGTGCTAGGGTTCGATCCGCACGTGGCGGGCTTTTTCTGGTGTGCGGGCCAAGGCGGATATGGTATTCAAACGGCACCGGCGATGGCGCGAATGGCGGCAGCCCTCGTGAAGCATGAGAGTCTGCCGACAGACATCGCCGCCGAGGGACTGCAAGCTGCGGACTTATCGCCCCGGAGGTTCAAGGAAAGACCTGCGGTATCCGCCTGAAGGCGATGCAACAGCTCCCAGGGAAGGCGTGTATGACGAAGGGCCAGACAGGGCATGAATAAAATTGATTTTCTCGTCATCGGTGCGGGGATCGCCGGCGCATCGGTAGCCGCCGAGCTGTCCTCCGAATATTCCGTTTGCTTGCTGGAGGCGGAGTCTCGTCCGGGCTACCATTCGACAGGCCGCTCGGCAGCCTTGTTTTCCGAGATATACGGCAACAGCGTCATCCGTAGCCTATCCCGCGCAAGCCGCGGACAAATGTTCGAGCCACCGGCCGATTTCGCGCCGCATCCGCTGATCACGCCGCGCGGGACGCTGTTCATCGCCACCCGCGAGCAATCCGAAGAATTGCACACCTTCGCGGCACGGCAGGATGTGCGGATGTGCACAAGAGAACTTGACGCCTCCGCGACCCGGGCTCTGTGTCCCGTGCTTCGGGAAGGCTATGTCGCCACAGGACTGTACGAACCGAATGCCGCGGATATCGATGTTCACGGGCTGCATCAGGCGTATTTACGGCAGCTGCGCAAGCACGGCGGTACTCTGGTCACGTCCGCCCGTGCGGAATCGATCCGCAGGTCGGGCGAGAATTGGATCGTTCACACGGGAATCGAAGATTTCACGGCACCGATTCTGGTCAATGCAGCCGGCGCGTGGGCGGATCAAGTCGCGTCGCTCGCATCCGTGCCTCCGGTGGGACTGCGCCCGCTGCGCAGGACCGCCATCCTCGTGGATGCACCCGAGGGTCATTCGATCAGTGCATGGCCATTCGTCATCGCGGCCGACGAAAGCTTTTATTTCAAGCCCGATGCAGGCCAACTACTGCTGTCGCCGGCCGATGAGACTTTGATGGAGCCGTGCGATGTGCAGCCCGATGAGTGGGATATCGCAGTGATCGTGGATCGAATAACCACCGCGACCGATATTACGGTGCATCGGATCCGCCATCGCTGGGCGGGGTTGCGCACGTTCACCGAGGATCGGACCCCCGTGGTCGGATTCGATCCATCCGCACCCGGCTTTTTTTGGCTTGCCGGCCAGGGAGGGTACGGCGTGCAGACCTCGCCCGCCCTCGCGCGCGTCGCTGCAGCGCTGGCCAGCAATCGACAGATCCCGCCCGTGATTGCCGATTGCGGCGTCCAGCCCGCCGATCTGGCGCCAGACCGTCTCCGTTGAACCGGCTTCGCTGCAACAGCTACGTTGACCGCACGACGGCGGGCTTGCGAATTTTCGTCGGTTCTACGGCCTCTTCAGCGCGAAATACATCCTGCACATCCGCCGCCGAGCAGACCGAGAGAATACGGCATAGCTGATCCGAAGCCGCGATATAGCCGTGCGCCATGCTGCTGTCGAAATAGATGGAATCGCCCTTATTGAGCAGCACGGGAGCGTACAGATCGGTGTGGAACTCCACGATACCGTCGAGCACGATCACATATTCTTCGCCGCCGTGGCGAATGAGCGGTCCGAACTCCGCACGGTTGCGCGCTTTCAATTCGGCGATGATCGGTACGATTTGTTTGTTGAGGAGATCCGCCGCGGGATAGAGGTGAGAGTAGCTTTTGGTCTCGATCGCACTGCCATCGCCTGTGCGCGTAATGCTTCGCCTGCCGGTCGGAATGACCTCGGGCGCGCTTTCGGCTTTCGCCCCAAAGAGCCGGCTGATGTCGATGCCTAGCCCATTGCTGATGCGCACGAGCTTGTCGTAGCTCAGCGAAATTTTGTCGTTTTCAATCTTGGAAAGAGTTGCAATCGGCAGGCCCGTGCGCTCGCTGACCTGTGCCAGCGTCCAACCGCGCTCCGCGCGCACCGCCTTGAGCATGGCGCCAGGGTGGGCCGTGGACTTCCCGCCGTGAATTGGGTCAATCATCAATCTATCCTTCTTCAGGAAAGATTTTACTCCACGCCGCGCTTCACTGTCGATCCAATATCCGGCGTAAATACTGGAAAACACGGCAAATTTAGCCCTTTAAGGCGCGAAAGCAGCGCGAGTTAGTGGTCAAACCGCAGGGTGAACCACGGACGTGCGTTTGAGCAGCGCTGATCTACAGCACAATGCGGATTCTGCCGCCGTCGCGCAACTTGTTGAAATCTCCAATCGCCAAATCCGAACCAGGTTGCAGCCCGGCGAGAATCGTCTGGCTGTCGGCATTGCGGGAGCCCAGCCGCACGGTCTGACGTAGGACGCGATCTCCGGTAATTACAAATACAATGCCGGCATCACCATTGCCCTGGACTGCCGCGAGAGGAACGATGACGCCCGGTATCGCCGACGCGGAACCAGCTGGGAGATCTGCTGCGGCATCCAAGAACGACACATGCGCCCCCATCTCGGGGATGATGCGCGGATCTTTCTCCTTGAAGCCGATGCGGACTTTCACTGTCGCTTTTGCACGGTCCGCGGTGGGGATGACGGCGATCACCTCGGCTGAGATTCGCCGATCCGGATAAGCGTTGAGCGTGATAGAGGCTGGTTGTTTCGGGTGAACTCGATTGATGAAATTCTCGCTGACGTCGACATCGACCTCGAGAGAGTCCATGTCGACGATCTTGACGATACCTCCGCCACCCAGGAATTGCGGCGAGACGATTTCGCCCGGCTGCGCGGTTTTTACGGTGACCACGCCGTCGAAGGGCGCGACGATGATCGTGTCATCCTCGTAACGGCGATTTACTTCGACAGTGGCCCTGGCCACCGTCAAATTCTCCTCAGCCACCGCTACTGCCGTTTGCGCGGCGTCATAGGCGGATTTCGAGGTATCGAACGCATCCTCGCTGATCAGCCCTTCGGCACGCTGCTTCTCATTGCGCAGAAAGCTCGGTCGCGCATCGGCGGCGGCCAATCTGGCTGCGGCGAGCGCCGCCTCGAATTGCTTCGCCTGGGCCTTCGATTGATCCAGGGCTGCACGAGCATTGGTGTCATCGAGCCGGGCCATGATCTGACCCTGCTTGACCGGCTGACCCTCCTGCACTAAAACCTCGTTGACCTTGTAGATGCTCTTCCCCGATACCGTCGCCTCGCGCAACGCCACCACGTACCCGGTCGCGTCCAGCAACGATCCGCCGGTTGCCGCAACCGCTCTGGCGGTGACTGAGCGAACCGGTATGCTCCTGGCACCAAAGACCCAGAATGCAACGCCGGTCGCGGCCGCGATCATGACGATGCCGGCGCCGATCGGCCACCACGGTCGGCGCTGTCCGGTTGATCGTCGCGGCGTTTGGGTGCGATCGATCCGCAATTGATCGAGCAGCGCTGTCTTTTGATCCATGGGCGACGGTTCCTCCTTATTTCTCTTGCGCTTCCGCGAGAAGTTGATTGCGCGAGACCTCTTGCAGCGTTCCCGGATCTCTCCGGTTCCACCAGCCGCCCCCAAGCGCCTGGAAGAGTGTGACGGTGTCGATATAGCGACTCGCCGCGGCTTGAACGTACGCGAGACGTGATTGCTGATAAGCCTGCTGTGCGGTCAGCAGCGAGGTAGAATTGGCCGATCCCACTGCATATTGCTTCTGAGTCAGATCGAGACTGGCCTCGACTGCATTGAGGGCGTCGTATTCCGCCTTGAGCGCCTGCGCATCGTGGTCAAGTGCGGTCAGCGTGTCGGCGACGTTCTGGAAGGCCTCGAGTACCGTCAAGCGGTACTGCGCACCGGCCTGATCGTACAGATCAATTGCAGCGCGTCTCTTGGCGCGCAAGGTGCCTCCTTCGAATATGGGCTGAGTGATACCGGCCGCCAGGCTCCAAACCGCGGCGCTGGGTTGAAACCAACTGCGGAACAGCAGAGATTCGTTCCCCATCGAGCCGGTCAAGGTGAATTGCGGAAGCATATTCGCGGCGGCGATGCCAATAGCCGCGCTCGCCTGGCGCATCTGCGCTTCCTGCGCCTTGATGTCCGGACGCTGTGCCACCAAAGAGGATGGCAGGCTGATTGGCAGGTCCTGAGGCAGTATGAAGTCAGACAAGGTGATTTCGGGGGGTGTTGCATCATTCGGGAAACGCCCGGTCAACGTGGCCAATTGGTGCTCGGCCGCCGCCCGTTGCTGCTCCAGCGCCGGGAGTGTCGCGCGAACCAGCGCCAGGTTCGATTCTTGCTGCAGAACATCCGCACGGGTCTGACCTCCCAACGCCGATCGACGCCTGACGATGCCGAGCTCATTGGTTTCGAGCGCGATGATCTCCCGCGTGGCGGCGATTTGGTCTGCTACGGAAGCCAGCTGGATGACGGTGGATACGACATTGGATGTCAGCGTCAGATAACTCGCCTCGAGCTGGAAATTCTGCGCCTGCTCCAGCGCCTGAAGGCCTTCGAGTGTGCGGCGCTCGCCGCCGAATACATCGAATGTGTACGATACGTTGACGGTCGCCTGGAAAATGTTGGTGATGAATCCCGGAAAGCCCGGCCCGATGCTCGCTCCACTTTCCTTTACGCGTGATGCGTTGCCCGTCCCTCGGATCTGCGGAGAGAATACACCCATTTCGGCCCTGACATTCTCGCCCGCGGCGCGCAGAGCGGCCTGCTGGGCAGCGATGTCCGGATAGTTGGCCATCGCCTCCTTGATCAGCGCATCGAGCTTGGGCGAACCGAAAAGCGTCCACCATTGGCCTGACAAATCGCGACCGAATTGAAAATGCTGGGCTGCGCCACCGGGCACATCGGTTGCCGCGGTCACGGTTGGTATTGCTCCTCGGACGTAGCCGTCGGTAGTGGGGCGGGTCGCCGACTTGAAGTTCGGCCCCACCGCACAACCAGACAGCGCCAGCGATACCGCCAAAGCCAGGTGCGTACTCGGGGCGAACTCTCGCATGGTCAAAATCCTTGGCGAAAGAAAATCAAGTGGAATGTGAGAGCCGCCCATAGCACCGCCGACAACGACATCGCCAGTAAGACCGCCCAGAGCTTCGCCCACCAACGGCGCCGGCCGCGGGCCAGGATCCAAACGTTCCATAAACCGACGGCGGCGCCACCGACAAATACGAACGGCGACAGGACGCGCAGCAGTGCGATCCAGCCATTCGCCTTGGCGATAAAATCGAGATTGGATGTCATGGTGATGACCAGAACCACCCAGCCGGAGAAGGTCAGCGCACAGGCCGCGGCGGCGACCCGCACCAAGCGATGCGCCCTTGCGTCGAGCCCGGTCAACGCGTAGGGAGCGCCATAGCGGCGACGAATCAACGCGCTCACCGGCCACGCCAGAGTGGTCAGCAATAGTGCGACGACACTGATCGCAATGACCGGCAGCCACCACCCGGCGGACTTTGGCCACGGTGTCCGGTCGTATACCTCGATGGGAGATTCCTCGCCGAAGGCGAAGCGCACGACCCTGCCATCCTCGACTCGTGCGGCGAGAAGATCCTTGCCGTGTTCCGCCCGCCATACAAGGGGGGCAATCTCTCGCCATCGCAGCGGCACGCCTGAGGGGCTGGTGGCCGAGGACACCGAAATCGTGCCGTCACCATTGTCGGCAACCGTTGCCTGAAGGGAGAGATAGAGCAGACTCAAGAAACTCGATTCAGCACGGCGTGAAACGCTGTACCGGCCGGCGATCATGCGTGCATGTTCGGCTGAGGTTTTCGCGTCGACCTTTCCGTCGGCCGACGGGCCGGGCAGATAGCGATCCGCGAACTCATGGAACAGCTGCGAGCGAACCTCCTGCGCCGCGCCATCTTTGCCCACGCTGTTGACGGAGACCAGCAGTCCGACGCCATCATCGATGAATAAATGCATATCGCTGTGGAACCACTGGGTGTCGCCGCCATGGGCGATGACGCGATGACCGTCATAGTTGTCCTCGTAGAACCCGAGCACCATGCGATTGACCTGAGGGAGAAGCGTGAGTGCCGTGTCGTGCATTTGCTCGGCCGTCCCGGATTTGAGGATTTGCCCCGATCCGTAGCGCCCGTTCTGCAGGTGCGCGATCATGAAGTGCGACATATCGTCGCCG
>Ga0302326_10025849_pt1 | contig 11889 bp, 9 predicted proteins | sample Palsa_T0_3_FD_202264 | JGI IMG/M metagenome (GOLD analysis project Ga0302326, IMG submission 202264) | Peat permafrost microbial communities from Stordalen Mire near Abisko, Sweden - Palsa_T0_3 | ecosystem: Environmental > Terrestrial > Soil > Palsa > Peat permafrost | place: Sweden: Abisko... | reverse complement strand
AGTGTGGACGCTCTGAAAATGTCTTTCGCAGCAAATTCCGACATTCCGGCACGCTCCAGCTCCCTGGCAGCATACTTTGCCGTCTCCTCTCCCAGTGTCAGACTGAGATATGAGGCCGCAGCCGGATAGTCGTGCTTTTGTGGCTTGCTCAGCCATTTGATTCTTAACTTCTTGCCCATATCCGACCTTTTCCGACGATTCTCGATAACGACAATCCGACTTCACTCGTGCCTGTAGGAACAGGCGATTGATTACCGATACCGCATCGGACAATCCTCCCCGCCCGCCGACGTGGGCGAACGGGTCTCAATCTCCTGCCGTCAACCGCCTGCCGATCGACACCAGCTCTTCGTGGCGCTTTGCACTCACTTTAGGATAACCCATTTTCAGCTCTTCCAATGTATCGAGAACGATGCCCGACACGATAAGCCTAGCGTTCTCCTTGTCGTCGGCCGGAACGACATACCAGGGCGCGTGACGCGTGCTGGTCGCACCGAGACATTCGCCATACACGTCCATGTAGCGCTTCCAGAATTTCCGCTCTTCGATGTCGGCCATACTGAACTTCCAGTTTTTCTCCGGCTCGTCGATGCGTGCGAGGAAGCGCTTTCGCTGCTCCTCCTTCGAAAGGTGAAGGAAGAACTTGATGATGCGCGTTCCATTTTCGTGAAGGTGCCTTTCCAAATCCACAATTGAGCGGTACCGGTCGCGCCAAAGTGTCTTGTCGTGCTTTGGCGCGTCTGGAAGCCCTTCGCTGACGAGAATTTCGCGATGCACGCGCACAATCAGCACTTCTTCGTAATAGGAACGGTTGAAGATGCCGATCTTTCCCCGTCCGGGCAGATCGCGTGTCGTGCGCCAGAGAAAATCGTGCTCCAGTTCGGCGGCACTGGGATGCTTAAAGCTGAACACCTGGCAACCCTGCGGATTGACACCGGACATTACATGCCGGATCGCGCCGTCTTTCCCAGCCGCATCCATCGCCTGAAAGATCAAAAGAATGGCGTGGCGATTGTCCGCATAGAGAAGTTGTTGCTGCGCGCTCAGCTTCTCAACGTGTTCCTCGAGCATTTTCTTGTAGTCGCTTTTCGATTTGTAAACGGCGTCGACTTTCGTCGGCCATTTTTTCAGATCGACCTCGTCGCCTTCGTGCACGCGGAAATCTTTGGGATGTATTTTCACGGTAGCCCTTCCAGCAGCGGAGCCGCTCAAGCAGTTGGTTCGCTCATTCGGCCGCCTGCGGCGTTGAATCGGGTGGCGCCTTGGACTTAGGCTTGGTTTGGGCTTCATCCGGAGATGCGGCTTTCGTATCGGGCTCGGCCGCAGATTTCGGCTCAGCGCCCGCTTCGGGCGTCTTCGTGCCTGCGATGGGTGTCATAGTCTGGGCGATGGCCGCGGCGATTAAACGCCCGGCATCCTCCGGATCCTTGGCGAGGCCGGCCAGAAGTACTTCACCGAACTTCATGTTGAGCAGTTTCGCGGCACCGGTTTTGTCCGCCGGGTTCGGCTCGGCGGTAGCGACCGGCTCGGCTTTGGCGTCAGACTTGGCAGCTGGTCTTGCTTCCGGTGCCGGTCCACCTTTCGCGTCGAGCTTGGACTCAGCTTTGGCATCAGGCTTGGGCTTCGCTTTAACTTCCGGCTGAGAGTCACTTTTCGCATCGATCTTGGGGTTGCCTGCCTTTGCATCAGGCTTGATGGCGTCGGTCTTGGCGTCAGGTTTCGGGACTGCCTTGGTTTCCATCTTGGTCTCCGTTTTTATGTGATCGAGGACGCGGTAGGCGAGCAGCTTTACGCGGTCGGTCACGAGGAACCACGCGATGGCATAGGCCCATACGAAGGCCGCCCAACCCCAGCCCAGAGGTGTCATGAACAGTCCGTAGACAGCAATCAGGGTCGCCACCGCCTGTGTTCCGAACACTGCAACCAGCAGAATGTTCGCAGGCCGTATGGACCAGAAGGGCCCGCGCGTGCGCGTCAGGAAGATTGTCAGATGCCCGGCGACCGACAGTTTCAGATACATCAGCGTCTGAACATGCGCGTGGTCGAGATGAAAAACGCGATCGCCAAGATAGAACAGCCCAAACGCGGCTGCGACGCCGAAGAGTCCCATCACCGTGGCGATCCCCAGAACAAGCCGCATATTCCAGGCTCCCGGCTGATCCTTGTAATGGACGTTGTCATAGGCAATGGAAAGGATGGCGCCGTCGTTGAGCAGCGCCAGCATCACGATCATTACGGCCGTCACGGGATAGAAATTGAAGATCAGGATGGCCAGCGTCATGAACAGCAACACACGGATCGTCTCGGCGATGCGATACATCGAATAGCTGTTCATCCGCTGGAAGATGCGGCGGCTCTCCTTGATTGCGTCGATGATCACCGACAGGCCGGGCGTCATCAGTACGATGGAAGCTGCCGCCCGCGCCGCGTCCGTCGCGCCGGAAACGGCAATGCCGCAGTCGGCTTTCTTCAGCGCCGGCGCATCGTTCACCCCATCGCCGGTCATGCCGACGATGTGACCGTGCTTCTGCAGAATATCCACGATGTAGAATTTGTGCTCGGGAAACACTTGCGCGAAGCCGTCGGCCCTCTCGATGTCCGCAGTCTCCGCCGCCGTCTCCTTATGATTTGCGTCGCCCAGGATGTTGGCATCGAGAATGTTTGTTCCCATTCCCAGCTTCTTGGCCATCTCCTTGGCGATGGCGAGCGCGTCGCCGGTCACCATCTTGACCTTTACGCCCATCTTTTCGGCAGTCGCGACCGTTGCTTTGGCGTCGTCGCGCGGCGGATCGAACAGCGGCAATACGCCCTGAAATTTCCAATCTCCCTCACCTTCCGCCCGCGCTACGCCCAGCGCTCGAAAGCCGCGCGCCGCGAAATCGTCGACCGCCTTGTCAACCGCCGACTTCATCTTGGCGGCATCGGATGACAGCGCCAGGATCACCTGCGGCGCGCCCTTCGTGACTTTGAACTGCTTTCCATCGGGGCCCGTGACAGTGGCTTCGGTGCGCTTGTGGACGGGATCGAACGGCTTGAAATGAATCACCTTGTAGGTCTTCAAGGCGGCATCGTCCTTCAGGCCGGCAAAAACAGCCAGGTCGATGGTATCGTTATTGTCCTTGCGCGAGGCCAGTGCGCCATCGAGAATCACTTGCGTGACCAGGATATTGTTGACGCTGAACGGATCGCCGAGCGTGAGTTTGTTCTGGGTCAGCGTGCCGGTCTTGTCCGCGCACAGCGTGTCCACACCCGCCAATTCCTCGATCGCCACCAATTTGCTCACGATCGCCTGTTTCTTGGCGAGCAGGCGTGCGCCGACAGCCATCGTCACCGACAATACCGTCGGCATCGCCACCGGGATTGCGGCCACGGTCAGAACCAAAGCGAACTGCAACGTGGTGAGGATCGCATCCCCGCGGTAAATCGCGACGGCAACGATGACCGCCACCAGAGCGACCGCGAGAACGATCAGGTAATTGCCGATCTTCAGGACAGCGCGCTGAAAATGGCTGACGGTATGGGCAGTCTGCACCAGCTCCGCGGTCTTGCCGAAATAGGTGTTCGTGCCAGTGGCGTAGACCAGGGCGCCGATCTCGCCACGACGCACGATTGAACCGGAAAAGACGGCTTCGCCCGGTTTGTGTGTGGCAGGAAGCGACTCTCCAGTCAGCGCGGATTCATCGACCTCAATCGGATCACCGGCCAGCAGCCTGGCATCGGCCGGCACTATATCGCCCAGGCGCAGGCGGATGGCGTCGCCCGGCACCAGTTCGCGCGTCGGCGGCGTGATCCATTTGCCGTCGCGTTTCACGCGGGCGTTGATCGCCAGCTTGGCCTTTAAGGCCGCGATGGCATTGCCCGCCTGGCGTTCTTCCCAGAATCCCACCACTGCGTTTGAAACGAGCAAAACCAAAATGATGAAAAAGTCCGGCCAGTGCCGCACCACCCCCGACAGGACGACCGCCACCTCGATCATCCACGGAATGGGTCCCCAGAAATAGCTGAGGAATTTCAGGAACAGGTTGGTTTTCTTTTCCGCGATCTCGTTAGGGCCATACTGCGTCAGCCGCTTCTGTGCCTCGGCTTGGGTAAGGCCGTCCGGCGACGAGCCCAGCTTTTTTTCCACCTCCGGCAGGGGCAGTGTCTTCAAATCATCCTTGGCGTTGACATTTGATCCCGGCTTGGAGTTTCCGGGTTTGGCGTGATCGGCGTCGGCATCCATAATCTTTTGACTCCGAAATCGGATTGAGTGCCGGAAGCGCGGCCGACCGATATGAGGACTGAGGTGTCACCGGGCTAAGGCTTCGCGGGCGCGCGATCGGACCACGGTCCGGGCGCGGGTGCCGGAGGGCGGTCCTGTGTCAGCGACGCGGATAGAGCCGTCATACCGGCAAGGCCGCCGAGCTGCATCGTTTCGACCGCCGTGCTCGGCACGATCACGAGCGTCGCGTTGTTTTTCTTCAGTCCCTCGTAAAGCATGTTCATCGCACGCAAATGAAACGCCGTCGGGTTATTGGCGTAGGTCTTCGCAGCTTCGCCGAAACTTTCCGCAACCTGTCGCTCGGAATCGCCGAGAATGACACGTGCCTGGCGTTCGCGCTCCGCCTGCGCCTGCATCGACATCGCGTCCTCCAGGGCCGGCGGGATCAACACATCCTTGACCTCGACTGCGATGACGTTGATCCCCCACGGTTCGGTTCGAATGTCTATGATCTTCTGCAATTCGCCGCTGATCTTGTCGCGGCCTTCCAGCATGTCCGAGAGCATGGTCTTACCGATGACATCGCGAAGCGCGGTCTGCGCGGCCCAATTGATGGCGCTCACATAATCCGCAACATCGAGAGCTGCCCTCTTGGGATCGACGACCTTCCAGAACAGCACGGCGTCGACATCCACCGGAACCGTGTCCTTGGTGAGCGTTTTTTCCGCCTTGAACGCACTCGTGATAACGCGGGTGTCGATCCAATAGGCAATCGTTTCAATCACGGGAATGATGAAGAACAACCCTGGGCCGCTGAGATCGCGGAAGCGGCCGAGACGCAACACAACAACTCGCTCCCACTGATCGGCAACTTTGGTGGAATAGGCGACTATTGCGGCAAGAATGAAGGAAGAAACGGCGATCAATATGCTCTCGCGGTCGTTGGGGACTGCAAACACGGAGTATGCGATCGCCAATCCGATGCCGAATATGATGACGAAAAGCATTCCCGGCAGGGCATTTGATTTTCTCATTCAGAAACCCACGCGTCGTCATTCACGGTCTAACACCGCAGCGAGGCACCCCTCAGAGACACTAGGCTTCTCGCAAGTTGAATAATGTTCAGAACTGCTCACTGGAGCTTTCAGGCGGGCGAAGCGACAGATTGCATCAGGTGCTTCAGGAAGACGGCCCTGTCCGAGCAACGCAGTCGCGGCCACGAACGCCGGAACCATTTATGGGGCCATTCGTTCAGCGAATAAGAAGCTGTTGCGGACTGCTAATTGGCGCCTTAATTCACGCCATTAGAGGCCCTGCATCCGATGCTTGTTTCGACAATCGAAATTCGACGGCACGTCGGTGTCGGCACCGAACTTGGCCACGCTCGAAGGGCGATCCAGAATGAAAAGGGACAAATCACCAACAGCATTGGGGACAACACCCAAACGAGGCCAAGCGCCGGGGCTCCCCCCGATAGCAGCTGACAACACCGCTCGGAAGTCGGCAGAAGTGGAAAAGGAAGTCCCCCACCGCGATGTTCCCGCGACCATCACAAAGGACCGGTGGGGAGAGATGGAAGGACAACAGGATGGTCAGGGCTGGGCCAAATCGGCAAAGAAGCGATAAGCCGACAAATGCGATGAATGCCGACGATTTCCGTTTCTCGCTTAGCCGGGAACGGGAAGCTCGTAATGTTGCCTTGGTCACTCCCACCAACCAGCCCGCCGACATCGGAGCCGTCGCCGCCCCTCACATTGCCACTCGCCCAGGAATTGCTGATCTCGCTGTAATAGGCATATCCCGACTGGATTCCCGCCAGACCACCGGCGTAGCCGTTGGCGCCCGTGGTTACCGCTCCGGTGGCATAGGAGTTACTGATAGTTAGGCCGGAGCCCGCCAGCCCCCCACGGAGGTATATTCTCCACCCGTCACATTGCCGGTTGCATAAGAGTTGCTGACGCTGGGGGCGTTGCCTGCGAGACCGCCAACATCCACAACTCCATCCGGAGCGCCTCCGGAAACGCCCGTCACGTTGCCGGTTGCATAGGAGTTGTCGATAATGCCGCAATCGGCGCACAAACCGCCCTCTGAGGTGGAGATACCTCCCGTCACCGTGGCGGTCGAATAGGAATAACTGACAAAGCCGCCGCCGCCGCCGCCCATCAACCCGCCAACCGAGCCGGCATTGCCTCCCGCGACCTTTCCTGTCGCAAAATCTTCGAAGATGTCTGCGGTAGTACCGTCAAGACCTCCGGTGTTGCCGACGAGACCGCCAATGCTTTGGCCGGTGGCCGATGTTCCATTGATGTTGACATTGATCAATCCCAGCGAATCGACAGCGCCGTTTTCACTCATGGCGGCGAACAGACCGACATTGTCGCCATTGGTGGGATCGACGATCAAAAGATTGGAAATCGTGTTGCCGAGCCCCTCGAAGTTGCCCGTGAAGGTTGTCGCGATCGGAGACGACGCATAGGTGCCGTCCTTTCTGGCATTGTAGCTATTGGCGAGTGCGAAGTCGCCGGATGGGTCGCCCGCGATATCGCTTGCGAGCGTCGCGATATTGTCGACGAGCGTGTAACGCGCACTGTTGATAAAAAGGGCGCTGTTCAGCTTGGCAAAGGTCACATCGCCGTCGGCGAATGACAGGTCGCCGTCCGTGCCTTCCTTGTTTGTGAGCAGCATGAGCCTGCCCTTGCCGGCAACGCTCACCGGCGCATCGATGAGAATCGAGTGATAGGAGCTGAGCGTAAGCGTCGCGGTCGTGACCAGACGCACAGCCTCAACCTTGTATTCCTTCGTATACGTCCGTCTTCCCATGACCCACCTCCGGTTCTATAAAAACACCTAATCTCGGTGTCTTCAAAACCGGCAGCAGCTCACTCTTAACCCATTTGTGAGGATGTGCGTTCAGCACATGAGAGACGGCTACGGACCACAAATTCGCGATTGCTGCTTCCGCGCATTCCGTTGCCGACGCTGCTCCCGTCAGTTCCCTCGACGGAGCTTGGACAACCACCATCATTAGTTTTTGTCGTTTTGGAACGAATTTACGTTTCGTGCGTTGTGCGTCGAGCCGGTGGCAGAAACTGCAAGCGGACGGGGCGTTGCGGCATAAAAAGTTACCTCAGGTTTTCTTGAAAACGGCGCGAATTGTTTCGCCGTTTCTGTGCGTTGTCGTGCCCTTCGCACCTGCACAGGCTAGGGCACCACTCAATTACCTCTTTGGTTATGGCGACAAGGCATATCCCGTGGTCGGTCTGACCTGGGGCGTTCTCATAGTTTCGGTGTTGGTCATTCTAGTCATTTCGCTGTTGGTTGCCGGGGCGATCTGGCGGCGCCCCGGGGTCGCTGCGCAAGCCCCCGGTTCCGTTCTTCCGCTCGGGCAACCGGAGGGTGGCCTCGACTGGATCTGGATCGGCGTTGGGATTTCCAGTGTGGTGCTTCTCGCCTCCGTCGTCTGGACGATGGTGGTAATCGCCGACACCAATTCACCTGCAACAAAGCCCGCCTTGACCATCGAAGTTACGGGACAACGATGGTGGTGGGCGGTTCGCTATTTGAGCGACGATCCCTCGCGCGTTTTCGTCACCGCCAACGAGATTCATATTCCCACGGGCCCGCCCATACAGTTCCGTCTGATCGGCGGCGATGTGATTCATTCTTTCTGGGTGCCAGCGCTCAGCGGCAAGACCGATCTTATCCCCGGCCAAACCAACGAGACTTGGATGGAGGCGCGTACGCCTGGTATTTATCGCGGGCAATGCACGGAATATTGTGGCATTGAGCACGCGCATATGGGGCTGGTTGTTGTTGCGCAATCGCCGAACGATTTTCGCAAATGGTACCTGCGCGAGCTTCAATCACCTGCGCCCACGACAGATGGGCAGGTCGCCGCCGGCATGTTGAACTTCAACGCGCATTGCGGCTCTTGCCACGCCGTGCGTGGTACGGATGCGGCGGGTGTCCTTGGTCCCGACCTCAGTCACCTGATGAATCGCACAACGATCGCTGCAGGAGAACTGCCGAACGACCCCGCCGATCTGGCGCATTTCATTTCCGATCCACAAGGCGTGAAGCCCGGCATACTGATGCAGAAGCCTGAGCTTTCGACGAACGAGATGGCCGACATTCTGGCCTATCTGAAAACCTTGAATTAGGGAGCGTCCATGAGCACCATCGCCGATTACGAACGCGCTCCTACCGTTGCCGGCGAAGGCGCGCATCCGGCTCTTGCCGAAAAGTTGGGCCGCGTTTGGGAGGCGAAGCCGGGTATCGCGGGCTGGCTTTCCACCGTCGATCACAAGGACATCGGCATCCGCTACATCATCACGGCATTTGCCTTCCTTATCGCGGGTGGCGTCGAGGCACTCATCTTCCGCCTGCAGCTCGCCGGCCCTAATCTGCATCTGTTGACGCCGGAGCAGTACGACCAGCTCTTCACCGTCCACGGCATGACTATGATCTTCCTTTATGCCGGGCCGGTGCTTTCGGGCTTTAGCAACTATCTTTGGCCGCTGCTTCTGGGCGCGCGCGACATGGCATTACCGCGGCTAAATGCTCTTTCCTATTGGATTTATCTCTGCGCCGGGATTTTTCTCTACGCTGCATTCGCCTTCGGCTTCGGCCCGAATGTCGGCTGGTTCAATTACGTCCCCCTAGCTGCACGCGCCTACAATAACGGCCCTAACATCGATTTCTATTCGCTGGGCATGATAATACTCGGTATTTCCACGACCGTAGGTGCGATCAATTTCATCGTCACCTTTCTGCGCCTACGTGCGCCGGGCATGTCGATCAACCGGGTACCAATTCTGGTGTGGGGAACGCTGACGGCTTCTGCCGCCAACATCTTTGCCATTCCGGCGGTAAGTCTTGCTTTCTTCCTGCTATGGATGGATCGCAATCTCGGCACCCATTTCTTCGACGTTCCGACAGGTGGGTCGGCACTTTTGTGGCAGCATCTGTTCTGGATGTTCGGGCATCCCTGGGTCTATGCCATTGTGTTGCCCGCGATGGGCATGGTGTCGGACGGGTTACCCGTCTTCTGCCGCCGCCCGCTGGTCGGCTACACGGTCGTGGCGCTTGCCACAGTCGCCACCATGGTGCTCGGATTCGGCGTGTGGGTGCACCACATGTTCGCAACCGGTTTGCCGAGCGTTTCGCTCTCCTTCTTCAGCGCGGCATCCCTCATTATCGCCGTGCCGAGCGCGGTCGGTGTTTTCGCATGGATCGCCACGATCTGGACCGGGCGGCCCATCCTCACAACCGCCTTCCTCTTCTTTGCGAGCTTTATAGTCCTGTTCACGATCGGCGGCGTCTCCGGCTACATGACGGGCTCGGTACCAGTCGATCTGCAACTCACTGATACCTATTTCATCGTGGCGCACATTCATTACGTGTTGATCGGCATCAATGTATTTCCAGTGGTGGGTGCCACCTATTTTTGGTTCCCAAAATTCACCGGAAAGATGATGGATGAACGGCTGGGCCGCTGGAATTTCTGGACCATGTTCATCGGCTTCAATCTCGGCTTTTTCCCGATGCACATTTCCGGCCTGCTCGGCATGCCGCGCCGCGTTTATACCTTTGCGGACGGCATGGGCTGGGATTGGCTCAATTTCATCACCACGCTTGGCTCCTTTGTCTTTGCTGCCGGCGTGCTGTTGTTCATCATCAATGTCATGGTGAGCTATCGTCGCGGGCGCACCGCCGGCGACAATCCCTGGGATGCGCCGACACTGGAATGGGCGACGACCTCACCGCCGCCGCCTTACAATTTTGTGGTCATTCCCACGGTCGCCAGCCGACATCCGCTTTGGGAAGGCAGACTGGGCAAATCCGACAGCCAAGAGCGCAGCACCGTGAGCACCGGTCTTGTGCTTGATCATGGCCGGGAAACCGTCGGCACCACACCGCTCGATGCACAGCCCAACATCATCCTCAAGATGCCGAAGGATTCCTATGCACCCGTAATCCTTGCACTGACGCTTACGGCCATCTTCACCGGGTTAGTGTTGCACTTGTGGTGGCTCGCGATTGCGGGCGCGTTGGCAAGCGGGCTCGATATCATCGGCTGGCTGTGGCCCGAGGTCGCGCTTGGCGAAACCAGGGAGCCCGCCAATGGTTGACCGCATCGCAATCCAGGGAAAGTTGCCGGTCGGGGCGATCGACACGCGCGCCTCGGGTTGGTGGGCGATGATTTTCGTCATTTTCACCGAAGCATCGCTCTTCGCCTATCTGCTGTTTAGCTATTTCTATCTCGCGGTTCAACCGCATTTGCCTGGCACGTTTCCCGAAGGTGGCATGCCATCGCTGATGCTGGCGCTCCCCAACACTTTTATTCTTCTGTTGTCGAGTGTCGCGGTCGGCTGGGCGCAGTTCAATATCGAGCATGACGATAACCGTCACCTCGTTGCCGGTCTTGGCATCGGCGCTGCACTGGGAATGGTCTTTCTCGTTCTTCAATATTTCGAGTGGGCCGGAAAACCGTTTGGGCTCACCTCATCGTCCTACAGCTCGCTCTATTTCACTGTGACTGGCTTTCACATGGCCCATGTCGTAGTGGGAGTGATCATTCTATGGTCGCTCTTCGCCTGGTCGCTGATGGGCTATTTCAATCGCGTGCGCTACGCGCATATCCATATTGGCGCTCTCTATTGGCATTTCGTAGATGCGGTTTGGCTTGTGGTATTCTTCACCTTCTACATTACGCCGTTGCTCGGGGTGACATCATGACGGACACGGTCGTCGCACATCCCTCGCCCCACCGCCATCGCGTCAGCTTCGCCGCGTTGATGTTCGGTATGATTGCAGCACCTATTTTTTGGCTTGGACATTTGATGCTGAGCTATGGAGTTTCGGCCGTCGCCTGCTATGGCAGCGATCACCCCACGACCATTGCGTCCGCCACTGCGCTGCGGTCGGCGCTCATTGTGTTTGATTCGATTGCTATCATCGCCGCAATAGCCGGCGGAATTGTCTCCTATATGAGTTGGCGCCGCGTCCGCAACGAGAAAGAAGGCGGCCAACGTCAGGCACTCGAAATCGGTGACGGTCGTGCGCGCTTTATGGCGCTATGGGGAATCATGTCGAGCCTCTGGTTCCTTGGCGCCATCGTCTTCAGCACAATCGCCTCCGTCACGGTGCCGCTATGCATACGCTGATGCAGAAAGTTGCGTTTGCGGGCGGCTTGATAGCTATCGCATTGGTCGTGCTGTCGCCCATCAGCAGCGCCGCTGAGCAATTATTCGCTTTTCATATGGTTCAGCATCTGCTTTTGATAGCGCTTGCTGCACCTCTGCTTGTCGCCAGCCGTGCTTTTGACGGCCTTCAGCGCTTTGTACTTGTCCGTAAGTTTACGGAGCCAGTAGCGGCGTGGATCGCCTTCGTCGGAATCTTCCTGTTCTGGCATTGGCCAACGGCGTTTCAATGGGCAGCGGGCAACGAAGTCTCACGGCTTCTCGAGTACGCGAGTATTCTCGCGGGTGCCATACTGTTCTGGAGCGTAGCGCTGTCGCCAAAAGGCCAGGATTGGCTGAGTTACGGCGGACGCGCGCTGCTCGTGATGACGGCCGCGGTGGCGACCGATCTGCCGGGCGTCATTATGGTGTTTTCGCCGCGCGCGCTTTGTACCATGCCGGGCGAAAGCGCGGTGCAATGGGGGCTTACGCCGCTTCAGGATCAAC
>Ga0302326_10025848_pt1 | contig 11889 bp, 11 predicted proteins | sample Palsa_T0_3_FD_202264 | JGI IMG/M metagenome (GOLD analysis project Ga0302326, IMG submission 202264) | Peat permafrost microbial communities from Stordalen Mire near Abisko, Sweden - Palsa_T0_3 | ecosystem: Environmental > Terrestrial > Soil > Palsa > Peat permafrost | place: Sweden: Abisko... | reverse complement strand
GGTGGTGTTGAACCTGACCGTCCCGGTGTACGGGTCGGCCAGCTCGTTGCCCTCGACCGGCTCGGCGAAGTCCACCACCAGGGTCCAGGTGCCGGGGGTCGGGTTGACCGTGTACGCGGTCTGCCCGGTGCTGGCGTTCCCGGTCAGCGGGTCCTGGTTCTGGCCGTAGCCGAGGGCCTCACCGTCCGGGGCGACGAGGTACGAGCCGATCGGGTCGCCCGCGTCGTTCGCGAGCTTGACCGTGGCGGCGATGTCGCTCACGCCCGGGGGCACGTTGAACTCGTAGAACTCCTCCTGACCCTGACCCGGCGCCCGGCCGTTGCCGCCGGTCAGCACGCCGGAGAACGCGCCGCCGCGAGTCGGGTCAACCTTGCTCCGCAGCGTCACCGGAATGGAGGTGGCCTGCGACGAGCCGCTGGCGGTGAGCACGATCGAGCCGGCCGCGTCACCCGGCGCGGACGGCGTCCTCGCGACCACCCAGGCGGTGCCGCTCTGACCCGGGTGCAGGGTCAGGGTGGACGGGAAGACCGCGCCGAACGGGGTGAACGTCTGCGTCGACACCTGCCACGGGACGGCGCCGTTGGTGCCGTCTTCGGCCTTGGTGTCGCCGAAGATGACGCCGGTCCACGTCCCGGCGGCCGGGTAGCGGACGTCGACGCTGCCGTAGTTGCCGTCCCCCTGGGGCAGCGAGTGAGCCGCGAGCTTCCCGGTCGGGTCGATCAGGATCATCCGCACCCGCGAGTTCAGGCTGCTGAGGTCGCCCGAGGTATACGCGAGCTCGGCGAACAGCCGGTCCTGGCCCGGCCGGACGGTGAAGTGGAAAACGCCGTAGTTGTTCGGCAGGCCCTGGTAGTTCGCGACCTGAGGGCTAGAGGTGTCGCTGAGCGTGACGGTGCCGGACTGCGTGTCCTGCGCAGAGCCGAGGCCGCGGCCTGACAGCCGCACGGTCTGGGTGCTGGCGCCCGTGTTGGTCACCTTCACCGGCCAGAGCTTCGGCGTGCCGGGCTGGCCGATCGCGTTGAGCTGGCTGACCGAGGTCTTGATGGTCTGGCCGACCGGGGCGGGCGAGCCGTCCGGGGTCTTGATCGACTCGGCCAGCTCGACCGCCTTGTACGCGTTGACTAGGCCGGCCCCCTGCTCGGTGGCGGGCTCGCCGAGGTCGGTCGCGGTGCTGAGCAGGATCTGCTTGACCGTGGCGGGGGTCGGGGTGGCGCCGCCGTGGGTCTTGCGGTAGGCCTGGATGACGTCGGCCGCGATGCCGGCCACGAACGGCGACGACTCGCTGGTGCCGCCGGACTCCTCGATGGCGGACGCCTCGCCCTGGAAGTTGGTGCATTCGCTGTACATCGCGGTGTCGGTGCTGCACGAGGCGAAGCTGAGGTCACCGGGGGCGACCAGGTCGACCGTGCCGCCCTGCTCGTTGAAGCCGCCCGAGCTCAGCGAGCTGATGTTGTCACTCAGCCAGCCGGTGGTCGAGAAGTCCCGCGCGAGGGCGTAGTTGGTCTGCTCGTACATCTGGAACTGGGTGGACGCGCCGACCGAGATGAGGTTCGGGTCGGTCGCGGGCGAGCCGGTGGTGTTCTGCGAGCCCGCGTCACCGGTGGAGGTCACAACGGTCACACCCGCCGCGACCGCGGCGTTGTCGAACTGGGTGGTGGCGTCGAGCGCGCCGACGTCCGGCAGCTGGTTGTCGCCGAACGACTCGTTGAGCACGTTCACGTGGTCGGTCTGGACCGCGTAGTCGATCGCCTGCAGGAAGTTCGACTCGGTGGTGAACACGTTGCTGGCCGAGTTCTCCTGGAACACGTCCAGTCCGACCAGGCTCGCGCCCGGCGCGGTGCCCTGGATCTTGATGTTGCACGGCGTCGCGTAGGACTGGGCGGAGAAGCCGTTCACGTTGTAGGTGACCAGGCCCTGGCCCGCGATCGCGTTCGCGTCCAGGAACGCCTCGTCGCCGCCGGTCGGGGCGGCCGGGCCGCCGCCGGTGAAGTCCTGGTAGTCACCGCCGGTGGCGGGGTCGAAGACCGACGTCCCGTTGCCGCGGATGAAGTTCTCGTTGTTCGTGTCAAGTCCGTCGGCGATCCAGCCGACCTTCACCCCGGCGCCGGTGATGCCGAGCGACGCGGCTGTCGGCGCGCTTGGGTTAGCGGACGCGGTCTGGGTCAGCGACAGCCCCTCCGGCGCCAGCTGCGGGGTGGTGCTGCACGCGCCCGGGATCACATTCGGGGTCGGCGTGGCGTCCGAGGCCTTGGCCGACTTGGCCGTCGCCGCCGGGGCGGTGGTGGAGTCCGGCCCGCCGAGGCTCACGTTGATGATCGAGTTGGGGATGACCGCGGCGACCGCCGGGTCCGCCGCCAGGCGGGCCTCCTCGCCGGCCGAGACGGTCGCGGCGAGCGAGTTGACCGTCCGGAACTGCCGGACGTGGGTGGCGTGGACCTGGCCGAGCTCGGTTATCAGCGGCTTCTGGTCGGCCAAAACGGCCCGCCCGCGCTGCGACTCGGCCGAGCTGCCGACGGCCTTCTGCGCCAGCTGGCTCTTCAGGATCACGATGACGCTCTTGTTGACGTTCTGAGACAGCTGCGTCGCCAGCGCCGAGGTCATCGGCGCAGTCGCTGAGCTTGACGCCGCGACCGGAGCGGTCGTGGCCGCCCCTGCCGCCGCCGCCGGGACGATCGCCAGCGCCGGGACGGCGGTTACGGCAATCGCGGCTGTCCATACTTTGCGTCGGGCGAATGCCCTCGGCAGGTGCCTTGCCATGCGTTCGTGCATGCCAACCTAGCCTCACTGTTGAATTACTGCACAATCAGGCGGTTCCGCCGCCTGGACCCGATGTCGCCGTCGGGTCGCACTTAACTCCCCGCGTCCGGCCAGCGACACATATCGCGAAACGTTAACAGGAAGCTCAGACGTTTGGGAGACCCCAGGGGAAGCGGAAAGTGCCGCAAAGTGCTATCCGTCGCATCAACGGCTCAATCCGCCGGCGCAATTGAACCGCCCGGCCAATTGAATAGATGGATTTGAATATAAGCGGTTCACGTTAGCGCAGCACGCGGGCGAGGACGCGCTGGCCGGGTTGGCGTAGCCGAACGGCGTACCGGTGCCCGGCCCGTGTGCGTGCGGGCGGGCCGGCACCGCTAAAATCAACGGGCGACCAGATGACGCCCTGGGGTGGAGGCGCGGGCTTCCCGAACCGCTGCTACCCGCGGCTAATGGCTTCTAGCTCCGATCATGAGTGCCCGAGGAGTTCTGCCGCGTGTCTGAACCAGCCGCCGACGTGACCGCATCCGGCGCCTTTGACGCTCCGGGCGCGAGCGACGCGCGGCCGACCCGGCGCTGGCCCCGCACCGCGCGGCCGAGGCCGGACCGGCGCGAGGTTGCGGCGGTCTTCGCCGGAGGCGCGCTCGGCACCCTGGCGCGGGCGGCGCTGGCCGAGGCGTTCCCGCATTCCGCGACCGCCTGGCCGTGGCCGACGTTCGCGGTCAACGTCGTGGCGGCGTTCCTGCTCGGTTACTTCGTCACCCGGCTGCAGGAGCGGCTGCCGCTGTCGTCCTATCGGCGGCCGCTGCTCGGGACCGGGCTCTGCGGCGGGCTCTCCACCTTCTCGACCATGCAACTGGAGATCGTGAAGATGCTCGACGCGCACGCCTGGGGCCTCGCCGTCGGGTACACGGCGGCGTCGGTCGCGGCCGGGTACGCGGCCATCCAGCTGTCGACCGCGATCGTCAGAAGGGTACGGGTGCGGGCCCGATGAGCATCCTGGTCTGGACCTTGGTCGTGCTGATCGGCGGCGCCGGGTCGGTGCTGCGGTTCTACGTCGACGGAGTCGTCTCGGCCGTGGCCGGGCGGGACTTCCCGGTCGGCACGATGGTGATCAACGTGTCCGGCGCGGTGGTCCTCGGGCTGCTGAGCGGGCTGGCGCTCAGCTCTTCCCAGTACCTGCTGCTCGGCACCGCGGCGGTCGGCTCGTACACCACCTTCTCCACCTGGATGCTGGAGACGCAGCGGCTCACCGAGGAGCGGCAGCACCGCAAGGCGGTGCTCAACATCGTCGTCAGCCTGGCGCTCGGCATTGCCGCGGCCGCACTCGGACGGCTGATCGGGCTGCACCTGTGAACGAGGACGCGCTGAAGCTCACCAGCTACTTCGGCGAGCGCCAGCGGACCGCCGACAACGGCTTCGCGGCGGACGCGCTGCTCGACCTGTACGGGCAGCACGCCATCGCCACCAGTATCCTGCTGCGCGGGGTCGAGGGCTTCGGCGCCAGACAGCACCTGCGGACCGACCGGTCACTGACCCTGTCGGACGATCTGCCGCTGATCGCGGTCGCGGTCGATACCCGGCCCCGGATCGAAGCTCTGCTCGAGTCGACCTCCGGCCTGCTGCGGAGCGGGCTGGTCACCCTGGAGCGGGCCCGGCTGCTGGCCGGGGACATCGAGGCGGCCGGGCCGGGCGAGGGGCCGGACGACGAGACCAAGCTGACCGTCTACGTCGGCCGCCAGGAACGCGTGTACCGGGTTCCCGCCTTCGTGGCCATTTGCGACCTGCTGCACCGGCGGGGCATCGCCGGCGCCACCGCGCTGCTCGGCGTGGACGGGACCGCGCACGGCCGACGTGAGCGGGCCGCCTTCTTCAGCCGCAACGCGGGTACCCCGATGATGATCATCGCCGTGGGCTCCGGGAGGCGGATCGCGCAGGTGCTGCCCGAACTCGGCGGCCTGCTCCGCCGCCCGCTGCTGACGCTGGAGCGCGTCCGCATCTGCAAGCGGGACGGGGAACTGCTCGGCCGGCCTCCTTCGGTGCTCGAGGCGCTGGCGCCCGCGGGCGAGACCCACTTGCCGCTGGCGCAGAAGCTCATGGTCTACACCTCGGAGGCAGCCGTCCAGGACGGCCAGCCGATCCACCGCGCCATCGTCCGCCGGCTCCGCTCCGCCGGGATCAGCGGCGCAACGACGCAGCGGGGCATGTGGGGTTTCCACGGCGACCACCCGCCGCACGGCGACCGCCTGTTCCAGCTGGGCAGGCGCGTCCCGGCGGTGACGATCGTGATCGACGCGCCGGAGCGCATTCAGACCGCGTTCGACCTCATCGACGACCTCACCGCCGAGCAGGGCCTGGTCACCTGCGAGACAGTCCCCGCCGTTCGCCCGGTCGGCACCGGGCACTCGATGGCGGGGCGGCCCGCCTCCTGACGAACTAGGGGGCCGGCGGGGCTAGTCGACGACGGTCTGCCGACGTAATCTTGCGGCAGCCAGACGACGATGTCCTGGATCGGAGCGCGCCTGTGGACGAGGAGTGCACGGTACTGACCAGCTACCTCACCGAGCGCCGCCGCGCCGAGGGCGTGCCGCCGGGCGAGGCCCTGATGGGCCTCTACGCCCGGCGGCGGACGGTGGCCAGCATCCTCCTTCGGGGCATCGAGGGCTCCGGGCGGCAGCAGCCGCGGGTCGGCCGATCGCTTGCGCAGGCGGCGGAGTCGACGCTGACCGCGATTGCGATCGATACCCGCCCGAACATCGAGACGCTGATCGAGGAAACCCTGCGGCTGGCCCGGCCTCGGCTGGTCGCGATGGAGCGGGCGCGGCTGCTGTCGGGCGAGATAAACCCGGTCCGGCTGGCCGAGGAGCCCGGGGAGGCAACCCGGCTGACTCTGTATTGCGGGCAGGGCGATCGCGCTCACCAGATCCCGGCCTTCGAAGCGGCCTGCGAGCTGCTGTACCGCCGCCGGATCGCCGGCGCCACGGTCTTGTCCGGCATCGACGGCGCCAGCGTCGCCCACGGCCGGCTGCGGGCGGCCGCCCAGTTCCTCCACCGGGACGCGGACGTGCCGCTCATGGTGATCGCCGTCGGTGCCGGGGACCGGATAGCGAGACTGCTCCCGGAACTCGGCGGCATGTTCCGCCGGCCGCTGATGACGATCGAGCGGGTCCGCCTGTGCAAGCGGGACGGGCACTTCGTCAGCCGTCCGCAACTCGCCGCCGGCGCGGCCGACGCCTATGCCGACGCGGGGATGTCGGCGCGGCTCAAGTTGACGATCTATACCTCCGAGGCCGCGCGCCACGATGGCCAGCCGGTGCACCGGGCTATCGTCCGGAGCCTCAGCTCGGCCGCAATTGTCGGGGCGACCAGCGTGCGCGGCATCTGGGGCTATCACGGCGATCACGCCCCGCATGGCGACCACTCACACGTACCGGTGGTGACGACGGTGATCGTCGCCCCTGAGCTGATCTCGGCCGCATTCGACGTGATTGACCCGCTGACGGCCGAGCACGGCCTCGTGACAGCGGAGAGCCTGCTGGCAGCGCGTCCGACGGCCGACGCCGAGATGCCGGCCTGACGATCAGGCCGGCGTCACATGGGCCCCGCCTGAATCACCGTCAACATCGGACATAGGCTCTTGTCATGGCCGGGAACCGTTCACATGTTCCCTCGATGGCCGGTCTGCTGGCTTTCGTGTGCGCCCTAGTGCTGGTCGACACGGTCTTCTTCACCGCGCTCACACCGCTGCTGCCGCATTACACCCGGGAAGCCGGGCTGTCCAAGGCGGGAGCCGGCCTGCTGGTCGCCTGCTATCCGGCCGGGACGCTGGTCGGGTCGCTGCCGGGCGGGGTGCTGGTCGCCCGGATCGGCGAGCGCCGGGTCGCGCTGCTCGGGCTCGGGCTGATGAGCGCGGCGACGCTCGCCTTCGGGTGGTCGCACACCGCGCCGGTGCTTGACGTCGCCCGTTTCGTCCAGGGGCTCGGCGGCGCCTGCACCTGGTCGGCGGGCCTGGCCTGGCTCTCCGCCCGCGCCCCGGACGAGAAGCGCGGTCAGCTGCTCGGCACCGCGTTCGGCGCGGCGGTGGTGGGAGCGCTGCTCGGCCCGGTCGTCGGCTGGGCCGCGACCCAAGTGGGCACCGGGCCCGCGTTCTCGGCCGCCTCCGTCGCCGCCGCGGCGCTGATGCTGGCCGCGTTCGCGGTGCCGCCGCCGGCGGCGGCGGCGGCCGGGTCCCCCGCCCCGCGCGAAGTCCTGTCCGCGCTCCGCGATCCACGGCTGGTCAACGGCATGTGGCTGATGGCGCTCGCGGGCATCGCCTTCGGCGTGGTCGACGTGCTGGCGCCGCTGCGGCTGGCCCGGCTGGGCGCCGGCAGCACGCTGATAGCGGCCACCTTCCTGGGCGGGGCGGTGATCGAGTCCTGCGTGTCGCCGCTCGCGGGCAGGTTCAGCGACCGCTTCGGCACCCGCCCGCCGGTGCTGGTCGGGCTGACCGCGGGCGCGTTGTTCAGCGTCCTGGTCTGGCTGCCGGGCGGCCTGCCGTGGCTGGTCGCGGTCCTCGTGCTCGGCACCCCGTTCTTCGGCTCGCTCTACACCCCGGCCGCCGCCATGGTCGGCGAGAGCGCGCAGGACCTGAAGCTCAACCACGGCATCGCGTTCGCGCTCACGAACCTCACCTGGGCCGGCGGCCAGGCGATCGCGGCCTCGGCCAGCGGCGCGCTGGCCGAGGCCACCACCGACGCCGTCCCGTACCTGCTGCTCGGCGTCGCCTTCGTGGCGACGCTGGGCGGCATGCTCCGCCCGATCGTCGGCCGCGGTCTACTGCCGGGCGGGAAGGCGTAGGACGAGCGGAGCGGGACGTCCGGTCCGATCCCGGCGGACGGTCACTGGCGTCCGCGTTCGGCCTCGACCGTGCGCCCGGCCGCCAGGATGAAGGCCGCGCTTGGGGCGGAGCCCCAGCTCAGGGTCTGAAGGAAGTCTTCCGGCCGGACCAGGCGGCGCTCGTCGATCTCGTACTGCGGGTCCCAGCGCAGGAGCTCGACCCGGGCCCAGAAGCGGGTCTGGTAGTAGCGCCAGGGCCCGGTCGGGTTGTCAGGGTCGTCAACGCGCTGGCAGCCGATGTAACGGCTCTCGACAACGCGGGCGCAGCCCTCCTCCATCACTTCCCTGACCAGGCAGTCCTCCAGCGTTTCACCCGGCTCGACCCCGCCGCCGAGCAGGTTCACGTACCGCTCGCCCGCGAAATCGCCCGCGCCGAGGACGATCATCCCGGCCTCGGTGAAGCAGATGCCGTAGGCCTGAGTGGAGTGCGGGGGCTCGGGTCGGAACGGGGGATCGAGCCAGGTATAGGTCACCCGGCGCCCCCGCTCGGAGATCTCCTGGACCGACCGCGCCGCAGGTTCTGCCAGGCCCCTTGACCAGCCGCCCGGCGGCGCGACGCGTTCCACAGGCTCCGACCTTACGTGCCGATGACGGCGCTGGCCATCCTGGTAATCGTTTTCCCCCGCGCCAGCGCCGCCCGCAATAGGTCGTTACGATCGGAGAGTGACCGTCCCCGATCGCTCCGCCACATCCGTCGGCCGCCCGTCCGCCGCCGACGCCCTGACCCTGATCTCGTCGCTCGCCGACACCTCCCGCGCCAGCGCGGATCCGCTGGCCACCCGCGAGGACGCGGCCGGCTGGCTCCGCGCGGCGGGCCTGCTCCCGGCCGGCGACGCGACGCTGAGCGGCTCGGAGCACGGCGCCCTGCTCCGGCTGCGCGACGCACTGCGCGACGTCCTCGCCGCGCGCTCCGCGCGGCGGCCAGACGCCGACGCGGCCGCCCGGCTGACCAGGGCACTGGCCGACGGACGGCTGGTCGTCACGGTCGAGCCGGACGGCGCCGCCGGGCTCGCGAGTTCCGCCCGCGCGGTCTACTCCAACCTGGTGGCCGCCATCGCCATCGGGGTCGCCAGAGCGCTCGGGTAGAACCACGGTCCGTTCGAAAATTCAAGCGATTTTCCCCCGAACGGACCGTTGCTTCTCCCCACCCCGCCCGCCCGAGCCCCAGCGGCGGGAGCGCGGGGAATGAGCGCTGGCCGCATGCGTTATACGGGTCGTACGCGCTTGTCCCCCAGAACCGCTGAAGGAGCGAAGATGAGCACCGTCGCACTGACCGAGGAGACGTTCGAAGAGGTCGTCACCAAGGAGGGCATCACGCTCGTCGACTGGTGGGCGTCCTGGTGCGGGCCGTGCCGGATGTTCGCACCCGTCTTCGAGGCCGCCAGCGAGACCCACGCGGATATCACGTTCGGCAAGATCGACACCGAGGACCAGCAGGGGCTCGCGGGCGCCGCCAAGATCACCTCGATCCCCACGCTGATGGCGTTCAGGGATGGTGTGCTGGTGTTCTCCCAGGCCGGCGCGCTGCCGGCCGCGTCGCTTGAGAAGCTCATCGAGGCCGTCAAGGGCCTGGACATGGACGACGTCCGCGCCCAGCTTGACGTGCAGCAGCGCGAGGACGCGCCGGGCCAGGCCTGAGCTCCCGGTCCGGCGCGCCCTCGGCGCGATCCAGAGGGTCAGTTCAGGCCGAAGCCGTCGAACTCGCCGTTCCTGACGCCGCCGATGAAGGCGTGCCACTCGTCCGGCGTGAAGCGCAGGACCGGTCCGGCCGAGTCTCTGCTGTTGCGGACGCCGATCTCGCCTCCGCGCAGGTCCGCCACCTCGACACAGTTGCCGTTGGCAAAGCTCAGCGAGCTTTTGATCCAGCTGTCACTCTTGGTTGGCCGTACGGGACGGCTTCCCACCATTGGGGTTCCCACGTTGTCCCTTCGCTGACATGAGTTCCGCTGCGTTTTTCGCAGTGCCGCGGCTGGGACGGTGAGCCTCCGGGGGCTTTCGGCTCACCGTCCCCGCCTAGCCCCTGCGGGCAGTCCCGGGCCCGCGCGACATCGGGCCGGGACTGCGGTGTGGAATCGCGGGATCGTCACAACCGTGTGCCCGCAGGGGAGCTAAGTGCCCAACCCAGCTGCGCCTCAGCCGCTAGGTTGGACCTGGCAAGCGGGCCTGCGCCCTCGGTTCTGCTCTTGTTCGGGAGCGCCCGCTGCCAGCTGACTTTTGCTATAAGAATGGTGCTGCAACTTTCAGCGCAAGACATCGGTCAGCTGCCGTATTTCGAAGTCCGTCGACGCAGCAGCCCGTCTCCCTGTAGCTTTTGCGCCACTTCACAGTCTCGGCCGCCTCCGCCAGCAGCGGATCGTGTGCCCGGCCGCGCGCTAGCCGGCCTTTTCCGGCCGGGGGCGCCGGGCCGGCGGCGGGGCCGGAAACGCCGAAAGCGGGCTCCCTGAGGGGGGAACCCGCTTTTTCGCGCTAGTACAACGTGGGCCGATCAGCCGCCAAAGCGGTCGAATTCACCGTTCTGGACTCCACCGATGAACGCGTGCCACTCGTCAGGCGTGAACCGCAGGACCGCCCCTGCCGCCTCCCGACTGTTGCGAACACCGATCTCGCCGCCGGACAGGTCCGCCACCTCGACACAGTTGCCGTTGGCGAAACTAAGCGAGCTCTTCACCCACTCTGGCTGACTACCGAGCGTAGACATAGTCACGCTACCCCTCACTGATTGGTGTGCTTCCCTCACACACGGCTACCAGTAATAACACCAAGGGTAGCCGCATGCGCAGATTAACAGCACCACGCGCATCATGGGCCTGCTTTAACCCAACCGGCACGACTGGCCAGCCAAGCGGCGGACAGCCCCTAATTGCTCAAAGATTCACATAAGTATTTGAAAAGAACATCGGCCCTCGCCAATAGCGCTTGACGCGTATCCCGCCAAGCGCAGAAACCTGTCAGCTACGCCATCGACACCACTAGGCGCTGTCGGTGGCGTAGGTGACAGGATGCCGGGCCGGTCGATGGCGTAGCCGACAGGATGCCGGGCCGACGAGGGACGTGGCTGACGGGCCAGTGCCCTTGGGCGGCAGTGGGCGGGGCCGGGGGCGAGCGGCCGAAAGCTAGGAGGCGGTGGCGCGCGAGGCGTCGGCCTGGGCGACCGACCAGCGAGACTCGGCCGTTTCCAGGATCAGCTTCCTGGAGTCGGCCGGGGAGAGCGCGGCCTCGGTCAGGGTTCGGAATGCCACGCGGTGCAGATGGGTCTCGCGCTCGCCCTCGAGGATGAAGCCGCTGCGCATCTGCTCGGTGGAGACGACGTCCTGCAGCACCGCGTCGCCGTCGGCCTCGAAGCCGAACAGCACGAACGACTCGCCGATGACCGTGTGCTGGGCGTCGAGCGGCAAAATCTGCAGCGTCATGTTGGGCCGCTCGCACTCGCGCGCCAGCCGCTGCAGCTGGTCGTACATCACCAGGTCAGTGCCGATCCGGCGGAGCAGCACGGACTCGTCCAGCACGACCGAGATCTTGAGACCGATCCGGTCGAGCACCTGCTGGCGGCGGAGGCGGACCCGGACCAGCCGGGTGACCTGAGACGGCGCGATCGGCTCGACCCGGTCGTAGCTGTCAATGATGTGCCGCGCGTAGCCCTCGGTCTGCAGCAGCCCGGCGACCACGTCCACGTGCCAGATCGCGACCGCCGTGGCCTCGTGCTCAAGGCCGATGAACTGCTGGTAGTCCTCCGGGACGGAGTCCGCGAACTCCTCCCACCAGCCCTTCTGCGAGGCGTCCTGGGCGAGCGCGAGCAGCATCTGGCGGTGCGCGCCCTTGACCGCGTAGTAGTCGAGCAGCCGCTCGACCTCCCGGGGCCGCAGGCCGGTCTTGGCCCGCTCATAGCGGCTGATCTTCGATGGCGACCAGCGGAGGTTGCGGGCAACCGTCTCCCCGCTGACCCCCTTCGCCTCGCGCAGCGATCGCAGCTCGGCCGCGAGCCGGAGGCGACGGACCGTGGGACTGCCCTCTTCAACCAACGGGTATGCCTCCTTCCAAGCTGAGGACGGACAAGTGGTGCTGCTCTTGAATATTTCACGGAAAGAATTGCCGAAACTAGTAGTTCACCCTATATCTTCCCCCAGGTGATCCAATCGTGTCTACGCATGCACTTGCGGATGACACGGGAGCGATAGCAGTCAACTAAGTGGCTGGTGGTAATGGGACTCCGGGCAAAGCGGCGGCCCGCCCACGGGTTGAGTATAGTAGCCCGGGCCC
>Ga0302326_10025846_pt1 | contig 11890 bp, 11 predicted proteins | sample Palsa_T0_3_FD_202264 | JGI IMG/M metagenome (GOLD analysis project Ga0302326, IMG submission 202264) | Peat permafrost microbial communities from Stordalen Mire near Abisko, Sweden - Palsa_T0_3 | ecosystem: Environmental > Terrestrial > Soil > Palsa > Peat permafrost | place: Sweden: Abisko... | reverse complement strand
CAGGCAGGTGAACTCCCCCGCCGCGACCGAGATCGTGACCTGGTCAAGCGCCTGGACGGCGGCGGGGCCGCGCCCGAACACCTTAGAGACGCCGGCCAGCGTGACCGCCGACGTCTCCGTCACCGTGTTGGTGGCCATGGCCGGATCAGGAGCCCACGGTCGGCTGGCCGGCGGCGGTCAGCAGCGTGTTCAGCGGCCCCAGGTCGAAGAGCCCGGTCAGGGCGACCGGCTCCTTCAGCAGCCCCAGGCTGACCGCCTGCGACGCGTCGGTGCTGAACGAGGTCTCGTCCGGGTCGGCGGTGAAGACGATCTGCTGGAACGACGCGGCCACCAGCGAGGCCTTGATCGACTTGCCGGTGTAGGAGGCGTACTCGGCGTCGGCCGCCGCCTCGGCCGCGGTCGGGTCGGACTTGATGTAGCTGAGCGCCTGCAGGTTCGCCTTGAGCAGGTCAGCGACGATGGCCGGGTGCGCGGACAGGAACGACTGGGTGACCATCAGGTCGGTCGTCGCGCCCGGCTCCGACAGCAGCACCTTGCCGCCGTCCTTGACCATCTCCACGTCGTACGGCGCGGGCTCGGACGCGCCGGCGATCTGGCCGGACTCGAACGCCTGGACCGCGTCGGAGTTCGGGGTAGTCGGCTTGACGAGCACATCGCCACCGCCGGTGGTGGTCGTGGCCAGCCCGTTCTGCTTGAGGTAGTACCGCAGCGCCACATCCTGGGTGTTGCCGAGCGACGGGGTGTCGAGCGTCTGCCCCTTCAGCTGCGACGCGCTGGAGACCGAGGACTTGACCACGATCTCGGCGCCGCCGGTGGCCACGCCGGAGACAACCTTGATCGCGGTACCGCCGGACTTCTCCCAGGCGTTGATGGCGGGGTTAGGGCCCACGTAGGCGGCGTCGAGCTGGCCGGCCAGGATCGCGGTCGTCTCCGTGGTGCCCGAGCTGTACACGGTGGCGGACACGCTCCCGGCGCTGCCGAGGGCCGACTTGAAGTACCCGTTCTTCAACGCGATCAGCGCGGGCGCGTGGGTGATGTTCGCAAGAAAACCAAGCCGCACCGTCACCGGGGAACCGGCGGCCGCCCCGCTCGCGCTGCTCGAGGCGCTCGCGCCGCCCGCGGCGCTGGTAGAGCTTGAGCTGCTCGAGGAGCAGCCCGCAATGAGCAGCGCGCTGCCCGTGACAGCGACCGCGCCAGCCAAGATACCGCGCATATACTTTCCATTCTCTATCTGTTAACTAGGGTTCGGAAGAACTATATACCGGGCCGGCAAGGTAGGAAACGTACTAGCAACTGTTGTAACGAGACGATTGTCACCTCAGGCAGTTTGCAGCGCCGCCCTACCAGGCAATTCAGGTCCGCGCGCCGCCCCAGCCGACGTTCACCTGCCCGTTACAACCGCCCGCAAGCACAGCTAAAACAAGATTTAGTTCGAACGAACCCGCAACGTCGCCACCTACGCCAGCGACAGCGACAGCGCCTATCAGTGTCAACGGCGTAGCCGACAGGAGGCGTTTCGGATCGATGGCGTCACCGACAGGTGGGCGTTGCGGAGGGGGCGGTTACGAGTCGTCTGAGGAGTCCTGTGAGCTGACGCCCTCTACCTGGGGGGAGAATTTGTTCAGGCACTCGCTGAGGCGGGCGATGTCCACGTCGTCGGCGCCGGTCGTGTCGTAGACCACGACGTCGATCGCCGACGAGAGCGGGACCCCGGTCGCGAGGGGCTCGGCCTTCACGTCGGGGAGGTTGTTGCAGGCCGCCCTGACGTGCATCTTGAACGCGACCGACACGTTCTCCTGGAAGTAGACGTCGACCGATTGCTGGCCGAGCGCCTTATCGAATTCTGCGCATCCGCTCGCGGCCAGGCAGCAGGTCGCCGCGGCCAGGCCGAGCGCCATCGCGCGCGTCCGAGATGACCGCCGCGGCTGAGGGGCAGCCAGGGTCCCTACACGTCGTAGTACTCGCACAGTCGTAGCTTATTCGGTCGCGGCAGCGAGTACGGTACTGGGGATACCTGAAAGAAACGGATAGATGCCGCCGCGCCATATCCTCATCGTCAACGCCCGCAACGTCACCCAGCCGGTCTTCGTGATCGGCGCGCCGCACTCAGGCGCGGAGGCGGTTGGCCGGGCGCTCAAGATCTCGCCCGGGTTCCACCTGACCATCGGGCAGCAGCCCGTGCTCCAGGCGGTGTACGGGTTCGCCCGGCGGCCCTCGCTCTACAACGGTCGGGGCGAGGCCGCCGCCGCGGTGATCCGCGACGCCTTCGCGCAGGGATGGCAGCTCAACCCGACCAGCTGCGTCGAGTGCACGCCGCAGTGCCGGTCGGCCGCGGGGCTCAAGCCGTCCGAGGTCGGGCCGTGCATGGAGCAGCGCGGCCTGTCCCGGTTCGGCGACGCCTCACCCGATCTTGCCCACTGCGCCGAGGCCCTGGTTCACGCGTTTCCCGACGCGCTGATCGTGCAGGTGGTGCGGGACGGCCGGGACACCGTGGCGGCCATGCTCGAGGACCCGGTGGCGATGTCGTGGTTCCGTCCGAGCGTGGTGAACATCGACACCGAGTTCCCCAACCCGTTCTACGGCGTGGAGGACGAGTCCGACCGGCTCACCTGGCCCTCCCTGACCAACGTGGGCAAGTGCGCGATGCGCTGGCGGGGCGCGATCCGGCTGGCGGCGCGGCTGCGGATGGCGCTGGCGGACAACCAGCTGAAGACGCTCCGCTACGAGGACGTGGCCCGCGACCCGCGCGCGGCGGCCACCGCGCTGACCGACTTCATCGGCACGAAGGTCGCCGCCCCGATCACCCCGAGCACCAAGCGCGCCAAGACCGAGCAGAACGCCTGGCGCCGGTCGCTCTCCTACGGCCAGTTGGCCGAGGTGGAGAAGGTCGCGGGCGAGGAGCTGCGGCGCCTGGGATACAAGTGAGGCGTGGTGTGCACGTGGAGGCGGCGGCATAATGGGTGTGCGGTGCGAGTGGGACACAGTGCAGGCAGGTGCGCGGTCCACGTGGGCGCGGTCCACGTGGGCGCGGTTAGCGGGGCCTGCTAGCGCGGCGCACGCGTGCGTTCATCCCGCAGATCTTGATCTTGGCTTTCCTGGTGCTTGAACTGGGTGATGTAGAGGTCGGCGTAGAGGCCGCCGGCCGCCAGCAGCTCCTCGTGGGTGCCGCGCTCGGCGACCTGGCCGGCCTCGATGACGAGGATCTGGTCGGCCTCGCGGACGGTGGACAGCCGGTGCGCGATGACGAGCGAGGTGCGCCCGGCCAGGGCGACCGAGAGGGCCTGCTGCACCGCGAACTCGGACTCGGAGTCCAGGTGCGCGGTCGCCTCGTCGAGCACCACGATCGACGGCGCCTTCAGCAGCAGGCGGGCGAGGGCGACCCGCTGCTTCTCCCCGCCCGACAGCCGGTAGCCGCGGTCGCCGACGATCGTGTCGAGGCCGTCGGGCAGGACCGAGATCAGGTCCCAGATCTGCGCCGCCTGGCACGCCTCGACCAGGTCGGCCTCGGTGGCGGACGGGCGGGCGTAGAGCAGGTTGGCGCGGATCGTGTCGTGGAACAGGTGCGCGTCCTGGGTGACGACGCCGACGACGCCCCGCAGCGAGTCGAGGGTGATGTCGCGGATGTCGCGGGAGCCGATCAGCACCGCGCCGTCGCCCGGGTCGTACATCCGGGAGACCAGCTGGGTGATCGTGGTCTTGCCCGCGCCGGACGGGCCGACCAGCGCGGTGAGCTGGCCCGCGGGCGCGGTGAAGGAGACCTCGTGCAGCACGCCGGCCACGGCGTCGGTCCGCTCCGGCTGCTTGAGCGCGATCGACTCAAGCGACGCGAGCGAGATCTCGGCCGCGGTCGGGTAGCGGAACGACACCCGGTCGAACCTGATGTCGGGCGCGTTCCCGGCCGCGTCGCGGGCGGGCAGCGCCACCGCGTCCGGCTTCTCGGTGATCAGCGGCTTCAGGTCGATGACCTCGAAGACCCGGTCGAAGCTGACCAGCGCGGTCATCACCTGGATCTGCACGCTGGACAGCGACGCGATCGGCCCGTAGACCCGGGTCAGCAGCTGGGCGAGCGCGACCAGGGTGCCGAACTGCAGCGCGCCCCTGATCACCAGGGTGCCGCCGACGCCGTAGACGACCGCGGTGAGCATCGCGGTGAGCAGGGAGACCGCGATCATGAACACCGACCCGTACATGTCCCTGGTCACGCCGATCTCGCGGACCTGGTGGGCCTTGCTCGCGAACAGCTTGGACTCCTCGCGCGGGCGGCCGTAGAGCTTGGCCAGCATGGCCCCCGCCACGTTGAAGCGCTCGGTCATGGTCGAGCCCATCTCGGCGTTGAGCTGCATCGACTCGCGGGAGAGGCGCTGCAGGCGGCGGCCGATGCGGCGCGCGGGGTAGATGAACAGCGGGATGAGCACCAGCGCGATCAGGCTGACCTGCCAGGACAGCAGGAACAGGACGACCAGGATGACGATCACCGACAGCACGTTGGACAGCACGCTCGACAGCGTCCCGACGATCGCCTGCTGCGCGCCGACCACGTCCCCGTCGAGCCGGCTGACCAGAGAGCCGGTCTGGGTGCGGGTGAAGAACGCGATCGGCTGCTGCTGCACCTTGTCGAAGACCTGGGTGCGCAGGTCGTAGATGAGGCCCTCGCCGATCCTGGAGGAGTACCAGCGCATCACGACGCCGAGGAACGCGTCGAACACCGCGACGGCCGCGACCGTCACCCCGACCACCACCACGACGCCCTCGTCGCGGGTGATGATGCCCCCGTCGATGAGCTCGCGCAGCAGCAGCGGGTTGACCACCGTGATGCCGGCGTCGATCGCGGTCGCGATCAGGAAGAAAGTCAGCTGGACGCGATAGGGCTTGGCGTAGCCGGCGATCCGCCGGATCGTCCCCGGCTTGAGCTTCTGCTTGGTGATGTTCGGGTCCATGCGGAACCCGCGCGCCATCATCATTCCGCCACCGGGGTGCACCATTCTTGCAAGCGTAGTGCGCCCTCCGAGCGGTACTCTACGGGTTTCTCGCCGGGCTTATTTTCCGGCGGCGGCCTTCCTGGGGGCGCCGCCCCGGCCCCGCAGGGCCACGCCGGTCTCGGTGAGGATGCGGTGGATGAACCCGTACGACCGCCCGGTCGAGGCGGCCAGCGAGCGGATCGACTCGCCCGCGCCGTACCGCGTGGACAGATCGGTTGCCAGTTTGCTGCGGTCCGTCCCGGTCACCCGGGTTCCTCGCTTGAGGCTCTCGGCCACGTTTACCTCCCGTAAGGTACACGACTCATTGCGTAACATCCCCTATCCGCAATGATCACCTATCGGGGCGTAGTTGGCCACCCGCATAGATCGAGATAGTTAGAACGAAATTGTTAAGCGAGCGCGACCAGATCGGCGAAATCGGCCGACCATGTGTCCTCGGTCCCCTCGGGCAGCACAATGACCCGTTCGGGCGAGAGCGCGTCCACCGCGCCTTCATCATGGGTAACAAGGACAATGGCGCCGCGGTAGCCCGCGAGGGCGGCCAGGATCTCCTCGCGGCTGGCGGGATCCAGGTTGTTGGTGGGCTCGTCAAGCAGCAGCACATTGGCGCCCGAGACCACGAGAAGCGCCAGCGCGAGCCGCGTCTTCTCCCCGCCGGAAAGGACGCCGACCGGTTTATCGACATCGTCGCCGGAGAACAGGAATGAGCCGAGGACTTTCCGCATCTCGGTGTCGGTGAGCTCGGGCGCGGCGGTGCGCATGTTCTCGATCAGCGACCGCTCGGTGTCGAGCGTCTCGTGCTCCTGCGCGTAATAGCCGAGCTTTAGGCCGTGACCTGGGATGACCTCACCGGTGTCCGGCTTCTCGACCTGGGCAAGCATGCGCAGCAGGGTGGTCTTGCCCGCGCCGTTGAGCCCGAGCACGACAACCCGGGAGCCCCGGTCGATGGCCAGGTCGACGTCGGTGAAGACCTCGAGCGAGCCGTAGGACTTCGACAGCCCGGTCGCGGTCAGCGGCGTCTTGCCGCAGGGCGCGGGCTCGGGGAAGCGCAGCTTGGCCACCCGGTCGGCCTGGCGCTCGTCGGCCAGCCCGTCAAGCAGCCGCTCGGCCCGGCGCGCCATGTTCTGCGCGGCCTTGGCCTTGGTCGCCTTGGCCCCCAGCTTGGCCGCCTGCAGCTGCAGCGCCGAGGCCTGCTTCTCGGCGTTGGCCCGCTCCCGCTTGCGGCGCCGCTCGTCGGTCTCGCGCTGGGTCAGGTAGGCCTTCCAGCCGACGTTGTAGATGTCGAGCACCGACCGGTTGGCGTCCAGGTAGAAGACCTTGTTGACGACCTGCTCGACCAGGTCGACGTCGTGGCTGATCACCAGCAGGCCGCCGCGGTACGTCTTCAGGTGGTCGCGCAGCCAGGTGATCGAGTCGGCGTCCAGGTGGTTGGTGGGCTCGTCGAGCAGCAGCGTCTGGGAGTCGCCGAACAGGATGCGGGCGAGCTCGACCCGCCGCCGCTGGCCGCCGGAGAGGGTGTGCAGCGGCTGGTGCAGCACCCGGTCGGGCAGCCCCAGGCTGGCGGCCATGCTCGCTGCTTCGGACTCGGCCGCGTACCCGCCGAGCACAGCCAGCCGGTCGCTGAGGTTGCCGTAGCGCCTGATCGCCTTCTCCGCCTTGACCGGGTCCGGGTCCGACATCAGCGCCTCGGCCTTGCGCATGTCGTTGCGCACCTCGTCGAGGCCGCGGGCGGAGAGGATCCGGTCGAGCGCGAGCACGTCAAGATCACCGGTCCGCGGGTCCTGCGGGAGGTAGCCGACGGAGCCGGTATTCCGGACGGTGCCGGAGGCGGGCTGGCCGTTGCCTGACAGCACCTTCGCCAGGGTGGTTTTGCCCGCGCCGTTGCGGCCGACGAGACCAATACGGTCTCCCTCGGCAACCTGGAAAGAGGCGTCTGCCAGCAGAAGCCGGGCACCCGCACGCAGCTCAATGCCACTGGCGACGATCACGTATAGCAATAATACCCGATGCGGGTTACGTCTCAGTAAGCCTTATTCGCACGGCGGTGAACAGCCGCGGCGTCTCCAGCAGGACGGCGCGCTTGGGGTCGGGCACGGTGAGGAAACGCTCGGCCGCGAGCTGGAAATACGGCGCGAGCCTGGGGTCGTCGCGCAGCTCCGCGACCGCGCGGCGGTCGCCGCCGAGGACCACGGCGTCCAGGCCGGCCGCCGACGGCGCAGATCTCCGGAAGATCAAGACCGCGGCGTCGGCGGCGGCGTCCAGGGCCTCGTTGGCCTGCTTCTCCCGGCGGCGGGCGAAGCGGTGCTGCGACCAGCCGCCCGCCGCGCTGCGGCCGTGCACCAGGCGCGAGCCGACCTTGGCGTCCACCAGCGCCGGCGGGTAGCCGGTGAACACGCCGGCCGCGTACCCGCCCAGGCGGACCAGCAGCACCCCGACCGTGCGCGGGCGGCGGGCGTGCGCCGCCAGCGCCTCGGCGATCGCGGCGACGTCGCTGGCGTTGGCGTCGTCGTCGGCGGTGGCGGATGCGGCCGAGGCGTCGCCGGCGGCGGCGCTCCCGCGGTCGACAGCGGAGTCGGCGCCGGCGATGCCGAGCACCGCCAGTCCCCCCGGCGGCGGGAACGGCGGATGGCACTCCGCCACCGAGCCGTCCCGCGCGGTGAACGACACCCGATCGTCACCGAACGTGACCGCAAGCGCCGTGCCCGGCCCGGTTAGCGTTCGCGCCGACCGGCTGACATCGTCGGCCTCCGAAGCCCCGCCCACGTCGGAAAGCCCGTGCCGCGCGGAGAATGAGACGATCCAGCCCGGGAACCGCTCGGGCGAAACGTCGAGCCATTTACCGCCACTACCTGCGCCGTTCTTCACTACTCACTGCCTCATCGTGTTTACTGAGCGTATAACCAAACTGTTTCGCAAACTTAGCCCACACGACCCAACGAGGAAGCAGCCACATGCTCCCGATCGATCCAAGCGACGGTCAGGGCAGCGTCACCCCCGCGCGGCCAGTTGAAGACATTGTCCCCTTCAGGGACATGGTGCCCGCTCAGGCCATGTCGCGTGGTGGCACCATCATCCGGCCAGGCGCGGTCGCGTGGGGCGGTATGCGGGACTCAACCGACAGCGGCTACTCATCCTGCGAGGCGATCGAGCGGATCCTGGCCGCCGTAGCGGCGGATGCGGGCCAGTTGCCGGGGCTGCTCACCGAGCTGGCCGCGACCCGGCTCTGGGTGCCGCTGCCGGTGCGGCAGCGGCCGTTCACCGACGGCACCGCGGTCCGGCTGCCGCTGGTCGAGGCCGAGGGCGAGGACTTCGTGCCCTGCTTCACCTCGGTGCAGCGCCTCACCGCCTGGGTGGACGCGGCCGACAGCCACCGCGCCGCTCCTTCGGAGGAGTTCCAGTTCGCCGGGAGCGGGCGGCGCTGGCAGCGGGCGGGCGACACCCGGGTGGTGCCGCACCTGGTGGTCCCCGCCGCCGGCCTCGCCCGGCGGCTGCCCTCCGCACTCGGCCTGGCCCTCAACGCGGACGGCGCGCACGGCCTTCCCCTGTACCCGGAGTCCGTCAGCTACCTGGCCCGGCTGGCACCCGCCGACACGCCCACCGGGGCCGCGGTCGGAGTCGGGCACCCGCCGGCCGAGCCGCGGGCGCTGCTCGACGAGACGCGGGCCGGCCTGCGGGCGCTGCGGTTCGTCCGCTACGCCTCCCGCGCCTGGCTGCGGGTCCCCGGCGCGGGCGAGGGCCTGGTCATCTCGGTCGCCCTCGACGCCCCCCGGAGCGAGGGGCGCCGCCGCGCCGTCGTCGACGCGCTGGAACGCGCCTGCGCCGCCGTTCCGCTCCGCGTCCCCTTCCCGGTCGACGTCACCTTCCCCGGCGAGATTCTCCCCGGCGAGACCTCCCCCTCCCCCGACCTGATCGACGAGTGGATAAACCACAACACCCGCCCCTTCTACACCAGGGACTAGGGACGCTTAAATATTGAACCCAAGCGCCCGCAGCTGCTCGCGTCCGTCGTCGGTGATCGACTCCGGCCCCCACGGCGGCATCCAGACCCAGTTGATCCGGAAGTCGGCCACGAGGTCCTTGAGCGCCTCGCCCGCCTGCTCCTCGATCACGTCCGTGAGCGGGCACGCCGCGCTGGTCAGGGTCATGTCAATGGTGGCGACGCGCGCCTCGTCCAGGTCCACGCCGTAGATGAGGCCGAGGTCCACGACGTTGATGCCGAGCTCGGGGTCGACGACGTCGCGCAGCGCCTCGAGGATGTCCTCGATCTCCTTGGAGACCTGCTCGGGCACGGTAGTTTCCGACACGGTAGTTTCCGACACGGTAGTTTCCGACACGGTAATTTCCGACACGGCGGTCGCCGCTGTGGTCACGTCTTCACTCATTCGTGGTCTCCGTCCGCTTTCGCGATGGCCTGCGCCGTCGCGTCCTTCCATGCCATCCAGCCGAGCAGCGCGCACTTGACCCGCGCAGGGTACTTGGAGACGCCGGCGAACGCCACCGCGTCCTCAAGCACATCCTCGTCCGGTTCGAGCTGGCCCTTGGAGTGCATCAGCTCCAGGAACGCGTCGCCGATGCGCATGGCCTCGCTGACCGGCTTGCCGATGACCAGATCGCTCATCACCGACGTGCTCGCCTTGCTGATGTAGCAGCCCTCTGACTTATAGGAGACGTCCTCGACCACGGCCCCGCCGTCGGCGCTCTCCTTCAGCGCGACGCGCAGCGTCACCTCATCACCGCACGTCGGGTTGATGTGGTGCACCTGCTCGTCAAAAGGCTCCCGCAGACCCGCGTGGTGCGGATTCTTGGAGTGATCCAGGATGATCTCCTGGTACATGTTCTCTAGCTGCTGCATAGTGCCCTCAAGAACGCCTTGTCGATGGCCGATGTTCCACTGGAACAGGGCGCCAGGGATAAGAACTAGACCACGCGGAAGAACTTCTGCGCATACCGGATCCCGTCGGCCAGCGCGTCGACCTCGGCGTGCGTGTTGTACAGGTAGAAGCTGGCCCGGTTGGAGGCCTGGCAGCCGAGCCTGCGGTGCAGCGGCCAGGCGCAGTGGTGCCCGGTCCTGATCGCGATGCCGAGCTCGTCCAGCACCTGGCCGACGTCGTGCGCGTGCACGCCCTCGACCTCGAACGCGACCGTGCCGCCGCGGTTCTCGGTCGTGAGCGGCCCGAGGATGCGGACGCCCTCGATCGAGCCGACTGCCTCGAGCGCGTGCGCGGTGAGCGCTTCCTCGTGCGCGGCCACGTTCTCCATGCCCAGCTCGGTCAGGTAGTCCACCGCCGCACCGAGGCCGGCCGCCAGCGACACCGCCGGGACGCCGGGCTCGAACTTGGCCGGCGGCGGCAGGAACGTGGTCTCCTCCATCCGGACGACCTCGATCATCGACCCGCCGGTGAGGAACGGCGGCAGCGCGTCAAGCGCGGCGTACTTTCCGTACAGCACGCCGAGGCCGAGCGGGCCGAGCATCTTGTGCCCGGAGAAGGCGAGGAAGTCGGCTCCGAGGTCGGCGACGCTCACCGGGTGGTGCGGGACCAGCTGGGCGCCGTCGACCAGGAACAGCGCGCCGACCGCGTGCGCCAGCTGGCCGATCTCGCGCAGCGGCGGGATCACGCCGGTGACGTTCGACTGCCCCGTCACCGCGACGATCTTGGTCCGCTCGGTGATCAGCGACGGGTCGATGTCAAGACGGCCGTCCGGCAGCTCCCTGAACCACTTCAGCGTCGCGCCGGTGCGCAGCGCGAGCTGCTGCCAGGGCACCAGGTTGGCGTGGTGCTCGATCTCCGAGATGACGATCTCGTCGCCTGGCTTCAGTGACCACGCGAGCCCGAACGCGACCAGGTTGATTCCCTCGGTCGCCGACTTGGTGAAGACGATCTCGTCGGGCGAGGCGGCGCCGAGGAACGCGGCGACCTTCGCCCGGGTCCCCTCGTAGATCTCGGTCGCTTCCTCGCCCAGCAGGTGCGTGCCGCGGTGCGCGGCGGCGTTGTGCCGCTCGTAGTACTCGCGCTCGGCGTCGAGGACCACCGTCGGGTGCTGCGAGGTCGCGCCCGAGTCCAGGTAGACCAGCCGGTTGTCGTTCCGCACGGTCCGGGACAGGATCGGGAAGTCGCCCCGGACCGCCTCGGTGTCAAAAAACACAGTGTCGTACGGGGCCGTCCGGCGGTAGGGAACCGTCTCGGTCATGACGCGGCCCCCGCCCCGGTGAAACGCTCGTACCCCTCCGCCTCCAGCAGCTTGGCCAGTTCGGGGCCGCCCTCTTCGACGATCCGGCCGGCCACGAAGACGTGCACGAAGTCCGGCTGGACGTACTGCAGGATGCGGTTGTAGTGGGTGATCAGGAGCACGCCGTGGCCCGGCTTGGCGCGGAACCGGTTGATGCCCTCGGAGACGACCTTGAGCGCGTCCACGTCGAGGCCGGAGTCGGTCTCGTCCAGGATCGCGATCTTCGGGTCGAGCAGCTCAAGCTGCAGGATCTCGTGGCGCTTCTTCTCGCCGCCGGAGAAGCCCTCGTTCAGGGAGCGCTCGGCGAACTTCGGGTCGATGGCCAGGTCGCCCATCGCGCCGTTCATCTCCTTGACGAAGGTGCGCAGCTTGGGCGCCTCGCCGCGGACGGCGGTGACCGCGGTGCGCAGGAAGTTCGACACCGACACGCCGGGCACCTCGACCGGGTACTGCATGGCCAGGAAGAGGCCGGCCCGGGCGCGGGCATCGACCGACATGGCGAGCACGTCCTCGCCGTCCAGCGTGACCGAGCCCGAGGTGACGGTGTACTTCGGGTGGCCGGCCAGCGCGTAGGCGAGGGTGGACTTGCCGGAGCCGTTCGGCCCCATGATGGCGTGGGTCTCCCCGTCGCCCACCCTCAGGTCGACGCCGCGCAGGATCTCCCGGCTTCCGCCGTCGCTCTC
>Ga0302326_10025845_pt1 | contig 11890 bp, 6 predicted proteins | sample Palsa_T0_3_FD_202264 | JGI IMG/M metagenome (GOLD analysis project Ga0302326, IMG submission 202264) | Peat permafrost microbial communities from Stordalen Mire near Abisko, Sweden - Palsa_T0_3 | ecosystem: Environmental > Terrestrial > Soil > Palsa > Peat permafrost | place: Sweden: Abisko... | reverse complement strand
CGTGCGTGTTTGGTTGCGGCCAGTCGGCCGCGCTAGGTCTCTGTGGTGCATCCCTGGCCTTTTCAAGCCGCCAGCTTCGCCGGCTTCGGCCAGCGGGCCGCGACGGCCGGAAGCACCTCCTCGATCAGCCGCCGCGTCTGATCCAGCAGATCGGCATCGTCCCCACCCGCCGGGCGCAGAATGAACTTCGACGCGCCCGCCGCCACGAACCCGGCGATGCGCTCGACGATCGTCCCGGCGTCGCCCACCGCGAACATCGTCGCCGGATCGCGCCCGGTGCGCGCGCGATAGGTTTCCATCGCCCGCGCCACCCCCGGATCGTCCGCGCGCCCAAACCGGAACGGAAACGCGGCACCGTAATGATCCTCGTCGATCGGCCGCCCGGCCGTGATCGCCGCGTCGCGGATCGCCGCGATCACCGGCCCGATCTCCGCCACGCTCTCGCCGCCCGCCTGCCAGCCGGTGCCGTATTTCGCCGTGCGCCGGATCGCCGCGGCTGACGACCCGCCGATCCATATCGGCAAATCCGCCTGCACCGGTCTGGGAGAAATCGAGGCCCCCGTCAGCCGGTAATGCACCCCCGCGAAATCCACCGTCTCTTCCGTCCATAGCCGATGGATGATCTCCAGACTCTCGTCGGTCTTCTTGCCCCGCGTCGCCGGATCAAGATGCAGCGCCTGCCACTCCGGCCCGCGCGGACTGCCGATACCAAAGCCGGGCAGCAGCCGCCCCTCGGACAGCACGTCGATCGTCGCGCACTGCTTGGCCAGCAGCACCGGATCGCGCATCGCCAGCGACACCACGTTAACGCCGAACTTGATCCGCCGCGTCCGCCCGGCGATCGCGGCCAGCGCCGTCATGCACTCCAGGATCGGCTGCCGGCTGATCAGCCGGTCGGTCTGCCAAAGCGAGTCGACCCCGCCGGCCTCGCACAGATCGACCCAGCGCCAGAACGCGGCCGGCCCGCTGAACGGAAACTCCATCAGCCCGAGGCCGACGGCGATACTTCTTGCCATAGGGCTCTCCGCTGCGATGTCGCCCGCCGACAGGCTACAGTCTGCCGTCATCTTCGACCAGTGACACAAGACGACGAGCGACACTGGCCCAACGGGAGCCGACCGGTCACACCCGGCCAGCTGGAACCGACCAGCGAGGTGTGCGCCGGATTGCGCTATGCTGCCCGCCGGCAAACGGAGTGTGATGATGAGCAACCCACCCCGCAAGATCGGCTTCGTGCTGACCGCGACCGAGCACGGCACAATGATTCTCAATCGCTTCGACTTCCATCGCACCAGCGAACGCATTTACGGCGTCGGTCAACAATTGTTGGACAACGCCGTCTACGAGCCGTTCGAGATCGGCAACGCCGTGCGCCTGCTCGCGGCACGGCGAACCCATTTCGGCGACGGCGTGGTGGCAGTCGACTGCGGCGCCAATATCGGTGCGCACACGCTGGACTGGGCGCGCTCGATGACCGGCTGGGGCTCGGTGATTGCAATCGAGGCGCAGGAACGCATCTTCTACGCGCTGGCCGGCAACATCGCGCTCAACAACTGCTTCAACGCACGCGCGATCTTTGCCGCGGTCGCGGCGACCGACGGGACGATGCGCGTTCCCACCCCGGATTACCTGACGCCCGGCAGCTTCGGCAGCCTCGAGTTGAAGCAGGCGACCAACAATGAATTTATCGGCCAGCCGATCGACTACAGCCCGGCCGCGCTGACCGAGATCCGCACGGTCGCGATCGATTCGCTCAATCTGCCACGGCTCGACCTGATCAAGATCGATGTCGAAGGCATGGAGTTGGAGGCATTGGAAGGCGCCAGACAGACCATCGGACGGTGCCTGCCGATCATCATGATAGAGCGGCTGAAAACCGACCAGAAAGCGCTTGTCGCGGCGCTGGTCCCGTACGGCTATCGCCTGCTCCACAGGTATCTGAACATGCTCGCGATCCACCCGGACGATCCGTCGCTCGCACAGGTTCCGGTGCGGCAGGGCTGACCAGACAGCGTGCGCCGCATCGTTCTTGCGTCACGTCCGGCCGCACACGTTGCCCCTGAGCGCACCAGGACCCCACACCCCGTCGCCTGACGCAATCAGCGCCCGAACGATCAGGCGGCCCGCGATCAGGCAGCCGGGCGATCAGGCGGCATCCCGCGCCAGGGTGAAACCACCTACCAGGGCGCGCGCCGCCGTGAGTTCTGGACCCGTAACGATCAGTGGCGCGCAGCCGAACGCCTCCCACATCCTGGCGGAGAAATCCGGGTACACCCGGGTCGGCCCGGGCCGGTTGGCGTAGTTGGACCCGTCCCGCATGTCCAGATAGCTCTCCGCCGGCAAACCTGCCGCCAACACCACGTCATGCTGCGGCAGCTCGACATGATAGTAGGTGATCCGATCCATCGGAATTTGCACGATCGTCGTGTCGTTGATCAGATGTTGGATCGGGATCAGAACGTCATTCACAAAGACCGCATGATCCGGCGACAGCAACAGGTCGGTATGCGGCCGCCCGGGCCCAAACGCGCCGGCAGCGACTCGAACCGGCCACACCTGCCGTGGCTTCGGATGCCGCGCGCAGTCCACCTCGCGCCGGCCGATCCAGATGATCGGTGCCGAGGCCTCCCCCAGCACCGTCTGCACCAGGTCACCGACCCGCAGATCTTCCACCGCGATCTCGCCCCGCATCGTTGCGATGCGTGTGCCAGCCGCGTAGCACGCCGCCTGGATCCCGGAGTCGCCGTTGGAGGAGTCGGTGACAATCTTGAAACCGGTCGCGCCACCAGTGAACTGAACGTTGTCCAAGGTGATGGCGCCACCACTGGCAAAATCCACCGTGACGTCCTGACCGTCGGTACCCGCCGCGTAACCGATCGTGCTGACGGTGAGGCCGCCGCCAAAGTCGATCTGGTCGCCCAGCCCAACGGCAGTCATGTCCGCAAAGGCGGTTGTATTGAGGGCGGGCGTGGCCAGAATCAGCGTTTCCGTTCCAGGTCCAAACTGTACGGTCTGTTCGCCGTCCGGCGCCACGTCGAGCTGAATGTCGCTGCTCGTGGCGAGAACCAGCGTGCCGGCGCCGGTGACGCTGCCGACGATCTCCAGTGTGTTGCCCGCCGAGGAATAGGTCAACGAGTCGGTGCTGGCGGCGAAGCTGACATTGGCATCCAGCGGGCCGGACCCGTTGATCATGCCCGCGCCGGTCACGTCCATCGTGATCGGATCCAGCACACCCCCACTGAGATCGATCACACCGCCGGTGCCGAGCGTGACGGTCGAGACCAAGACCGTCCCGCCGGTGTCGATCGCCAAGGTGCCGATCTCACCGCTGGTGATCGCGCCCCCGATGGACAGGCTGCCGGCCTGCAGCAGGCCTTCGTTTTGGACCGTAACAGCGGTGCCCTCGACCGTGCCACCGCCGACGACATCAAGCGTTCCGGCGCTGGCTGCACCAAACAGCCCGACCACAATGTCGCCGAAGCCGGCCAGCGTCCCGCCATTGACGGTCAGCGTGCTGCTGTCCTCGATTTGCAGCGTATTCCCGCCGGTGCCGGTCACCAGGCCGCCGGCATCCACCGCCAGCGTGCCCTGGGTCACGTTGCCAACGAAGAAATTGCCGCTGTCGGTCACCACGCCGAGGCTGCTGACGGTCATCATCGCCAGACCCGTGCCGACCTGGCCGATGGTGACGCCGCTGGTGGCGGTCACACTCCCGGTGACGTTGATGGTGCCGCCGGCACCCTCCATCAGGAAGCTGGTCCCGACCGTGCCGCCCGTGTCGACCGTCAAAGTGCCGGATGATGTGCCGGTGGACGCGTTGGAGACCGACACGTCGTTGCCCGTCAGCGTGCCGAGGTCGCCGACCGTGACGTCGCCATGGCCGACGCCCAGGTTGTTGAGGTTGCCTATATCGGCGCTGACCACGTCGACCGCGCCGCCATCGTTGATGGTCAGCGCGCCGGTATTCGCGTCGCCGACAATCAGTTGACCTTCGACCGACCAGACGCCGTCCGACGTGACCGTCGCGGTCGCGGTCCCGTTCCCGACGTCGATTTCCGAGGTCGTTTCATTGCCTGTGACGAGGTGACCGGAATTTTCGACCAGCAGCGTGGCAACCGAGGTGCCGCTCGGATTGAAGCCGCCGACCTTGAAGATGCCCTGGCTGGTCAGCGCGCCGCCGTCGACGATGACGGCGCCCTGGCTGCCGACGTTCCCGCCGATGTTGAAGTTAACGCCGGTCTGGTCCACCACACCGCCGCCTTCGACGGTCAGTGTGCCTGCGCCGGCGTTGCCAACATTGAAGATGCCGCCGTCGTCCAGCGTGCCGCCATTGACGACAACATTGCCGCTGGCAGCCGTGCTGCCTTGCGCGATGTCGAAGTAGTTCGCGGACGAGACGGTACCACCCGCGCCGATGGTCATCACGCCGGTACCGGAGTTGCCGACGGTCATGCCGTGGGCGCCGGTAATCGCGATCACACCGCCGGTGTCCACCACGACCGTCCCGGTCGCTCCCGCGCTCGAGCCGACGTTGAACCCGACACCGGCATCAGAGATCCTGCCGTTGCTCTCGACCGTCAGGTAGCCGGCGCCGGACTGACCGACATCGAAACCGTAGCTGCCGCCGGTCTCGCTGCCGATGTTGATCTGCGCGCCAGTCCCGTCCACCACGATGGTGCCGACGGCGCCGGCGGAGACGCCCGCACTGATCCCGTGGGTGCTGATGTTGTAGATACCGCCGGCCAGCACTTCGAGCGTGCCGACCGAGCCGGCGTCCAAGCCGACATCCATCCCGTTCGTGGTCGAGGTGAGCATCCCGCCGGAAGCAATCTCCAGCAGGCCTTGCGCGCCCAAGGACTCGCCGACGTCGACGCCGCCGCCGGTGAGCGAGACGGTGCCGAGATTGAGCAGCTCCAGCGTGCCCGTGCCGGCATTGCCGACGGTCAGCCCGTTGGTGGCGGTCTCGACCAGGCCGCCGTTGATCTCGACGAAGCCGTACGAACCGGCCGAGCGGCCGACGCTGACCCCTCCGGCACCCACATCAACGGTGCCGAGGGCGTTCACGTACATTGTGCCGGTGCCAAGCTTCCCGATGCTCGCACCGCCGCCGCTGGGATTGGTCGGCGAAGCGACCTCGAGCAGAGCGGCTCGCCCGTCGCCGCTGCCGACGGTGATCGTGCCGTCACCGGCCGCTGAATCGGAGCCTGCGCTGAACCCACCGTTGGTGATCGAAACGGTGCCGCCGTCGAAGATGTCCAGCACGCCGTGGCCGTTTTCCCCGACGCCCAAGCCCGAATTGGTGGATGTGTTGTTGATCGTGAGGTTGAGCTGGCCGCCGTCCACGATGACAGTGCCATCGCTACCGACATCGTGGGCGATGGCCATGCCCTGGCCATCGGTAATGAGGGTGCCGTTCTGGGTGAACGTGCCGGTGCCGGCGAGTATGTTCACCGTGCCATTGTCGGAGATGACCAGCGTGCCACTGCCGGCGTTGCCGACGTTCAGGAACCCGCCTGCCGCTGACGTGCCGATGTTCCAGACGCCACCCGAGGTGATCGTCGCACTGCCGGCGCTGTCCACCTGGGCGCCGATCGACGCGTACAGCGCCTCATTCAGGACCGCGTCATTCTCGACCACAAGCTGGGCGGCGCCCGCTGGCGGGGGGGAGGGTTGGTTGGTCGACTGATTGTTCCCGCCGACAACCATGTAGCCGCGGGTGTTGTACAGGTCGGTCGAATCGCCGACATCGTCCCAGGTGGTGCCTGCCCCTGTGAGCGTCAGCCGACCAAACGAAGTGGGGTCGGACGAGAGGTATCCGTAAGTGCCGATGACGGTGCCGCCGTTCTCCACCGTCATGCTGCTCGGCGTGCCGCCGCCGTCCTGCCCGATGCTGATCAGGCCGCCCGTCGAGATCAGGCTGGAGCCGCTCAGCACCGGCCCGGCGTTGATCAAGCCGCCATCGACCGTCGCGGTGCCCTGGACAAACAGGCCGAGCGTGTCGCCGTTGGCAAAAACGGTGCCGTTGACGACGGTGGTCTCGGTCAGCGTGCCGTTGTTGGCGAAGCCGAGATCGGCGTGCCCGGTGAGATCGAGCACCGCGCCGGTATCGATCTGCAGGTCGGCGCTGGGCCCGAGCTGCCGCAAGAACGTCGTGGTCAGCGTGTTGCCGGTGGTGACCTCGACTTCGCCCGCGATCTGCTGAACGCCATAAGAGATGGTGCCGAGGCCAACCGTGGTGGCACTGGTGATCTGCAGCGTCGCGTTGCTGTTCAGCTCGATCAGCGCGCCGACAGAGACCGCGGTGCTGCCGGTGGTCACAACGAACGGGCTGATCGTCGCAGTCGCGCTGATCGTCGGGTCGACGCCGATGACCGCGGTGTCATTGGCCCCGGGCACGACGCCCGTCGACCAGTCCGTTGCCTGCTGCCAGGTTCCCGACGACGCAACGTTCCAGACCGAGTTGACCACATCGGTGGTCAGCAGCGTGTCGCCGTCGCCTCCCGTGGTCAGGGTGAAGCCGCCGGCCACCAGCGTGCCCGCGGCGACCGCCGTGACGGCATAACTGCCGGGCGTGTAGTTGCCGGACGACAACACCAATGTCGCGATGACACTGCCGGCGCTGCTTTCCAACAGCACCCGCCCGTCGCCGGTGACAGCAATCGTGCCGATCGACAGCGCGCCACCGAGGTCGATGGTGTCACCTTGCTCGAACCCAAGAATGCGGCCGCCGAATTGCCCGATCTGGTCAAGCTTCAGCGTGTCGCCGCTGACACTGTCGTAGAACGCGAAGACGGGGTTGCTGCCCTTGGTCCCCGAGGGGAATCCGGCATTGAACTCGAGCGTGCCGCCATCCCCGACCAGGGCAACGCCGCCCAGCATCGGCGCGTAGCCACCGGCGATCCCGGTGCCGCCATCAAACACGACCGTGCCGCCGTTGGCATAGACCAGACCGGCGTTGAACAGTTCCGACGTGCCGTTGACCGCGATGGTGACCGTGTTGCCGGCGTCGGCCTCGATGTCACCGTAGTTAAGGAAATAACCGGAGGCGGTGCCGTCCTGGTTGACGTTGAGCGTCAGACTGCTGCCGTCGATCGTGTCGTTGCTGACGATGGTGCCATCATTGATGGTGTAGCCGTCGAAGTTCAGTGTGGTGGAGGATTGCGTGCCCGGAGGGTCATTGGAAATAACCGTCCCCCGATCAAGCGTCGGATTGCCGAGGCTGATGCCGCTGTTGATAGTGGTGTTGCCATTGCTGATGACGGTGCTGCCGGTGATGTCACCAGTGAAATCAAGTGTCGTGGTACCGGTCAGAAACAGCGTGTTGCTATTCAGGGTGGCGTCGGCATCCAACGCAATCGTGGCGTTGTTGATGATGGCGGTGTCGCCCGTGTTTGGCGTGTTGTTCGCATTGCCTGGGCCAGCCACCAGGCTCCAATTGCTCGCGTCGTCGAAATTTCCGTCGGTCCGCGGACCAATCCAATCCCATGTCGAGCCAGACACCGCGCCGCTCCCCGTCTCATGACGTTCAGCGAGATTACGCAGTTTGGACGCGGTAACGCAACGGCTGACTGCCGGATGGACCCCGTCCGGTGGCCGCCCCAAACGCCGATTTTTTCGTGCGACATTCGGGAAGTAGGGGCGCGGTACAAGGCCGGATAAGCGCCCCGAAAACGGACTTCATCGGGTGATTACATCCGCATGCGACAATGCGCCCGCGGCCGGTCATTCTCAGCCATTCCCACGCGGCGGGTCGCCCGCGGCGTGTCCCCCGCAGCGTGGGCCCTCCGGCGGTCCCCAGCAGCGTGGGCCCTCCGGCGTGTACCCAGCAGCGCGTGCCCCGCAGCCCGTGCCCCCGGGGCGCGTCGCCTGGGCGGTAAGCCCGCACCGCACTTACTCGTGGACCAGCAGCCAATCGTTGATGAAGCTGGCCAGGCCGTTGGCATGGAAGTTCCGGCGCAATGCCGCCTCGTCGTAATCCTCGCGCACCCAGTCGAGGAACGGTTTCCGCCCTTCGCCCTCGCGCTGGTAATGCAGGAAGAACGCGTCGAGGATGCCGGTCTTGGCCTGCCGGACATGGCCAAAACGCCAGGACAACTGGCGCAGCGCGTCGCGCGCGGTGCCCCCCTCGAACAGCAGGAACAACCCGGCTGCCAAACCGGCGCGGTCGGCGCCGGATTTGCAATGAACCAGCGCCGGCGCGCGCATGTCACGATAGATCCCATGCAACCGCAGGATGCGGTCCCGCTGCGGCGCGCCGCGGCTTTCCAGCGACATATCGACGAAGTCCAGCCCAAGGCGGGCCGCCGCGTGGCGCGAAAGCGCGTCCGAGCCATTGCCCGTGGGACCGCGCAGGTTGATCAGCGTGCGCAGCCCATAGCGCCGCACCAAATGCGCAAGGCGCCCGGGCAGCGGATGGTTACAGCGATACAACCGCCCCGGCACGACCTCGGCAACGTTGCCCCATACCAGGCGGAACACCGCATGGTCGACCAGCAGCGCATCGAGCCACGCCAGCGCGCGACCTCGGGCGGTGGTGATATCGCCGCGGAAAATAGTATTCATGCGGGAGGAACAACTCCGGAACAGATGCGCCTGATTATGCCCGGGTGCCATACGGGGGCGCAACCAGTGGATCGCCGACCGAGGCGGGCGGAAAACCCGGCGATTGCAAGCGCAATGATGTGGGCTTTCGCTTGACGTGGTCCGTTCGGGTCCGTCAGGCTCATTGCTGCCGGAAGTTGGGGCGGCCAGGAGTTGGGGCAGGCGGTGATTGGGCCGCCGCGACAGGAGAGGTTTGATAATGGGACGTGGGATGTTCAGCACCATCGGCGTGCTGGCTGGATTGACGTTGGCTGCCGGTACCGCGTTGGCGGCGCCGTTCAAGTGCCCGCATGTCGGGGGTGATTTTGTATTCGGCCAGGAAGCCAATATCAACAGCCTGGACCAGATGACGTCGTCCACCATCTCGACCCGCAACATCGCGATGAACATGTTCGAATCGCTGACCACGCGCGATGAGAATTTCAGCCCGATCCTGGAACTGGCGGACTCGATGACCGAGTCCCCCGACCACATGACCTACACGTTCAAGTTGCGCCAGGGGGTGCATTTCCACAACGGCAAGGAAATGACCTCGGCCGACGTGGTGGCGTCCTTCAATCGCTACGGCAAAATCGGTCTGCAGCGCAGCACGCTGGACAACGTCGATCGCTGGGACGGACCGGACAAATACACCTTCGTGATCCACATGAAGCGGCTGCAGCCCACCTTCCTGGAAGCGCTGTCGTCGTTCAGCGTACCCATCGTCATCATCCCGTCCGAGGACGAGAACGACCCGCCGCAGCAGTTGAAGACCATCGGCACCGGGCCGTTCGCACTGGTGCAGTCGGTGCCAGGCAGCTTCGTGAAAATGAAGCGCTTCGATGGCTATAAGCCGAATACCAATTTCGAGCAGCGCACCGGCTTTGGCGGCTACAAGCAGGCCTGCTTCGATACGGTGACGTTCCGTATCGTCACCGAGGGCCAGGCGCGCGTCGCCGGGTTGGAGACCGGCGAGCTCCAGGGTGTGGAGGACGTGCCTTCGAAGTCGCTTCCGGACGTCAAGAAGAACCCGAAGATCACCATCCTACCGCTGAACAACTGGTGGATACAGATCGCGATCCCGAACACCTCCGCTCCGCCGACTGACAATCTGGACTTCCGCAAGGCGGTACAAGCGGCGCTGGACATGGACGAGATCATGGATGCTGCGTCGGATGGCAACTACAAGCTGAATGTCGGCTTCCAGTATCCGAACCAGGCGGACTACAGCGACGCCGGCAAAGACACCTACAACCTGCACGACGCAACGCTGGCGAAGAAATACCTCGCCGCATCCGGTTACAAGGGCGCGCCGGTGGTGCTGTTGACCGATAAGGACTATGCGCCGATGTACAATTCGGCGCTGGTGATGCAGCAGGAATTACAGGCGATCGGCATCAACGCCGTGCTGAAGGTGACGGACTGGCCGACCTCGGTGCAAATGGCGTTGAAGCCCGACACCGGCTGGAACTTCTTTTACACCGGCTGGGGCACGCAGCCGGCGCTGGGTGCGCTTGCCACCATGCAGTTCCTGGTCAATCCGGGTGCGGTGTACATGCCGAAGGGCGGCAAGGACGATCCGGACATGCTCTCGGCATGGAACGACATGAACAGCCTGCCGACCGCGGCGGGACGGCAGGCGGCATTCGCGACGATGCAGAAGGTCACGCTGGACAAGGTCTACGCCGTGCCGTTCGGTTCGTTCACCAAGGTTCAGGCGACGCGGTCTGACGTGAACGGCTTCGTGCCGTTCCGCATCCCGCGCATCGCGAACGTGTGGTTCCAGCAGTAACCTGCGGCCGTCATTGATGACTGGCGTCGCATGATCGGCATCATCCTCAGTCGGCTGCTCAGCGCGCTGCCCATCCTGGTGATCGTCAGCCTGATCACCTTTGCGATGATCCACCTGATCCCCGGCGATCCCGCGGCCGCAATCGCCGGGCTCAGCGCGACGCCGGAAGAGATCGCCAATATCCGGCACAATCTGGGCCTGGATCAGCCGATGATGGAGCAGTTGATCCGCTGGTACGGCAACCTGCTGCATGGTAACCTCGGCCGCTCGCTGCTGCTGGGCGAACCGGTGCTGGAAGCAACGATGTTCCGTCTGCCGGTCACCATCGGACTGTCGCTCTACGCGCTGGTGATCACGCTGGTCATCGGCCTGGTGACCGGCGTGCTGGCCGCGCTACGGCAGAACACCTGGGTCGACCAGGCGGCGATGATGTTCGCGATGATCGGCATTTCAGTGCCGAATTTCTATCTCGGCCTGCTGATGATCATCCTGTTTGCAGTCGACCTCGGCTGGCTGCCAAGCGGGGGCTATGTCACGCTGTGGAGCGATCCGCTGGGTTGGCTGGCCAGCATGACGATGCCGGCGGTGTCGCTGGCGCTGTTGCTGGCCGGGCTGCTGGCGCGGATCACGCGCTCCACCATGCTGGAAGTGCTGCGGCAGGACTACATCCGCACCGCACGCGCCAAGGGCCTGCCGCGCCGGCTGGTGGTGGTGAAGCACGCGCTGTCCAACGCGCTGATCCCCATCGTGACAGTGATCGGTATCATCGTTTCGCTGCTGATCTCCGGCTCCGTGGTGACCGAGTCGCTGTTCTCCATTCCCGGCGTCGGCCAGTTGCTGACCCAGGCGGTGCTCAATCGCGATTATCCGATGGTCCAGGGCGGGCTGTTGATCGTCACCGCGCTGCTGGTGCTGGTGAATATCGGCGTCGATATCATCTACGCCTTCCTCGATCCACGGGTGCGCTATGACGGCGCCTGACAACCTGACCTTGATCGGGGCCGCTACGGGTGCCGCCGCAAAGGGGGCGGACACCGACCCCGTCGCCGGGACCGACGCCGAGGACGTGCCGCAGCGCCGCCTGTCGCCCGCGGCGCTGACGTTGCGGCGGTTGCTGCACCACCGGCTTTTCATGACCGGGTTCGTGGTGTTCGCCATTGTTCTGCTCGTTGCGATACTTGCGCCGTGGATCACCTCGGCCGACCCCGACCAGCTGGCGATGCGCTACCGGTTCCTGCCGCCCTCGTGGGATCACCTGTTCGGCACAGACAATTTCGGTCGCAGCCTGTATTCGAGGGTGGTCTGGGGCGCGCGGCTGTCGATGATCATCGGCGTGTCGGTGGTGGCGATCAATGCGGTGTTCGGCACCGCGATCGGTGCCGCGGCCGGCTATTTCCGCCGCATCGACAACGTGGTGATGCGGCTCAACGACGCGCTGATGGCGTTCCCCGCGGTGCTACTGGCGATCGCCGTGACGGCGGTGCTGGGACCGTCGCTGAACGACGTCATCATCGCGCT
>Ga0302326_10025843_pt1 | contig 11891 bp, 10 predicted proteins | sample Palsa_T0_3_FD_202264 | JGI IMG/M metagenome (GOLD analysis project Ga0302326, IMG submission 202264) | Peat permafrost microbial communities from Stordalen Mire near Abisko, Sweden - Palsa_T0_3 | ecosystem: Environmental > Terrestrial > Soil > Palsa > Peat permafrost | place: Sweden: Abisko... | reverse complement strand
GTCGCTCCCGTTGCTCCCGCTGCTCCGGGTTGCCCGACAACTGACACCTGTACCCCCCTCATGAGAATGCTCGAACCGGCGCTTTCTATACCAATAGTTGCGACCAATCAAGCAAACCGAACTCGATCCCGGCCGAAAGTGACGCAAATAGCGTCAATGCCACGTCCGGGCGGACGTCCGCGCGCGAGGCGGACGGCGCGGTACGCTCTCTGCCATGTGGAGAGCCAACGGAGGCGCGATCCTGATCATCTGCGGGGTGGCCGCGTTCATCGAGGCGCACAGACACATCCCGGTTCCTACGCGACAGCCGACGGAAGCCGGCCTCATAACGCCGGCATCGGGGCTCTCCCCTACGGCCTACGACCTACTGCGACTCGGTGGCTGGGCGCTGGTGATCCTTGGCACCATCACCGTGATTGTGGGCCTGATCCGCTACGCCGTTCAGTATGCCGCGGCCAAGCCGCTCACCGCCGCTCCCGCGTCAGCCAACGGAGCCTCGAGGACTGCGACCCCGGCCACAGCCAAGGGCCCTGATCAAGGCGCCATCAAAGCCGCTCAGCCCTGGGATGAGGGCGCCCACGGTGAAGCTGTCCAGCCGGGCCGCCCACGGTGACCTGGTAGCAGCCGTATCACGATGTCGCCGACGCCGCCAACGTAGCACCGTCGTGCTCGAGCTCGCGGACACGCCTGGCCGGCGTCCCGGCATAGACGCCATGGGGCTCACAGTCGGTGGTCACCACAGACCCTGCCGCGACCACACAGCCTTCGCCGATCTTCACGCCGGGCAGGACCGTGACGCGACTCCCCAGCCAGCATCCGTCGCCTATCTCGATCGGCCCATCGGTATTGGCGCCGGCGCGCGCCGTGGCATCTCCGAGGACATGGGAGGACGTGCACAGCAACACCTCCATCCCCAGCGCGCAGCGGGCTCCGATCACGATCGAGGCGGAGTTATCAAGGACACATCTGTAGTTGATGAAGGTCCCGTCGGCGATCGAGATGCGTGTGCCTCCGAAGAAGCACATGGACTCGATGCACACGCGGGCGCCTACGTCCATGCCAAGCAACCTGAAGGCGGCCGCGCGCACCTGCCGTGGCCACACGGGCGAGGCGAGCAGCATATTCAGCAGCACGTCGCGCTTGATCGAGGCGGCCCGGCGGCGTATCACCGGACCACTGTAGCTGCCCCCGGGCGGCCCACCGCAGTCTGGCTGTCGCGACCTGCCCCGGCTGGGGCCAGGGACCGTTCGGTCCGAACATATGTCCACACTTGTGGCTTGGCGTCGTCGAGCTGGGAGCAGTGGCCGATCACACTCAGCATGCCGCTCCGCATCCGACTGGGCGTCGTGCTCGTGGGACTGCTCACCATGATCGGTCTCGGGGCCGGCGCCCCTACCGCCTCGGCCGCCCTGCCGCCGCAGGGCCTGTATGAGGAATGCGCACCGGTGGCCGAAGCCCCGCGCTGCGTCAGCGACCTCGATCAGCTCGGAGGCGCCGGGTTCCAGGCGATCCTCAACTACGAGCAATGGTGGTCGACGCCCGAACAGGTGACCCAGTACGCGGCCGCCGCGCAGAGCGCCGGCGTCAAGGTGATCTGGCCGCTGAAGGAAGCGATCTGGCGCAACGGCGGCGACCTCGCCTCCTACTATCCCTCGCTTGCCGGCGCCTGCTCCTCATGCGGGCACGAAGAATTCGTGCGCTATGTCGTCAACATGGTCAAGGGCCTGCCGGCGACCTGGGGCTACTACATCGGCGACGAGGTGTCGCCCGCCGAAGCGCCGCAGGTCGCGGCGCTCGCAGCGCTGATCAAGAGCGTCGACCCCAACCATCCCCTGCTGCTCGTCGCCACAGAACCCTCCGGCACGGGCGCGAACCTCAATCCCTTAGCCTCGAGCGCCGACGTGCTGGCCGCCGATCCCTACCCGTGGGGCTGGCCGGATTCCTCGCTGTCGGAAATCGGCTCGACCACGCGCCTGGTGCAGAACGTCGCGAACGCCTCCCATCGACAGTCGGCCATGGTCCTGCAGGCGTTCGACTGGTCTCAGTATCCCGAAACGGCGGGGCCGGTCTCACCGACCTTCCCCACCGAGGCCGCGATGCTGCAGGAGCGAGACGAAGCCCTCGACAACGGCTCTCCTTCGCTGTTGCTGTGGTACAGCCTGTTCGACATCCAGCGCTCGACGGATCCCGCCGGGAACTGGGCCGACCTGGTGGCGGCGGCATTCGAGGGGTCGGCCACGACCACGGCCGCCTCGGCCGCACCGACCGGTGCGCGCTCAGCCCGCACACCCGCACGATGTGCCCGCCACAAGGCGAAGCGCAAGACCAAGACCAAGACCAAGCGCCGCAGCGATAAGCGCCGGGCCCGCGTCACTCATCACTCTTCCAAGCACAGGCACCCCCGCCGCAAGCGGCGCACACACCGTCGCACGCAACAGCTGCGGCGGCCGGCGGCCTGCTGAAGCGCCGCCGTCTGGCCGGTTGGCGTTGGGCTCAGACCGCAGCGCGGTCGGAGGGGTGCTGAGAACCGGCCTGCAGCGCGATCTCGGTAAGCCACGGCGGTGCGTGCGGCGGGCCGATGAGGCGGGCGCGCACGGGCTGCCAGATGCCCTCTCCGCCAACGGCCCCCAGGCCACGTACGAGATCGCCCACGCTGCGATCGCTGATCGCGGCTCGCAGGTAGGTGGCCGCGGCGCGAAAACGCCGCCCGGCAAAGCGATGGCGGGAGGCCACCCAGCGCATCCACCAGGTGCTGCCGAAGCTGACCCCGAGGCGCTCGGCGGCGGCGCCGTGCTTGGCCACCATCATCTCGAACTCGGGCCGTGCAGCCTCGGCGCTGCCGCCCCCGAGCATGTTGGCGCCGTGCTCGACGTAGGCCCACAACACCTCCGCGATGGCGGCGCCGGGCGCCTCGGCGGCGAGGCGTATCCACAGATCCCAGTCCGCGGGCGAGCTGAGCGCCGGGTCGAAGCCCCCGACCGCGCGCAGCAGATCGGTGCGGGCCATGACACCGGATGGCCCGCTGATCCAGTTGTTGCGCAGCAGACGACGCGGCAGATCCTTGGGCGAGGCCGCCGGGGTTATGTACAGAGGGCGCAACGCGGCGTCGACCCCGATCGATGCAGACCAGCACCAGCCGGCGCCGGCGGCCTGTGCCGCGGCGAGCTGGCGGCTCAGCTTGTTCGGCGCCCACAGGTCGTCGTCGTCGAGGAAGGCCACCCACGGTGCGCGCGCCGCCGCGATGCCCTCGTTACGGCTGCGCGCGACACCCTCGCTGCGATCGTGGCGGATGCATCGCAGGCGGGCATCACCCAGCTCCTCGAGGCGCTGCGGCGTCTCATCATCAGAGGCGTCGTCGACGATCACGATCTCAAGCGCCACATCCTGAGCGAACACGGTCTGCAGGGTGCGAGACAGCATCCCCCAGCGGTTGCGGGTGGGAATCACCACCGTCACCTGGGGCTCGAAGGGGCCCGTGCGTGGATCATCGGCGGCGGTCTCGTCCATCGTCACGTTATCGGTCATGCGTCCACTGCTCATTAGCGCCGGAGCAGGCGCAGCGCCATCCACAGCCGCGAGGCGCGCAGACGATCCTCGAGGCGTCGCGGGATCAGCGTCCTGCGTCCGTAGAACATGGGATAGACGATCTGCTTCCATAGCGCAGGGCGCTCGATGCGCCTCAGGCGCCCACGTTCGGCGAAGGCCCGCGGGTAGGAGCGACGCAGCTCCTCGTAGGCGAGCGAGTGCTGGCCGCGGTGTCCGCTCAGCCGGCTGGCGCCCGCTATGCGCCGGCGGAAGATGACGCGCTCGACGTACACGCCCGTGAGCCCGTGTTCGACGAACGCGAGCACGAGTCCCCAGTCCTCATACCTGCTCGCCGGCCAGCCACCGACCGCGAGCAGCGCCTCGCGTCGCACGAGAATCGGCGCGAAATAGAGGTTCAGGTAGGTGCTCGACCACGGCATGAAGGTCCGTGGCGCCCGGTAGCGCTCGTGTTTGGTCCCGAACTCCTCGTAGTCGCCCCACGCGAACGCCGCCTGCTGGTCGCGCTCCAGGGCATCGGCCAGGGCCGCAAGCGCGCCGGGCTCGAGGATGTCGTCCGCGTCGAGCGCGAACAGCAGCGCCGCCGCGGTCGCCGCCACCCCGCTCAGCCGTGCCGGCCCCGGCCCCCGGTTGGCCTGGCGCAGCACCCGCACGCCGTCGCCCTCAAGCCGAGCGAGCTCCTGCAGGGAGGCCGGATCGGTGGAGCCGTCGTCGATCACAACCACCTCGACGCCGGGCTCGGCGCGCGCGGAGGCCACCGCCTCACGGGCCAGCTGCGCGTCGTTGTAGGTGGGTATCACAACCGCTACCCGGGCATCGCTGCCCACGGGCCGCTCGGCGGGGAGATGATCTCGCTCGGGGGTCATATGCGCGCTTTGGCTCATCGTGCGTCCACACACTGCCGGCTCGGAGGGGGCAGCCGATAATAACGACGGCCCGGCGGCGCCACGCGGCGCCGGTGGCCGCCGCCGGGCGCGGGCGCGGCGGGTCTGTGCGCTAGGCTTCTCGCGCGGAAGGCCATGGAGGGTCGGTCGATTGCGATGCCGACCGCGTCGCTCACACGTCGTTCGTCCGCCTTCGCCCTGACAATGGACTCCGGTATCCGAGTGGGACGTCCCGCCAGCCCGCCGATTGTGAGCATCGTCATCGTCGCGCACTCGGTGCGGGGCGAGCTCGAGCGCTGCCTGGCGTCGATCGCTGAGCATGCCGAGCTGGCGGTGGGCGTGATCCTGATCGACAACGCCTCCACAGACGACACGCTCGACTGGGTGGCGGCGCACCACCCCGAGGTCGAGGTCGTCTCGCTGCCCCGTAACATCGGTGTGGCCGCACGCGATCAGGGCCTGCGCCGGGCGACCGGGCGCTACACGATGTTCCTGGACAGCGACGCCGCGCTAACCGCCGGCGCACTGGCCGCGATGGTGAAGGCGCTTGATGAGCATCCCGGCTGGGGGCTGATCGGACCGCGCCTCATCGACGACGACGGATCGCTTCAGCTGTCGATCAGGCGCTACCCGCCCCTGCTGCTGCCGCTGCTGCGCCGCCCTCCGCTGGGTCGCTTCTTCGAGGACCGCGCGACCGTGCGCAATCACCTGATGGCCGACGCTCGCCACGATCACACCCGCCCGGTGCTGTACGTGCTCGGCGCCTGTCAGCTGTTTCGCACCTCGCTCGCGCGCGCCGCGGGGCCGTTTGACGATCGCGTGTTCCTGGGCTGGGACGACGCCGACTGGTGCATCCGCATCCGCGACAGCGGCGGGGAGGTCGTCTACTTCCCGCAGGCCACCGTCGTGCACTCCTACCGGCGACTGACCAAGTCCAAGCCGATCTCGCGCGCGGCGCTGCGCCAGCTTCGTGCCCACGTCTATTTTCAGCGCCGCTACGGCCGCCGCCGGCGTGAGCTGATCGCGCTGGCCGAAGAGCTCGACCGGCAAGCCGATCAAGCGGAGGGCGCATGCCCGGCGGGCAAGCCCGCCTGAAGAGCTCCTTCGGGCGCAACGCCGCCGTCGCCTACGGCGAGCGCGGCGTGATGATCGTGTGCACGCTGCTCGTCACGCCGTACCTGTTCCGGCGCCTCGGCCTCGGCGGCTTCGGCACCTGGAGCGTCATGTTCACGCTGATGACCGTCTTCAGCCTCGTCGAGCTGGGGATCGCGGCGGGGGTGGTCAAGTACGTGGCCGAACACCTCGCCCGCGACGAGCACGAGCAGGTGCGGACCACGCTCAGCGTCGCTGTTGCGATCATGAGCCTCGTCGGGGTCCTGTCGCTGGCGGCCTGCGCGCTGATCGGCGCCCTCGCGAACGGCCTCGCGGCCGCCGGACAGCACGACGCCTTCCGCACCGGGATGCTGATCCTCGGCGTGGGGCTCGCAATCCGCCTGCCATGCACCGCCTATGGCGCGGTGCTCGTGGGCTATGAGCGCTATGACCTGTTCAGCGCGACGATCGCGTTCACGACCGTGCTGTGGAGCGTCGGAGCCGTGGCGGCGGTGCAGTCAGGCCACGGCGTGCTCGGCGTCGCCGACGCCTACGCGGTCGCGCTCGCCGCCGGCGGCCTCTTGCAGATCATCCTCATGGGGCGCGCCGATCCGACGCTCCGCAGGCGTCCGCGCCTGACGGCGCGCGCTGAACGTCGCCGCGTCTTCACGTTCAGCTCGTTCGCACTGCTCGCCGACAGCATGACCTTCATCGGCCAGCGCATGGACACGCTGGTCGTCGCCGCGGTGCGCAACGCGCGGTCGGCCGCCCCGATCGGGGCGGCATCCAACCTGCAGAGCGGCATGCAGGCGCTGACGCTGCCGTTCCTCAACCTGCTGCTGCCGATGTCCTCGCGCCTGAGCGCGCACGGCCTGCCGGCGGAGCTGATGCGCCGCCACCGGCTGGCGACTCGCGCGGTGCTGCAGATATCGCTTCCGATCGCGTTCATCCTCGCGCTGTTCCCGCACGACATCGTGCACCTGTGGCTGGGCCCGCGCGCGCCCGCCGTCACGGACGCAGTGATCGCCGTGCTTGCGATCCAGACGCTGTTCATCGCGGCCGCACCGGCCGAGAAGATCCTGCTCGGGATCGGGCGCGTAAGGCTCGTCGGAGCACTCAACGCCGTCGAGGGCCTCGGCAACCTCGCCGTCTCGATCGTGCTGGTAAGCGCCTACGGCACGATCGGCGCGGCGGTCGGCTCGCTCGTGGCGAGCACGCTCGTGGGCCCGCTGAAGTGGCCGCTGGCCGCGAGGGCGACCGGCGACCGGGTGCGGTCCTTCGTGCGTGCCGGGATCGCCGTCCCGCTGATCAGCTCGCTGCCGGCGGTCGCGGCGATGGTCGCTGTGCGCCTGCTGCTTCCCGGTGGCGTCGTGCAGCTCTTGCTCGGCGCCTGCGCCGGCGTGGGGCTGTCACTGGCGGTGGTGATCGCGCAGGTCGGTCCGGCGCAGCTGCGCACACGCTGGCGGGCGCTGATCAGTCCGCCAGCGCCGGCGCCGGTTCTGCACGATCAGCCCTGATGTAGATCGCCGCGACCGCGAGCAGCGCGAAAAGCGGCATTTCCAGGCGCTCGCCGTCGAAGGACGTGAGCTCGAACACGCTGTGCACGGCGAGCACCATCAGCCCCACGCCGAGCCCCAGCCCGATCGCCCGGCCCTGCGGGTCGCGCACGTGGGAGGCGCGGTAGGCCGTGCCCACGGCGGCGATCGCGAGCAGCGTGAAGGCGACGATGCCGATCATGCCATCCTCGGCGAGGATGTTCAGGTACAGGCTCTGGGCGTGCGGCGGCACGACCTCCTGGGCGCCGTGCAGCAGCCGGCGCTGGGATGCGAACGCCGGTGTCGAGGGGAGCTCTGAGTAGGCGACCGGAAAGTTGCCGCCGCCAACGCCGAACAACGGGTGCTGGGAGGCGATGTCGAGCGCCGAGCCCCAGATGTCCGTGCGCAACCCGACTTCTCCGCCCGAGGTGCTCTGCAATCGCTCGGTGAGCGTCGACGGCAAGAGCGCGGCGGTCCCGATCGCGAGCACGACCACCGCAGCCACCGCGGCGCGCGGATGCACGACGGCGAGCCAGATCACCGCGCCGGCGGCCAGCGCGACGACCGCCGCGCGCGTGTAGGTGTAGTCGAGCGACACGAGCGCGAGCGCGAGCGCGAGGACGGAAAATGCCCTGAGCGGCAACGAGAAGGCCCGGCTCAGCGCGATCGCCGCCGCCAGCGGTATATACACGGCGAGATAGCCGGCGAACGAGTTCGGGTGCCCGAAGGAGCCCTGGATGCGTCGCACTACCTGCCCGTGCACGAGGATTTCAACGCTGCTGAAGGTCCCGCTGAGCTCCTGGAAGATCCCCTGGCCCCCCGCCAGCGCGAGCCCGAGCACGGCCCCGGCGGCGACCACCACGAGCGAGCGCCGAGTGCGGCAGAACATGAGCGTCGCGAGCAGCAGCCCGACCGCCGCGGCGAGCCAGCGAAGCTGGGGCAGGGACAGGTGCGGTTCGAGAGCCTGTACGTCGGCCGCCGTCACCACCACGAGGAAGACGATGGCCGCGATCCCGACCCCGGGCAGGGTCGCCCCGCGCAGGCGACCGAGCACAATCCCATAGGCGACGAGGACCGCGACGATCGCCAGCAGCAGATAGGTGAGCGGATGGTGTTCGCCGATGTGGATATCGGCGATCGGCGCCAGCGCGGCAGCGAGCGCCACCCCGTACTGCGGCCGCGAAACGACGATCGCGGCGACGGCGGCCGCGAACAGCACGAGCGGCAGCACGAGCGGAGATGCGGCGTAGGCGCTCAGCGGCCACAGCGCGGCAAGCGCCGCGGCGACGCCGAATAAGCCGACCGAGCGCCAGGGCGAGCGCAGCGTCATGCCCGGCGGACCCTCAGCGTGCCAGGTTCCCCGCCACCTGTGCGCTCTCGGAATGGCGGCGGTAGGACCCGTAGGCATACGTGCTGTCCATGCGGTTGAGCACCAGCCCCGCGAGCGGCGAGCTCGTATGCGCGATCTGGTTGAGGCCGGCGATCGCCTGCCGGCGCCGGGTCTTGTGCAGGTCCACCACGCACACCGCGGCGTCGCACTGTGCGAGCACCAGGGTCGCGTCCGGCCCGACCAGAACCGGCGGCGTGTCGATGACCACGCGATCGTACTCGCCGCGCAGCAGGTCGATCAGCGTCGTCAGCCGCGGCGAGCGCAGCAGCGCAGCCGGGCTCGTGGTCACGGGGCCGGCGAGGATCAGATCGACGTCGGGAAAGCGGGCATCACGATGAATCAGCTGGCGAAGCTCGACGTCGCCGAGCAGGTAGTTGGTCAGCCCGCCGCCGGGGCCGATGCCGCCCCTTGGCGAAGCCAGCTCGGTCAGTCCGAGTCGACGCAGATCCGCGTCGATCAACGCCACCCGCTCTCCGTCGGCTGCCGCGGTCACGGCGAGGTGGCTGGCGACCAACGTCTTTCCCTCCTTGCGACCGGCGCTCGTGACCACGAGCACGCGCGGACGTTCGAACATGGCGGGCAGGTCGAGGTTCAGGCGCATCATGCGAAAGGCGTCGGCGACCTCCGGCGCGGTCATGTTGTTGGGCTTGCGGATCACCGGGATGTGGGCGATAACAGGCCGCCCGAGCACCGTCGTTGACTCCTGGTCGGGGACGATCCGGTCCTGCACCCGCTCGACGGCGAGGACGACGCCGACCGCGAGGAACAGGGCGAGCACCGCCCCGAGGCCGATGTACAGCGGCGGGTTCGGCCGGGCCGGCGACGTCGGCGTCGTCGCCGACACCGTCAGCGCGATCGTCGTCGGCACCGAGCCGGCGGCGTACTCGCTGTTCACGTGAGCGACGAACACCCGCGCGTAGGCGTTGGCGATCGTGGCCGCGAGAGTGGCCGAACGGTCCTCGCTGGAGACCAGCACCAGCTGTGTCAGTTCGACAGGGGCGAAGGACATGGTCGCAAGAAGCTGTGTCCGCGTCATTACGACGGGCAGCTGCGAACGGACTTCTTCGGCCACGGTCGGGTCGGCGAGCAGGGTCGCATAGGTGTGGGTGAGCGAGGTGCCGACGCTCGAGTCGAGCGCCGTGGCCTGGCTCACCACCTTGGTGGGACCGACGAACAGGGTGGCGGTCGCCTTATAGGTCCTCGGCAGCGCCTCGGTCACCACCACGACGATCGCCACGAACAGCACGAGCGTGACCAGCAGAAGCCTAAAGCGCTTCCACAGGATGTCCCATATGTCGTTGAGGGCCATTAGCCGGTCGTTTGCTGCGTGCGCTGCGCGTTGCCTCCCCGCATCGTCTTCAGGGCGGCGGGGACGGTCATCAGCAGAATACGCAGGTCAAGCCGCGGACTCCAGCAGTGAATGTAGAAGTTGTCCCACTCCACGCGGTCGCTGAGCGACGTGTCGCCCCTGAGACCGTGGACCTGCGCCCAGCCGGTGACGCCGGGCTTGACGCGGTGACGATCGGCGTAACGGTAGATGAAGTCCTCGAACTCGCGCACGTAGCCGACGCGCTCGGGCCGGGGTCCGACGAGCGACATATCCCCGCGCAGGACGTTGAATAACTGCGGCAGCTCATCCAGCGAGAGCAGTCGCAGAACGCGCCCCACCGGCGTGCAGCGGTCGATCGCCGGCGCCGCGGTGCACGTCTCACCGCGCTCGCGCGCCGCCCACGACGCGTCCGCCTCGCCGACCGCGTCCGGCTCGCCGATCATCGTGCGGAACTTCAGCATCGTGAAGATGCGCCCGTCGCGACCGACCCGCTGCTGGCGGAACAGGATCGGTCCGGGCGAGCTGATCCGCACCGCCACGGCGACGAGCGCCAGCAGCGGCGCGCAGATCAGGAGCAGTACGGCAACGATCACGCGGTCCAGCACATGCTTGACGGCGAACTGCCAGCCACGGGGATCGGGCTGGTCGACGCGCACCAGCGGCACGCCGCCGAGGTACTCAAGCGACACGCGGGCCGACATCTCCTCATACAGCCGGGGCACGACGACGACCTCCAGACCGAGCGCCAGGCAGCGACGCATGAGCGTAGCGAGCCGCTCGTCGGCGAGCCTTGAGAAGGCGATCACCACGCAGCCGGCCTGGCGCGAGCTGGCGACCTGCTCGAGGTCGTTGATCCCGCCGAGCACCGGCAGGCCGTCCTCGCCGGCGAAACGCGGGGCGTCGTCGATGTGGCCGAGCGGGCGCAGACCGAGCTCGGGATGGGCCCGCAGACGTTGGGCCACGGTGCGCCCGACGTGGCCGGCACCGACGATGACGGTGGGCAGGCCGCCCGCGGGCCTGCGTGCAGCATGGCGATCGAGCAGCGCAAGACCGGCCCGTCCGGCCGACAGGAGGACCGAGGAGCACAGCCACAGAGCGGCGGCCAGCGCCGCCGTCCCGACCGCGTCGCCAACGAGGCTGCGGGCCGTGACGAGCACCATCGCGGCGAGCGCGGTGGCGGTGGTGATGCGACCGAGGTCGGGCAGCAGCGAACCGGCCAGCCGCGGGCGGTAGGCGCCACGCAGCGCCAGCGCCGACAGCGCGATGATCCCGTAGACGACGGCCGAGGCTGCGACGTCCGGTGTCCGGGCGCTGGCGAGGCCAACGGCGATCAGCCCGCCCAGGACGAGCATCGCCGTGTCGCTGGCGCCCATCGCGACTCGGCGGCGGCGCACCCACGCCGACAGCGGGGATCGACCGGAGGCAGCCGAGCGCGGTGCGCTGCGCACGCGCGCCCAGCGGCCGAGGTCCGGGATCTCCTCGCGCGCAGGGACGCTGGCGTCGATCAGCCTCGGCGTGTCCTGCACCGCGGTTTGGTCTCTCATGGCCGACATCTCAGCCGTCAACTCCTACGAGCGCAGACCCGCACACCGTTGGCGTACGTGCGCCGCGGCCTGCCGGCCAGCGGCGGCCAATCGGCGAGTCAGACGTCATAGGGTCCCGGGGGTGACGGCGCTCGCACCCGCGAACGACGCCAGGTCGATCGTGCTGTCTTCGCCCGGGCGCGTCCCAAACGCCGCGCCGGTCGTGTCGCTTCCTCGAAGCGCTCCCCGAACGTCCTTCAACATGTGCGGATTGTCATCCGCTATGAGGCCCTTCAACGGCGCGTCCACAGGTAGTTGCCCCTTCCGTGGGTCAGACGTGGATTTTGTGCGGCGAGGCATCTTATACAGAACCAGAGGAAGATCAAAGCGCTGCCATGAGGCTGTCTTGACGGGCGCTGAGCACCGCGGAGGAATGCCTGCTCAGAGCCGGAAATGTGGAAATGTACCGCCCACGCGCTGAAGGAGGTGGCGCGAGCCCGTCAGGGCGCAACCGCGTTCAGCCCGCGCGCGGCAAGGGTCTCGATGACCCGCGGCAGGGCCCCCGCGGTACGCCGCCAGGAGTCCGCGGACGCG
>Ga0302326_10025842_pt1 | contig 11891 bp, 13 predicted proteins | sample Palsa_T0_3_FD_202264 | JGI IMG/M metagenome (GOLD analysis project Ga0302326, IMG submission 202264) | Peat permafrost microbial communities from Stordalen Mire near Abisko, Sweden - Palsa_T0_3 | ecosystem: Environmental > Terrestrial > Soil > Palsa > Peat permafrost | place: Sweden: Abisko... | reverse complement strand
TGTGCAGCGACGGGGGGGAGAACGGCGTCGCGAGCTTCGTCTTGCCCACCGCGTGCTCGCCGCGCACGATCTGCGGGATCCACGGAATGCTCGCCAGCAGCGGCAGTGGCCCGAGGATCGCCATCTGGCGGCGCTTCGGCGCACCGAGCCAGAGCGCTGTCGCGGTCAGCGCAACGAGGACGATCGCGGAGTCGTACTCGGTGTAGAGCGCGATCACGCCGGCGAGCAGGTAGACGGACCACCAGCGTCGTGACTCCTGCTCGCTGAGCCTCAGCAACGCCCACAGGGCAACCAGCAACGCAAGGTCGGCAAGCATGAAAGCGCGAGCAAAGTTGGAGTAGCTGACGTGGAACGGCGCCACCGCGAGCGCGAGCGCCGCGAGCAGCGCGCCCTGCGTACCCAGCGCTCCTCGCAGCGCGCAATACAGCACGACGCAGGCGAGGACGCCGGCGACGGCGGCGGGCACCAGCATCCACGCGCTGTGGTCGGTCGGCATCAGCGACAGCAACAGGTAGAACAGCGGCGGGGTGTTCTCGTAGGCCGCGAGTCGGGCCAGGAACAGGTGCGCGGTCGGTGAGGATGCGACGAGATAGGAGTAGCCGTCGTCGGTCCCCCAGTGCTGACCGATCGCGATGAACCGCAGCGCGACCGCCAGCACGACGATCCCGGCAAGGTAGAACCGGGCGTCGAGGACGGCTCGCACGGGCACGACGCTGGGCCAGCGCCGGGCCGGCGATACCTCGGTGACCTCCACGTCTACACCAACGAGCCCGGCGGCCGAAGGTTGCTGGCCCCCACGCCTAGCCGGGGTAGGAGACGTCCCGGCTGACGCGGATGGCGCCCCCCGGACCGACCCAGACCGCTCTCCAGGTCCCCGGAACCGCGTACGCGTCCTCCGGCACGGTCAGGTCGACGAAGCCGAGTGGGTTCAGCGTCTCGGCGGGGGTCTCGGTGGTCCAGGAGCTCGAGCCCTGGGGCGCGAATTGGAACACGATCCTGTCCTGCGGGGTCACCTGGAAGGCGCGGAAGCGAGCCTGCGCCCACAGCTCGAGCTGCGGGTTCGCGGCGCTCCCGCTCTGCGCGATCCAGATCGGCATCGCGTAGGCGGTATAGGCGGGCTTCGGCGTACCTGGGGGCTTGTAGCCATTGCCGGGCCCGAACTCGAGCCCCGACTGGTACGTGTCCCAATAGCCGCGCGTTCCCTTCTTGAACGCCTTGTTCGGGCCTGCGTCCTTGTACAGGAACTGGGTCACCCCGGCGACGCGCGGCTGCTTGTACGCCAAGTAGTCGGACTCGTTGATGTAGGCCGCCTGGTCGGCGAGCGAGACCCCTCGGTAGGGGTCGGGTGGGTTGCTCTCGTACCCCATCTCGGTGATCCAGATCGGGAGGCCCGTCGCCACCCGGTGCGTGTTCTGCGCGATCGCGTCGAGCAGCTTCGGCAGCCTGGAGATGTCGGCGATCACGATTGAGTCCGGGCTCTTGTCGACCCAGGTCGGCGGCTCGGCCTTCGTGTAGGGGTGGTGGGCCCAGCCGCTCGCCTGCAGCGGCCCTTCGCGCTTGAAGATGCTGCAGCCACGGACGCTCGCCTGGAGCCCGGTGTACGGCTTCAGGTGGCTGTTGACGCAGAAGAACTCGCGGATGAACAGGCCGGGTCGCATCGGCGTGCGGCCATTCTGTGGCGGGCTGCCGAGCGGGGCGGTCTCGCCCGCCAGCACCGTATCGGTGGTGGGCCCGTGACCGGTGTGGTCGAGGGCGCGGCGCGCCGCGTAGAAGAGGTTGCGGTAGAGGATCGGTGAGTAGGGAAGGATCTCGTGGAGCTTCTTGTTGTACACCCCTTGCGGCGAGAGCCATCCGACCTGATTGGGCTCGTTCCAGATCGACCAGAAGTTCACCCTCGGCAGGCCATGGTACGAGCCCGAGTAGCGGGTGCCGACCGCCTGGACGAACTTCGCGAACTGGCCGACGTTCGGCATGTAGCTCGGCTTCATCGTCGGATCGCTCGTCTTGCCCATCGCCCACGGCGGCCCGGGGCCGGTGACATCGAAGTACACGATCATTCCGAGCGCCTTCGCATCTTCGACCAGCTCGTCGTAGTCGGTCCAGTTTGTGCGCGGGTAAGCGGCGGGGTTGGCGGGATTGAAGCGGTGGTGGGTCGCCGGGTTCTTCGTCCCCCGGGCTACGTCGCTCCACAGCAGCGTCGCGCGCACGATCAGGACGCCGAGGTCCTTCATGTGCTGAAGCGTCTCGTAACGCGTCGTGTTGGCCGAGTAAAGCAGCAGGTTGTCGTCCATCATCATCGAGACCTGGTACGGGCCGGCGCGTGCGATCGGGGCGGCGCGAAGCGCGATCGCGAGCGGGATCAGTGCCAGTACGACCAGCAGGATTCGGCGCGGACACCGACGTGACGTTAGAGACGACAAAGCGAGTTCCTTTTCCGAGATTCCATTCCTGGGAGGGACCCCAAGGATGGAACGTTTACCGCAGACCTGGGGTTCCCCGTGTCCATCCCCTATGACGAACACCAGCGTAGCGCGAACGGAGCGGTCTCGTCCCACTCCGTTCGCGCACGGGCGCCGTCGGCTAGCTAGCCGATGGCGGCGAACCGCTCGGCCACCTTCGGCCAGCTGACGACGTTCCACCACGCGTCGATGTAGTCCGGGCGCTTGTTCTGGTACTTCAGGTAATAGGCGTGCTCCCAGACGTCGACTCCGACGAGCGGCATGTGGCCGTCGGTGATCGGGCTGTCCTGGTTCGGCGTGGAGACGACCGCCAGGCCCGATCCGTCGTGCACGAGCCACGACCAGCCGGAGCCGAAGCGGTTGACCCCGGCGTCCTTGAGCTTGGCCTGGAAGTCGGCGAAGGACCCGAACGCCGCGTCGATCGCGGCGGCCAGGGCGCCGTCGGGCTCGCCGCCGCCGTCCGGTGACATCCAGTCCCAGAACAGCGAGTGGTTGTAGTGCCCGCCGGCGTTGTTGCGGACCGGGCCTCGCTTGGCCTCGGGTAGGGCGTCGAGATTCTGCAAGACCTCATCCACCGAGAGGTCGGCCCACTCCGTGCCCTCGAGCGCGGCGTTGGCCTTGTCGACGTAGGCTTGGTGGTGCTTATCGTGGTGGACGCGCATCGTCGCCTCATCGATGTGGGGCTCGAGTGCGGCATAGTCGTAGGGCAGGGGCGGAACTTCGTAGGCCATCGGTGCTCCTTCGGTCGGGTCGATTGGCGTTGTATCAGAAGCGCGCCCGCGACTCGCGCGGCTACGCTTCACGCTTCGCCGCGCGCAAGGGTGCGCGGAGTCTCTACCTGATAAGCCGATGACACGCCTCTCTGGCTATTTCCTGCCGACCGAACGCGAGCCCCCCGCCGACGCGGAGGCGATCTCGCACAAGTTGATGGTCCGTGCCGGCTTGATCCGGCAGGTCGGCGCCGGACTGTGGTCGTGGCTGCCGGCGGGCTGGCGCACGCACCAGCGGATCGTCCAGATCGTGCGCGAGGAGATCGACGCGATCGGCGGGCAGGAGATGCTGATGCCGGTGCTGCAGCCGGCCGACCCTTGGCGGCGCACCGGGCGCTACGCGATCGACGAGCTGTTCAAGCTCAAGGATCGGCGCGGCGCTGACATGGTTCTGGCGATGACGCACGAGGAGGTCGTGACCGGCCACGTGGCGCAGGCGGTGCGCTCCTACCGCGACCTGCCACTGATCCTGTACCACTTCCAGATCAAGGAGCGCGACGAGCCGCGTCCGCGCGCCGGTGTCCTGCGGACGCGCGAGTTCATCATGAAGGACTCCTACACGTTCGATCGCGACGCCGACGGTCTCGCGGTCGCGTACGACAAGCATGTGGCCGCGTATGACCGGATCTTCGATCGCACCGGCCTGCGCTGGTATCGCGTCGAAGCCGATGTCGGAATGATGGGCGGGCTGGGAGCCCACGAGTACATGGCCCCCTGCGCCTCCGGCGAGAACGAGATCGCGCTCGCGCCCGGGTACGCGGCCAACGTCGAGGTCGCTTCGGCGGCCGCGCAGCCAGTCGAACTGCCCGCCGGCGTCGGCGGGCCGGAGCAGGTCTCGACGCCGGCCCTGACGACCGTGGACGGCGTCGCCGGCGCGCTCGGGGTCCCAGCCGGCGCGCTGCTGAAGTCATATGCGGTGGTGGTCGACGGCCGCGGCCTCGAGCTCGTGATCGTGCGCGGCGACCACCGGGTGAACGAGATCAAGCTCCGCAACGCGCTCGGAGCCGACTACCGGCAGGCGCGCGCGGAGGAGGTGCTCGAGAAAATCGGGCCGGTTGGATTCATCGGGCCGGTCGGCGCCGAGGTGCCGATTCTGCTCGACGAGGCGGTGTTGCCCGGTGGCTCATACATCACCGGCGCGAACGCTCCTGACGCGCATCTTCGCGGCGTCGAGCCGGGACGTGATTTCGCCTTCGCCTCAGGCGACGTGCGCAGCGTGGTCTCCGGTGACATCGTGAACGGCAACGCGATCCGGATCGAGCCGGCGATCGAGGTCGGCAACATCTTCAAGCTCGGCACGCGCTACTCGGTGCCGCTCGGAGCGAGCTATCTCGATGAGCACGGCCAATCCCAGCCGATCTGGATGGGCTCCTACGGGATCGGACCGGCGCGGATCGCGGCGGCGGCGGTTGAGCAGTATGCCGACGAGCAAGGGATCTCCTGGCCGCGGGCGATCGCTCCGTTCGATGTCGAGCTCGTCGTGCTGGGAAAGGAAGGGAGCGAGGAGCGCAGCTTCGCGGACGGCCTCTACCGCGAGCTCGTGGGTCTCGGGCTGGCCGTGCTCTACGACGATCGCGACGCGGGACCCGGTGAGAAGTTCGCCGACGCCGAGCTGCTCGGCTGCCCGCTGCGGTTGACGGTCGGCAAGCGGTCGCTGGCGAGCGGCGAGATCGAGGCGCAGGCGCGCCGCGGGCAGGTATCGACGACGGTGCCGATCGAGGGGGCGGCGGCGGCCGCCGCCGAGCTCTGGCGCGAGCTGCCGTAGTCTGAGCTCGTGCGATGCCGGCGCGGATCAGCACCCGGCGACTGCTCGGCCTCGACCGCTCAGGCCCGCCGCCGCCGGCGACGCTCTCGGGCCAGGCGCTAAACCCCTGGACGCTGCCGAATGCGATCGGGTTCGCGCGTGCGGCGGGGATCCCGGTTTTTCTCGTCGTCGCCCTCTCGAGTCGTAACGGCAAGGACGCACTCGCCGTGATCCTGTTCGCCGTGATCGGCTGGGCCGACTATCTCGACGGCTTCGCAGCGCGGCTGACGGGTCAGTACAGCCGGCTCGGAGCGATCCTCGACCCGATCGTCGATCGCCTGCTCGTGGTCTCCGGAATGGTGGTCGCGTGGCGCTTCTCACTGCTGCCGCGGTGGGCGATCGCGGTGGTGATCGCGAGGGAGCTGCTGATGCTCGGCCTGAGCAGGTACGGGCTGAGCCGCGGTGTCGAGCTGAAGATCAATTGGCCCGGGCGGCTGGGCGTCGCGCCGACGATGGGAGCCCCGTTCTTCGCGATGGCGGGCCTGCACGCGGTCGCCCTCGTGATGCTCTATATGGGAATGACCCTGGCGCTCTGGGCCACAGTGCTGTACGTTCGACGTGGCATCGCTGAGACGCGCGCAGGTGGGTCGGTCGAGAGGGGTTAGGGCACCCCGACTGACGAGCTGGATCTGACGTGGTCAGCGATCTGACCCTCAAGCTCAGCTTGACCCTATGATTCTTGTGGCTATACTCGCCGATTCAGCCTAGCCCCGGACCGGAGGACACTGCGAATGGACACGTTTCCCGACCTCGGCTCGCTGACGGACCAAGAGCTCAAGGACGTCATCGGCCAGCTCACCGAGGAGGAGATGGAGATCTCCTACAAGCGCCGGATCCTGCACGGGAAGATCGACATCCTGCGCGCCGAGCTCGTAAACCGACGCAAGAAGCAGCACGAAGGCGGAGAGGACGTGATCTCCGGTGCCGACATCCAGAAGCTCAGTGACATCCTCGCCGGGCGCGTCCCGACGGACAGCCCCACCGGTGGAGCCGGTGGTGGCGACTAGGACCGTCGAGGGCAGGGTGGCCCAACACTGCCCCGAGTGCGGTTTCACGAACGCCGAGGGCGCGAACTACTGCCAGCGCTGCGGCGCCTACCTCGCCCAGAGCGAGCCGACGCCCGACGCAACGACCGCGACCTACCGGGTCGGTGAGACCGGCGAGATGGAACCGGTCGCGCCCGACCCCGTCGCCGAGCAGGGCGCGACGCTGGTCATTCGCTCCGGCGGCGGCCGCGCGGGGGAGAGCTTCTCGGTGATCGGCGAGCGCCTCACCGTCGGCCGGCGCCCCGACTCGGACATCTTCCTCGACGACGTGACCGTCTCGCGCGACCACGCGATCCTGGTTCGCCGCGGTGCCGACTACCACCTCGACGACTGCGGATCCCTGAACGGCACCTACGTGAACCGCCAGCGGATCGAGTCCCATCGCCTGAGCGACGGCGACGAGCTCCAGATTGGCAAGTACAAGCTTGCGTTCCTGAGCCGCTGATGGCCACCACCTCATCCGACGCCGGCAGTCCCGCGGTAGAGCTCCCCGAGGCCCCTGACGCCGATTCCGGTGCTCCGCGCCAGAAGTCGCTCACGATCGGCGCCGTCTGCAAGTCGCTGATTCAGGAGTTCCCCGAGATCTCGATCTCGAAGATCCGCTATCTCGAGGATCAGAAGCTGCTGGCGCCGCGCCGCACACAGGGTGGATACCGGCTCTACACGCAGACTGACCTCCAGCGCCTGCGGACGATCCTGCGCCTTCAGCGTGACGAGTTCCTGCCGCTGCGCGTGATTCGTCAGGAGCTGGCAGGCGGTCGTACGGACTCCGAAGTATCGACCGGCGATGGGCCACGAGTTCGCCGCGCGATGATGACCGTCCGCGACCCCGGCTCGCTGTACTCGCTCACGGACGTGGTCGAGGACACCGGCGCGGACCCCAAGCTTATCTTCGAGCTCGTGGAGTTCGGCGTGATCAAGGGGGAGATTCGCTCGGGCGTCCGCTACTTCGACGAGACCGAGCGCGAGATCGTCAGATCCGTGAACGAGCTCGCCAAGTATGGGGTCGGCGGCCGCAACCTGCGCGTCTTTCGCACCTCCGCCGATCGCGAGTCGGCCCTGCTGCAGAGCATCCTCGCCCCGGCCTTGAGGTCCCGCAACCCGGAGCGGCGCAAGGAGGCGGTCGAGGCGCTCGAGAACCTGGCCTCGGTCACCACCCACCTCAAGCACCTGCTGTTGATCCGCGACCTGCGCAAGATCGCAAAGTGAGTGCACCGTCCGGCGGTTAGGGCACACCAGTGCCGTTAGACCTGCGCGCTCACATCCGCGACATCCCGGACTTTCCCAAGCAAGGGATCGTATTCAGGGACATCACTCCGCTGCTGCTGCACCCGCCCGCGCTCGACGCCACCGTGACAGCGCTGGCGCAGTACGCCCTTCCGCTCGAGGTCGACTACGTGGTGGCGGCCGAGGCGCGCGGATTCATCCTCGGCGCGGCGCTGGCACGCGAGCTGGGGGCGGGCTTCGTCCCAGCGAGGAAGCCGGGCAAGCTGCCGCACGACACGATCAGCGCCGAGTACGCGCTCGAATACGGCATCGACGCGCTCGAGGTGCACGCCGATGCCCTCGCGGGGGGTGCCCGGGTACTGATCCACGACGACCTCCTTGCCACCGGCGGCACGGCGTGCGCGCTGTGTGAGCTGGTCGCGGGACTCGGCGCCGAGATCGTCGGGTGCGCATTCGTGATCGAGCTGAGCTTCCTCGGCGGGCGCGCGCGGCTGAGTCCACACGAGGTGCACGCGCTGATCGACTACGAGTCCGAGTGATGGCCACCACGCGTCGAACGCGAACAGTCGGTGCAGCGCCTGCTCGCTTGTGGGATCTGATCGGGGACCCCCACCACTTCCCGCGCTGGTGGCCCGGCGTGACGCGCATGGAGGGCGTCGACGAGGATCGCTGGACGCAGGTGTTCGTGACCCAGAAGGGACGCTCGGTGCGGGTCGATTTCCGGCTGCTCGAGTCCGAGCCGCCGGGCGCCACCGGCACCCGCCTGGTGGGTCGAAGGCGCTGGGAGCAGGAGCTGATCGGAAGCCCGTTCGAGCGTGTGCTCCACGAGGCCGTCACCGAGATCCGGCTCGAGCCCGCCGAGGAGGGCACCCAGGTCACGATCGAGCAGCGGCAGAAGCTCCGCGGTTACTCGCGCGGCATCGGCGGCGTGATGCTGCGGCGGGCGACGCGGAAGCGGCTCGAGGAGGCGCTGGACGGTCTGGAGCGGGCCTGCGGCTAGCGCGCCGCATCGCTCAGCTGTTGTGGAGCGACAGGATGCCCTCGAGGACGGTCGGACCGGGAGTCTTGGTGTTCGTCGTGGTCTCGAGCGTGACGAGGATCTGCTTGTAGCTCGCCGCGTTGCTGGGAAGCTCGCCGGTCGTCTTCAGAACACCGCTCTTGCCGACACCGGGGCTGACGTAGCCGAGCAGCTTGGCGGCGCCACCGGGATTGTAGAGCCAGACCGCGTACGCGTTGTGCTTCGTGTTGGGCGATATGTGATCCGCCGCGACGACCAGCGCCGTCAGCTTGCCCTGGGTGACCACCTCGGCGATTCCGGCCGCCTTGCTCGACCCGCTCGGCGGGCGAAGGTTGATCTGCGCGTCGAGGTGCGCCGTCGTCGAGGTCGTCGTCGTGCCGGTCGTCGTCGTGCCGGTCGTCGTCGTGACCGCCGGCGCCGTTGTCGCCTTCGTGGTGGTCTTCTTGGAGCTCGAGCCGCCGGTGCTGAGCGCTGCCACGATGATCACGACCGCGATCACGATCAGCGCGACAAGCACAAGCACGACCGAGCCCCCGCGACGAGAGCTCGGCCGCTGGGCGGGCGCGGGCGCGGGCCGGCCGAGGGCCGCCGACGCCGCCGCGCGGCTCCCCTCGGTCGCTGCGGTCTCGGGCGCCGCAGCCTCGGGCGCCGTGGCCTCGGGCGCCGTGGCCTCAGGCGCCGCAGCCTCAGGCGCCGTGGCCGGCGCGGCGGCGGCCGCGGTCTCGCGACTTGCCGTCGGCTCGGCGGCGGGCTGACTTGCGGGAATCTCTGGGAGCGGCTTGCCGGCAATCGGAGCGAGCTCACCGGCGAGCACCCGTGCCCACGCGCGCTCGCTCGCCGAGCTGGCCAGGCTCTCGTGGACCTGCTGCCTGACCCGCTCCGGCAGCTGCCCCAGCAGGTAGTCGGTGATCAGCGCCCGCTGGGGGGCCGGCACCCGCGTGGTGGGCCCGAGCGCATCCAGCGCCGCGAGCGCGCGGTCACGAACCGCGGCCCGCTCGATCGAGAGCAGATTCGCGATGTCGTCGTAGCTGCGTCCGCGCTGCAGCACCAGCGTCAGCACGGCCCGCTGGTCTGGCGGAAGGGTCTCCAGTGAGGACATTCGCCGGGTAGGGTAGTCAAGCCGCGGACGACATGCCCCGTACGACGGTTATCGTGCAGCCCCGATGGACCTGAAACTGCCCTACAAGGCGGAGCTCGGCTTCGACGCGCTGTACGGCCTCGAGATCGTCGCGGCCGACTCCGAGACCATCCGCGGCGTGGTCGAAGTGCGCGATCAGCTCAAGCAGCCGGCGGGCCTGATCCACGGTGGGGTGTACGCGTCGATCGCGGAGAGCCTGGCCTCGGTGGGGACGATGCTCCAGGTCGCCCCGGACGGGAAGGTGGCGATGGGGCTCGCAAACCAGACGAGCTTCCTGCGCCCGATCACGACAGGGACGATCCACGCCGACGCGCAGGTGCTCCACCACGGCCGGACGACCTGGGTGTGGGACGTGCGGATCTCCGACGATCAGGGGCGCCTGTGCGCCGTTACCCGGATGACGGTGGCGGTCAGGGATGGTTAGCGGGGGCGCTGTGGAGCGGTATGTTCGCGGGGGCGGCCGAGGATGTGCTGACGACAGCTCCAGCCGTCATGAAGTGGACCGGCGTGCTGCGGATCACCCCACCGCCGGAGTCCTTGAAGACGAGCCTGAGCTTTCCGGTCACCTCGCCGCCGGACAGGAACGAGTACACGTTGTTGCGGACGGTGACGGTGGTCAGTAGCCGCCGCGCGCCAGTGGTGGCATAGACGTCGACCGTGGCGATCGCGTTGCCGACGAGTCCGGATATGACCTGCGGCTGCGGCTGCGGCTGCGGGGTGGGAACGGGGTGATGGAGCAGCGCATGGAGGCACACGGCGTGCTGCTTCGCCGTGACTTCGACGCCCTGGGCCGCCGTTAGGTGGGCGCAGACTCGGCGCGCGGCGCTGGGAGTGATCGGGGGAAACGCCGCGGCGCGGAGCGCGAACTCAGTCCCGAGCGGATGCTCGATCACCTGCAGCTGCAGGCATGCGAGCCCGAGCCCGGTGCTGGGAGACCGGCCGCCGATGGTGATCAGGCACGCCAGCGGCTGCCTATTCAGGCGGGACTTCAGCAGCTGACGCGCAAGCGCCAAGCGCTTCGCCGCATTCGGCGCGCGGCCCAGCGGCCGGGCGTGCGCCAAGATCTCGAGGGCGAGCTTGTTCGTGTTCGAGAGGTCCCGCGGCAGCGCATACCCGGTGGCGGGGACCACGAAGACGTTGCCGCCTTGCAGGCCAGGCCCGACGTAGCGGATATAGCGGTCGTCGATCGCCCCCGCCGGATACAACGGAGAACTCAGCACGCATGTTCCGGATGGCGCTGCGTCGGCGGAGGTCCACGCGCCGCCCAGCACTCCGAGCGCGGTGACTAGTTGCGGGTCCGGCGCCGCGCCCGTCATCACGGGTGCCGGGTCGAGCACGGTGGCTGTGGAAGGCCGTTGCCGCGGGCACGAGAGAGCCCGCGCCCACGCGGCGGCCTGGGCCGCGGGCGCCGGCTGGGCCGAGGCCGCGGCCACGTGCGCCGGAGCGTGCCGCCCGTGCAGCAGCACCAGCGCCCCGACCACGACCACCGCCACGGTCGCCAGGGCCGCCGCGATCGCGACCGCTCCGCCGGCGCCCGCGGCTCGCCGCGACCACGGGACGGGCCGCCGCGCCGAGGCCGCCGACTCCAGTTCCCGACCCAGCCGCTCGAAACCGCTCATCAGCTCTCCTCCTTTGAAATTCTCGCCCGCAGGGTCGCGAGCCCACGGCTCACGCGCTTGCGTGCGGTCGCCTCAGAGACGCCGAGCACCGCTGCCACGTCTTCGTAGGACCGCTCTTCCACGACCCGCGCATGCACTGCGGCGCGCTGCTCGCCGGTTAGCTGCTCGAGCAGGGCCACGACGGGCTGCCCGTCTCCGAGCGCGCTTACGCGGGCGAGGTCCTCGTCGGTCCATTCGATCCGCGGGATCCCGAGCCGGCGCTGGGCGCGGCGCTCGACGTGCCCGCGGCGCTGGGCGTCGGTGAGCTTGTGTGCGGCGATGCCGAGCAGCCAGGTCTCAGGGGACCCCTGCTCAGCGCGGTACCGGCGCCGCGCGATCAGCGCCGCGGCGAAGACCTCGGCGGCGACGTCGGCGGCGAGCTCCGGCTCACCCGTCCGCTTGGCGCAGAACGCCAGCACCCTGTCGAGGTTGCGGCGATAGAAGTCGCCGAAGTCCTCGAGCATCTCCCGGTCTTGAACCATTCAATGAAGTATTCGTGCTCAGCGGTGCGGATGTGACCGGTGGTCCCGCCCCTGGCACCAGGCTTTGTTGGTGAGGGCTCAGGCGCTTGTGCGGGTTCGGACGCAATGGTGCCAGGCGCGGGACCCCCCGCTCACCCCTTTAAGCGTGGTGGCGCCGGTGGCGGGATCGCCGTGCCTGATGCCCTTTCGCCTTTGGCAGCGGTAGCCCTACGGGCGCCTTGGGCGTGGTTGATGGTGTCGACAGGGACGTCAATGGGGTGGTTGTCGTCTTATCTGTCGTCGTGGACCC
>Ga0302326_10025841_pt1 | contig 11892 bp, 7 predicted proteins | sample Palsa_T0_3_FD_202264 | JGI IMG/M metagenome (GOLD analysis project Ga0302326, IMG submission 202264) | Peat permafrost microbial communities from Stordalen Mire near Abisko, Sweden - Palsa_T0_3 | ecosystem: Environmental > Terrestrial > Soil > Palsa > Peat permafrost | place: Sweden: Abisko... | reverse complement strand
TCGCCGCCCAGTAAAGACCGTAGAAATTCTTGCCGTGAAGGAAGAGGATGGTCTTATCGTTCGGCGACGCCTGGGGTCCGACGTCCATGTAGGCCATTCGCACATCGTGCGCTTCCAGGCGAAGCGGTAGGAACGCCACGGGGAACGGATAGGCTACCGACTCGAGGTCGATACCGATCGCGGGGAGCGCCGCGCTGCTCGACGCCTGCGCGGCAAGGAATCCGGCGGCCGCGGTCGTCAACGCGGTGAGAAACAGCGAGCGACGAATCATCGTCATTCCTTATACCGTGGCGACACCGTGGCGGCCCGCTCCCCAATCCTGGTCGCGGTCGAGCGGCGCGGCACCGGCGACATCAACGAAACTCCAGTCCCGCGTCGAGCAAAATCGCGCCGGATTCTTACTCGATGGCCTCGGCTTTCCAACGGCGCCGGCGACTGCGGAAACCGCGAAGCAGGGCCGATTCAATCCCAAACACTGTGCTGCCTACGACCTAGACCGCTCGGACGTATGACCCTACGAGCAAGCTTGCATGTAATGCTTTAGTAGCTCTAAAGGGGATTTTTATCGTGCGGTTCAGGCTTTCATTATTATTGGCCTTGCTCTTCGCTGCAGGGTGCGGCGGCGGCGGGTCGTCGACTCCAACGGGCGTCACGGCGTCGTCCATACCCGGGACGCCTTCACCCACCCAGTCCCCGGTGCTGACTCCGTCACCGACGCCTCACGCGTCGCAAACTCCGACGCCGGCTCCGCATCCCACGCCGACACCGACGCCGGGGCCGAAGTCGAGTGCCACGCCTTCGCCGTCGCCAAGCGGGACGCCGACGCCCAAGGCGACTGCCACACCGACGCCGTCGCCGAGCGGGACGCCCACACCGGTACCCGGATCATTCATCGTTTTGGACACAAACCCGGCCACCACGGGCGTCTTTATCGGCGACTCCTGCGTCTCGCCGCACAACGACTATCTGTGCGTTGCCGGGTACGCCTCAACGTACCGGCACAGCTTGTCGTTTTACGTGTCGTTCACCGACTGGTCGACCAGCTTGGCATCGTTCATTACGTCGGAGAACATGGCCGGATGGCAAGCTCTCAACATCTCACCGCTCATCACCTGGGACCCCATCAGTGTGAAGTACACGGACGTCATTGCGGGAAAATGGGACGCCTACCTTACGGCGTCGGCGTTGGCCGCCAAGTCGTTCAATGGGACGCTTTTCATGCGGCCGTTTCATGAGTTCAATGGAAAATACACGTCGTACGGCCTGGCCAATGAAGGCGCGGACGCAACGGCAGATGCAAACTTCATCGCGGCGTGGCAGCACATGGTCACGATCTTTCGTCAGCAGGGCGTCACCAATGTACGCTGGGTCTGGTGCTACTCCAACAATAGCGTTCCCAATGAAAAACAAAATCCGTGGAACGATCCGGTCAATGCCTATCCGGGTGATGGCTACGTCGATTGGGTCGCCTTCGACGCTTTCAATCGCGGCAGCTTGCAGAACGGTATTCCGTGGCAAACCTTCGATCAACTAATCGAAGCTTCGTACGCGAAGGCCATCGGAATATCGCCGGACCGTCCCGTCATGATCGCGGAACTCGGCTCGAACGAATGGGGCGATGGCGGCGTACGCAAGTCCCAGTGGATCTCCACGATGTTGACCGAACTGCCGGCGGCCTATCCGCATCTCCGTGCGATCGGCTACTTCGATCTATCGAACCAAGAGTATACCTACGGCTTGGAGTCGACAACTCCGGTGTACGATTCCTGGATTTCCGGCCTGCGCACGCTGAACTCGAGCGGCGTCCTGAACTTTAGGGGTTACGGAGCTCCGCTCGATACTCTCACCTCGTGGCAGTGACGTAAGGCGCGTCCTGCGGACGCCGGCCGCCGCCGGCATCCGCAGGACGATTCATCGGGAGATGGAGCACCCGCGGCCTTCGTCGATCCGTCGAGGGCATCGGCGCGAACAATCACGTCGAGAAGCTCTGCGAATAGACTCTCGTCTTGCGGTTCGAATCAAGAACGGCATGCTGAGCGAGCGGAGCAGTCGACGCATCGATGCGCGCCGATTTGTAAAAAGTCGGATCGAGGACCCTCGTATCCTCGTTGGAAACGGCTTTGGGAACACGGCCGCAGATTGACTTCACGCGCTGCCGCGCGTAAGCTCACAGTCCCTTAAGCCACAGACGAGGTTGGACACGACGTGATCGATACTCCAACACGAAACGCGGTATCTCCGAAACGCGCAATGGCGCGAACGATCGAGCGTTCCGAAGACAGCTCGAGGACGGACATCGCCTGGCGCATCGAACGGCAGATTTTCAAACGGCGGTTCCTGCTCACTACGTCGGGCGGAGAAATCCGCGCAGTGATTCCCGACCGCGGCGGATAGGAAGAACCTGACGGCCGGGCGGGCTCGTCGAGCGGCGGTCGGCTGAATAATACGAAGCCGGCTGAATAGTACGAAGAGCGCAGCAGAGTTAGCTGCAAAGCGCACAGTGAAGAGAGCGCTTCCATTCATGGAGGCGCTCTTTTTGTCTCACTCTGCCGCACGAAGTCGACATCGCCGGAGCCCGGATCGCCCGAATCCCTGCAGCATTGGTGCACACGGTCCCGGCTACAAGCCCCTCCCATGGGCCCCACGGTGGGCCCTGTGGAATCCCACGAATCCCAGCGGTGTCCGACGTGCCCGGCGCTCGGCGGACGGCAGAACCGACCCAACCTATGCGCTGCGACTCATCGTTTGCCGTAGCGCAGGACCAAGGCAGGCGGCGCTGAATGGGGGTGGGTGCTGACGGTGAACGGCAAACGCCTGCGAAATTTATGAAAATCTAATTTCGCGCGACCGGTCGTTACCGCGGTGCCAATTCTGTAATCTCCACAGAATTGTGTTTTTCTCGACGGATCGCGGCGTTCGCAAGCACGCTGCACGTTTTTCCGCTTTCCGGACGGTGACTTGATGAGACGGCTCCTCTCCACGAGATCAATTCGGCGGTTTGGCTCTTTCGTGTCTCCGGCGCGTGTCGCATCGCTTGCCATTCTGATGCTCGCCGCAGCGTGCTCGAGCGGAACGACGAACACGAGCACGACCTCGCCGCCGCTCGCGGCTGGCGCGGGTGCGTCGAACGTGAGCGAAATCCCCGCGGCAACGCGTGGAACGCTCGGCATCTCGCCAAGGATCAAGGCTCCGTTGGAGCCGCCGACCGGAACGATATACTTCGGAGCGTACGTCAACTTCCTCAACACGATTGGTCCGTTCGAAACGCAAACCTTCCAATTCGAACAGGAGATCGGCCGTCACCTCGCTATCCACGGCGAGTACTACAAATGGACGCAGAACTTTCCCGGCGCACCCGAGCTGGACGATTGGAAAAACGACCGGATTCCGGTCATCTCGTGGGATTGCGGCGACACGAATTACGATGTTGCGAACGGCGATCAAGACGCGGTCATCACCCAGCGCGCCCAGGCATTCAAAGCCTATAAGCATGAGGTGTTCCTGCGCTTTTTCTGGGAGATGAATCTTCCGTACGCCGATGAGAACCGCACGAAATGCGAAGATCCCAGCCGCGATATCAACCAGGAGTTCAATCCGGCAGATTACGTCGCGGCCTGGGATCACATCCGCGCGATCTTTGCCGCGCAGGGTGTGAAGAACGTCGTCTGGCTGTGGAATCCGAGCGGAAATATCACGATCAATCCGATGCCGTACTATCCCGGTGCGACCGAGACCGACTGGATCGGCTTCGATCATTACGATGTCACCGGCAACGCCGGCTTATACAACACGTTGTTGGCTCCGTACAATCTGTTCGTGACGCTCAATCAGCCGATCATGATCGGCGAGACCGGCTCGCCGGGAAAAGACAACAACCAGCCAACCTATTTAGGGACGGCCCCGGCGGTCTTACAAGCGAATTTCCCCGCAATCCTGGGGTTCATCTATTACGACGCGTACGGCCATCGCCAGGATTGGCGCTTGACACCGGCCGGCATCACTGCGGCGCAAACGGCTGGCGCAACCCAATATTTTTCCGCGCTCGAAGTGCAGAACAAATAGGGACAGGTTCCTGGCATGAAATTAGCTCGGCGATGTCGATCTTTCTTTCCGCCGGAGCGCGTTGCGCCGCTGATCTTATTGGTGCTCGCGGCATCTTGCTCGGGCGATTCAACGAGCCCGAACTCGCCAACGCTGCCGGCCGCCGCTCGAGGCGCACCCGCGAGCAGCCTTTCCAACTCCGCCACACGCCAAACGCTCGGCGTATCGCAAGCCAAAAAAGTTCCGCTGCTGCCGCCGGCCGGAACGATCTATTTCGGAGCGTACGTCAACTATCTCAAGACGCTCGGTCCCTACGAAGCTCAGACCGCGGAATTCGAATCGGAGATCGGCCGCCACCTAGCCCTTCACGGCGAATACTACACGTGGACTGATACTTTTCCGAGCGCGCCCGAAGTGGACGATTGGAAAAACGACCGCATTCCGGTCGTCTCCTGGGATTGCGGCGACACGGATGCCGATGTCGCAAACGGCAATCAAGACAGCGTGATCACGGCAGTCGCGACGGCGTTCAAAACCTATAAGCATAAGGCATTTCTGCGCTGGTTCTGGGAGATGAATCTTCCCTACGCCGAGGAAGACCGCAATGAATGCGTCGGGCCCGACGATATCAACGGACAGTTCGATCCGACGGATTACATCGCTGCATGGGTTCACATTCGCGCCATTTTCAAAAAGGTTGGCGCGACCAATGTCGTGTGGCTGTGGAATCCGAGTGGAAACCTCGCGATCGATCCGAGGCCGTACTATCCCGGTGCGACCGAAAGCGATTGGATCGGGTTCGATCATTACGATGTCACCGGCGACGACGGCTTGTTGAACACGCTTTCCGCTCCGTACACGCTGCTCAACCAGACGTATCCAAGCCAACCCATCATGGTTGGCGAGACGGGCTCGCCCGGAAAAGACAATAACCAAGAGACCTATTTGGGAACCGCTCCGGCCGTCTTACAAGCGAATTTTCCCGCAATTCTTGGATTCATTTATTACGACGCCTACGGCCACCGTCAAGATTGGCGCTTGACGAGCGCCGGCATCACCGGCGCGAAAACCGCCGGAGCGACTCAATATTTTTCGGCATTCGAGCAGCAAAAAAAGTAGGCGCGACGCTCGCATCCGATAAGGTACGCGCGCGAGAATAGGACCTTTGGCCCGGGCGATTCTCGCTTGGGCGACGCGCGCGTACGTGAACGGTTTCCGCTGGCGCAGGACCGAAGAAAGCGACGGGGAAGGCTCGTTTTGCCTGGCTACGGTAATCGTGAACGGCGATGCAACTGCATCGTTTGTCTCCCGACGCTCTCTCTCTCTCGCTCACTATCGTTAAGGCAAGTATAATACAGCCTTCCTTCGTTGCGTTCGCGGGTGCGCTGCGACGTTTGGTTCTGGACGGTGAAGGAATTTGGAACGGATGTTTCGCTTGACGCCATCCCCGTGCTTTCGTCATTTGTTTTCGCGGGCACGCCTCATCTCGTTCGCGGCCCTGGTTTTCGCCGCAGCATGTTCCGGCGGCTCGACGAGTTCCGGCGGTCCGGCGGCCCCGATGCCGGGCGCGGCGGCGTCCGGTGCGGCAGGCGCATCGGTGCTGCGCGGATCCGCCAGCTTCGTCCGCCCGCAAACTGCGCCGCTGCTGCCGCCGGCCGGCACGATCTATTTCGGCGCCTTCGTCAACTTCCTCAAAACGCTGCCCCCTTTCGAGCAGCAAACGGGGGAGTTCGAGCAAGAGATCGGCCGCCACTTAGCGATCCACGGCGAGTACTATAAGTGGGGCCAGAATTTCCCGGGTGCACCTGAAGTGAACGACTACCTGAACGGGCGCGTGCCGGTGATCTCATGGGACTGCGGCGCGACGGATTACGCCATTGAAAACGGCCAGCAAGACGCCGAAATCATAAAGCGTGCTCAGGCAGTCAAGGCCTACGGTTATCCGATTTTTCTGCGCTGGTTCTGGGAGATGAATCTTCCGTATAAAGATGAGGACCGGCCGTCGTGCGTCGACCCGAGTCGCGATACGGGCGGCGTTTTCAATCCAACGGATTTCATCGCTGCCTGGCAGCATATTCATGCGATATTCGTTGCGCAGGGCGCCACGAACGCAGTTTGGCTGTGGTGTCCGAGCGGAAACGTCACGATTCCCCCGCTAGAATATTATCCGGGGGCGGCATACACCGATTGGGTCGGCTTCGATCATTACGACGTGACCGGGAAAGCCGGCTTACTGTCCACGATGGCCAATGGATATCAGGCTCTCTTGGGGCTCGGTCAGCCGATGCTCGTGGGCGAAACCGGAACTCCAGGCGACGTCGGTAATCAGGGTACCTATTTGGGGACGGCTCCGTCGATTCTGCAGGCGAATTACCCCCAAATTAAGGGCTGGATTTACTACGACGCGTACGGTCATCGCGAAGATTGGCGATTGACGACGGCCGGGATCGCGGCGGCGAAAAGCGCCGGGGCGACGACGTACTTCTCGGCCTTCTACTATAAGCAGAAAAAGCAGCTCTAATCGCAGGGCGTTCAATCCTTACCCCACGCGGCACCGCGCGGGATAAAGGATTTTGCGCCTCGATCGCTTCGTTGATATCGTTGAGATCCGCACGTACTCCGACAAACTAGGGCCGAACGCATCTCGTTTTGTGGGGTAGTTCTAGCTAGGCTCGTGGTAGGGATAGCCCACGACAGCCTCGTGAGCACCGCCGTGACCGTTCGCCGGTCGTATTTCTTGCTAAACGTTGCCATACGTTCGGCATATGTCCCATTCGTAGAGAGGGTCAGGACGTTGCGCTTTTCTTCTCACCCGCTGTCGCGCCGCCACGGCAGCCTGCTCGCTATAGCCGTCGCGTTTTGCGCAACCTTGCTGTTCGGACCGGCTCGAATATCCGCGGACGTAACGTCTGCGAGCCCCCGGGCTGCCGCCTCGAGCGCGAAAACGACGAAGGGAGCGGTGCAGGCTAGACGCGGCGTCCTTCATCCGTCGACCTATGACTGGCAATCACTGGGGCACGACGCCTCGCACGACGCCTACGAGAACGACCCCAACATGAGCGTGACCATCGCGCCGACGCTGGGCATCAATTGGATGACCAACCTGCTGTCGCCGGACGTCGGCGGCCCGACCATCGCCTTCAACCCAACCCTCAACGCCACCGTCATCTATTCCGGCGATCAGCGCGGCAATGTTTCGGCCATCAACGAGGCGACCGGCCTGCCGCTGTGGACGACCTCGCTGACGGTCGGAGCGGCGATCTACAGCACGCCAATGATCAGCAGCGATGAAACATCGGTGTGGGTCGGCACCACCGTGAGTCCGGCCCTCTATAAACTCAACGCGGCGACCGGTAAAGTCGAGTGCTCCGTTGCGCAGACGCTGCCGATCCAGGCGAGCCCGACGGAGGGGACGTCGTCCAACGGCACGACGCTGGTGTATATTTCGACGTTCGCCGGCGTGGGCCAACCCGGTCCGCTCGTCCTAGCCTATAACGAGTCGACCTGCGCGCTGAGTTTTTCGTCGAGTTCGACTGCCAGTTCGGTCGCGTCCGCCGCGTATGGGGTCGACAAGAATGGCCGCCAGCTGGTGTTTCAAGGCACGACGGCTCCCGGTACCGAGTACGCGATCGACGCTACGACGGGAGCCCAGGATTGGGATTACGTCGCCAGCCAGACGGATGATATCGCAGCAGCTTCCACGGTTTCCGCGCCGGGCAACAACGGATTCGCCGACGGCGTCGTCTACTCGATCGATCGAAACCAAATTTGCTACGCGAACGACCTCACGACCGGTGCACTGCTTTGGCAGTTCAATTTCGGCGCCGACGCCGGCCTGCCGAGCGCGACCGCGCGCTCGAGCGCGGCGCTCGACGGCAACACGCTGGTACTCGGGATGGGCAACGGCGTCTACGCGCTCAACGCGACGACAGGCGCGAAGCTTTGGCACTTCACCGATACGGCCCACCAAGAAGTCATCTCGAATCCGGCTGTCGTCGGACCGCCGGGCCAAGAAGTCGTCGCCTTCGGTGACCTTTCGGGCGAGTTTTACGTCATCCGTCTGTCGAGCGGCGGCCTCCTCTACCACTATCAAACCCACAGTTACATCACCGGCTCGCCGTCATACGTCAACGGCCACTTTCTCATAACGTCGACCGATGGATTCCTGTACGATTTCGCGGCGAACGGCGGCAACGCGTCGGCGCCGAAAACCAGCATAACGTCGCCCAGCCAAGGGGCGAAGCTGTCCTATGCAGCCTCCGTCTCGATTCAAGGCGTCGCGACTGATGCAGTCGGCGTAAACAGCGTACAAGTCGCCGTGCAGGACGGCGGACCCTCCGGGCCGTGGTACGACCTGGCGACGAATTCGTGGTCGAACGGCGCACTAACGAACAGCATCGCGGTCGCTAGCCCCGGCTCGCCCACCTCAAACTGGACCTTCACGCTGCCCACGCCAAAGAGCGGCACGACGCTGCACGTCTTTGCCAACGCGGTCAACGTGTCGAACCAGGCCGATGTCACCGGGGCCCAAGTCAGCTTCGGTGTCGGCGGAGCGAAGCCGAAAATCGAAGTGAAGACATCGTCCGTCTACCTGGCGCCGGGCGCCACATTCAAGGCAACCGGTTCGGGCTTCGCCCCCAGCGAGACCGTCACGTTCTCGGTCTCGGGCGTCACGCTCGGAACCGCAACGGCGAAAAAAGGCAAAGTCAGCGCGACACTGACGCTCCCGACAACGAGTTCATTCGGGGCGGTTCCGTTCACGGGAACCGGAGACACGTCGAAGAAAGTCGCAACGACGCCGATCTATATCGCTAACTCGTGGGCAATGTTCGGCGGCGGTCCCACTCACCCCGGGTTCGAGCCGAACGATCCGCTCTTCGCGCAGTTGAACTCCCCGGGCGGGAACACGTTCCTCACCGAGGCGTGGTACTACGCGGCCGGTGCGCCGGTCGAGTCGTCGCCCGCCGTCTATCAAGGTGCCACGATCTTCGGCGACGACGCCGGGACGATCACGTCGGTCGCAACTGATACGGCGACGGCGATCTGGAGCTATACGATCCCCAGCAAAGCGGCGATCCGCTCCGCGCCGGCTATCGATGCGAGCACGGGCGATCTGGCCTTCGCCGCCGACGACGGTAACGTCTACGTCTTGAACGCGACTACGGGAACGACGGTCTGCAGCGCGAGCATCGGCGGATTACTCAGCTCACCAGTCGTCGGGGCGGGACACGTGTTCGTCGGATCCAACAACGACAGCGTCACCTCCGTTGAAGAGGGCCCGACTGGGACCTGTAAGATTATCTGGTCGCAAAAGCTCAAAGGCACCGTTGCTACGACGCCCACACTCGACTCGTCGGAGCGGACGATCATCGTCGGCGACAGCACCGACAAGGTGAGCGCGTTCCTGAGTAACACTGGGCTGCTGCTCTGGCAGTACGCTACCGGCGGCCCGATCGTCGAACCGCCGACCGTCGTCGACGGCATCGTCTACGCGGCCTCGGGCGACGAGCACCTGTACGCGATCAACGAGGAATTCGGCACGCGCGTCTGGGTCTACTCGGCGGGGACGACGATCACCACGGGTGCTGCCTACGATCCGATCTTGAACCTCCTGTACCTCGGTCTCACCAACGGGCGCATCGATGCCGTAAACATCGGAAACGGCACGCTAGCCTGGTCGACCGTCGTGCCGAAACCTTACACGGCGTCAGCGTATGTCGGGATGAGCGCGGTGAGCGGGGTCGTCTTCGGGACGAATTCCGGTGCGCCGGACGGCAATCTCACGGCGTTCAGCTCGACGGCTTCAGGCGCGTTCGACTTCGACTTCCTAACCGGCGCCGCGCTCACGACGTCCGCCGCCATCAACGACGGCACGGTCTATCTCGGCGCGAGCGACGGTGGGGTCTATGCTCTGACACCCTATGGCGCCCTCCCGCTGCGCATCCCACAGTCGATTCGTGTCGCTGCCAGGGCGGCCGACGCGGAGCAGCAGCCGGCTGCGATGCCGCACGTCGCGTTCGCGGCCCAAGCGTACCGGCACTTCAGCTGGGCCGGACAACGCGACGTTCCGCTCCACATCGACAGCATGAGAGCGCGCACGGCGGCGACGGCGTTCCGCTATCATGGCGGCCCGACCCAAACGGCGCCCAAGAGCTACGCCATCTTCTGGACGCCGCCCGCAGCCGCGCTCGATCCCAGTTACGAGCGCGCGGTCACGACGTTCCTGAAGACGAGCTCCGCGGGAACGCGTTCCGCGGGCTTCGGCGGAGCCTATCTGGACTCGGCGCAGTATCCAGCTCAGTTGAGCGACGGTGCGTTCCAGACCGAAATCGCGAAAGCGATCGCGGCCAACCATTGGAGCGTCGGCATCAACTCGCAGTTCTTCGTCCTCACCGCCCCCGGCGCGTTGGCGCCGAACCCTGGGTTCTGCTCCTACCACAGCGCCTTCACGCTCGCCCACAATCGACTGGCGCCCGTCGTCTACGGCGTGGTCCCGTACTCGGGTGCAGCCGGTGCCTGTGCCGTCTCCTCAACGTTCGTTCGGACCGGCGACGCGGCCGTCGACGCCGCAACCGCCAATCTGGGGCGCCTGCAGAGCGAACTCGTTCACGACCCGCTGCTCAATGGCTGGTACGACTCGAACGGGAACGAGGTCGGCCCGACGTTCTAGCCGTCACGCGGCTCGGCTCGGCCGGCGACCACCATGGTCGCCGGCCGGGCTTCTGTACCCCTCGCCGGCCGCCGGACACGTGGTACGACCCGACAAGAAGTCCTTCCGTCGTGTGCCATCGGTCACTCGACAAATGTAACGGTTAGGTAAAAAATCCTAACTTTTGAGAAGTCCGCCGATCACGCTCTTGCCTTACTATACATCCATACCTCGTCGGTTTTTTCCCGACGCGCCATTCGGTGTAAGGTCGCAGGAGTACAACATGATCGCCCTCGATATCGCCCCGCTCAAGACATTCGTCATCGAACGCCAAGCGCTCATTGCGAAGGCTCTGCACTCCTTCCTCGATGAAAATCCGCTGATCCGCGTTGTCGGAGATGCCCCGTCGGTACGGGTTGAAGATCTCCAGCGCACCCGTCCGGATCTCATCGTCTTCGGGCTCGACAACGCGCTGTTGGATGTCACCGAAGCCCTGGCCCTCGCCCGCAGCGTCTGCCCCAACGTTCGATTCTGCGTTCTTTCGAGCTTCGCCAATTCCGACGTCATGCAGCGCAGCATCGCCTCGGGCGCCGATGGTTTTGTCGTCAAGGACATCTCGCCGAGCGAACTCGACGTCGCCTTCCGCGTTCTCGCGAGCGGCTCGTCGTATGTCGATCCGCGTGTCGCCGGCGGAATGCTCAAACGTCGCTACGAGGCGAATTCGGGGTCAGCGATCAGCGATCTGACAACCCGGGAAGCCGATATTCTGCGTCTTATCGCGGGCGGCTTGGCGAACAAAGAGATCGGCGCGAAACTTCAGCTTTCCGAGAAGACGATCAAGAACTACGTGAGCCGGATCCTCTCGAAGCTCAACGTGTCCGCCCGCACCCAGGCCGCCGTCTACGCGATCAAGGCCGGCTTCGTCTAAGACGCGAGCGGATCATGCGCGGGTCGCGAGCCAGGCCTCGGCGCGCGCGACGCCGGCCCGGATGGCGTCTTCGAGCTCGACATTTCCGGCGAGCAGGCCCCAAAGCTGACGATCGGCACAGAACGCACCCAACGGATCGGCGCGATCGAGCATTGCGTGTGCCGCGGCTTCGTCCATCGCCCCGTCGGCATAGACATAGGTCAATTCACCGCGATGCCAGCGCATCAGGAAGAGAAAGTACAGCGCGGGCAGCATCGCCGTCGAGGCCAGCGGC